>ERZ795061.385-NODE-385-length-45512-cov-9.831291_pt1 | contig 45512 bp, 36 predicted proteins | sample MGYA00375145_ERZ795061 | MGnify/ENA primary metagenome ERZ795061 (study PRJEB30190, sample SAMN05720144) | anaerobic digester metagenome | isolation source: active sludge of municipal wastewater-treating anaerobic digesters | place: USA | collected 2014-12-22 ... | reverse complement strand
TAATGGTAAATAACCAACGGGTTGGCTTTGAACTTATCGGTCAGAAATTTGATGACCCAAAATATTTTAACAGTCGCCCATCTGCGGTAGATAATAATGCTGCATCAACAGGAGGATCAAACAAAGGGCCTACTAATCCGGAATATCTTGCTTTAGTAGAAGAACGGATCAGCACATTTCTAAAGGAAAATCCATTGATAAAAAAAGAAGACATCCCAGTGGATTTAATAACTGCTTCCGGTGGCGGACTTGATCCGCATATTTCACTGCATGCCGCAGAGATCCAAATTCCAAGAATCGCAAAAGCAAGAGGAATCAATGAAGACAAACTTCATACTATTGTGTCGGAAAATACAGAAGCACCATTGTTCGGATTACTTGGTCCATCCAGGATCCATGTACTCAAATTAAATATTGCTTTAGATCAACTTAACTAAGTCAAGAATTCGAATTCACAAGTTCTATAAACGTGTAGTCATGAAAACAAAGTTTTATTCAATATTCATTCTTACTCTTGCTATTCTGCACACACAGAAAATTGCCTTGGGACAAACAGACGATAAGCCCTCTCCGTTTTCTGTTAGCGGATACATCGAAACGTATTATGTGTATGATTTTAATAAACCCGAAAACAATACCCGGCCAAGCTTCATTTACTCATACAACCGGCACAACGAAGTGAATCTTAATCTTGGTTTTATTCGCGGCTCCTACACCACCGATAATGTTCGCGCTAATCTGGCGTTAATGACCGGTACGTACGCAAATGCCAATTTAGCGGCTGAACCAGGAGTATTGAAGAATATCTATGAAGCCAATGCTGGTGTAAAGCTATCATCTACCAAAAATTTATGGATTGATGCTGGAATTTTTGGCTCCCATATTGGATTTGAAAGTGCTATTGGAAAAGATTGCTGGAACCTAACACGGAGTATTTTGGCGGATAATTCACCCTATTACGAAGCGGGTGCAAAAGTTTCGTACACAACGGATAATGGGAAGTGGTTCCTCTCAGGATTGCTTCTGAATGGTTGGCAGCGGATTCAACGTGTTGATGGAAATTCCCTGCCTTCCTTTGGCACACAAATTACTTTCAAGCCTTCGTCCTCAATTATAATAAATAGCAGTTCCTTCATTGGCACTGATAAACCAGATGATGCACGGCAAATGCGATACTTCCATAACCTTTATGGCATCTTTCAACTCAATGAAAAGATTGGATTGACAGTAGGATTTGACATCGGTGCCGAAGAAAAATCCCCGACCGAAAGTGCTACCAATGTTTGGTATTCTCCTGTTGTAATTATAAAGTATTCTTTGGCTGATAAGATTTCTATCTCGGCCCGTGCTGAATACTATCAAGATGAAAACGGGGTGATCATCAGCACAGAAACACCCAACGGATTTAAAACTATTGGCTTCTCTCTGAATGCAGATTACGCAATTACGCCAAATGCAGTCTGGAGAATTGAAGCGAGAAGTTTATCTAGTAAAGATGCGATCTTTGTAAGAGAAAGTCAGAATGTTAACGACAATACCATTCTTAGCACATCCATTGCGATTGGTTTTTAGTGCTCGATTACCGATTAGGTTTTTTGATATCATAAATAGAGACAAGTCATATATTTCAGTGCTTCATGGACAAAGAAAAATCAGTTGAGTATTTTCTTTCTCTCATAAAAAAATCCAAACGAGGGAAGTTTAAAATCTACCTGGGCATGAGTGCCGGGGTGGGGAAATCCTTTCGTATGTTACAGGAAGCGCACAGCCTATTGAAAAATGGAGTAAATGTTCAGGTTGGCTATATTGAAACTCACAACCGGACAGAGACGGAAGCGTTGATTGCGGGCCTTCCAATCATTACGAGAAAAAAAGTTTACTATAAAGGCAAAGAGTTAGAAGAAATGGATGTGCAGGCCATACTTGATGCACGCCCTGAAGTGGTTATCATAGATGAACTGGCACATACTAATATTGAAGGTAGCAAAAATGACAAGCGCTGGCAGGACGTGCTGGAGATTTTAGATTCAGGCATCAGTGTGATCAGTGCCATGAATATTCAGCACATTGAAAGTCTGAATGAAGAGGTACAGCAAATTACTGGTATAGAAGTTAAAGAGCGCGTTCCCGACAAAGTGATTCAACAAGCTGATGAGGTGGTGAATATTGATCTGACGGCCGATGAGCTAATCATGCGGTTAAAAGAAGGGAAAATCTATCACGCTGATAAGATTGAAACCGCCTTAAAAAACTTCTTTCAATCAGAGAAAATTCTTCAGCTTCGCGAGTTAGCATTAAAAGAAACAGCGGCCCAGGTTGAACGGAAGGTGGATACTGAAGTTGCCATTGATACCCGTCTTCGCCACGAACGATTTTTAGCGTGCATCAGCAGCAATCATACAAAAGCGAAAATGATTATCCGTAAAACTGCGCGATTAGCCAGCTACTACAATTCGAAGTGGTATTTACTATATGTTCAAACTCCGAATGAAAATCCTGACCGTATAGCACTGGCTGCCCAACGTCACTTGATTAACAATTTCAAGATGGCAACCGAAATGGGCGGTGAGGTTATTCAAATAAAAAGCAAGAATATCGCTGCCACGATAGTTAAAATTGCGGAGGAAAAACAAATCACAACAGTGTGTGTAGGTAACCCACGCATACGATTTTGGCAAGTGGTTCTAAATACAAACTCTTTCAATCAGTTATTGAATAAATTAAGCACCTCTGATATTGACTTGATCATACTCTCATGAAGATAAAGCATAAAGTTAGGTTGGGTGTTTTTGCTTTGTTTGGCTTTTTAGTGGTTCTGGGGGGCATTGGATTGTTTTATATCAATCAGCTCGACCTCGATACACGCAACATTCTTACAAACAATTATGAATCGCTGGAATACACAAGCCGGATCATGCAGGCAAGTGATAGTCTAAGGTTTAACAAAAATGCGATCCATTCCTTAAGAACTAATCTCAAAGCCCAGGAAGGCAATATTACAGAGCCTGGGGAACAAGAATTGACATTTGCTCTGCGTGAAGAGGTTGAAAAACTTAAGCTTGATCCAGATGACAGCAATGCTTTATTGAATTTACGAAAGCATGCGATTGGAATTCAACAGATAAACATGAAAGCCATTAAACAAAAAAGTGAAGCTGCGACTAAAGCAGCTGCACAGGCTACGAATTACCTGGTTATAGTTTCCACGATTGTCGGTATCTTAGCTTTTATCATCATCGTAAATTTTCCGGGATATGTTGCTGATCCCATCGTGCAACTTACCAGCGGTATTAAGGCCATTGCCAATAAAGATTATGAAGAACGATTGCATTTTTCACGGAAAGATGAGTTTGAAGAATTAGCGGTTGCTTTCAATCTCATGGCCGAGAAACTGGACGAATATGAGCATAGTAATCTGGCAAACATTTTATATCAGAAAAAACGGATTGAGACCATTATTAATCGAATGACCGACCCTGTTATTGGGTTGGATGAAAAGAAACATATCGTATTTGCCAATGAGCAATCACTTCAGCTTTTAAATCTTACCAAAGAAAAAACCATTGGTCGGTATGCTCCCGATGTTGCACTGTATAATGACTTGTTACGCAAACTGATCCAACAGGATGAGAACGTTAACAAAACCAACCTGCTTAAAATAATAGTCAACGGAAAAGAGAACTACTTTAGTAAGGAAATAATAGATATCCACTATACACCTACCGGTGAGAAAGAAAATATAAATGTTGGCCAGGTGATCTTACTAAAAAATATCACTCAATACAAAGAACTCGATCTCGCTAAAACCAATTTCATCGCTACCATTTCGCATGAATTAAAAACTCCGATTGCATCTTTACAAATGTGTGCTCAGTTAATTAGTGATCAGCGTGTAGGAGTATTAAATGAAGAGCAACAAAAAATCGTGAACTCATTGAAAGATGAAACCAACCGGTTATCTAAACTCGTAAGTGAATTGCTTGATCTATCCCAAGTCGAGACAGGAAACGTAAAGCTGACCCTGGGTTCGGTGTCGCCAATTAAATTAGTGGAACAGGCTATTGATTCCATTAAGATTCAGGCGGAAAGAAATAATATTAACCTTGAAATTGATGCGCCTAACGATTTACCCGCGGTAAAGGCTGATCCTGAAAAAGCAACCTGGGTGCTAATCAATTTGCTTTCAAATGCAATTCGTTACACGCCTGAAAACGGAAAGATTGAAATTAGAGTTGAGAAGGATGAAGATCAGGTCCTTTTCTCAGTACAGGATTTCGGTCCCGGTATTGAAGAGAAATACTTATCCAGAGTCTTTGATAAATTTTTCCAGGTTCCCGGAACCACCCATGGCACTGGGTTAGGTCTTGCTATTTCGAAAGAATTTGTTGAGGCCCAGAATGGCACGATTACACTTGAGAGTAAATACGGGTATGGATCCACATTTATCGTTTCGCTACCTCAGAGCAAACCCTCTTTATAGACTCCCTTTCTTCATCTCCTCCAACGCATAATTAGCCGCCCGTGCGGTAAGGGCCATATATAATATAGACGGACTTTGATTTCCGGTACTCGTCATGCAGGCGCCATCCGTAACAAAAACATTTTTGCAGGCGTGAACCTGATTCCATTCATTCAACAAAGAAGTTTTAGGATCGCGACCCATTCTGCATCCGCCCATTTCGTGAATGTCCAAACCGGGTGGTTGGTGTGTATCATGCTGTGAAATGTTTTTAGCTCCAGCCCTTTCAAGCATTAAGGTGCTCTGCTCTAAGAAGTCTTTCACCATCTTATCATCGTTGTCATCGTAATCCACGGAAGTGACCAACAAAGGAATGCCCCATTGATCTGTTTCTGTTTCGCTCAGTCGTACATGATTTTTTTCTTTGGGGATGGTTTCTCCCTGCATGTACATATAGGCATACCAGCCTCCGGGGTTCATCGCATTTTTCTTCATGGCTTCTCCAATCTCACTTTCCATCGCGTTGCCATACCACTCATTACGTCTTGCACTGATAAACGTAGTGAATCCACCTATGTAATCAGTATCTTGTTTTTTAAGATTGCGATAGTTAGCAATGATTGCATCTGTGGGATTGCGACCATAATAATAAGTGTCTTCAAACCCTTCCATATCACCGCTCACAGATGCCCGGTAATTATGAAATGCCACATACTTACCTAACAGTCCATTATCGTTCCCTAAACCATTCGGAAACCGATTGGATTTGGAATTCAATAGTACCAGGTTGCTATTGAGGGCCGAAGCATTCACAAAAATAATTCTGGCGAAATATTCAAACACTTCCTTTGTGTTGGCATCAATGATTCGCACGCCTGAAGCTTTTCCCTTCCTTTCGTCATATATAATTGAATGGACCACTGAATCTGGTCGAATGGTGAGATTCCCGGTTTTCTCCGCCCACGGCAATGTGGAAGACACGGAACTAAAATATCCGCCAAACGGACAACCACGCATGCAAAGATTTCTTGCCTGGCATTGGCCGCGACCTTGTTGTAAATGGATGTCTTTAGGTTTAGTAATGTGTGCCCAACGTGCTTGCACGAGATGTCGACCAAAATTCTCTTTGATGCTCTTTTGAATATGCGATTCCACACAATTCAAATCAAAGGGTGGAAGAAACTCACCATCAGGCATCGACTCAATGCCATCCTTATTTCCACACACCCCAATAAAATCTTCTACGTGCGAATACCACGGAGCTACATCCTTGTATCGTATCGGCCAATCGAGTCCATACCCAAAACGAGCGGGAGCCGAAAATTCATACTCACTCCAGCGCTGTGTGGCCCGGCCCCACGTGAGCGACTTACCCCCTACCTGGTAGCCCCGAATCCAATCAAACGACTTCTCCTGAACGTATGGATGATCTTTGTCCCTAATAAAAAAGTGTTGATTGTCTTCACCAATACCGGCCGACTTACTGATCAACGGGTTTTCTTTTAGAAATTCTTCAGAAAGCCTGCCACGATGCGGAAGGTCCCACGGATTCTTTGTGGCCGTTGGATAATCTTTGTTGTGTACAATATTTCGTCCGCGTTCCAGAACGAGCGTTTTCAACCCTTTCTCACAAAGTTCTTTGGCGGCCCAGCCTCCGGAAATGCCAGAGCCTATTACGATGGCATCATACGTATTTACTTTTTCACCTTCCAAATTGAAATTGATGTTGTTCAAATCGTTCGCCATAACAGAATAGTTAATTCGCTTAAATGTAATCAATACAAGCACTACTTTTTCCCGAAGTTACATGTTCGGTGACGCGCAAGTTTGTGCGAAGGCGAACACTACAAACATTTTGAGTGTCGATTTCCATCTCTGTAATAAGGTTTTTATTCTGGCACAATTATTAATACTACAAATAGGAATTTATTATGACCCAAATGAAAAAGTACCAGCTTGGCGAGTTTGAAGAAATTGTAATGCTTACAGTAGGCGTGTTGTATGGTGAAGCTTATGGCGTATCCATCAAAAAGGAAATTGAAAGCAGATTAAAACGTGGTGTTAGTGTTGGGGCATTGCAAACTGCTTTAAAACGCCTGGAAGATAAGGGCTATTTAAAGTCGCACGAAGGTAAAGTCACTGAAGAACGTGCAGGGCGACCAAAAAAATATTTTCAAATCACCGCCTACGGTAAGAAAGCCATGGAGTATACCAAAAGCACCCGCGATGAATTGTGGAGTGCAATACCCAAGGTTGCGCTTGATGTGAAATTCAGTTGACAGTAGGCAATTGACAATAGAAAAAATCTTGTCAATTGATTCATTTGTCAACTGTCAACTTGAAAGAGAATAAATGAAAAAAAGTACACCACCCCACCTTCCCCTCCGCTTTTTCCGCTGGTTCTGCCATCCGAAGTTGAGAGATAGTATTGAAGGGGATTTGATCGAGTTGTATGAGGAGTGGAAAGCAAAAAGTGGAAAGCTGAAAGCCGATTTAAAATTTATTGGCGATGTGGTACTGCTTTTTAGACCCAGTATTATCAGATCCGCAGAAGGATATCAAACATTAAACACCTATGGTATGTTAAAAAATTATTTCAAGATCAGTTGGCGCAACCTGGTAAAGCAAAAAATGTATTCCTCCATAAAAATCGGGGGCTTTGCCGTGGGGGTAGCCGCTTGTTTGTTGATCGCGCTATTCATTAAAGATGAACTATTGTACGATAAACATTATTCATCTCAACTCTACCGCGTACTTGGAGTTATAACGGAGGAGGGCAATATAAAGAAGGGTCTCGCATTTCCGGCACCGATGGCGGCCGCATTAAAAGAAGACTTTGCAGAGGTGGAGGAAGCGGGTCGTTATAATAACAGTGAGCTGTTTGGTGCTGGTCCTAACCAGGTGCGCCCCGATGGTGTGGAAGATAATGCTTATGATGAGGGCTTTGTCTATTTCGATCAGGCACTGCTCAATATGCTGAATTTAAAATTCATACAAGGAAATCCAAAGACTGCTTTACTTCAGCCAAGGGCCATTGTAATCACAAAAAGTAAAGCCGATAAGTATTTTCCTAATACAGATGCTGTAGGTAAGTTACTTGTTGTTAATAACCGCGCAGAACAACCTTACACCATCGGTGGAGTTATTGAAGACTTTAAACCTACCTCACACATTCAGTTCGATTTTTTAATCGGTACAGAAGGGTTACAGTTCTGGGAGGGTGAGCAGAAAACATGGAATGCAAGCAATTATGCTACTTACATAAAGGTACAGGAGGGTGTAGATGTTGCTGCACTCGAAGCAAAACTCTCAAAGGGCATCATAGAAAAATATTTTATTCCCAACATGATTAAAGACGGAATGCCGCAAACCGAGATTGATAAAGTCTTTAAAGAAAAAAACGCGCACCTCAAACTCCAGCCACTGAGCAAAGTTCACCTCTACTCCAGCGATATTAACGATAATCTGGTGCATGGTGACATCAGAATGGTTTGGTTGTTTGGTGGAATTGCGTTGTTCGTTTTACTAATCGCTGTAATCAACTTCGTGAATCTTTCCACTGCGAAATCGGCCAATCGTGCAAAAGAAATTGGTCTAAGAAAAGCAGTGGGTTCTTTACGCTCCAACATTGTTAGCCAGTTTTTACTCGAGTCTGTAATGTTCAGCTTGATTTCATTTTTAATAGGGCTGGCCATGGCTGGTTTGCTGTTACCTTATTTCAATATGATTTCCGGCAAATCTATCGTCCTACCGTGGACTGAGGTTTGGTTTGGTCCTTCATTGCTTGCCTTTGCATTAGGTGTCGGTGTGTTGGCAGGTATTTATCCATCTCTGTATTTGTCCGCTTTTAAACCGATTCAAGTGCTGAAGGGAAATTTAACGCGAGGTGCTAAAAGTTCGCCACTACGCAGCACACTGGTGGTGTTTCAATTTTCCACGTCCATCATTCTGATTGTCGGAACATTGGTGATCTATCGCCAGATGAATTTTATTCTGAATAAAAAAGTTGGGTATGACAAAGAGCAGGTGTTGTTGCTACAGGGCACAAACACATTAGGCGGCCAGGTGGTGACATTTGCAGAAGAACTACGTGCACTCCCACAGGTTGTAGAAGTAACTACGGGTGATTACTTACCTGTTCGAGGATCTAAGCGCAATGGCAATAATTTTTGGAATGAAGGTCGCGAGGATATTGACCCGGGAGTGAGCAGTCAGTTTTGGAGAGTCGATCCGTTCTATGTAAATGCACTTGGTCTTAAACTGGTAGAAGGTCGTAACTTCAGTCGTGAGCTCGCATCCGATTCAAGCGCCATCATCATCAATCAGAAAATGGCCAAACAATTAGGCGGCAATATGCTTGGCAAACGAATTTACAATTATGCGAGTCTTTGGACCGTAGTAGGCATCGTAGAAGACTTTCATTTCGAATCGCTGCGCGAAGATATCCAACCATTGGGAATGGTGTTGGGAGTTGAAGCCTCAGTGCTGGCAGTTAAGTTACAATCCGGCAATATGAGCGAGAGTATTCAAATATTGACGAGCGTGTGGAACAAGTTTGCTCCGCATCAACCCATCCGCTACAGCTTTTTGGATGAGCGCTATGCAGCTATGTATGCCGATGTGCAACGCATGGGTCGGATATTTACTTCGTTTGCCACACTTGCCATTGTAGTTGCCTGTCTCGGATTGTTTGCACTCTCTGCATTTATGGTGGAGCAACGCAGCAAAGAGATTAGCGTTCGCCTTATTTTGGGAGCTACTGTGAACAATGTGTTTCAAATGCTCACCTGGAATTTTTTAAAACTTGTGGTAGTAGCGTTTATACTTGCAGTACCCCTTGCATGGTACCTAATGACTAAGTGGCTGGAAGACTATGCCTTCAGAACCGACATCAGTTGGGATGTTTTCGCAATCACAGGCTTTACGGCAATTATGATTGCGCTGCTGACCATTAGTTATCAATCCATTAAAGCGGCCATGATGAACCCGGTAAACAGCCTTCGCTCGGAATAAGCTACCGCAGTCAAGAGTTTGAGGTCGGAATAGAAGTAGGCAGTAGGCAATCAGCAGTAGGCAAGTCATCAATATGCAAATGAGTCAATTGCCTTTTGCATACTGTTAATTGCCTATTAAACAAAAGTGAGTTTGAAAATTAGTAAGACAAATCCGCCTAGTCTCTTTCTGAAATTCTTTCGCTGGTTCTGCCATCCGAAGTTCAGAGATAGTATTGAAGGTGATTTGATGGAGTTTTATGAGGAGAGAAAAGTTAAAGATGGAAAGCTTAAAGCAGATTTGAAATTCATTATCGATGTAATATTGCTCTTCCGGCCCGGCATCATCAAACCAGCTGAAGGATATCAACATTTAAACACCTACGGTATGTATAAAAGTTATTTTAAGATTGGATGGAGAAATCTTGTAAAAAACAAAGCCTTCTCATTCATAAATATCTCAGGACTGGCTCTCGGATTGACCTGTAGTGTTCTTATTGCCTTGTGGGTGCAAGATGAATACAGGGTGAACGCCTTTCATCAAGATTTAGATCGTATTTATACCATCACCAGTACGGAATACTCGGGTCATGAAATTACCTACGGAGGTTATGATACGCCTGGACTTTTAGGAGAAGAGCTAAAAAGGGTAATGCCTGAAGTTGAATATGCCTGTAACTATACCAATGAATGGAGAACTTTTAATGTAGAAGATAAAATGATGAAATTACCCGGAAATTTTGCCGGAGCTGATTTTTTTAAAATATTTTCCTATCCTTTACTGGTCGGCTCAAAAGAAGCCGCACTGAAGACACCCGAAAGCATCGCAATCTCCCGCAAAATGGCAACCGCTTTCTTTGGAAGCCCTGAACTGGCAATAGATAAATCCGTACGGTTTGAAAATTACAAGGACTTAAAAATAACAGCGGTATTTGAAGACCTGGGCGACAACGTTTCTGAAAAATTTGAGTACGTCATCAATTGGGATTTATTTGTTGAAAGAAATGAGTGGGTGAAGGATTGGGGCAATAGTGGACCTATTACATTTATCAAACTGCGTGAGCATGCAAATCCCGAAGAACTTAAGCCAAAGCTTCAGCATTTAATAAAAGAATACGATAAAGACTATTCTGATATCCATCGTCTTGAATTGAGTTTACAGCCATTTGGTGAAAAGTATTTGTACTCAAACTTCAAAGAAGGGAAAGTAGCAGGCGGACGAATAGAATACGTTCAGCTCTTTAGTTTGGTAGCTATTTTCACCCTGCTGATAGCCTGCGTCAACTTTATGAACTTGAGTACCGCTCGTTCGTTAAAGAGAGCGAAGGAAATTGGCGTGCGAAAGGTAAATGGTGCCATCAAAACAGCATTGATTAGTCAATTCATGCTGGAGGCGATAATGTTGACGTGCATCGCTGTGGTGCTGGCACTGGTTGCAGTGGTAGCTTTGTTGCCACAATTTAATTTGCTAACCAGCAAGAATATCCAACTTCCGCTAACAGACGGAACATTTTGGTTAGGTATGATCGCTTTAACGTTAGTCACCGGCATTATTTCTGGCAGTTATCCCGCCCTGTTGCTATCTTCTTTTAAGCCGATTGTGGTAATGAAACAAAATTTGAAAACCAGCTCTGCCGCACTTTTTTTTAGAAAAGGATTAGTTGTATTTCAGTTTGCCTTATCGATGATTTTTATTGTAGGCATGATTGTAATCTCCAGTCAGGTATCGTTCATTCAAAATAAAAATCTGGGATACCAAAAAAACAATCTTATCTATTTACCCCTATCAGGAACCATTTCTTCCAATTTCAACACCTTCAAACAAGAAGCGCTAAAAGTTTCCGGCATACTGCAAATTAGTCAAATATCACAGCGACCTCTGCAAATAGAAAACACTACCGGGGGCGTAGTGTGGGAAGGTAAAGCACCTGATGCGGAGCCCATTTTTGTGCAAGCCGCAGTAGGGTATGATTTTGTAAAGACAATGCAGGCTACTGTAATTGCTGGTCGCGATTTTTCAGAAGATATGGCGGACTCTGCTAATTATTTAATAAATGAACAGGCATTGCGGGTTATCGGGTACAATGATCCAATTGGAATGCCACTTACATTTTGGAGCACAAAGGGAACCATAATAGGTGTAGTGAAAGATTTTCATTTTAATTCCCTTCATGTACCCATCGAACCCTTGATAATTAGGTTAAAGACAAACAGAGGAAACGCTTGGGGCGTTGCTCTCATCCGCATTGATCCGGAAAAAATGTCTCCCGCTTTGGTGGGCCTTGAGGAACTTCACAAAAAGTTAAATCCTGAATTCCTATTTAATTATCAATTTGCCAATGAGGAATACGCTTCATTGTATCAAAGTGAACAAGTGGTCAAGCAGCTATCGGGATATTTTGCTTTTCTGGCGATATTCATTTCGAGCCTGGGTCTATTGGGGTTGGTGATTTTTACTGCGGAGCAACGCACGAAGGAGGTGGGCATCCGCAAAGTATTAGGTGCGACTGTATCACAAATTGCGACTCTCTTGTCGAAAGATTTTATGAAGCTGGTATTGGCTTCGATACTACTTTCCATGCCGGTTGCCTACTATGTCATGGACAATTGGCTGAAAGGTTTTGAATATCGAATTACCATTCAATGGTGGATATTCGTGCTTGCAGCCTGTGGAGCGGTCATAATAGCTTTGTTGACAATCAGCTTTCAGGCTATTAAAGCAGCGTTGGAGAATCCGGTGAAGAGTTTGAGATCGGAATAAAAAAGTTAATTCGGAATAGTTGCAGAATATGTTGATGAGGTTTCAAACTATTCTCTTATCATCAACATCTACCAACTAATCAGGAGTCTCCACCAAAACTCCTAACTTATAACCTAAACGCCTGGAGTATGTACAAAAGCTACTTTAAGATTGGATGGAGGAGTCTTCTAAGGAATAGAGGTTATTCTCTGATCAATATCAGCGGATTGGCAATAGGTATGGCTGTTGCAATGCTTATCGGCCTCTGGATTTTTGACGAACTAAGTTTTAATAAGTCCTTCAAGAACTATGAACGCATTGCCAACGTCTATCATAGTCTCACCTTTGGTGCCGACAACTTTACGGATAGTGGAGTACCACCCCTTTTTGCTCCGGAGTTAAAAAATAATTTCTCTGAGTTTGAGAACGTGGCCTTGACATCTTATCAGGCTGATCATATCCTTAGCTATGAAGAAGCAAAGTTTTCGAAACCCGGACTTTTTGTAGAGGCTCCGTTTATTGAAATGTTTTCGTTGCGCATGGTGCACGGCACGCCAGACGCCTTGAAGAATATGCACTCTATTTTATTATCTAAAGCCCTGGCGGATATAATGCTGGGTGATAACCCCATCGGAAAAATGGTGAAGTTCGATAATCGTGATAACCTTATTGTAACCGGGGTGTACGAAGATTTTCCCTCCAATTCAGAATTTAGCGAAGTGCAGATGTTGGTGCCTATGGATTACTATTTTACAACCAGTGAAGTGGCCCGTAAACAAATGAATAGTTGGGAGGATATTTCTTTTCAATGCTTTGTTCTGCTGAACGACAAAACTTCCTTGCCGCAAGCCGAGTCGAAAATAAAAAATCTGCTCTTTCAAAAAGGATCAGACGATATGAAGTCCATTAAGCCAGAGGGCATTTTATTTCCCATGGAAAAATGGCACCTCTATGCAGAGTTTAAAGATGGAAAAAACATTGGCGGAAAAATTCAGTTTGTCTGGATGTTTGGCATGGTGGGGGCATTTGTTTTGCTTTTGGCATGCATCAATTTTATGAACCTAAGCACGGCCCGAAGTGAAAAGCGATCCAAGGAAGTGGGCATCCGCAAAGTGATGGGTTCGGTTCGCAAACAATTGGTGAATCAGTTTTTAAGCGAATCGTTGATGGTAGTAACTATTTCTTTTGTCTTAGCTATAACCATAGTGGTTTTGTGTTTGCCTTTGTTCAATGAATTAGCAAACAAGAAAATGATAATTCCATGGAGCAATGCTTATTTCATTTTAATAACACTCACCTTTGTAATAGCTACCAGTATTCTTGCCGGAAGTTATCCAGCATTATACCTGTCATCATTCAATCCCGTGAGAGTGTTGAAAGGAACTTTTAAGGCCGGGCGATTTGCCTCCCTTCCCCGAAAAGTTATGGTTGTCTTTCAGTTTACGATTTCGATCGTGCTTATTATTGCAACCGTAGTGGTGTTTCAGCAAATTCAACACGCCAAAAACAGACCCGTAGGCTTCGATCGTGAGGGCATCCTTCACATTCGTGTTCAAACCGAAGATTTATCAAAAGCAAACTACAATTCACTTCGGCATGACCTCCTATCCACAGGAGTGGTAATTAACGTGGCCAAATCCGATTTCCCTATTACAGGTTCGATGTGGACTGACGCTTCATTAACCTGGGAAGGAAAAGATCCTTCCAGTCAACCCTTGATTGCCATCAACGGTTGCAGTCATGATTTCCCAAGGACAAATGGATTTCAATTTATAGAGGGGCGCGACTTTTCTCGTGAATTCAGTACCGACTCTTCGGCTGCGATTGTCAATGAATTGGCTGCCAAACTTTTATCCAATGAAAGTGTAGTTGGTAAAAAATTGAAATTTGGTTCTGGAAAGGAAAGAGAAATTGTTGGTGTAATTAAAGATCAAATCCGGTGGACACCCTTTTCAAAACAATCTCCCCACATCTATTTAGTCAATTATGTTGAGATGGGGTATTTAACGATCCGTATATATACGAATGCGGATGTGCACAGTGCCTTAGATAAAATTGAAGCTGTTATAGAAAAGTACGATACAGCCGCACCGTTTGAGTATAAATTTCAAGATGATGAGTACGCACGCTTGTTTAATGACCAAGAGCGTGTTGGCAAACTGGCAAGTGTATTTGCCGCGCTGGCAATTTTTATTAGTTGTTTAGGCATTTTTGGATTAGCATCATTTACAGCCAGTCAGCGCACCAAAGAAATCGGCATTCGCAAAGTGTTGGGTGCAACTATTTACAGCGTATGGAAAATGTTATCGCGCGATTTTGTCTGGCTGGTTGTGCTGTCCATTTTAGTGGCTGCTCCGCTCGCCTACTATTTCTCAAATCAATGGCTACAACAGTATGAGTATCGCATTGAAATTTCGTGGTGGGTTTTTGCTGTTACCGGAATAGGAGCGTTGATAATCACGCTGCTTACCGTAAGTTATCAATCTGTAAAAGCCGCCTTGATGAATCCGGTGAATAGCTTGAGATCGGAGTAGACTCTGGCATCGCTCGTTTTCCAATAGTTACAACTAAAAGGGTGAGCGGTCTTGATCATATTCTGTACGTAAGCGAACATAAAAAACCCGGATAAGTCATCGGATCATTAAAAAACCAAGTTTTCATAGTTGGCATAATTATTATTCCTACAATTAGAGAATAATATTATTTAGCAATGAAAAACTATCAACTGGGCGAGTTCGAAGAAATCGTAATCCTGACTGTTGGGATATTAAACAACGAAGCCTACAGCGTTGCTATTAAAGATGAAATCGAATCGCGCCTGGCGCGCACGGTAAGCATGGGGGCATTACACACCGCTTTAATTCGTTTGGAAGATAAAGGTTATCTGAAGTCCTGTTCCGGTGAAACAACAGAAGACCGTGCCGGCCGGCCGAGACGCTATTTTGAAATAACCGCGCTCGGAAAAAAAGCCATGCTCCACGCAAAAGAAACACGCGATCAGTTGTGGAAGGCTATTCCGAAAACGGTATTGGAAGTGAAAATCAGTTGACAATTGGCAATTGACAATAGGCAAAATGTTTTCAATGATCTTTGTCAACTGTCAATTCTTGAATTGAAAGAAAATGAAATCAGAAAAAGTACATCCACCCAACCTCCTCCTCCGCTTCTTCCGCTGGTACTGCCACCCGAAGATGCTGGCTTACATTGAGGGTGATTTGATAGAAGTATATGAAAGGCGATTGAAAAAATCGGGCAAACGAAAAGCGAATTTACTCTTTGTAATCGATGTGCTTTTGCTTTTCAGGCCGGGCATCATCAGGCCAACAGAAGGATATCATCAAGTAAACAATTACGGAATGTTTAAAAATTATTTTAAAGTCGGCATCAGAAATATTCTGAAATACAAAGTATTTTCTTTCATTAACATATTCGGATTGGCGGTAGCCATGTCGGTGTGCATGTTGATTATGCTGATGCTGGCCGATCAGAACCGCTATGATCAGTTTCACGAAAAGAAAGATCGCATCTATCGTATCCTTTCGGATTATGAAGGTTCAAGACAACCGTATGCTACATCTCCATTTCCATTAGCCAACACGTTAAAATCAGAATACACGGTAGTGGAAGAGACAGCCAATCTCACTCCTGGTGTAGGTGGGGATGTTATGTATCAGCAAAAGTTTGCAGACATGCGTGGCTATTTTGCTGACCCTTCATTCTTTTCCATTTTCAGTTTTGAATTAGAAAAAGGTGATGAAGCAACCGCTCTTTCAAACCCGCGATCGATGGTCATCAGCCGTGAAATTGCGTATCAATTATTTAACGATGAAAATCCCATCGGCAAGACCGTTGAGTTTGCTGACAGACAACTTCCTTTTCCGCAAGAAACGGATGGTGTTGGTGCGGCTCCTGTTTCCTGGGGAAGTTTTACCATCACTGGGGTGATCGATGAATCCAGGTATGTATCGCATTTGAAATTTGATGTGCTGGTTTCTTCCTCTACACGACAATCCCTTATAGCAGAAAAGAAACTTGACGACTTGACCAACAATTGGGAGTGGTATTTTCGCACCTATACGTTTGCGCTCCTTGAGGAAGGGAAAAATTCATCTGACCTGGCCGTTGCCTTAACTGACTTGGTGACTCACCAATATGCAAACATTACGACTGATCAAACTAAAGGATTTAAACTCCTTCCACAAAAACTTGGCGATGTAGCATTGGGTCTTGCTGGCAACGATACCAACAACCGCTTGCCACTGATAGGCTATTCCTTTCTATCCTTGCTTGCTCTAGTTATTATGGTTTCGGCTTGCCTCAACTATACGAATCTCTCCATTGCGCGGGCTCTCACCCGTGCTAAAGAAATAGGAGTTCGTAAAGTGACGGGTGCTTTACGTAAAAATCTGATCTTTCAGTTTTTAAGTGAGTCAATCATCACTGCTCTCTTAGCTCTCGTCATGGCCATAATTCTGATGCTCATCATTGCCCCGGCATTCAAGGAACTTTGGGTGAACAAGTACCTGAATTTTGAACTTCCCTCCTTGCCATCGGTTTACCTGGTTTTCCTCGGTTTCGCTTTGTTGATTGGCGTTCTCGCGGGGCTGTATCCGGCTTTATATCTATCGAAACATCAACCTATAAAAGCACTTAAAAACCTGAGCCATGAAACACCAGGAAAGTTTGGTATGCGTAAAGTATTAGGCGTTTCACAATTTGTTATATCGTTGTTATTTATCACAACATCGATCTTGATTTACAATCAATTCAAACATTTCATTTCTTTTGATTATGGGTTCAATACCCATAACATAGTTAACATTGAATTACAGGGAATAGACCCTGAGAGGTTATCGAACGAATTGCAAGGTGTGCCAGGCGTTACCACCATTTCCGCATGCGATGTGATTCCTGCGGCCGGAAGAAGTAATGGTAATGAGGTGCGAAGATCCGGAAGCAATGATGAATACTTCAGCAACGACTTATTGCTTGCTGACGAAAATTTTATGGGAAATCTTGGAATCAAACTCACTGCCGGAAGAAATTTTACGCATGAAGAGCCAGCTCAGAATATTCTGGTAAACGAAGCCATGGTAAAGCAGTTGGGATTCAAACATTCATCAGAAATTGTTGGAGAGGTTCTGGAGACGAAATGGGGTAGTGAACAATTCAAAGTCATCGGTGTGGTAAAGGATTTTAGATATAGATTATTGGTCAATCAGCATGAAATCAGACCCATGATGGCTCGCAATGAACCGGAACACTTTGAATACCTCAATGTAAAGTTGAGTTCAACGGATTTGATGAGTACGATGACCCGTCTGGAGAGTACGTGGAAAAAAATTGATCCTATTCATCCCTTCAAGTATGAATTCTTTGACGACCAGTTGCAAGCCACCCATCACGCCATTTTTGACATCGTTGCCATTCTAGGGTTCATTTCCTTCCTGGCAATCGTAATTGCCTGTTTAGGATTGTTGGGCATGGCCACCTACACGGCCGAGCGCAAAACAAAAGAAGTGGGCATCCGAAAAATTCTGGGGGCCAGGGAATACAGCATTGCCCTTCTTCTCTCCAAAGGTTTTTTGAGAATGCTGGCTGTGTCGGTTTTGATTGGCGCTCCTTTAAGTTATATCATCAACAACCTTTGGCTTCAGGAATTTCCTAACCGGGTGGAGTTTGGATTGAGTACTGTCCTTCTTGGCACTTTCATTCTATTAGTGTTAGGCATTTTGACTATTGGATCACAAACGCTTAGGGCTTCAAAAAACAATCCGGTGGATGCATTGAAGATGGAATAAGAGGTCGTTCGATATCAGGAAAAAGTGCCCGTCATTGGACGTTTTTATATTTGCCGATGGATAGAAATGTACTATTTATTCCCAATTCAATGATTTACTCGTGGCCGGGTTGTTGATTACTTCGGAAAAAATACTTACCTACTGAAATGTTTCAATCCTGGTTATTTATTCGAATCATTTTAAAAAATCGGGAAGCATACCTGTTAAAAATCATTACGCTAGCTGTCGCCTTTGCCAGCGCTACCCTCATCGCGTTATTTTCATTAAATGAATTTGGGTATGATCGCTTTCATTCTGAAGCACATTCCGTCTTTAGAGTGCTGCAACGAAATAATGAGGAGGGGTTTAGCGGAAACCGGCTTTCATCCAGAATTCCTTTACCGATTTGCAATACATTGTCTTCACTCAATGATTCTCTTACGGTAGCCCGAATAAAAGTTATGAACAACATTGGCGTAGTGGCCAACGGGCAACAACACCATGATCAGAAAATACATACGGCCGACTCAACACTGCTTTCAATTTTCACATTTGATGTGGCGTACGGGTCGTTGGAAGATTTTAAAGAGAAAAATCCCGTTGTCCTTTTGTCTGAACGGAAGTCTGTTCATTACTTTGGTAGCGCACAAAGTGTAGGCAATATTCTTAAACTACACGCATTGGGCGATACTCTTTATTGCAAAGTAGCGGCCGTCTTTCACGACTTCCCAAAAAACTCGCACGAAGACTTTGGCGTGTTTTTACGATTTGATTCGAAAAGTATTTCTACACTTCATTTTAATGCCGAAGATTTCAATCTCTATGGGCGCATCCGGCAAGGAACAAAAAAGGCCTATGAAGAGCGGTTAAATAATCCATCAGCAAATGTTACGTATTTTTTGCAGCCTATCCAGGCGATTTACTTTGGCCCAAGGGTAATTGGCGAAGAGGCCCAGCATGGAGATGAATACAGCATCTTGATTTTGCTTTGCCTCACGGGTTTGATTCTTTTTTTAGCGCTAACCAGTTTTGTCAATCTAACTACACTCACATTACCGCATCGGTCAAAAGAACTGGCCATAAAAAAACTCTCTGGCTCAAGTCAGTTTATGATTTTGTTGGCTTTTGCAAAAGAGTCGTTTGCTTTAGTGGGCATTTCATTTGCCCTTGGTATGGTTATTCTACTAAGTGCCAATACATTTATTGAGCCAATACTTTTAATCAATACAGGTAACCTGCTGCTTACCGCTGATCAATCGCTGATCCTGGTTGCTTTGCTATTGATAATCATTGGTGGAATCGCCCCGTTATTTATGGCTAATAAATTTGCCCTAGCCACACCGACCCGACTGCTGAGAACAGAGACTATTACGTTTCCTCGATTCAAACGGGTTATCGCGTTCATGCAACTTGGAATTAGCATCTTTTTGATTGTGGCTTCTCTTGTTATCAGGCGCCAGGTAAATCACTCCCTAATAAAGGAGCCGGGGCGCAATCACTATCAGATTGTGTATTTAAACTATCCTGCAGACTATACGAATGAAGGCCTTTGGGACCTACGCGCGCATTGGAAAAGAAACAATCCGAACATTCAGGATGTGATGGCAACTTCACAACTTCCCAATCGCATTCAAAGTAAAGAACTTGACTCAGATCTTTATTTCATGACAGTAGATCGGGGCTTTCTTGATTTTTTTGATTTGAAGACAACTCAAGGAAGATGGTTTCAGGCAAATGATGACGCTCCAATGGCAGTCGTAAACAAAGCGGCACACTCAACACCTAACAACGAAATCATTGGTGTAGTTGAAAATATGAGTGAGCAATTTAATCAGCCACAAAAACCAATTAAGTATCTGGTGAATAATGAGGTAAACTACAATTTTCTGTGCGTACGTATTCTGGAAGTAAATATCCGCAATACAGTAACCTATCTCTCAACCTTTTTCACGTCACCCGCGGCTCCTTTAAAGGTAACATTCATGGATACCCATTTTGAAGAATGGCTTCATTATCAAGATCGATTGAATAGACTTTCAGAAATGCTGGCCATCATTTCAGGTGTTCTGTCATGCTTCGCCATCTATGGATTGAGCATAAGTTTAGTGCGCGATAAGCTAAAACAGATTGCCATTCACAAACTCTATGGAGCAACCATCTTACGGATAACGAGGTTGCTGGCACGTGAATTTGCTTTGCAGATGGGGCTGGCCATTTTAATTTTTGGACCCTTCACCTACATTTTTTTAAAAGAATTCTTACGCAATTTTGTTTACGTCACTGCCTTTCAATGGACCGATTCTATCTATCCGCTTTCTTATTGCATACTAGTTATACTGGCGCTCTGCGGATTTCAGGCATTTAGTTTAAATCGTACAGATTTAACCGGAGCTCTCAAAGGATAGTATGGATATTATTTTGGTGGCATCGTTCCAAAAACCTTATCCCACAACATGGTGGATACACCAAACACTTTGCTTTCCGGATATTTATAATGATGAAGCATATGGTATTTCCAAAGCCGGTTGAGTGGTCCGAATTCAGGAGCCTTATACCGGTGCTCGGCATAGTGTAACGAAATGTAAAGCACATAACCAAAGAGAAAGCCAGGCAGGAATGCCAATGCATAGTCTCCCATTGTTAAAGTGAAAAGGGCATAGAAAACTATAACCAAAACAATGGCTGGCAATGGAGGCATTGCAAGGCGGGTTGGATCTTTAGGATATTGATGATGAATACCGTGGCCTGCATGCTGTATTTTCAGCAACCACTTGTTGGTGGTATGAACGTGATAAACATACCGGTGAATCCAATATTCTGAAAATGTCCAGAAGAGCCAGCCCATGCCAAATAATAAGAAGAATACCAATGCGCTATGTTGCTGCAAAGCGACATAGGAAACCCAGGTGCAAATAATCAGGTGTATAGTTACTGGTACAACAATATGTGTTCTTGTAAATACTTCAAGCCATCGATTTTTAAAGATCTCATCAGTGCCGCTGTTTCTCGGCCTGAGATGCTCTGGAATGCTATCGAGTTGCTTCACCATAAGAGTTACGTATTCAGTTTTTCAAATTTTGCAGTAAAGTGCCTTAAGAAAGGTGGCTCATAGGTTATTCTGAACCCTCGCTTCTGTTCTTTCATTTCGAGGATATCATCAAATACATCAATTACATAATCAATGTGACTTTGTGTATACACTCTGCGCGGAATTGCTAATCGAACCAATTCATTTTTTGCGGGAACGAGTTTTCCCTGTTGATCATACTTACCAAACATCACGCTACCAACTTCTACGCAACGAATTCCCCCTTGTGTGTAGAGATCACAAACCAATGCTTGTCCGGGATATTCTTCTACAGGAATGTTGTGATACAATTTCTTTGCGTCAATGTACACTGCGTGGCCACCGATAGGCCAAGCAACCGGAATTCCTTTTGCTTTTAAATGCTCACCCAGATAGGTCGTGCTTCTGATTCTGTAATGGAGATAATCCGGGTCAAACACTTCTTTCAATCCGATAGCGATTGCTTCCATATCGCGACCTGATAATCCGCCATAGGTGGCAAAGCCCTCTGATATAATTAAAAGATTGGTGCACTTCCTGCTCAACTCGTCATCATTCATGGTCAATAGCCCGCCCATGTTAACGAGGCCATCTTTTTTTGCGCTCATCACAAATGCATCCGCCAGCCGAAGCATTTCTTTCGCGATATCTTCGTACGATTTAACCTCATACCCAGGCTCGCGATGTTTTATGAAGTAGCTGTTCTCTGCAATCCGGCAACCATCAATCACCAGCAAGAGATTATAATCATCACAAATTTTTCTTACTTCTTTCACATTACTCATGCTCACGGGTTGTCCGCCCGATGAGTTATTGGTAACGGTCATGATCACCGCAGCAACATTCTTTGCTCCGTATTGAAGGATTAGTTCGTTTAGTTTTTGGGTGTCAATATTTCCTTTGAAAGGCAAGTCAATTTCCGGGTCGGTAGCGGCATCAGGCATTATATCAATAGCTGTTGCCCCGGTGAATTCAATATTGGCGCGTGTGGTATCAAAGTGAGTATTGCTGAAAAATACTTTTCCCTTGCCACCCAATATTCCGTAGAGTATTCTTTCTGCTGCCCGACCCTGGTGGGTTGGAAGAATATGGGGCATGCCAGTCAGCTCTTTGACTACTTCCTCCAGGTGTAACCAGCTTCTTGCCCCCGCATAACTTTCATCGCCCATCATCATGCCCGCCCATTGACGGTCACTCATCGCTCCTGTTCCGCTATCAGTAAGCAAATCTATAAACACATCACTGGAGTGAAGCAAAAAAGGATTGAACCCGCACTGCCTTAGCGTTTCAATTCTGTATTCTTCTGTTGTGATTCTTACTGGCTCCACCATTTTGATTCGGAATGGCTCTGCCAGAGTACGCATCTTATTGCTCATCGTCTGAAATTATCAGAACAAAAGAGACAATTAATTTCTGGGGAGAAAATGACTTAGATCATGAAAATCAGATCTAAGAGAAATAAGACCCACTAAGTAAATTACTTTAATCCATCTGTAAAATGCTTCCGGGATTTTTCCTGGCTAAACTTGTCCTTATTAAAAACGTTTGATTCGCCTTTAGGAATGGAAAGTGATTTAAAGTTAGGGCCTTTGATCACTTTAGCCTGAAATAAAATCTGACCCACGTGTGAAGAATAATGTGCTAGTTGGCGTTGAATGGCTTCTAGCACCGATTGGCCTTCGTTGCGAATGTATATAATTCTGGATAGGTCATCTGAATTCAAGTTTCCCAACGCACTAAACAAACAGGTCCAACCTTCTTCCCAGGCCTTCATCATGTTTGCTTTGTCAGGATAGGATTGCTCAAACTCAGCTTCCCGGTTGCGCCATGTTTTTTCACCATCCGAGTTTAAAAAATCTGTCCAGCGCGAAAGCATATTCCCACTAAGGTGATGAACAATCAATGCAATACTGTTGCTGGCTTCGTTAGGTTTGCACAGAACTTCTTCGTCTGCAAGCTGGGCCATGGCCCCTTCGCCCAATTTTTTATAATAGTGAAAGAGCTTAATGGCGCTTTCTAAAAAGATTTCATCATTGGATCTCTGCATATAGAAAAGGTGTCTAACAAAACTGGGGCTGACCAGAAAGTCAAAATATGAATTGAGGTGTCATTCCGGGCTTGACCCGGAATCCCGTTAAGTCTTTATACATCGGGATCGCGGCTCAAGGCCGCGATGACAGATTGACTTTTTAGTCAACCCCGATTCTATTCTACCTCAGCAGGTTCAGCGGTTTCTGCCTTCTCTTTCGTAACAGGCCCGCGCGGATTCTGAGCTTCATACTTTTTTCTAAGCTCTGCTGCATCCTTTTTATTCTTTGAGTGCAGAATATGTTTAGGTACGCCTTTCAAATCCCAAATCAAACCAACTGCAGCGAGTCCTCTTAAAATATAATAGGTTATGTCAATCTCCCACCAGAAAAAACCCTGGCGTGCAGCAGTCTCGTAGTAATGATGATTGTTGTGCCAGCCTTCACCCATCGTTACCAATGCAAGAACCACGCTGTTTTTGGATTCATCGCCTGTTTCGTAACGTGGCTTGCCAAACTTGTGCATGATGGAGTTAATAGAAAATGTGCCGTGATATAAAATCACTGTGCTCAAAAAGAATCCTATAAACAGTGTGCTTAATCCTGCAGAGGTAAACATGGTTAAAATACTTCCACCATTTACAATCCCGCCAAGAGCAGTAACAACAACGGCCAGAATCGTTGGCGCAACTAAATAATGTTCATTCAACCAAACCAACTCTGGGTACTTGGCATAATCACCAATTACTTTATAATCTGTTTTTTTAAAATCAGGTCCTACAATCCAGCCAATGTGCGAATACCAGAAGCCATAAATTTTCATAGAGTGTGGATCGGCAGGCGTATCGCTATGGCGATGGTGATGACGGTGATGAGCTGCCCACCAAAGCGCACCTTTTTGTGCGGTAGTCTGCGCCATAAAGGCAATTACAAACTGAAACCAGCGCGAAGTTTTATAGGACTTGTGGGCGAAGTAACGGTGGTAGCCACCCGTAACCCAAAACATGCGGAAGAAGTATAAAAAAATACACACCATCCAGTCGAAAAAGGTAGCGCCTGTCCACAATGCACCTAATGGCATCAGGTGAATTAGCGCAAATGCAATCTCCTGCTTTAAAATGGGTTTACTTCTCACCTCCGGAACTACAGCTTCTTGTGCCATGATATTTTCTTCAAATGTTTTAAGTCGTACGTTATATAGGTGTGAGACCGCCTTGAGCGGCTTTACGCATTACACACTACTTGCAAAGATAACGTGAATTGGCGGGAATAATTCCATGCGTTTTACATTATCTGTATATTCTAATACAAACGAACGTTTAAAACACACTTGATTTAACTTAAAAATGATTTAAATCATGAAATCATTACGTTGAAAAATAATTCTAATCAACTGGATATTTGATCCCTGCCTTCGCCCGAATGATATCCAACGTTTGCATTAACAATAGCGTGAGCTCATGGGTAAGCACGGGGCTCTCAACAAGATTCATATTCAAACATTCATTGACATGCCGTGCTTCATATTCATACCCATTGCCTGCGGCTTTCTCGAAGGGAATTATTTCACGTGTATCTACAATGCCGGGATAATATTCGAGCGCTGTAGTTGGTCCGTGAAAGCGGTGTGTGAGCCTTATGCGGCCCTGATCACCGGCAACATCAGCACCCGTAGCAAGATTGGAAGCGAAAGAGCAAAACAACTGCGCTATCGCGCCATTATTATACCGGAAACGAATTGCACATTGCTCATCTACCCCTGTTGATGCTGGAGTCATTACCGCATCAATGTGATCTGGTTTTCCGAGTATATCCAGGGCAAGAAAAATTGGGTACACTCCAATATCAAGCAAAGCGCCTCCTCCTAAAGCAGGATCATATAGCCGTGGTGGAAATGGTGGCGTAGGAATAAATCCAAACTCTGCATTCAGATATTTTATGGCCCCCACTTTTCCTTGCGCAATTAATTCCTTCATCTTGAGATAGTGCGGCAGTAAGCGCGTCCAGAAGGCTTCCATAATAAACGTGTTCTGTGATCTAGCGAAGTCTATCATTTCCCTGGCTTCACGATAGTTTATGGCAAATGCTTTTTCACAGAGTACAGCTTTCTTGTGTTTCAAACACAACATCACATGTTCGTGATGCAATCCATGCGGAGTGGCTACATAAATTACATCTACTTCCGGGTTGCTAACCAAGGCTTCGTAACTTCCATGAACATATTTCGCTGGAAAATCTTTAGCGAAGGTTGCCGAAGTTGCTTGTTCACGGGCGCCAACGGCAATCAGTTCCGCATCCTGTACCAGTTTAAGATCAGCCGCAAACTTGCGTGCTATCTTACCACAACCCAAAATGCCCCAACGGATTTTTTTCATTTGAAATCGAATTTCAATTATTACTTATCTGTGCTACAATTTTCCGATATAAGGAAATTTCGTGGTCGTGAAAATACCCGGTATCATCATTTTTAAAATGATAGTTAGACGAAAGTTTTACGATCACAACGTCTTTATCGGGATCGATATAAATAAACTGACCGTAGATCCCTTGAGCGTTGAATTCGTCTTCACCTCCAAAGGGAATCCACCATTGGAATCCGTAGCCATCCTTTCGCAATGCAGTGCTTCGTTTACCTGGCATCACATGGGGTGCATCCGGTGTTACCGAGGCGATCACCCATTCTTCAGGCACCACCTGTTTACCTTGCCATCTTCCTGAATCCAAAAACAGTTGACCAATTTTAGCGTAATCACGGGCGGTTGCGTTTAATCCACCAATAGCAAACTCCATCCCGCTTTTATCAATAATCCAATAGGCCTCAGATTCAGCACCTATTTGCGACCATAACTTTTCATTCATATAATCGGTGATAGAACGGCCGGTGGCTTTGGTTAGAATCATTCCCAATACCTGCGTATCAATACTCACGTATAAATTATAAGTACCTGGCTCGCGTGCCCGTTTCAATCGCTTGGCAAAATCAGCCATGGGCATGCCTAAAGCAAAGTACCTGCCCATTACATTTATATCAGAATTGAAATCCCCGTAATCTTCATTGAATCCAACCCCCGAAGACATTTGCAATACATCTTTTATTCTTACTTTATCATACCCTGTGCCCACAAATTCAGGCAAGTAATCTGTAACAGTCTGTTCAATACTTTTTATTTTTCCTTCGCGAATGGCAATACCGATAAGTGCTGAGATTACTGATTTTGACATCGACCACGAGATATGGTGGTCCTCTTCCCTAAATTGATTCGAGTAGTTCTCAAAATAGATGGTGTCATGACGAATGACCAGCAAGGCATCGGTAAGTGTAAAGTCAAGATAGGCTTTTGTATTAACTGTTGAATCCTCGTATTGAAAAGTTTCGGGAAGTATAATGGACTGAGCCCGTTTTGGAAAGTAGTGGGGATTGGTCGATCTGGGTACCGTAGTGGTGGTGAAAATATTTTTTACATTCTTAAAGTTGCTTGAGATGGAACCGGCATCAAAGAAAGTAAGTACCTTATACAGCTGGTAAGCTTCATGTCGAAAGAAAAGTATAACTAAGAGAACAACCAGTCCCAGTACGCTAGCAAGTCCAAGTACGATTTTACGAATAGCTTTCACCCAGGTCAGTTCTTAATAAGAACATAATATTACTAAAAATTTTATGCCCTCTACCAATACTGATTAAATTGAAAACTGGATTAATTCAATAATCCGGAATATTCATTCCTAAAATAATATCTCGCTTGCCCACCCAGGTACCATCTTGTTTCTTAGTCAACGTGATGATTCCTGATCCACCTCTCTGCTGCTGATTTTCCTTTTCTTTTTCTTTTTCATCAAGAAATGGATCGTCCGCAAAAAGATATTCATCAATATAGTATTCGTTCCTGTTAGGTTCCTTGACTACCGGATGAATGTGTTGAGGAGCTCTTGAATTTGGATACGAGGCCGGACGCAGTGTATAAAATTTATACTTGCCATCAGCATTTGTTTTTATCCATCCTCTTAAATAACCATGTCTTTTTGCCCAGCCTGTCTCATTACCCTTTTGGGGATACACTCCTTTCTGGTCGGTATGATAGATATAAAGAATCACACCTTTGGCTGGGGTTTTTCCATCAGATTGATAAATGGTGCCGCTGATTTCCAGCTTTGGTCCTGGTTCTTTGAAGTCTGGCAACGTATCAATACTTGTTAATTTCTTAGAGCCGTATTCAAACACAGCTTCGCAACCTTCGCAGCTACCACCTACTCGCTGAGCAGATGCAGCCGTAAATGCAAAGGCTAGTATAACTGTTATAATATGTTTCATGGAAGGACGGGGCTCCTACCAGTATACGATACCTAATTTATTTCGTTACGCTTATTGAGGGTCACCTTCCTGTATTCCAAGTGGAACCTCATTTTTAACCGGCTCTAGAGAAGTCAGGTATTTATACAGGGCCGTCAACTCGAGATCACTCATTCGGCTGAATGGGCCCCATGGCATAGGACTGCCAGGTATTACGCGACCCCTTCTAAAACGGTCAATAAAATCTTTTTTCGACCAGCCATTCATTCTTCCAGTCTCAGGATCAGGAGTTAGATTAGGAGTTACAAGGTGTTTACCTTTAACAAGTTTAAGATTCTCATCGAACAATTCAAATTTCGCTGACCCCGCATAATCAACCCCGATATAAGCTCCAGTCATCATATCACGATTGGTATGACAACCACGGCAATTCGCTACACTTGCCGCAAGATATTTTCCGTATTCAGCGGTTGAATCAATGGGAGGAGATGGAGGAACCACAGCATCGCCCATGGGCTCAATAAGAAAGGCAAGTACTGCTTTACCGAGAAAGTTCCATTCATTTTGAGGTCGCAGATTTTTAACCGGTGCCTGCGAGCGCAGAAAAGAAATAATGGCAGTAAGATCATGATCACTCAAATCATAAAATGGCATAAAGTCGATAAGCGCTTTTCCATCATGTCGCACACCGTAGCGAAGCGCGCGCGCCAGTTCCTGGTCTGATAATTTCCCAATTCCTGTTTCTTCATCGGGTGTAATATTGGGTGCATAGACAGTACCAATAGGAAGCTCAAAATTAAATCCCCCACTCAGGGGAGTCTCTTCACCTCTTTCCACTTTTAGAAAATCAGTTAGCGGTGAATGACAATTCGCGCAATGTGCAGGACCCAGAGCCAGGTAGCGGCCACGGGCAATCATGGCGGAATCTGTACTGGCTTTAATCTCAGGATAAGGGGCTTCGAAGGTGCGGTTGAAACGGGCGAAAACAAGAATAACAAAACCAATAACAAGAGAAACAATCAGGAACAGTAGTCCCAACAGAATTTTCTTAATCATGGAAGTAAGGGTTTTAGGGTAAATAAAATTAAGGAAAAAATACCGTTAGATGCAACCGGAATTTTTGCCTAATGACTCATTTCTTTAGTACTGACAAAATCTCATTCAACTTTAACAACGCCTCCACGGGGCTGATTGTATTGATGTCGATCTTCTCCAGCATTTCATGAATGGCTTTGGACTTAGGATCCATTTCAAACAAACTCATTTGCGCAGTAGTTTTGGGCATCTCATCAAATTTCTTTTTTGACTCATTCTTATGTTTGTCTTTTTCCAGGAAGTGCAAAATTTCATTGGCACGCAATACTACTTTGTTGGGCATGCCGGCCAACTGCGCTACGTGAATACCAAAACTGTGTTCGCTGCCGCCTTCTTTTAACGTGCGCATAAAGATGATTTTATCGCCCACTTCTTTTACGCTGACGTTGAAATTTTTCACGCGTACCAGATCTTCCGTAAGTTGATTCAATTCGTGATAGTGCGTGGCAAATAATGTTTTTGGTTTGAAGTCTTTATGGTTGTGCAGAAATTCAACAATCGCCCACGCAATGGAGACACCATCATACGTAGAGGTTCCTCTGCCGATCTCATCCATCAAAATCAAACTGCGATCGCTCAGGTTATTGAGAATGCTGGCTGTCTCTGTCATCTCCACCATAAAGGTGGATTCACCGCGTGATAAATTATCAGATGCCCCCACCCGTGTAAACACTTTATCAATGAGGCCGATGGTTGCGGCTTCGGCCGGAACATAACTTCCCATCTGCGCCATCAATACAATCAAGGCCGTTTGTCGTAATAAAGCAGACTTACCCGCCATATTCGGACCGGTAATCACTAATATCTGCTGGGTTTCATTGTCAAGGTAAATATCATTGGGCACATAACTCTCTCCCACCGGAAGTTGCTTCTCAATCACCGGATGTCTGCCAGCTTTTATTGCTAATCGCTTCGATTCGCTGATCTCCGGCTTATTGTATTTATTGGCTTTTGCTGTGACTGCAAATGAAAGCAAGCAATCCAGCATCGCAATCACCCTGGCATTTTGCTGAATCTGCGCGATGTAATCGGAAGCATGATGCACCAATTCTAAAAAAAGTCGCTGCTCTATAACTAACAGTTTTTCTTCCGCATGAAGAATTTTTTCCTCATACACCTTCAGCTCTTCAGTGATGTAACGCTCGGCATTCACCAATGTTTGCTTACGGATCCAATCTGTTGGCACCTTGTCTTTATTGGCGTTACTTACTTCCAGGTAGTAACCAAAAACTTTATTGTAAGATATCTTTAATGAGTTGATGCCGGTACGTTCAATCTCCCGTCTCTGTATTTGCAACAGATAATCCTTTCCCGAAAAGGCAATGGCACGCAACTCATCCAGTTCTGCATTTACACCTTCTTTGATGATGCCGCCCTGATGAATAAGCATCGGTGCATCATCTTTCAACTCCTTCTCTATTTTCTCTAATAGAAACTCACACTTATTCAGTTGATCCCCCAGTTTCTTCAGTTCGGCCGAAGTTGATTTGTCCAATAATTCCTTTACGGGAATGATCGCTTTCAACGAACGCTTAAGCTGAATTAACTCGCGTGGATTTATCCGGCCCACCGCCACTTTTGAAATCAGTCGCTCCAGATCTGAAATCTGATGTAAGTGTTCTAATATCCTTTCGGTGAGATCGTGATTATTATAAAATTGTTCTACCACCAGAAGTCGCTCGTCAATGCTTTGTTTCTCCTTTAGAGGCAGAATCATCCACTTACGCAAATTGCGCGAACCCATCGGGGTTACAGTTTGATCCAGCACCTGAAGCAAAGGAACTCCGCCCTCATTCGGTGAGCTGACAATCTCAAGATTGCGAACGGTAAATTTATCTAACCAAACATACTTGTCTTCATCGATGCGCGAGATCGCTGAAATATGCTGAGTGTCTTTATGTTCAGTCGCTTCGAGATAATGAAGTATAGAACCCGCGGCAATGATTGCCTCATGCATACTATCAATACCAAAACCCTTAAGAGAATTGGTTTTGAATTGTTTGATCAATTTTTCATTTGCAAAATCGAACGCAAAGACCCAATCATCCAGAGCAAAAGTCGCATACTCGTCCCCAAATTGAGTTTCAAATTTTTCCCTGCTTGACTTGCTGTATAGGATTTCGGCCGGACCAAAACTCTGAATGAGCTTATAGATATAATTCTCCGGGCCTTGTGCCGCATAAAACTCACCCGTACTGATATCAAGAAAAGAGACCCCAAGAGCATTCTTCCCCGCAAATACCGAAGCAAGAAAATTATTCTGCCTCCGTTCAAGCACATTATCATTAAATGAAACGCCCGGGGTTACCAATTCAGTTACACCGCGCTTTACAATGCCTTTTACAAATCGCGGATCTTCCAACTGATCACAGATAGCAACCCGATTTCCAGCTCTGACCAATTTCGGTAAGTAGGTATCCAGTGCATGGTGGGGAAACCCGGCCAATTCAATTTCAGAAGCTGAACCATTTCCCCGTTTAGTAAGCGTGATGTCCAGCACCTTAGCGGCACGGATTGCATCTTCGCCAAAGGTTTCATAAAAGTCACCGACCCGAAATAGCAAAAGCGCACCCGGATACTTCGCCTTGATGGCATTGTATTGTTTCATTAAAGGCGTATCCATTGCACCGGGTCCGGCCATACTGCTTCGCGTATTTAATTTGAACTACCTGTTTCTTTGTGCTCTTGCACGTTGCCCAGCACAAGTAGTTGGCAAATATAGAATGGAGAAGTAAGAAAATCAGGAGCAGGAGCGGAGAATTGAAAAGAAAGAATTCGGATCAAAAAGATCAAACAACCCAATAAATGCTGAATGCTGGAACTAAATAAAAATATTAGCAGCAAAGTAATCCGGATATCCATTGTCTTTAAGGCAACTATTCATAGCAATGAAAATAAAGTAATCATAAAAAATTACATGCTTATGTAAGTTTAAGTTTCATTTTAGAATGTGCCTCTAAGAAAAGAAATCGTTCCTTCACGGGTAGTTAACGTATCCAATTATTTTTAAACTAAACCTTTACATTTATGAATGAGTTAAATTTTGAAATCACAAAAGTAGACCAGGCTATGGCTATCTTGTCCAGATTACCAGAATCAGAGCGCAGCAAGATCATGGATGGTCTTCGCGAAATTGTAAAAATGTATGCCACCAAGGATGTTGCCTCACCTTCTGTGGTAAAATTCGGGTGGTTTGATATAGGTGCTTAATTACATTTAGACTTTCAAAAATTATGGCATTTGGGGGACTGTTTGAAGTTTCTCAAATGCTCTTTTATGTCAACCCTTCAACACTATCTTGAAACTGACCTCGGAATCCATAGAAAAGTTATTGAACTTCTATGCAAACGTGATGTCCCTAAAAACAATGAATATTGGAAGGGTAGAAACAGTTTTATTTCTCAAAGCCCTGGGTACTTATTTATTCCTATTCTGCTTGACTTACTTCTGAAAAGTAATTTGGATGAGGCCGTTCTTTCAGAATCTCACCTCATTCTAATAGAAGAAATCTTGGATAGTGCAGCTCGCCAGGAATCCGGCATCATCACCTATTTGCAGCATCACCAGGAGTGCAAAGAAATTCTTGAGAAAATTGGTATCGCTTCTCATGAGATACAAAAGATAGAGCATGCTTTGGTTAACCGTTCTTTCAAACTATTCCCGGATAAATATAAATCGCTGCGAAGAGCTAATTCCTATTTATATACTGCTGCATTATTCCCGAACAATTATGAACTTATCTTTCATCTTTGGGAGTCCGTTATGCCTTTATTTCTCTTTCTTGATGATCTGGAAGATCTGCCTGAGGATTTAGCTACTCAATCAGAAAATTGTTTGTTGGACTCACCCGATCTTGAGAATAACTTTTTTACGCTGCACCCTTTAATTGCAGAGTCCATAAAACAAGTTGAGCCGATAAATTCCATTCTCTACAAAGAACTTAATCGCATGCGCCAAGAAGCGGTTGCAAGTAAACTTAGTGGAATTCTATTAGTTGATAAAAGTTAGTAGCGCATCGTTTACAAATGCCATTGGCTCCCGAAAGTTATTTTTTTACCGCTACAATCAGCCACATTTTATCACCCTTTTCTTTTGATCGATCAACAAAAGGATCTTGCTGCTTAAGAATCGCGAACCCAATCTTTTTTAAATCTTCGAGGGCATAGTTCATACCCAGTTCGTGCTTTCGCTCCTGATCTTCACGCGAAAGGCTTCTTCGCTCCTCAGCAATTGCTTCACAAAGTACTAACCTGCAGCCAGGCTTCAGAGCCAATTTTATATGTTGAAGAATTTCATCGTGTTCGTCCATCTCATGGTAGGTGTCCAGAATAATTACACCATCAAGAGAATTAACAGGAAGCCCGGGGTCATCATAATTCCCTTTTATAGTCTCCACATTGGAAATGCCACGTTTCGTCAGGATCGCCTGAAGCTTATCGAGTTTTGATTGCTCCACATCCACTGCATATACCTTGCCGGCTTGACCAACAACGGTAGCTAACTTGATCGTCATGTATCCTTCGTGACAACCCACATCAGCCACTTTACCTCCTGGCCGTAAATTTAAATGTCGAATCAGTTCATCAGCTTTCTGCCATGTGTCCCGGTTCCTCCAGGCACTTTCGGTATAAACATTTTTCCACGGATCTTGTGCATTCAAAACTCCCGTAAAAAGAATCAATAATGCGGTATAACGAAGCATGTTATTAGAACGGGTAATCAATATCCTTGATTGTTAACTATTTCATAATATTCTCAAATTTCTCAAAACGTTGTAATTAATTCCCATTTAAGGCTACTAATTGGCAAATCAAACGGTGAATCAGGTTGATAACTTTATTGAAATGTGATGGTTATTAAATAAACGCACTGGCCTGCATGGGGCAAATTCAGGAAAAAGAGTTTACAGAATTAGTTGATCAAAACCGGGGTATCATTTATAAAGTGATCCGCTTGTACGTCAATCATGAAGAAGATGAACGTGATCTCTTTCAGGAAATTATTTTCCAGGCATGGAAATCGTACCCGCGGTTTGATGGCCGCTCGAAATTCTCGACCTGGCTTTACCGGGTCGGGTTAAATACTGTGCTTACGTTTAAGCGTAGACCCCAGGTAGTTACTCCACTTGAAGACCTGGCCTCACTCAACGTAGCGCAAATTGATAAAGCTTATTCGGATGAAAGTGAAGCACTCTATCATTCGATTCGTGAACTAGGTGAGCTGGATCGTATGATTATAACCCTTCACCTGGATGGCTATGAAAATGAAGAGATCGCTGAGATTACAGGACTTACAAAAAATAACGTTGCCGTGAAATTACACCGGATTAAAGATGTACTCATTAAAAGACTGAAAGGAGAGTAATCATGGACCTTAAGGAAATCTGGAAAAAATTAGAAACAGATAAACTCACTAAACCCGTTTTGGGGTCAGTTGAAGTTCGAAACTCTTCTAACCATCCGGTGCAAAAACTGATAAAATTATTTAAGCTGACTCTGGGGTTTGCCATTTTCTTCGAGTTGGCATTTACCTACCTGCTGGTGGTTACGCCTCAACCTATTGTAAAGGCATTTTTGATAATAATGATTATTGTGTACTTATTCTTTTTCCTTTTGAATTACAGGGTTCTTAGAAAGATTCAACGCTCATTCCGTCTTGATCTAAACCTTAAGAGCACACTCAAGCAAGTGTATGACAATACAAGCTCCACGTTAGCCTTTCAACGAAAGGCTTCACTTATTATATATCCGCTCGCAGCAACGGCAGGTTTTTTATTGGGTCTATCTGTCGAAAAAGATGCAGCTCTCATGATTCAAAAATGGCAAGTTCAGATAGCGTTACTAATTTCAATTGTTGTTCTTACACCTTCTAGCTATTGGTTGGCCCGGTGGATGGAAAAGGTTAGCTACGGAAAATATCTGACACAATTGAAGGATTTATTGCAGCAATTTGAGCAAGAATAAATTGAAGCTGATAAATGAATAAAAAATCGCCCCCGTGAAATCGGGGGCAAATTACCTTAACAATACTTACCCTTTTGTCTCTACCTTAGAAAGGTGATAAGAAAGTTTTTTTAGTTTTTTGATGTCTTTGTCCTTCCTGATATCAAGATGAACACCATCTAGATGATACATTCCAACAATTTCATTTTGCGAATCGTAAAATCGAATGATGGAATAATTTTTTGTTTTCTCATTAGTTTCCACTACCCAGAAAACATGACCCCGGATTCTTTTGGCTTCCGCACGTAATGCCGTTATGCCTAGCACAACGAGCAAACTCAACAACTTAAGTTTCATAAATAATATCTATTCGACTATTTACGGATAAGACGCTTACTTTGTTTTGTAGGGAATTCGCTTTCCTTGTTAATTCTCTCTTAAAAAGGAATGTTTATCGCTAAAAAATTAACGTACAGGTACCTTAAAACGATAGGATAAATTAAGGCATCTTCTACTGTAATTTATCATTGATGGATTTGATTGCTTCATCTAACTCATTCATACTTTGTACTAATAAAAGCCTAATCTTCTTTTCTTCGGCAACATCTATCGTAAATGACAGTAAGTTGAGGAGGCCCCGGATTCTGCTGACCGGAGCGCGGAGAATATGTGAATTGAAAAAAGAGTACTCGCTTAATTGTTCATTTTGCTTTTCAAGCATTTGAGTTCCGGTCGCCAATTTATCTTCTAACTGAGCCATGAATTTTTCAAGTGATCTTCGCTGTTGCTCAAGAAGTCGGTTTTGCTCAGTGATTGTATCATTTTGCTTTTGTAACTCGGCATAAAACCGATGATTGATTTGTAAGACATACGCAATCGAGATATTAAAAAATGCTGCAAACATGAAGGTAATTACCCTCCATTTAAAAAAGCCATTTTTAAAAAGAGTTGAATCTTGATCCGGTATCTGAAAATAGGCGACAAAATCAACAGATAATAAAATCAAAGTCCATACCACAATCAAAAAGAAAATATAGACAACTCTTTCCCGGTGATAAGAAAACATTAAATGCACCATTACAGATGAGAGGATGCAATAAAAGGGATGCGTAACGTACGTATCCATATGGGTACCAATAATGATTACAGGAAGTACCGTGGTGAATAAAATCCAGGCGCTCATAAATAGCGCTTTAGACAAAGTATATAATTTTCTATAGTTTAGAATCAGGCTAACCACGCAAAGCACCCAAATAAATGGGGGTACTAAATCGGCAAAGCTCAATTTTTGCTGATCGAAAGGAATGAACGCCAGCAAATAAAACGTTATCAACGAAACAACGGCCAGGTAAACACCATTAGAAAGAATGGTTACCCTGCGAATTTCAGAATCCATTGATTCGGTAACACCCAGCCTAAAAATCGAAAAATCCTTCATCCTCTATCAACTATGTATATCGAACCGAAACTATGTATCTTTTAGCATCCCCACAAGAACAATGACATAAAGACGCTTACAAAGCGAATCCTTCTAACTTTGCATAATGAAAAAGCTTTCTCTGGAAGATCTGGGTCGCATTTCCGTTGCTCAATTCAAAGAAGCCGATAAGATTCCGGTTACCATAGTGCTGGATAACATTCGAAGCCTGCATAATGTGGGTTCGGCCTTTCGAACAGCCGATGCCTTTCGTGTTGAAAAAATTTACCTGACCGGCATCACCGGCACACCCCCACATCGTGAAATACAAAAAACTGCCTTGGGAGCAACCGAATCAGTCGCATGGGTATATTCAGAGAGCACCGCCCAGATCATTCAAAAACTGAAAGAAGAGGGGTACACAATTGTTATCGTTGAACAAACAACGGATAGTTTACCTCTGCAAACTTTCTTTGCTGAATCAGAAAAAAAATATTGTCTTGTTTTTGGTAATGAAGTCCATGGTGTAAGCGAAGAGGCTATTGCACTTGGTGATCTGGCCCTTGAAATTCCACAGCTAGGGACAAAGCATTCATTAAATATTTCTGTGTGTCTGGGAATTGTAGTGTGGGAAATATTCAGGAAACTAAACTTCAAGGAATAGTCAACTCGTAGTTTGACTTTCCATACATGTTATTCCGCTGGTTCCAGATCTGAACTACTTAATTGGCATTAACCTGGAAATCGTTCCGGGATTTTCAGTAGTAACGTAGATATATCCATCAGGACTTTGTGCTACAGCCCGAACCCGGCCAATTTTTTCGAGCATACGTTCTTCAGCAACAAATTTTCCATTGTTCAATTCCACCCGCGCAATCAGTTGAAACGCAAGGGCACCTATTAATAAGTTGCCCTTCCAATTAGGATATTTATCGCTTGTAACCATGGTCATCCCGCAAGGTGCGATGGAAGGCACCCAATAGTGCACGGGTTGTTCCATACCTTCTTTTTCAGAGATATCTGATATTGGCTTACCATCATAGTTAATACCCCACGTTATCACAGGCCAACCATAATTTTTCCCTTTCTCAACTTTATTTAATTCGTCTCCACCCTTCGGTCCATGTTCGTGATTCCAAAGAGTGTTTGTCTGTTTATCATAGTAAAGTCCCTGCGGATTGCGATGCCCGTACGACCAGATTTCTGGTTTTGCCCCAGGCTTGCTAATGAACGGATTGTCTTTCGCCACACGACCATCCTCATGGAGCCTTAAGATTTTTCCAAGGTGATTACCTAAATCCTGAGCATTATCTTTTTTTCCACGCTCACCGGATGAAAAGAAAATATAGCCTTTGCCATCAAACACAATGCGAGAGCCAAAGTGTGCACCAGAAGTGGATGTCGGAGTTGCTTTAAATAATTCCTCCAGATTAGTGAGCTCATTCCCCTTAAGTTTAGCCCGCGCCACAACAGTACCTCCGCCATCGCCATCTGGTTTTGCATAGGTTAAATAAATCCATCCATTTTTTGAGTAGTCAGGATGCAACTGTATATCCAGTAGCCCGCCTTGCCCATTGGTGTATACTTTTGGCACTCCTGCAATCCTTTCATCAAGTAGTTTGCCGCCCTTAATGATCCGGATCTCACCATCCTTTTCATTCACCAATATTCTTCCATCAGGCAGAAATGCTATACCCCAAGGACTTTTAAGTTCTGTGGTTATTGTTTCAAGGATGAACTTTTGCTTTTGGGTGGTTATCGTTGACCCTGCAACCGGCTGACCTTGTACTACATAGAAAGCTCCAATCATCAATAGCAAACAAACAAACCCTTTCATTGTCATCAGTTTAATTGAGACAAAGATACAGTTATAATTTGTTGATGGGTTGGATCCGAAAGTTTATTCATTTCTTAATGTTTCGCTCGGATTAACTATGGCAGCCTTAAGAGCCTGATAGAAAACCGAAGTAAAGGCTATAATCAAAACAACCAACCCGGCACCCACAAAAACAAAGGGGCTGATATTGACCTGGTATGCAAAATCGGCTAACCATTGGTTCATTGCATACCATGCAAGGGGAACTACGAGAATAAATGCAATTAAAATAAGACGGGAAAAATCTTTTGACAGCAACATGATTATTCCTGAAACAGAAGCGCCCAATACTTTGCGCACCCCAATTTCTTTCTTGCGTTGCTCAGTCATAAATGCTGTAAGGCCTAGTAAACCCAAGCAAGCTATAATGATTGCCAGGGCTGCAAACGAGCCAATCAATACTCCGGTGTTCTGTTCGGCTTTGTACTGGCGATCGATCGTTTGATCTACAAATTGATACGAAAAGGGATAATCAGGAGCCAGTTGCTTCCATTCCTTTTCAAGTACTGCCAAATGACTTTTCAAATTGCCTGCGGAAAGTTTAACCGACATACACCACATATTACGTGGGTCAATACGCAGCACCAAAGGCTCTATTCTACGATGCAGGGAGCGATAATGAAAATCCTTCACCACCCCAACAATGCGGCCAGCCGGATGTCCATCCAGAGCGCGTATGGGTGTTCCCAATGGTTTCTCCAACATTAACTCTTCTGCAGCTGCTTCATTTATCAGGTAAGCTTCCGTTGAATCCGTTGCAAACTCTTCCGATAGATTTCTGCCTTCCACGATTTCAAGGCCAAAGGTGTTTATATAATCATAATCAACGATCATGGTATTCATACTTCGCTTGGGAATATCCAGTCCAGGAAAATCGTATTGCCAGGTGGATGTTTCCATACCCGGAGTACCATTTGAAAATGTTACCGATTTAATGGAAGTGTTTGCCAGCAGGTTTTCTTTAAGTACTTCTTTCTTATCCCAAAGTGCCATGGGTGGATTCATGTACACAATGCTTTCCTTATCAAAACCCAGGTTTTTGTTTTGAATGAAATTCATCTGTTGATAGACAATCAAGGTGCCGATCATAAGAAATGCTGCAACCCCAAACTGCATTACGGTAAGAATTTTTCTTAGTCCCGCATTGCCAGAAGGTCCAACGTGTCCTTTCAAAACCTGGGCGGGTACAAATGAACTAAGATAAAATGCCGGGTAGCTTCCAGCTAAAATTCCGGTAAGCAATCCAGCAATCAGAATATAAATAATTACACTGCCGCCTCCTAAATATACCACCTCAAGGTGTTGACCCACGAGAGAGTTAAAAAGCGGTACCAATAATTCAAGAAGTATTATCCCAATCACCAGCGAAATAGAAACCAGCACAATCGTTTCGCCTAAAAATTGTTTTATAAGCTGATGTCGAAATGCTCCCATCACTTTGCGCAGACCAACTTCCTTGGCGCGCTTCATAGCCCGGGCGGTTGAAAGATTCATGAAATTAAAACAAGCAATGATCAGTATCAGCAGAGCTACGGCCGAAAAAATATAGACATAGTTTTTATCACCATTGGCCGTGTCCGCTTTAATACCTTTGGTAAAATGTATTTCTCCTAAAGGTTGCAACCAATCGCCTAAGGCTTTATCATTATAAGCCTCTTTGCGGGCCTCTGTAAATTTCTTATCTATTCGCTTTGCCAATGCATCAAGACCCTTTTCGTTTGGGATATAGAAGTATGTCGAGTAATTCCAGGCGTCCAGGCTATTCAAAAACTGATCGGCCGGGAACCCGTATTGGTCCTGCACCATTTTGGCAATAGTTTCAAAGGTGGTTAGGTAGGTAAACTGTAAGTGTGAATTGGCCGGAACATCTTCAAATACGCCTGTGATCTCATAATCGTAGGCATTGTCATACCGGATAACCTGGCCTACCGCATCGCCATTCGGAAAATATTTGTCTGCTACTGATTTGGCAACAGCAATTGTTCCGGGCCTTGTCAGCACCGTATTTGCATCGCCCTGAACTAACCGAAAGCTAAAAATTTTAAAGAAGTCTTTATCAGCTGCAGAGAGCGTTTTAGCATCCAGAAATGTATCCCCCTTGCGAATCAGTGGGCGCTCGTTAACATCTGTAAAACGGGTAAACATTTCTACCTCCCGAAAACTCTCAGCGATCAGTGGGCCGAAGCCTGAAGGCAACATGGTTTGCATGCTAACCTGCCCATCGCGCTCGCCCCGGGGTATGTAGCGGTAAATGGATTCTTTGTTTTCATGAAAGTTTTCATAACTAAGCTCAAACCGAACATATAGGGTTACTAGCAGACAGCAAGCCAACCCAATTGCAAGGCCAAAGATATTAATGGAGGTATAGCCGAGGTTTTTGTATAAACTGCGGGTAGCTATCAAGAGATAGTTTCTAAACATATGCGAGGGGTTTAATCCTAAGACGCAAAAAAGAGAAGTAGGTTGCACGGTCCATTTCACTTAATCAATTTTCTGTATCAAAAATCCAGTTTTCTCGCAACCAGTATCGTTATTCTTCGCACCTTTGACATTAAATGATTTAAAATAAAGTGAGTAACGATCGCTATAACCAACGCGGTGTTTCCGCCAGCAAAGAAGATGTACACCAGGCAATAAAAAATCTGGATAAGGGATTGTTTCCAAAAGCATTTTGCAAAATTGTTCCTGATACTCTTGCTGGCGATGTTGACTACTGTACTATCATGCATGCCGATGGGGCTGGAACTAAATCCTCACTTGCTTACATCTATTGGAAAGAAACCGGTGATCTCTCGGTTTGGAAGGGCATTGCTCAGGATGCCATCATTATGAACATTGATGACCTGCTTTGTGTTGGCGCTACAGGCCCGATTCTACTCTCATCTACTATCGGCCGAAATAAAAACCTAATTCCCGGAGAAGTAATTTCTACCATCATCAATGGTACGGAAGAGGTTTTGTCCATGCTTCGAAAATATGGAATGGAAATCTATAGCACGGGTGGAGAAACTGCAGATGTGGGCGATCTGGTTAGGACAATAATTGTTGACAGTACAGTAACTGCCCGCATGAAACAAGCGGACGTAATTGATAACGCAAAAATTCAAAGTGGAGATGTGATTGTTGGATTAGCATCGTCAGGTAAAGCAACATACGAGAGCGAGTATAACGGGGGTATGGGCAGCAACGGGCTTACTTCTGCGCGCCATGATGTTTTTGCACATGAATACGCAACCAAATACCCTGAGAGTTATGATAAGGCAGTACCTGACAACCTGGTGTATTCCGGAAGTTACAAAGTGAGCGATGAGGTTCCCGGTGCGCCTTTAAATATGGGCAAACTGGTGCTTTCTCCAACACGCACCTATGCGCCTGTGATGATTGAGATCTTGAAGAATTTGAGATCACAAATACATGGCATTGTGCATTGCAGTGGTGGGGCACAAACTAAAGTGCTGCACTTTATTGACAACCTACATGTAATTAAAGATAACCTGTTCGAAATTCCTCCGCTCTTCAAATTTATTCATGACGCTTCACGTACAGATCTCAAAGAGATGTACAAAGTCTTCAACATGGGGCACCGCATGGAGATATATTTGCCAGAGCAATATGCTGACACCGTGATAAGTATTTCCAAATTATTTGAAATCGATGCTCAGATTATAGGAAGAGTGGAGACTTCAGCCGAAAAAAGAGTAACACTAAGAACACCAAATGGCGAGTTTATATATTCATAAATCTTACTCAAGGAGTAAATGATTCCGATCGATTTAAAAAAATGGTTGTGGATTATATCTATCCCAACGCTCCTCATCTTATTAGTACTGGGTTTTCTTCAAGTTGGTGAACCGGCTGGTTTCAGTGCTATTACAGGTACAATACTTCTTGCCTGCACCCTGGTGCCCAGTGCTTTGCTTCGTCTGGGTATCCTGAAAGAAAATGCCTGGGTACGTTGGTTAGTAAAATATCGCAAAGACCTCGGTATTGCTGCCGGAACCTGGCTGCTAACTCATGGCGTGGCGAGTGGACTTTTCTTTCTGGAGCGCGATGAACCTTTAATCGATCAATTTCTTTTGGCCCCACTAAGACCCGTATGGGTAATGATACCCATTATGGCTTTGATGCTCATCACCTCTAATAAATTCAGCGAAAAAAAACTAGGTCGTCAATGGAAAAATGTACACAGCTTAGTTTGGATCTTGCCTGTATTGATGGTGTATCATGGAAATCTATCAATCGTTCACTTTGAAAAAGAAGATTTTGCTCCTGCTTCGATAGTATTGGTGTTGATAGCTTTAATCGCGATTTACGAGTTTTGGAAAACCCGTTCTTATCAACGGGTAGCATTACTTCTTATTGGCTTTATGGCCGTTATTCTCTTCTGGAATACAAATCCTACGCAGTAAACAGGTGTGCAAGAGGTAACCGGTTTTGATTAATCAAATTTTAACATCATCCGCTATATCACTTAGTTGAATAGACAGCGCATCCGTGGAAATTTGAATTTCGCGTAAGGACATTCCCAACGAGATTAATAAAGAAAGTAGTGAAGCACCAAAAATGTATTTGGCGATTAGTTCTTCTCCATAAAACAAAGAGAACATACATAGCACGCTCAGAAAAAGTGCCACAATACTGAACATCTGCATATTGCGAATAAGTATCACCCGAACTTTCAGATTCCGGATCTGATCAGCCACTCGCTTATCCTCTTTATTCCGATAATCATTGGCCAGTTTTCGGATGAGAGCTGCAACCGCCAGGAAACGGTTGGTGTAGGCCAATAAAACCAGTGAAACAGTTGGAAAAAGCAGAGCGGGTGTTGTCAAAGTGAGTTCCATAAACCGATTTTATTTAAACAAAGATAGTCTGTTGCCATTAATAAAATTTCTTATCCCAAATCTGTCAGAGTATGTACCTTCACAAAAAAGAATCTTCCATGAAGTCATTATTCCTCTTTTACTTTATCCTGATAACCAGTTTAGGATATAGTCAGAAAAAAGTTGTTGCGCCAGCACCTGTTAAAAAACCACTTGACTACACCGTGTATGACGGTTGGAAGGAAATAAACTACAAGGCACTCACGCCTGATGGAAGTGCTGCTGCTTTCACAATCAATCCTCAGGACGGAGACGGTAAGGTGATTTTCTATAATCTGAAAACAAATATTCAGGATTCTGTAAAACGTGCTGCTGAGATCGCTCTCACCTATGATAGCCGCCATGCGATATTTAAAATCAAGCCACAACAAAAACTGGTGAAGGACCTGCGCAGACAGAAAAAGAAAAAAGAAGATTTGCCGAAAGATACCCTGGGCGTTTATGCGTTTACTACACGCAAAACAGAAAAGATTGCTGATGTAAAATCCTTCAAGATTCCTGAAAAGGCAGGAGGCATTGTTGCTTACCAGCTGGAAGCAAAGAAAGAAACTAAGCCCGCGGCACCAAAAACCGATGAGAAAAAATCTGCTCCTTCCAAAAAGAAGAAAGCCAACACCGATGATAATGGATATACCCTGGTTGTGAAAAAACTTACAGATGGTAAAGAGACTTCTTTCAGCTTTGTAAAAGATTACACTTTCGCAAAATTCGGACAGGGGTTGTTGTTTAGTTCTACGGGTAATGATTCAACACTCAAAGCAGGTATGTATTGGTACGATCTCCAAAAAGATGAATTGAAATCACTTCACCAGGGAAAATCAAAATATAAATACAAAGGCCTATCGATAAGCGAAGACGGAACACAAGCTGCCTTCCTGTTGGATGCTGATACTACTAAAGCATTGATTCGCTATTTCAAACTTTATCATTGGAAAAAAGAAAGCCCTTCGGCTCAGCTATTGGATGTAGAAACCTCCCTGGGCATTCCTCAAAACTGGATTGTAAGCGAATACTACACACCACTTTTTTCAAAAGACGGAGGAAAGTTATTCTTCGGTTCTGCACCGAGACCGATTGTACAGGACACTACCCTGCTAACCGAGGAGATTGTAAGTGTCGAAATCTGGCATGGTGAAGATGACTACATCTATCCGCAACAAAACAAACAACTGGAAACTGAAAAGAAACGCTCATACCTCGTTAGCCTCGATCTTGCCACCAAAACGGTGATGCAATTGGGTGATGCCTCGATTCCAAATATCGAGCTGGGCAATGAAGGAAATACTCCTGTGTTTTTAGGTGAGAGCAATGTGCCGTATCGAAAGCAAATAACCTGGGAAGGTGGAGGTACCAATGACTTTTATGTATTTGATGCCACCGCGCGTTCCAAAAAACAGATTGCTACGGCTGTGAAAGGAAATGCCAGTCTCTCACCAAAAGCAAACTATGTGTATTGGTTCAGCATGGCTGATACAGCCTGGTTCTCTTACGCTGTTGCTACGGATAAAACTTTAAGACTAACTCAAGGCGTAAAAGTAAAGTTTGCCGATGAAGAAGATGATCACCCGGATTATCCAAGTCCGTATGGCGCGGCCGGATGGATAGCCGATGACCAGCTTTTTATTGCCTACGATCGCTATGATCTCTGGGCCTTTGATCCCACCAATAACAAAGCACCTGCGAATCTCACGAAAGTGGGCCGGCAGGAAAAAATTGTATTTCGTTATGTAAAGCTGGATGCCGAAGAGCGCTTCATCGATCCCGCAAAAGAATTATTACTTTCTGCATTCAATGAAACTACGAAAGCTTCAGGCTATTATAAACTTTCGATGAAAGATGGCAAGCTCACTAAGTTACTCATGGATAATTACCGCTTTGGCGGAACGGTGAAAGCCAGGCTTGGTAAACAGATTATTTTCACTCGTGAAAGCTTCCGCGAATTTCCGGATGTATGGACGGCTGATTTGAATTTATCCGCACCAAAAAAGATCAGTGACGCCAATCCACAAATGAAAAATTATTTATGGGGTAGCGTTGAATTAATCAACTGGACTTCCCTTGATAACATTCCTCTTACCGGATTACTCTACAAACCCGAAAACTTCGATCCTAAAAAGAAGTACCCCATGATTGTTTACTTCTATGAAAGAGAGAGCGATAATTTACATGGGCACATCACTCCTAATCCATTGCGTTCAGCGATCAACCGCACAACGTATGTGAGTGATGGTTATGTGGTTTTTGTTCCTGACATCATTTATAAGATTGGTTTCCCCGGTGAGAGCGCTCACAACTGCATCATGCCCGGCATTACACAATTAATATCCAAAGGCTTTATTGATGAAAAGAATATCGGCATCCAGGGACACAGCTGGGGCGGTTATCAAACTGCGTACTTAATCACGCGCACCGATATGTTCAAAGCAGCCGAGGCGGGCGCTCCAGTAGCCAATATGATCAGTGCTTATGGTGGTATCCGCTGGGAAAGCGGATTGAGTCGAATGTTTCAGTATGAAAAATCGCAAACGCGCTTAGGTGGAAGTCTTTGGGAGAAACCCATGTTATATATTGAAAACTCTCCCATCTTCTTCGCAGATAAAATCAAAACTCCGTTATTATTATTGCACAACGATGCCGATGGCGCGGTGCCCTGGTATCAGGGAATCGAAATGTATATGGCTATGCGCAGGCTAAATAAACCCGTGTGGATGCTCAACTACAATGGCGAGCCACATTGGCCAGTAAAACGCGAGAACCGCATGGACTTTCAAATCCGGATGAAGCAATTCTTTGACCACTATTTAAAAGGTACACCCATAGCACCATGGATGAAGGAAGGTGTGCCAGCGATTGAGAAAGGTATTACCAAGGGATATTAAAAATTGAAGCCACAGATTCACAGAATAATCAGTGAATCTGTGGCTTAGCCTTTCAGGTAACAAAATCA
>ERZ795061.384-NODE-384-length-45576-cov-9.419740_pt1 | contig 45576 bp, 35 predicted proteins | sample MGYA00375145_ERZ795061 | MGnify/ENA primary metagenome ERZ795061 (study PRJEB30190, sample SAMN05720144) | anaerobic digester metagenome | isolation source: active sludge of municipal wastewater-treating anaerobic digesters | place: USA | collected 2014-12-22 ... | reverse complement strand
GCAGAGGCACCAGCCGCTGCCCAAAATAGTCACGCAAACCGCGACGCATAGATAACAAATACGATACATCGCTTTTCCTTTATAATTACATGCACAGCCTTGCATCACCCAACGATCATTAGACTGATCATAATAACCGTCCCCGGCATTCTGGGCTGCCAATCTATTGTGCCGGTTTATGGGATGCCGAACATCCCTCATCCTGTTTATCTCCTTTATGTTGCGCATAGTCCCTTAGGCCAGTATGCGTCTTAGACTGATCCGTAGATGATGATCCGCATCGCGTGCCCGCAGCGCCGGCCCACGAGCGGGTCAACCTCCCAGATGCGGCGGATCAGGGCCCCCCACAACCGCCGGAGGGCGCGGCGCCTGTCGTGGTGATTCCGCTGCGCGAGCCGACATGCGAGATGCAGCACCTGTGCGGCGGAATGGGGCTGCTCGGGCTGGCCGAAGGAGCACGAATCTCCCAGGCTCCAGGTTCGTACGAAAAAGAGCCTGGTCGAAGAGACGGCGCGCCCGCTAGGTTCCCGGCCACGCCAACGTGTGCGGCCAAGAGGGAGTTGGCAAGCTCCAATCCAACGGAGACTGGTCGAGCAGCCAGGGTCGCAGCGCACTCTCCAACTTGTGCGGGCGGACCGGCCGCGGCCACTTGCGCTCGGCCCCAGAGCCACCGGAGCCTCTCTCCTACTGCGCCGCAAGCACGTGGACGATCTCCGTGGAGTCCCAGCCCACCCGGTACCCGTCGACACCTCCGGCAGCAACCCGCCCCGAGGCGCTGCGGGTCCAACAAACGACCATCACACCCTGCAGCGGGCCTCCAACCCAGCGGTACTCCCCGGCCCTCCCGCACAGGGGATCGGCTTGCGTTGCCCAACCGAGCGCCGACTCCCTCAGGCGCACGCCGTTGACCCAGACGGCGACGCCCGCCCACGCTGCTGGTTGGCCGTCGGCCGTGCGCGCGATCAGGCGCCGCTGAGCTCCCAACGGTGGCATCGTCACGACCGTTGTCTCATCCTTGTTGGTCGGCCACGGTGCAACCAGCAACCCCGCGCTTGCATGCCGCGCGAGAAGCGCGCTCGCAAGGGCCTGCTCTGGCAGTGTGACCGCGCCGTCCCCATCACATGTGCCCTCCCAAAGCAGCGTGGCGCCGTCGGGCCCGATGCCCGCGACCTCGGCGCCACTCGCTGGTCGTCCATCCGCGAGCAGTAGCCTTGCTTTCGCTCCCGGCGCGCTCGGCTGCAAGGCGACGTCTATGACCTTCTCGGTTGGTTCCTTGGGGACTTCCTGCTTCACGCTCGCCTTCTCATAGCCCTCAGCGAGCACAGTCAGTGTGAGGTTGCCGGGCCGCAGCGGGTGCAGCTTGACCTCGCCGTCGCTGTTTGTTCTTGACTCCGCGCTGGCACCTGCCCGCTCGCCGTTGTTGAGGATGCCCACCTTGGCATCGGCAACAGGGCTGCCGGTCCGTGCGTCAGTCACATGGACAAGGTACTGGTTGCAGGGAAGCTCGAAGTCGCGCGTCGTGTCGTGGGCGATCGCGCGGTTCAGAGGTTCGAGCAGGTCACTCGTGCCTGGCAGTGTGAACTTGAGCAGTGTGATGGGGTGGAAGACGGTCGCGGCGTAGTGACCGTCCTGGTCGGTCTTCGTGCTGGCCCAGCGGAAGTCCGTACCATCCGACAGGAAGCCGACCTCGACGGCCGCGGGTTTGCCGCATCGCGTCACGGTCCCAGCTACGTGAATCGCAGGAGGCGCCAACGCCACCTCCCGGTCCTCGCCGTCCGACATGTCAACGCTCTCGTTCACCTTCCACACCCCGCTCCGCAAGACCAGGTGGAGGAGATGGCGCGGCATGTTCGGGAATTTGAGCTTGCTGTGAACGTCGACGATCTGCCGCTCCTGCAGGACCCTTGTCCCGTCGAGCACTCGTAGTGACATTCCTGGGCTTGCGAGGCCTTCCGGTAGCTCGAGAGCGACCGTCAGCGTGCTGCCAGGCGAGACCCTCCCGTCTACGTAGCGCAACGCGCCACTCGGCAGGGCCACCTCTTGATCGAACGGCAGCACGCCCTTCGCGGCTACGTGGACGGTTGCCGTTCGATCGGTGAGACCCCACCACGCCGCATAGACGCCACTTGGATCGTGGAAGACAACGTCCGGCCTGTGCTGTGTACCGCTGGCGGTCAGTGCCGCCGTCGCATCAGCGGCACTCTCGTCCAGCACGGCTCCCTCGACGACGACCCGCACGAACAGGTCGGCAGCCGGGGGCGCTGGCGTCCGAAAGGCGACAATTCCGGGTCGGTCAGGGCGGGCCTCGGTCACGCGGGCAACCGCCAACCACTCGTTCTTGGCGTCGTCGTGCAACAACGCGAGCACTGGTCCTGGCGGCATTTGGATCGGCTTGCTGGGGCTCGAGAGCTTCACTGGGCGGAGGAACCTCCCACCCACGCTGTAGAGGTGGACCGAGCAGCCCGGCTTGATCGGGATGTCCGGATCGAGGGCCACGAGACCGGCCGGCACGACTTGGTCGAGCATCCTGAGGCCGCGCTCCCCGCTGCCAAGGCCCCAAAAGACGACGTGCTGGGCCTTGGAGATCATCCCCGCACCTTCGAGGAACCAGCGGTAGAACCCCGGTTCATCGAGCAGGAACCACTCCCCGGCAGGCCGGCTTACCTCACGTTGCTGGTCGCGGTGAGGGATGAGGTGGACAAAATACCCTGTCGGGTCGGAGGGGAGGGTGTCCTTCTCACCCAGGATCGGCCACATCGCGAGCGCGGGATGGCCGTCAATGAGGCCCTCCTCGGTGCTAGGTCGAGCAGGCGTTTCCGAACACCAAGCGGATTGCCAGGCAAGCGCGAGCGGAAGCAGAACGAGAGCGCAGCGCCGCAAGAGCACTTTTCTCATCACCAGCAATCCTATGGACCTCCTTCCAAATTGAAAACGACCCTACATACCCGACAGCCCAAAGTCAACAGCCCGCTGCGCCCAGTTGCGTGCGGGAGTCAGGGGACCCGCTGGCGCGGGGCAGAGCCGCGGCAGCGAGCTGCGGATCACGCGGCTTGCCGAGAGCAGCGGACCGACGGCCGAGATCACGTCGCCAACGCGTGGCGCGTGGCTGACGGCCGACGGAAGGCCGGTCGCCAGTCGCGTGTCGGACGCCAAGGCGAGTGTCGTGGCCAACGGAGCGGGCGGGAAGATGACGGCGGGCGGCGTGCGCCTGCACGCCATCGCCAACGGCGCGCAGAGCCAGGTGCGCGCGCTCGCGACCGATGGCCACAACCAGCCGTACTTCAACGGCCTCTACGGCTCCACCCTGGGGCGTCAAGACGGTGCGCGGCGGGCGACCTCTCCTCCTCCAAGTGGCTCACGACCAGCGTGCTGCCGAGCGCGATCCCGAGCGATCTCGAGGTGCTGACGCAGGACGAGGAGGGCACGGCGCTCTCGTTCGAGCGCTTCTCCGCCGCCGACGTCGCAGGCGGACCGACCTTCGCCACCCTCGTGCCCGACAGTAAGGGCCTCTACCACTTCGACGTCGCGCTCACCTCCACGGTGCAGCGCGCGAAGAGCGGCAAGGTCGAGCCGAGCCTCGTCCCCCGAGCAACCCAAAGCCGGACGCCGACGTGGACGGCTGCCTGAGCGCCCGCTCGGGTCCGCACCCGATCCCGGACGAGAGCGACGAGGGCGTCTTCATCGGCGGCGTGCCGGGCATAGCCGGAGCTTCGTTCAACGGTGAGCTCTCCGGCGTTACCATCCACCGGCGGGCACTCCACCCCGCCGAGGTGGCGCAGAGCCGCCGGGGCGCGGCAGCAAGGAGCGAGCGATGACTACCACTTGGACTTTCCGGACCCTGGCGTCACTCGTGCTTGCCCTGGCGGTTGGCGTGCCGGCGGCAGCCGCGGACTACACCTACACCTACAACGAGGCCGACCAGCTCGTCCAGGCCGGCCAGGTTGCCAACCTCAACCCGGTGTCGTTCACCTACGACGGTGACGGCGTCAGGGTCAAGCGCTCGGTCGAGTCACTCCTGCCCACCACCGAGACCATCTACGTCTACGACGCCTTCGGCAACGTCATCGCCGAGTACGACAAGACCGGCCAGCTCCTTGCCGACTACGTCTGGGTCAATGGCCAGCGCGTTTGCAAGATCGCCGCCGGTGAGCAGCGCACCTACTACCACACCGGACCCGGCGGCAGCACCCTGGCGCTGACCAACGATGCCGCACAGGTCATCGGCCGCACCGACTACTACCCCTTCGGCTCGACGTTCGCCTCGTCGGGGACCCAGGACCGCTACGCCTTCATGGGCAAGGACAGGGACTTCGGTCTCTACTACTTCGGTTCCCGCTTCTACGACCCTGCCACCGCCACCTTCTCCTCGCCTGACCCGGTTGCGGGGTCGGTGGAGCGCCCGCAGGGCCTGCACCGCTACAGCTACGCCCTCAACAACCCCAACAAGTACCATGACCCGAACGGCGAGATCCTCGACACCATCCTGGACATCGGCTTTATCGCCTACGACGTCTACCGGATCGTCGCCGACAACGTCGTCGGCCAGAAAGGCAACTTCAAGGAGAACCCCCTGGCGTTGGGTGCCGACGTCGGCGGCGCCTGCATCCCGTTTGCCACCGGCGGCGGGGTTGCCTTGCGCGTCGCTGCCCACACCGACGACGTCATCGACGGGGTCCGCTTGGCGGAGCGTGGGGTCGATGCGGTGAGGGCACCAAGAGGCGGAACGTGCGTTGTGAAGGACGCCCAGGGCGAGGTTATGCGGACTGGTCGGAGCAAGGACCTTGCGAGACGGGCGGGTGAGCATCGCCGGAATCCAGCGACGAAGGACTTTGAGTTCGAAGTGGACAGGCAAACGGACGTGTACGCAGAACAACGGGGCCGCGAACAGGTGATTCACGACCAACACAAGCCTCCACTCGACAAAATCCGTCCCATCAGCCCGCAGAACCCACGACGTCAGGAATACCTGGACGCCGCCAAACGGCTTTCGGAGGACTAACGATGGCGAGGAAGTTGCCGTACAAGGAAGGTGACTGGTTCGCTGTGCCGCTCAGGGATGGCGGTTTCGCGCTCGGCGTCGTCGCTCGGATGGATGGAAAGGGAGCTGTGATCGCCTATCTCTTCGGGCCACGATCTGAAGCCCTGCCGTCACTTGAGGCTGTCGGCAGCAAGCGCGCGACGGATGCGGTTCTAGTTGCAAACACGGGAGATCTCGGCCTGCTGCGCGGCGAGTGGCCCGTACTTGGCAAGGTGGATCCCTGGGAAAGGGAGGCGTGGCCTGTGCCGGTGTTCGTCAGAAGGAGCGTGGTCTCAAACACGCCGAAGAAGGTGATCTACCGTGAGCCGGATTTCAACATTGAGGCCGAGATCCTGCCGTGCACTGAGGAGGAAGCGCGGCAACTGCCGAAGGATGGCATCCTGGGCTACGGTGCCGTCGAGATTCGGCTGACCACCCTCCTGACGCGTGAATAGACACCTCGGCAGATGAACGAGCTGCGAGCTGATCCGAGGTTCCAATGAGGGAGTTCTACTCCATTACGCCTTCATGGGCGCGGGGTCGGTGGAGCGCCCGCGGAGCCTGCACCGCTACAGCTACGCCCTCAACAACCCCAACAAGTACCATGACCCGAACGGCGAGATCCTCGACACCATCCTGGACATCGGCTTTATCGCCTACGACGTCTACCGGATCGTCGCCGACAACGTCGTCGGCCAGAAAGGCAACTTCAAGGAGAACCCCCTGGCGTTGGGTGCCGACGTCGGCGGCGCCTGCATCCCGTTTGCCACCGGCGGCGGGGTTGCCTTGCGCGTCGCTGCCCACACCGACGACGTCATCGACGGGGTCCGCATGGCGGACCGTGGGGTCGATGCGGTGAGGGCCGCTGACCGTGTTGCGGACGTCCAGCGGGCTGTGGTCCACGGTCACCATCCACAGCCGAAGTTCCTTGGCGGCACCAGCCAGCAAGCTCTCTCCGAACTTGACCCCTCGATCCACCGCGAGTACCACAAGCCTCTTGCCGGCAACCTGGACGCAAAGGGCATTCCTCTCCCGGTTGGTGGCAGGGGAGGGTCGGCCGTGGACTGGGCGAACTACATGAACGTGAACCCTGGAGCCTAGCAGAAGGCATTCGATGCCGTGCTCGAGACCTCACGGACCATCGACATCAAGCACGGCACGTCGATCACCCGAGACGATCGGAAGAGCGTCATGGACGGTCGGACCAACACTCGCCTCGTCACGGTGATCGACGAGCCCGACGCGGCCACCGCACCGCCAGAGACCCGGCCACGCACCGGCTTGGCACGCTTGGGGTCGCCGCACGCACCGCGAGCCAACATCGAGAACCCGCTCGTCGAGATCGTCGACCCCGGCGGCTTGCGAAGCGCTGCGCTCCCCTTCCGGCCGCCCCCCGACAAACGGACGCACTCCGGGAGCAGCTCACCGCCAGCCGAGGCGGCGAGCTGCCCCGGAAGCATCCTATCCCCTTCTCCCCCTTGTCCTGTCCTGGAGCCTCAGAACAGCCAGGGGTTGGTGGTTGCGTCGCCGGTCTTGTTATCGATCACCGATGCCGAGACGATGACGCCGGTACCCGACAGCACCGCGACCCGGGCAAACCCCGAGCCGATGTCCGTCCGGCCCGCGAACTTCTGGAAGACCCGAGTTTGCTGCTTCCATTCCCCGGCAGCGAGAGACTCCGTATAGCCCCCGAGCCGCGTGCCGTCTCCGTTGAACAGCGTTACCGCCACCCGCGCCGGCGTGGCCCCGGTATTGGTGAGCGCGATGTTCGACCTGAACGCGGCGTTCTCCTTGAGGCCAACCAGCCAGGCGAGCTCGCCCGCCCACACCGCCTGGTTGGTGGTGTACGGCCCGTAGTACTGGCCGTAGGTATCGGTGGCGCTCGCCTGGTTGTAGGTCCGGGAGTTGGCACGTACCGGCTGATCGGAGCAGAGCTGCAGGCCGCCCGATCCGTTGTACCCCATCTGCCCGGCCACGTTGGCCACCAGCACCTGGCGCCCCGCCGCCACCGTGGTGGCGAGCGTCTTGATCCCGGCCGTGCTGGTGTGCAGCCGCAGTTGGACCTGCGCCGTGGCCGACGTCGGGTTGAGGATCGCCACGTCGGTACGCCAGTTGGCGCCGATCCCGGTCGCCTGCGTGCCGACCTGGAACCACTGCGAGTACGTGCACGCCGCAGGCTGCGCAGCGCTGGTGACGACGATCACCCCTGACCTGACGCAGTACACACCGTCGACCACCGTGGTGAGCTGCCACTCGTAACTGCCCGGTGCCGAATAGACGTGCGTCGTCGTGGCGTCGCCAGACGGCATGGTGCGGTCGCCGAAGTCCCACAGGTACGCCGGCGACCGCGAGCAGTTGGCCCAGCTCGCGAACCCCCGGAACGACACGGTCTGCCCCACCTGCGCGGTCGCCGGCACGACGGCAGCGCAGTTGAGCACGCAACCGGCGCCCGAGACGATGGTGATCTGACCCGAGCGCCGGCACCACACGCCATCGATCACGACCATGTACTCCCAGGTGTAGGTGCCGGGTCGCGAGTAGCGCCAGGTCGTGTTCTGCGCCTGCGCCACCGCCGTGGTGCCGTCGCCGAAGAACCAGAAGTACTCCGGGGTCCCCGTGCACCCCGTGGCCGTAGCGCCACCCACGAACTGCACTTGCTGGTTGACCAACGCCACCGCCGGGACAACCGCGGAGCATCCCACACGGCAACCGGTAGCCGGCCCACCGATGATGGTGATCGTGCCACGCCGCACGCAGAGCGCACCGTTGACGACCACCGTGAGCTCCCAGGTGTAGGTTCCCGGCAAATCGTAGGTCGCCGTGACCGTCCGGCCCTGGGCGACGGCCGTCGTACCGTCACCGAACCTCCAGAAGTACTCGGGGGTACCGGAGCAGTTGCTGGTCGTCGCCGAGCCCTGGAAGGTGATAGCGGTCCCGACCGTCCCAGTCGTGGGCACGACTGCGTCACATCCCAGCACGCAACTGCTCGGGGTGCCGCTGGTGACGTTGATGGTACCGGTTCGTACGCAACGGGTGGTGCCCAGGACGACGATCAGCTCCCAGGTGTAGGTCCCGGCCGCAGGGTACGAGAACGTCGTGTTCTGGGCCTGCGCGACCGCTGTCGTGCCGTCGCCGAAAGTCCAGAAGTACTGTGGCGTGCCGCTGCAGTTGGTGGCGGTGGCTGACCCCTGGAACGAGATCGTCTGCCCCACCGTTGCGGTCGTGGGCACCACGGCGTTGCACCCCAAGGTACAGGTCGTCCCGCCCCCGGGCGAGATCGTGATGGTGCCCGACTTGACGCAGCGGGCGTTGCCGAGCACGACCACGAGCTCCCAGGTGTAGGTTCCCGGCGCCGAATAGGTGTACGTCGTGTTCTGAGCCTGCGCCACGATCGTGGTGCCGTCGCCGAAGAACCAGAAGTACTCCGGGGCGCCGGCACACCCGGTTGCTGTGGCGGTGGAGGTGAACGAGATCGCCTGGCCGACCTGGCCAGTCGACGGGACCGTGGCCGTGCAGGCGAGGGTGCAGCCGGTCACGGTAAACGTCTTCTCACAGGTCGTCTCGAGCCGCCCCGACGCCTTGTCGAAGACGAAGACCTTGGCCTTGTAGGTGCCGCCCTCGGCTCCTGCAGGGAGCACGAGAGCGACGGTTTGCGGGTCGTTCTGCGCTCCGCTCGTGGTATACGTCTTCTCCGAACCCGCAACGATGAAACCGCTCGGGCTCACCAGGTTGGTCTCCACCCGGAGCTCCTGCGAGGCAAGCGAGGTGTCCACCTCGTACGTCACCTTCACGGTGTTGCCCGGCGCATAGGTCGTCTTGTCGGTCGTCACCGAGCGGCACGTCGCCGCCCCCTGACACCCACCGTTGATGATGAGCTGCGCCTGCTTGAGCGTCACGCACCACTGGTCCGGCGCCGACCGTGGATCGGTGTTGACATCGATCCGAATCTTGTTGCGCCCGGTGACGAGGTAACTCACCGGCACCGTAAGAAAAGTCGTCGAGTCCTGACCGTCCGCCCCCGTCAGCGTCCCCACGAAGTTATTGTTGACGTAGACTTTGTCCACTTCCGGCTTGTTCGGATCGGTGTCCTCGTCCACATCGTTGCACAGCAGCAAGAGCTGCGCCGAGCTGATCGCCGTCTCGGTGACGTCGATGTGGAACTCGATCGGGTGCTTGGGGTCGGTCTTGAACAGGCAGGTGCCCCAGTCACCGTCCGCCACCCCGCCCCAGGTGTTGTTGTCGTTGTCCTGTGTCACCACGTAGGTACCGCAGCTGCTCCCGCCGCCGGTCACGGTGAACGTCTTCTCACAGGTCGTCTCGAGCCGCCCCGACGCCTTGTCGAAGACGAGGACCTTGGCCGTGTAGGTGCCGCCCAGTGCCGAGGTCGGGAGCACGAGAGCGACGGTTTGCGGGTCGTTCTGCGCTCCGCTCGTGGTATACGTCTTCTCCGAACCCGCAACGATGAAACCGCTCGGGCTCACCAGGTTGGTCTCCACCCGGAGCTCCTGCGAGGCAAGCGAGGTGTCCACCTCGTACGTCACCTTCACGGTGTTGCCCGGCGCATAGGTCGTCTTGTCGGTCGTCACCGAGCGGCACGTCGCCGCCCCCTGACACCCACCGTTGATGATGAGCTGCGCCTGCTTGAGCGTCACGCACCACTGGTCCGGCGCCGACCGTGGATCGGTGTTGACATCGATCCGAATCTTGTTGCGCCCGGTGACGAGGTAACTCGCCGGCACCGTAAGAACGGTCGTCGAGTCCTGACCGTCCGCCCCCGTCAACATCCCCACGAAGTTATTGTTGACGTAGACTTTGTCCACTTCCGGCTCGTTCGGTTTGGTGTCCTCGTCCACATCGTTGCACAGCAGCAGGAGCTGCGCCGAGCTGATCGCTGTCTCGGTGACGTCGATGTGGAACTCGATCGGGTGCTTGGGGTCGGTCTTGTACAGGCAGGTGCCCCAGTCGCCGTCCGCCACCCCACCCCAGGTGTTGTTGTCGTTGTCCTGAGTCACCACGTAGGTGCCGCACCCCGCCGCACCGGTCTCAATTGACAGCGCGACGTTGTCGATATAGGCGCCCTCGAACCGGTTAGCGCCGTCGGATTTGTACACGAAAGCGATCCAGACGTTGGACTTGCCGATCAGGTTGCCGGCCGAGCCCCAGTCGGCCAGGCTTTGTGTTTTGCGCTGGAACCCGGTGGTGTTGGTCGAGGTCTGGAGCCCGCTGAACGAGCAGCCGGTGACGGTCGGGTTGCACCCCGACTCCGCCAACCACTGGAACTGGTCCACGCCAGCCTCGGTCTGCAGCCAGTAATCGAACGCCAACGTGCCGGACGTGGCGTTGGAGAGATCGAACGGACCGGCGATCACACCGGCTGCGGTGTTGAAGGGCACAGGCCCGGGCGGGCTCACCGCCCCCGATCCCCCGGCAGCACACCAGAGGCTGTACGAGCCGGTCGACTTGCGGTAGGTGGTCCGGCCCCAGGTAGCGTTCGACTGGTTGCCGCTGAAAAAGGTGAGGCTCCAGGCTCCGCCCGGGAAGCTCGACTCGAACCCCTCGTTGAGCAACGTCGTGCTCAGCATCCCCGGCGTGATCACCTGGATCGAGCCCCGCACCGGCACCTCGGAGCGCGGGTCGGCAACGCCGAGGATCTCGTCGGGGTAGACAGTGAGCTCCGCCGGCTCGGCGGGCAGATCGTCCGCCCCGGGCACCATCGGGTCTCTGGCCGGGATGTCCGACGCACCGGCTCGCTCCACGGCCGGTGCAGGCGATACTCCGGGCTCGGGCTGTACGGCCGCTGGTAGCACACCCACCAGGGAAACGAGAACGGCAAAGGCGATCCACGGAGTACGCATGATTCCCTCCTTCCGCTTCACTCACGAATCCAGCGATCAGAACTCGCGGCTCGATCTCGGAAAGGGGCCACGAAGTCGGAGCCAGCCCACGTGACGACACCCGGGTGATCCGCCCCTCCTGTCCAGTATACGCTCGACGGTCGGAAAAGCCAGCGCGAACCGGCCTCTGGGCGTGCGGTGTGGTTGCGGTCGAGCCCTCCCGGAGCTTGAATCGAACCGGTATCCACGCCAGCCGACGGGCTCACCGCCCCCGCCGCGCCGTCAGCTCGGCGAGCCGGTCGCGGATACGCTTCTCCCACCCCTCCTCGCTCGGCTCGAACAAGCGCGGTTGCCCGAGCTCGGGAGGAAGGCAGCGCATATCGGCAACCTTGCCCGGCGTGTCGTGAGCGTAGACGTAGCCATCGCCGTAGCCGAGCTCGCGCATCAGCCGTGTGGGGGCGTTGCGCAGGTGCAGCGGCACCGGATACGGCGGGTGCTCTTGCACGAGGGCGCGGGCGCGCCCATAGGCGAGGTAAATCGCGTTCGATTTGGGCGCCAGGCACAGGTACAGCGCTGCCTGCGCCAGGGCCAAGTTGCACTCCGGCATCCCCATGTGCTCGACCGCATGCGCCGCCGCCGAGACCTGCTCGAGCGCGCGCGGGTCGGCCATCCCGACGTCCTCGGAGGCTACCCGGAGAAGGCGACGGGCGACGAAACGGGGGTCCGCACCTCCCTCCAGCAGACGCGCCAGCCAGTACAGCGCGGCGTCGACGTCCGAGTTGCGCACCGACTTATGGAGGGCGGAGATGAGGTTGTAGTGCTCCTCTCCCTCCTTGTCGTAGCGGGCGAGCCGCTGCTGCGCGACCTTCCGAACCAGCTCGACGCTGAGCGTCCCACCGTCGCCGGCCGCCTCGGCTGCGGTCTCGAGCAGGTTGTAGGCGACGCGGGCGTCACCAGCCGCCTGGCCCGCGATCGCTCGCAGCACCTCGTCGCCACAGATGAGCCGTCGGCCGCCCAGCCCGCGTTGGCTGTCGGCCAGGGCGCGGCGGAGCAGCTTTTCGAGGTCCTCGTCGCCGAGCGGCGCCAGCACGTACACCTTGGCGCGCGAGAGCAGCGCCGCGTTGAGCTCGAACGAGGGGTTCTCGGTGGTGGCGCCGATGAGCACCACGTCGCCGCTCTCCACGAACGGCAGGAAGGCGTCCTGTTGCGCCTTGTTGAAGCGGTGCACCTCGTCCACGAACAACACGGTGCGGCGCCCGGTCGCGGCGCGCAGCCGCCGCGCGTCGTCCATCACCGCCCGCGCTTCCCTGACGCCCGAAAGCACGGCCGAGAACCCCACCAGCTCGGCGTTGCACGCCGCCGCGAGCAACCGTGCGAGCGTCGTCTTGCCGCACCCGGGCGGCCCCCAGAAGATGAGCGACGGCAGCTCGCCACGCGCCACCAGGCGGGGCAGCAGCCCCTCATCGCCCAGCAAGGCAGGCTGGCCGACCACCTCGGCGAGCGTACGCGGGCGCATGCGCTCGGCCAGCGGCGTGCCGGGTGCGAACCCACTTGGCTCGTCGAACGGCAACCGGCCGCTCACGGTCGCCCCCCGTGGGCGGAAAGCGCCGTCTGCGCCAGCAGCTCGAGCACCTCCATGCGCTGCAGTGCCTGGCGCAGCGTGTCGCCGGAGGTGATGGCACCGTGGCGGGCCATCACGACGGCCGGCGCACGCGAGAGCGCGACGGCGCACTCCTCGGCGAGCTCGCGGGTGCCGGGCGCAAGTGCCGGAACCCGGGCGACGCGTGGAACCAGGAGGTTGCCCTCCCGCAGCAAACCCGGGTCAGGGATGGCGCCCCGGGTGGCCAGCGCCAGCACGGCGGGAGGATGCGCGTGCACCAGCGCCGCCACGGCCGGGCAGCGGCGGTAGGTGAGCAGGTGGGCGAGCACCTCGGACGACGCGCCGGCCGCCGGCTCGGCCGCGACCCGACAGAGCACCAGCTCGGCCCCCACCAACCGGCCCTTCGACCACCCCGAGGGGGTGACCAGATAGCGCTCGCCGCCGAGACGCGCCGAGATGTTGCCTTCCGCGCCGCGCACCAAGCCGAGTCGCGCGAGCGTCGCCCCCGCGGCGACAATCTCGGCCCGCAGCCGCTGCTCGCGTGAGGTGTCGCTCAGCTCCCTGCCCACCACGCCACGGAGTGTACCTTGACCGCGCCCCGCCTTGGTGCCGAGCTGTGATCGCGAGCACCCAGCCACCGGCCGGCCGGGCTACTTGGCCTTGCGGGCAGCGATCTCCTTCTCGATCGGTGCGAGGTCGGGAAAACCGGCGGGTTTCTCGGGAAGCGCCTTGAGTTCGGCCAGGACGCGCTCGGCGCCGGCCGGGTCGTTGAGGTCGAAGAGCTTGACGATGATGAGGTTGAAGCGGGACTGCCAGTGCCCGGGGGAAAGCCTCGCCGCCTGCTCGAACAGCTCGGCCGCCCTGGCGGGGTTGCCTGTCTCGCGGTATGCCACGCCGGAGTCGGTGAGCACATCCGGGGAGTCGTCGCGCAACCGCCGCGCCCGCTCGTAGTAGTCGATGGCGCGCGTGAAGCTGCCCAGGTCGTACAAGACGTTGCCGGCCCGCACCAGGAGCTCGTAGCTCTCCGGGTTCGTGGCGAGCATGGCCTCGAGCTCGTGGAGCTCCTGCGTCAAGTGCGCGTCGGGGGCCGCCAGGGCGGCGCCCGGACCGAGGGGAGGCGCCCCGGGCACTCCAGCGTGCGGGTCGGCAGGCATCGCCGGCCCGCTGGCAGGCGGGGCCGCCGGTCGGGGCTGTCGCTGGCCCGCGAGATAGCCACCGAAGAAGCCGAGCAGGAGGCCGGCAACCAGCGTCATGACGGGGTTTTTCCACATGGCGACCTCGGTTCGAGCCTAGCGCGGCTCGCGTCTGGCAACCCAGCTCCCGCCGGCCGGCATTCCTGCCGCGAGGTTGGTAGCCTCCCACGACCCCTCGATCCGCTTGCTGCCCTCACGCACCACCAGGCGACCGCTGTACACGGCGACGAACCCCTGCTGCGTGTCGATGCGCTCGAGCCGCACGATCTCGCCGATCAGCGTGCCCCGCAACGAGCCCTTCCACCCTCCCGCGAGCTGGTACACACCGGTCACCAGCGTGCCGTCGAGGCGGAGGTCGAAGGCGCCCCGCAACCCACCCGGCTCGATGGCCACGCTCCAGCGACCGGAAAGCTCGTCTTGGCTGGCCTGGCTTGCCTCTTCGAGCCGCCGGATCTCGGCTTGCATCTGCTCCAGCACGCTGCGCCGCACACCGATGGCGGTACGCAGCATCTGGCAGGCGCCGATGAGCCGGGCCACCTCGGCCTCGGCCCTGGCGATGTCCGCAGAGCGCGCTTGCAAACCCGAGACATCTTCGCCTTCCCGTTCCGCCCGGATGAGATCGTCACCCAGCCGGAGGAGGCGGAACGAGGCGTCGCTCAGCTCACCTTGCGCCTTCTCCAGTGCCGTCAGGTCGTTGGCGAGCAGACGTTTTTCGATCTCGGACTGGGCTTTGAATACCTCGATCACGGGGTCGCGGTATTGCCCCACCGCCGTCGAGCCGACACCGCACAGCACCAGCGCCACGCCGAGCCATCGCCTCATGAGCCACCCCCTTGCTGCGGACCGACGCCTTCATCCCGTATACGGATCGGCCGCTGCCACCGATCAGCCCATCCGCTTCTCTCCCGGCCTGCTGGCCACACTACCACACCGCTGGGCTCAGCCGCGGCGGCCGACCGCTCCACCACGGCTACAATGGCTCATGACCAGGGCTTGCAGCTTCTCGGCCGGTCGGCCTGTCGGCCCGAGGCTGACCGCCGTTTCCGGGTGGTTCGGGTCGTGACCGCCCCCTCCCCGATGCGCCTGGTGCTGGCCTCGGCCTCGCCGCGCCGGCGAGAGCTCCTGCAACGCCTCGGCTTGGCGCTCCAGGTGGTCCCGGCGCAGGTCGACGAAACGCCCGGCGACGACGAGCCGGGCCCCGTCCACGCCCTCCGCGTCGCGGCCGACAAGGCCGCCCTGGTGGCCTCCCGGTACCCCGACCTCCCGGTGCTGGCCGCCGACACCGTCGTGCTCCGCGACGGCCGTATCTTCGGCAAACCGAAGGATCGTCGCGAGGCGGCCGAGATGCTGGCCGCACTCGCCGGTGCCACCCATGTCGTGGCGACCGCCGTGGTGGCGCGCTTCCGGGGAGTTGCTGCCTCCCACCTCGAGCTGGCCCGCGTCACCTTCGTGCCGTTCGACACCGACCTGTACGCCTGGTACGTGAGCACCGGCGAGGGTGACGACAAGGCGGGCGCCTACGCGGTCCAGGGTCAGGGAGCGGTGCTCGTCGAGCGGGTCGAGGGCAACGTGCAGGCAGTCGTCGGCCTACCGCTGGCCGCGATCCCGGCACTGCTGCGTCGGATCGGGCTGCTTCTGAAAGCCGAAGACAGCCGGCTCACCATCGCCCCGAGGCACCGGACGGAAGGAAACCCAGACCACCGGGGTTGAAAGGCGTGGAGGGTGCAGCGTGGGCACTGTGGCGGGGCTGGCGATCCTGGTCGTGACGTTGGTGGGGTCCGGCATCGGTCCGCCCTGCGGCCTGCTGACCTCCCCGGCGCCAGCCCACCGCTGCTCCTGCTGCCCGGCCGACCAGCCGTGCGGCTGCTGCACGGGTTCGCCGGCGCCGGCCGACCACGAACGCTCCGCCCAGCAGCCCCCCCGCGCGACGCTCGACGCGCCGACATCGGCGTTGGTTCCGGATCCCGTGACCGACGTGCCACCGACTGACGCTCGCGATGCCGACGCCGACGCGCCGCATCGCGGGCTCGCCGCCCTGCCGGCCTTCCTGGCCGGACATGCCTTCCGCTGCTAGACACCTCCAGGGGAGAGGTGTGCCCGGGCGGGACGGGGATCGCTGTCCCGCTTTCCAGCGGAGGTGATCATGAAGGAGAACAACCACCTGCGCCCGGCGGCCGCGCTGCTGGCCGCTCTGGCGCTCACGGTAACGGCCGAGCTGAGCGGCGAGGCCTCGCCGACGGACGCGCCACCGGTCGAGGTGCTGGTCGAGGAGGCGCTGCGCGCGGCACCCTCGCTCGAGGCGATGCACGAGCGGCTCGCCGCGGCGCGAGAGCTGGTGCACCCGGCCGGCGCCCTGCCGTCGCCGATGCTCGAGCTGATGCTGCAGAACGAGCGTCTCGACCGGCTGACGGTGGGCGACATGGGGATGTCGATGCTCGGTCCAGAGCTCCGCCAGACCTTTCCGTGGCCCGGAAAGCGTGCCGCGTGGCGAGCCGTCGCCGAGCTCGACGCTGACGCCCGCGAGGTCGAGATCGAGCTCGCCGGACGTGAGCTTTCGAAGGCGGTCCGGCAAGCCGCGGCAGGCATTTGGGCGGTCGAGCGCCGGCTCGAGCTGGTGGCGGGAGCGCTCGACCTGCAGCAGCTTCTCATCCAGACCGTGATGGCACGCTACGGCACCGGCGAAGGCGAGCAGGCCGCCGTGGTTCGCGCCCAGCTCGAGGGCTCCCGCCTCGCCCGGCAGCGGCTCGAGCTCGACGGCGCCCGCGAGGTGCTCGTCGCCACCCTCGCGCGGCTGCTCGGCAGGCCGCCGGGCAGCCCGTTCGGGAGCTTCACCGAGCGGCCGGTGGTCGGGCTGCCGCCACCACCGTGGGGTGAGCTGGCACGGGCCGCCTCTCCGCTCGTCGCCAGCCGGCGCCTGGCCGTTGAGCGCGCTCAACGAGAGGAGGAGGCTGCCCGCCTGGCGCTGCGCCCGGACCTGACGGCTGGCGCCGGCCTCGCCTATCGGGGCAGCCTCGACCCCGTGGTGTCGCTGCGCTTCGGGCTGGAGGTGCCGCTGTGGAGACGTCAGGTGCAGGAGCCGAAGCTACGGGCAGCCGGCCACGAGCTGGCCGCGGCCCACGCCGCGCTGCGACAGGCGGAGCTCGATGCCGCAAGCGAGGCCGCCCGCCTGGAGGCCGACTGGCGCCGCGTCCGCTCGGTGGCGAGGTTGACCGAGTCGACGCTGGTGCCGCAGACATCGGCGGCGATCGACTCGGCCCGCTCCGCCTACCTGGGCGGCCGCGGCGAGCTGGCAATGGTCGTCGAGGCGCTGCGGATGTGGTTGGAGGCACGCATGGAGCTGGTCGACCTGCAAGCTCGGGAAGCGGCGATCGAGGCCGAGGTGCAGGTGCTCGTGGGTGATACCCACGAAGCCGGAAGCGGCGGCCCTTCGGCCGCAGAAGGAGGTGCTCGGTGAGGTTCTCGATAGCTTCAGCTCTGGCGCTCACCCTCGGTGCTGTCCTGCTCGTCGGGTGTGGGGGCGGACAGGCGGCCTCGACCACCCGGTACTACTGCCCGATGCATCCGAGCTACGTCGCCGATCGCCCCGGCGACTGTCCGATCTGCAACATGAAGCTGGTACGCGACGACGGTGAGCACCAGGCCGCGACCCAGGCTGGCCACGAAACGCCTCCAGCTCCTGACGCATCCGCCGCCCCGCCCAGTCCGAGCGGGAAGTATATCTGCACGATGTGCCCCGAGGTGGTGTCCGACCAGCCCGGCCGCTGCCCCGTGTGCGGCATGAAGCTGGTCGAGAAAAAGGCGGAAAGCACGGAGGGCGGAACGGAGATCGCGCACGCCTCCGAGGCGCCCGCCGCCGACGCCTCCCCGTCCCCTCCCGGTATGGCGCCTCTCTCTCTCGGGAGCGAGGCCACACGCCTGGCGGGTGTGCAGTTGGCGACGGCACGGGCCGAGCGAGCGGTGCGAACGGTGCGCACCGTGGGCTACGTCACCGTCGACGAAACCCGCGTGCGGCACGTGCACACCAAGCTTGCCGGCTGGATCGAGAGGCTCCATGTGAACGCTGTCGGCCAGCCCGTGCGGGCGGGACAGCCGCTCGTCGACCTCTACTCGCCCGAGCTCGTCGCCAGCCAGGAGGAGCTGCTGCGCGCTCACGAGGCGGCGGCACGCCTCGCGGCCTCGAGTCTCCCAGAAGTACAGCGCGGCATCGCCGACCTCGTCGAAGCGGCCCGGCGGCGGCTCCGCCTGCTCGACGTCCCGGCCGGCTTCCTCGAGGAGCTCGAGCGCACCGGCCGGGTCCGGCGGACCGTGACGCTGACAGCGCCGTTCGGCGGGACCGTCACGGCCAAGACGGTGGTCGAAGGGCATCAGGTGGAGCCCGGCACCGAGCTCTTCACCCTCACCGATCTCTCCCGGGTGTGGGTGGTGGCCGAGGTCCACGAGCAAGATGCGGCGCTGGTGAGGGTGGGGCAGGAGGTTGAGCTCACCCGCCCCAACGGGCCAGCGGCGCGGCTCGGAGGTCGAGTTGCGCTCATCGAGCCCACGCTCGATCCGGCGAGCCGCACCCTCAGGCTCCGCCTCGAGCTGCCGAACCCGGATTTGGCGTTGCGTCCCGGCATGTTCGTCGACGCGACCATCCGGGCCGGCGAGGTCGCAGGCGTCGCCATCCCGGACTCCGCAGTGCTCGACACCGGTACGCGGCAGCTCGTGTTCGTACGAACCGGCGACGTGCTGGCGCCACGGGAAGTGCGGGTGACGATGCGCGAGAGCGGTACAGCCCTGGTCGCGTCCGGAGTCGCCGCCGGGGAGCAGGTGGCCACACGCGCCGTCTTCCTGCTCGATTCCGAGTCACGCCTGCGCGCCCTCTTCGCCGCCCCGCCCCCCTCGACCGAGCGGGCGGGAGGTGGCCGGTGATCCGCCGCCTCATCTCGTTCTCCGCCCACAACCGGTACTTGGTGCTGCTCGGTGTGGGCGCCCTCTGCGTCCTGGCCGGCTGGGTGCTGCAGGAGATCCGCCTCGATGCCCTGCCCGACCTCTCCGACACGCAGGTCATCGTCTACTCGCGCTGGGACCGCTCCCCGGACGTGCTCGAGGACCAGGTCACGTACCCGATCGTCTCGGGGCTGCTGGGTGCGCCGAGGGTGAAGGCGGTGCGTGGCTTCTCGGATTTCGGGTTCTCGTTCGTCTACGTCATCTTCGAGGACGGCACCGATCCTTATTGGGCGCGCTCGCGGGTGCTCGAGCACCTCTCCAAGATCGGGCCGCAGCTCCCGGCCGGGGTGCGCACCGAGCTGGGGCCGGACGCGACCGGGCTCGGCTGGGTCTTCCAGTACGCCCTCGTCGACCGCTCGGGCACCCACGCGCTCGACGAGCTGCGGGGGTTTCAGGACTGGACGCTCCGCTACGCGCTACAGGCGGTACCGGGCGTGGCCGAGGTGGCGTCGTTCGGCGGGATGCAGCGTCAGCTCCAGGTCACCGCCGACCCGAACCGGCTGCGTGCGTACGGCGTCCCGCTCGAGGAGCTGGTGGCCGCAGTTCAGCGGTCCAACAACGAGGTCGGCGGGCGGTTGTTGGAGATCGCCGGCGCCGAGTACATGGTGCGGGCCCGAGGCTACGCCCGCACCCCCTCTGACCTCGAGCAGGTCGTGCTCAAGGTCGCGCCCGGCGGCGTGCCGGTGAGGCTCGGGGACGTCGCCAGGGTCGAGTGGGGCCCCGAGATCCGCCGCGGCGTCGCCGACCTCGACGGGCTCGGCGACCACGTGGGCGGAATCGTGGTCATGCGGCACGGTGAGAACGCCCTCAACGTCATCCGTGCCGTCAAGGCGCGGCTGGCAGAGCTGGCGCCGTCGCTTCCGGCCGGGGTCGAGGTGGTCACGACCTACGATCGCTCGACGCTCATCGAACGCGCCATCCGTACGCTCACCGACGAGCTCGTGTGGGCGATGATCATCGTCTCGATCGTCATTCTCGTCTTCCTTTGGCACCTCCCGTCAGCGCTGGTGCCGATCCTCACCATACCGGTGTCCGTGCTGCTCTCCTTCATCCCGCTGTACCTGCTCGGGATCACCGTGAACCTCATGTCGCTCGCCGGGATCGCGATCTCGATCGGGGTGCTGGTGGATGGGGCGATCGTGGAGGTCGAGAACGCCTACAACCGTATCCACCGGTGGCAGGAGGAGGGCCGACCCGGGAGCTTTTTCGCGGTCCGCCTCGAGGCCCTGCTCGAGGTGGGACCCTCGGTGTTCTTCTCTCTGCTCGTGATCGCAGTGGCGTTCCTGCCGATCTTCGCGCTCGTCGATCAGGAAGGCCGGTTGTTCGGGCCCCTCGCCTACTCGAAAAACCTCACGATGGCGCTCGCCGCGTTCCTGGCCGTCACGCTCGACCCGGCGCTGCGCATGTTGTTCGCGCGCGTCGACCCGTTTAGCTTCCGCCCCCGCTGGCTGTCGTGGCTCGCGTCCAAGGCGTTTGTCGGCACCTACGTCGCCGAGGAACGCCACCCGGTGAGCCGGATGCTGTTTCGCATCTACGAGCCGGCGTGCCGGCTCGTCCTGCGCCACCCCTGGACGACCGTGCTCGCCGCGCTCGGCATCGTGGCGGTCTCGATCCCGGTCTACTTCCGCCTGGGCCACGAGTTCATGCCCTCCCTCGACGAAGGCGCGATCCTCTACATGCCGACAACGCTGCCCGGTATCTCGGTGGCCCAGGCCCAGGAGCTGCTGCAAGCCCAGGATCGAGTGCTGCGCTCGTTTCCCGAGGTTGAGCGGGTGCACGGCAAAGCGGGGCGGGCCGAGACCTCGACCGATCCGGCGCCGTTTTCGATGATGGAGACGGTCGTCGTGCTCAAGCCGGAGGCGCAGTGGCGGCCGAAGCCGACCTGGTACTCGTCGTGGGCACCGAGGTGGTTGGCCCGCCTGCTGCGGCCGTTCTGGCCCGATCGCATCGGCTGGAACGAGCTCGTGGAGGAGATGGATCGCCACCTCCGCATCCCAGGGCAGACCAACGCTTGGACGATGCCGATCAAGGCGCGCCTCGACATGCTGTCGACCGGTGTGCGCACGCCGGTCGGGATCAAGGTGTTCGGGACCGACCTCGCTCAGATCGAGCGGCTGGCCAGCGAGCTCGAGACGATGCTGCGCGAGCTTTCCGGCACCCGCTCGGCGTTCGCCGAGCGCGTCACGGGCGGTTACTTCCTCGATCTCGTTCCTCGCCGCGACCAGCTCGCCCGCTACGGCGTGACGATCGACGCCCTACAGACGACGGTCATGGCCGCCGTCGGCGGCGAGAACGTCACGACGGTCATCGACGGGCGGGCACGCTACCCGGTCAACGTACGCTATCCCCGCGAGCTGCGGGACGACCCCGAGCAGCTTCGCCGCGTGCTCGTGGCCACGCCGTCGGGCGCCCAGGTGCCGCTCGGGCAGCTCGCCGATCTCGAGCTCCTCCAGGGGCCTTCGATGCTCCGCAACGAGAACGGTTTCCTCACCGGCTACGTGTACGTCGACGTCGCTGGCCGCGACATCGGCGGCTGGGTACGGGAAGCCAAGCAGCTGGTGGCGGATCGCCTGCACCTGCCGACCGGCTACGGGCTGTCGTGGTCCGGCCAGTACGAGAACATGATCCGCGTGCGCGAACGGCTGCAGGTGGTGGTGCCGATTACCCTCGCCCTCATCTTCGTGCTCTTGTATGCGAACACGAAGTCGGCGTCCAAGACGCTCATCGTGCTGTTGGCGGTGCCGTTTTCGGCGGTAGGCGCGATCTGGCTGTTCTGGCTTTTAGGCTACAACGTCTCGATCGCCGCCTGGGTGGGGATGATCGCGCTGCTCGGCCTGGACGCCGAGACCGGGGTGTTCATGCTGCTCTTCCTCGACCTCTCGTGGGAGGAATACCGCCGCAAGGGGCTGCTCGGAGCAGACAGCGGCGTGGACGAGGCGATCCTGCACGGCGCGGTCAAGCGCATCCGGCCCAAGGCGATGACCGTCATCGCTTCGTTCATGGGGTTGCTGCCGATCCTTTTCTCCACCGCCACCGGCGCCGACGTCATGAAGCGCATCGCCGCGCCGATGATCGGCGGGCTCGTGACCTCGTTCGTTCTCGAGCTGCTCGTCTACCCGGCGGTGTACAAGCTGTGGCGCCGGACGGAGCTGAGGCGAGCCGTCGAGGGCTGACGAGGCGCCCGGTGGCGAGCCTCGAAGCTCGACCGGGTCGGGCAGGGGTTCCCGGTTTCTCTGCCTCTTCCTCGGGGTCTCCGGCCTTCGACCTTTGACGGGGCGGGGGGATGAGCTCTCGAATGGGCACCGGCGGCAACCAACCGCTACTGGGCAGCCGCCAGGGGCAGGTAGACGGTGAACGTCGTGCCCTGGCCCTCGTCGCTATCGACGCTGATACGACCACCGGCCTTCTCCACCAGCTCCTTGACGATGACGAGCCCGAGGCCGGTCCCCGGTGCGAACGGTTTGGCGTTGGTGGCCCGGAAGAACTCGGTGAACAGTCGTGGCAAGGCCTCGGCCGGGATACCGATACCGGTGTCGCTGATCGCCACCTCGACCTGCTGCTCGCTGGGGGTCACCCGCACCACCACGCCACCACCTTCCGGCGTGTACTTGACCGCGTTGCCGATGAGGTTGTGGAAAACCCGAAAGAGACTCTCACCGTTGGCGCGGACCACCAGCCTGGCCGCCGCTTCGAGGTCGAGCCTGAGGACCAGACGCTTCTCTTGGACCTGCGGCTGGAGGTGGTCGATGACCCGCTGGACAACCTCCACCACGGACACGTCCTCGGCCTCGCTCCGCCCCATGTCCATCCGTCCCGCCGCCAGCTCCAAGAGGTCGTCGATGAGCATGCGCAGGGTGTCGAGCCGGCGAGCCAGTCGCATGATGAAGTCGCGCTGCCTTTCGTCGAGCTCGCCGACATACCCGCCCAACATGGTGCGCAGGATCGAGTCCGCCCCTGCCACCGGCGCCCGCAGCTCGTGAGTAACCATCCGCACGAACCTGGACTTGTCCTGATCGAGCTGGCGCAGCGCCCCAAACGCCATGGCGTTTTCGACCGCCAGCGCCCCCTGGGCCGCGATGGCGCCGAGGAACCGCGCGTCCTCCGGCCCGAAAGCGCGCTCCCGCGTCGAATACGCCCGGACCACGCCGAGCACGCGCTCCTTGCCGCGCAGCGGCACGAACAGCACCGACTGGATCCCTTCAGCGGCGAGAGCCGTGGGGTACTGTAGGAGCCTGCGATCCCTTTCCTCCTGGATGATGAGCGGTCGGCCCGACCCCACCACCTCGGCGAGCGCCGGGCTATGGCTCAACAGCACCGGGCCTTTGGCGAGGTACGACTCGGACAGGCCGAACGAGGCAGCCTCCTCGATGCGGCTGTGGGTTGGATCGACGAGCCCCACGGCCACACCGTGCACGTCCATCGCCTCGACTGCCGCCTCGGCCATCCGTTGCAGGACCTCTCCGAGCTCGAGTGACGAGTTCACGGCCTGGAGACCGAAGTACAGGGTCGCGAGCCGCTCCTCCCCTCGGCGCGCATGCTCGGCGAGCGTCGAGGCGATGTAGAACGACACCGTGCCCAACAGCGTGAACGTTCCCAGGATACCGACCAGAAACCCCACCTCGGTGTACGCCTCGCCCGGGAAGAAGCCCACCATGTGTCGGTGTGGCACCCACCCCGCACCCTCGGCAATCGCCAGCACCACGGTCAGCAGCACGGCGGCGGCCGCATAGATGGCGGCGACCGCCCGTTCGAACAGCAGCGAAGCGACGATGATGTGGAAAACGAAGAAGATGATGAGTGGGCTTTCGACCCCACCCGTGAGGTGGATGAGGACCAGCATCGCTGTCCAGTCGAGCACCAGCTCGAGGTGCGTCAGGGAAGTCGCCAGCACGGACCTCACCCTGCCCCCCGAGCGCACGCGCTTGAAGGCGAGCCACAGTCCGGCGTTGTAGGCGAGGATGACCAGCCCCACGACTGCCATCGGCACAACCGGAACGCTGACCCCCAGGAGCTGCCGCGCGAGGGCGGTTGCGGCCAGGACCCCAAGACCAGCCCCCCAGCGCAACCGCAGCAGCCAGGGGCCCATGGCCACCACGTCGTCGACGCGCGAGATCGGCAGCCACTCTTCGGAGGAGTGCGGACGCCCTGCTGTCACCTGCCACCCCCACGTAGATCTTGCCACAAAGCCGGCGCTTGCGTCTGACCCGGAGGATCACGGCGCCGCCGACCACCCCAGCGCACCGCACTGGACCACCGCCTCGAGACGAAGACGGGAATGCCCGAACTCCCTCCGGAACGGGTGGTCGCCAAAGCCTTCGCCGACCGTCTCGTCGCCCACCACCTCGGCGTCCCAGCTCGTGCGCGCCCATCCGGTACCACACGCTCGCGAGATCGGTCCGGTCGGCACCGGGAGGCAGCGCCTCGGCCTCGTCGGCGTGGTCGTGGAAGTCAGTGGAAGTCGTGCGACGGGGTGGCGGGAACGTTGGCGGGCAGCGGGCGGCAGCGCAGTGCTTTGACGGTGATCACGCCGTCTTTCGATTGCACCAGCCCCTCCACCTCGAGCAAGGCGTGCCCGGTGATCACCTGGCGGTGCGCGGCGTAGACGTCGGGGGTAAAGACGACGTTGGCGAAGCCCCACTCGTCCTCGAGCGTCGCGAAACACATCCCTTTCGCGGTGCCCGGCCGCTGGCGCACGATGCATGCTCCACCCACCCGTACCCAGCGCCCGTGGGGCTGGCGGGACAGCTCGGCGGACGAGAGCACGCCTCGTACCCGTAGCTCGCGGCGAAAGCGCGCCAGCGGGTGCACTCCCACCGTCACGCCGGTGCCCTGATAGTCGGCCACGTACCGCTCGTCGAGCGTCATCTCCGGCAGGGGGCTCGGCCCGGGGTCGGGCTGCATCGCCTGGGCGAGCGGCGGCCGCCGCCCGTCCAGCGCCCCGACCTGCCAGAGCGCCGAGCGCCGCGTCTGCCCGAACGAGGCGAAGGCACCGATCGAGGCGAGTGCCTCGAGCTCCGCCCGCCGCAACCGGCCGCGCGCTGCCACGTCCGGCACCGAATCGAACGACCGCCGCCGCGCCTCCTCGACGATCCGCCGCGCTGCCTCCTCGCGCAGCCCCCGCACGAACCGCAAGCCCAGCCGCACCCCCCAACCTGCCTCCTGTCTTTCCAGCTCGCAGGCCCAAGATGAGGCACCCACCTCGATGGGGAGGACCGCCACGCCGTGCCGACGGGCATCCTGGACCAGCGTCGCGGGGTGGTAGAACCCCATCGGCCAGGCGTTCAGGAGAGCGCACAGGAACGCCGCCGGGTGGTGGCGCTTGAGGTAGGCGGAGGCGTAGGCGATGAGGGCGAAGCTGGCGGCGTGCGACTCCGGGAAGCCGTAGAGCGCGAACGAGGTGATCCCCTGCACGATGTCGTCGGCGGCCTTCCCGACGATCCCGCGGGCGGCCATCCCCGCGCGGAGCTGCCGCTCGAGCTTGGCCATGCGCTCCACCGAGCGCTTGGCGGCCATGGCGCGGCGCAGCTCCTCGGCCTGCCCGCCGGAAAACCCCGCTGCCACCATGGCGACCCGCATGAGCTGCTCCTGGAACAGCGGCACCCCCAGCGTGCGTTTGAGGATCGGCTCGAGATCGGGATGCGGGTAGACGACCTTCTCCCGCCCCAGGCGGCGGTTGATGTAGGGGTGCACCATCTTGCCGACGATCGGGCCGGGGCGGATGATCGCCACCTCCACCACGAGGTCGTAGAAGCGCTGCGGGCGCATCCGCGGGAGGGTCGCCATCTGCGCCCGGCTCTCGATCTGGAACACCCCCACGGTGTCGGCGTTGCCGATCATCTCGTAGGTCGCCGGGTCGTCGGCGGGCAGGTGTGCGAGGTCGAGCTCCACCCCCTCGTGCCGCCGGACGAGCGGCACCGCCTCCTCGAGTGCCGCCAGCATCCCGAGCCCCAAAAGGTCCACCTTGATGATCCCGAGGTCGGCGCAGTCGTCCTTGTCCCACTGGATGACGGTACGGCCAGACATGGTCGCTGGCTCGAGCGGCACCACGTCGTCGAGCCGCCCGCGTGCCAGCACCATCCCGCCCGAGTGCTGCCCGAGGTGACGTGGCAGGTGGAGCAGGCGCGCCACCAGCTCGACCAGCAACGCGCCGCGCCGCTCCTGGGGTGCGAGGCCGATCTGGCGCATCGCCTCGGTGAGCACCTGGCGCGGCTCGCCACCGAACCCCCAGCCGATGAGCCGGGACAGCCGGTCGAGCTGCTCCTCGGCGAACCCCAGCACCTTGCCGGCCTCGCGCACCGCCGAGCGGCCGCGGTACGTGATGACGTTGGCGGTCATGGCGGCACCGCGCTCGCCGTAGGTGCGGTAGACGTGCTGGATCACCTCCTCGCGACGGTCTCCGGAGGGCAGGTCGATGTCGATGTCCGGCCACTCCCCCCGCTCCTCGGAGAGGAAGCGCTCGAACAGCAGCTCCATGGCGATGGGGTCCACAGCGGTGATGCCGAGGGCGTAGCACACCGCCGAGTTGGCTGCCGAGCCCCGCCCCTGCGCGAGGATGTCGCGGGAGCGGCAGAAGCGCACGATGTCGTGCACCACCAAGAAGTAGCCACACAACCCGAGGCGTACGATGAGCGACAGCTCGCGGTCGAGCTGGGCCCGCACCCGCGAGGTAATCGTGCGGTAGCGTTCGCGCGCTCCTGCCTCGGCCCGCACGAACAGCTCCTCCGCCTCGTCGCGCTCGTCCTCCAGCCGGGCGCGGGGGAAGCGGTACGGCAGGTCCTTGAGGCGGAAGGTGCAGCGGCCGGCGATACGCGCGGTGTTGGCGACCGCCTCCGGAAGATCGGCCCACAGCCGCACCATGGCCTCGGGCGAGCGCAGCACCCGTGTGCGGTTGGCCGCCAGCCGTCGTCCGGCGCCGTCGAGCGTGCAGTGCTCGCGCAGGCAGGTAAAGACGTCCACCAGCGGCCCATCCTCGACCCGGGCAGCGAGGACGTCCTGTGTCGCTACCACGGCCACGCCGAACCGGTGCGCCAGCCCCACCAGGGCGACGTTACGCTCATCCTCCCCGCGGCGCTGGTGCCGTTGCACCTCTACCGCCACCCGCTCCGACCCGAACCGCTCCACGAGCCGTCCCAGCACGGCAGCCGCGGCCTCCTCTCCACCCTGTCGCCACGCCTGCACGAGCGGCCCCGTCTCCCCACCCGTGAGCGCTACGAGCCCGTCCACGTGCGCGGCCAACACCTCCCACGTCACCTTGCCCCCACCCTTCCGCCGCCCGCCCAGCGAACGGGGATCGCTGATCGGTGATCGGAGGGAGGAAAAACCCGCGGTGGGTGGGACCTCCGCATCCCGAGCACCGATCACTGGCCCCTGGCTCCCCCGGATCTTGGCTTTCGACCCTCGGCTGTCGTCTCTCGCCCGGCCGGGGCGGCTGGCCCCTTCGTTTCCCGACCACCGATCACCGACCGTTGCCTCCCACCGGTCATCGGCCGCCGGGTACTGTCCTGCCAGGGCGGCGTCGGTGAGCAGACGGCAGAGGCTCGAGTAGCCGCGGGCGTTCTCCACGAGCAGCGGCAATCGGCTGCGATCGGCAAGCACCGCTTCGGCGCCGACGATGGCCTCGACACCCGCCGCCTTGGCCGCCTTGTACAGCCGCGGGTGCCCGTACACCCCGGCACGGTCGGTGACGGCGAGCCCCGGGAGGCCCAGCTCCTCCGCCCGCTCGACGAGCGCCTCGGGCTCGCTCGCCCCCTCCAGAAACGAGAACGCCGTGTGCGCGTGCAGCTCGCAGTAGGCCCCCCGCCCGCCCGGCACGTGGTCGGTGGTCGGACGGGAGGACGGGCGATCAGTCATACACGCCATCCACGGCCCACGACCGGGCGAGGCGGTCGAAGGAAAGGCGTAGCACCGACCCATCGGCCAGTGCCACGTCGTAGTCGTCGCGTGAGAACGGCCGGTCTCCCCACCACTCGCCGGTCGTGCGGTACGGCCCGGCCAACGCCACGACCGAGCCGCCGAGCCGCCCGGCTTGCACCGCCACCGGCCGTCGCCCTGCCAGCACCACCTGAGCCGGCAGCGGCGGCCGCACCGCCCGCATCACCGGCCCTCCTCCCACCCTGCCCGGGCACGAGCCGAGAGGCGAGAGTCGAGAGTCGGGGAGCCCACCGGCCGAGCAGGCGGCAGGCACCCCCTTCCAGGGTGGAGGCTCGAACGGGAGCACGGCGTAGCGACCGGGCTCGTGGGTGTCGGCCGTGCCGGGGGCGCCCACCCGCTCCGGCCCCACCAGCGCCGCCAGGCGCACCAAGGTGGCAGCCAGCTTCCCCGGTGCCGGCGAGGGCGGGCTGAAAAGATGCCCCTGCACGAGCCGCACCACACCCGGCTGCACCACCACCGTGACACCCTCCACCGGCGCCCCAGGCGGAGCAGCCTCCAGGCGCAGCCGCAGCAGCGGCAATACAGCCGTCACCTCGCGGGTGGGCGCCACCAGCCGTACCACCGTCTGACACCGCTCACCGCCCTCCAACCCCAGCTCCAGGCGGACCTCGGCAAACCCCTCGCCACGCAGCTCGAGTCGCTGCGCGAGCCGCCCCAACACGCCGTTGAGCACGAACAGGAGCGGCTCGAGAGCGCCAATCGGATCGTCGAAACCCACCCCCTCGCGTACCGACTCCACCGGTGGATCGGGGATGAACGCCCGACCGTCGTCTCCGCATGCCAGGCGGTGCAGCATCTCGCCCTCCGGTCCCAAGCGCAGGATCACCTCGCTGCGCGGCAGCCCAGCCAGAGCGCCGACCGTCCCGATCCCCCAGCGATACAGTGCCTCTGCCGCCAGCGGCGAGGGGTCGAGCAGCCGCACCGGCAACGGCGCGAGGAACGCTCGCTCCGCTCCCTCGGGCACCACCACCCACCCGCCCGGTCGAGAGTCGAGAGTCGAAAGTCGAAGGCCGGAGTCGGGGGACGGGGTGCGGGGAAGGCAGTGGTCGGCGACCGGTGAACGGCGAACAAAAGCTCCTTCCACCTCCCTCTCCTCCTCCCTCCGGTCGCCGACCACCGACCACTGATCACCGGCCGGGTGGGCGGCAGGAAGGGCCCGGGCGGCGATGCGGGCCACGCCGATGCTCCCGGCCAAACCGACGCGGACGTCCAAGCCGACGCGCCGGCAGGTATGCCACAGCGCCTCGGCCAATGCCGCTTCGGCGCCCCAGCGCAGCACCGACCCGCCGACGTCGAGCAGCACCTCGCTCGGGGCATGCCGGCGCACCCGCGGGGAGATCGCACGGGCCGCATCGCCAAACGCCGCCTCGGCGGCAGCCGCTACCTCCGGCGGCGTGACGCGCACCATGACTTGCATCGACTTCTGGCGCGCCTGGGCGGCGGTCATCCCCGGCCGCACCCCGTGCTCCGCGGCCTCGGCCGACACCGCCACCACGCGGTCGCGGGGGCCGGAGCCAGCGGCGATGACCACCGGTGCCTCCGCGAGCTCAGGCACGGCCCGCCGCAGCGCCTGTAGTGGGAAGTCGGGCACCCAGACCGCCGCCACCCTCATGCGCCACCCTCCCACCCGGCCAGCCGATGATCGGTGAGCGGTGATCGATGACCGGTGAGAGGAGGAGAGGGGGGTGGGTGGGGCCTTTGTTCGCCGACCACCGACCACCGATCACTGCCGCCTCTCCCCTGCCCTCCGGCCCCTGGCCCCTGGGCGACGGGGCGGAGGGCCACACCAGCGAGCCACCTCGGGCCGTTGCGCACCCCACCCAGCCAGCGAGCGGCGTCGCCCTGCAGGTGCACCGTCACGCCAGCGAGCCCAGCTGCCCACGGCTGCTCGACCAACAGCAGCGCCACCACCCGCGCCCGCTCCACCGCCCGGACCAGTCGTAGCGCCAGCGCTCCCCACCCGCCCCGGCGGCGACCGGTGAGCGATGAGCGGTGATCTGAAAAACGCCGGGCCACCCACCCACCCACCTCGTGGTCGGTGGGCGGTGGGCGGTGATCGGAGGGATGGTCGAACCTCGGTTCACCGATCACCGACCGCCGATCGCTGTCATCCTCCTGCTTACCGCTCGCCGCGGGCTGCCTGGCTCGGCGGGTGGGGGCGAGGTCCACCACCACGACGGTGAAGCCGCCCACCTCGAGCACCAGCTCGACCGCTCGCACCGCCTGCTCGGGCGTAGCCGGCCGCACCCACAGCACCCGCTCGAGATCCACGCCGGCCGCCGCCAGCGACGCGGGGTCGAGGGCGTCGGCCATGTCGACCCAGGCCACCACCTCCCCGCGCGCCGTAGCCGCCGCCACCGTCGTTACGGCTGCGGTAGTGCGACCGGCGGAATACGGCCCCACCAGCTTGCAGACCTTGCCGAGCGGCCACCCACCCCCCAGCCAGGCGTCGAGCGAAGCCGAGCCGCTGCTCAGACAAGGACGCAGGAGCTCCTGCTGCCGCCAACGTCTCGTCTGCTCGCGCAGGCGGCGCACCACCTCCTCCGGCGATGCTGTCCAGCGCTGGCTCTTCAGGCACGCTCCCACGACCCGCCTCCCGATGGAGCCCTGTAAGCACTCCATCGTAGTCATTTTTAGTCTAGATATGACCACTATAATTGTCAACCATTACAATGGACAATTACGAGCTTCACGCCTATAATGACCATGAAAGGTGTCATATGGGAACCGAGGACCTCGCCCGCCTACTTCGTCAGCTCCGCACCGAACGCGGTCTCAGCCAGGTGGCGCTCGCCGAGCGCGCCGGGCTATCCCGCAACTTCGTGGCTCAGATCGAGCGTGGCAAATCGCTGCCCACGGTCGCGACGCTAGGCCGCCTGGCCACGGCGCTGGGGATCACCTCCAGCGAGCTGCTGGGAGAGGGGCTCTCGGCGGTCGGCGTCAACGCCGAGCTCGCCGCCGTGCCGCTCGTCAGCGACCGTATCGCCGCCGGCCCCCCAATGCTCGTGGCCGACCACGTGGACAGCCTGGAGCTGCTGCCACGCCCGCTCTTGCGCGGGCTCGGCGTGGACCCCCACCACGCCGTGCTGGTACGTCTCGGCCCCGACCAGGACTCCATGGCCGACACCATCCCGCCCGGCGCCACGGTGCTGATCGACCGTGCACCCGTGCGTGACATCGCCCCGCGCGGCATCTACGCCGTACGCGAGGAGGCGGCCGGCGAGACCGGCTGCTCGGTCAAGCGGCTGGTGCTGGACAGCGAGTCGCGGGTGCTCATCCTCCTCTCCGACAACCCCGCCCACCTGCCCCGCGCCATCCGTCTGCGGGCCGGGCTGCCGCTCTCGGACGTGGTCGTGGGTCGGGTGGTGTGGTGGGCCTCCCCCTCCCTCACCCACCGGTAGCCAAAAGCCTTCCCCGACCCGGTCACGCTGTCGCGAGCAGTGCTCGACCTGGACTCGTTCGACGCTCGGCCTTCGACCAGGCGGGCGGCCGGGAGGGCGGTTGCGTGACGACCAGGGCGCCGCTACGCTGACGGAGGAGAACGACGATGACGGTTCTGGCAGGTGACGCCGGCGGCACCAAGACCATTCTCGCCCTGGTCGAGGGCGAGGAGCACGACTTTCGTTTCGTCGCCGAGGAGCGGTACCCGAGCAACGAGTACGCCGGGCTGGCCCCGATCGTCCGGCGTTTTTTGGACTCCCACGGCGCGGTTGTCGAGGCGGCATGCTTCGGCGTCCCCGGGGCGGTGAGCAACGGCGAGTGCAGCACCCCCAACCTACCGTGGTTCCTGTCCGAGGACGAGCTGCAGAAGGTAACGGGTATACCGCGGGTGAAGCTGATCAACGACTTCGCAGCCGCCGCCGGCGGCGTGCTGGTACTCCCGCCCGGATCGCTGCTCACCCTGCAGGAGGGCCGGCCGGTGGGTACCGGCCACAAGGCGGTGCTCGGGGTCGGGACCGGGTTCGGGCAGGCGATCCTGGCCTGGGACGGCCGCGAGCACCTCGTCCTCCCGACCGAGGCCGGGCACGCCGACTTCGCTCCTCAGGGCGAAATCCAGCGGGCACTTGCGGCAAGCCTCGAGTCGCAGCTCGATCACGTCTCGGTCGAGCGCCTGGTCTCCGGACCTGGCCTCAAGCGCATCTACGACTTCCTGGTCGAGCGGGGGGTCTCGAGCTGGCCCGAGGTGCGTGAGGCGTTCGCTGTTGACGACCCCCCGGCGGTGATATCGAGCTACGCCCTGCGCCGGCGCGACCTGGCCTGCGAACAGGCGTTGGATCTTTTCTTCCTGCTGTACGGCGCCGAGGCCGGCAACCTGGCACTGCGTACTCTGCCCACCGGCGGGGTCTACGTCGTGGGCGGCATCGCCATCAAGAACCTCGAGAAGCTCCAGGACGGGACGTTCATACGCGCGTTCCGGCGCAAGGGCCGTCTGCGCGCGCTCCTCGAGCAGATCCCTGTCTACGTCGTGCTCGACCACCGCGTCGGCTTGCTCGGCGCCGCCCGCCAGGCGGTCCGGCTGGTACCGGTACGCTGACTCGTTGACCGCCTCCGATGCGCAGCCTTCGGGTTGCGTCACCCTCTGGCAGGTCGTGGTCGACGATCCGTGGTTTGGGGACGTGGCCGAGCGGGAGCGGCCGGTCCCGCTGACGCGGTTCGAAAGCGACGAGCGCGGCCCTGCCGTCTGTGAGGCCGACCATCAGCCGACGCTTCATCCGCCGACCGCACTCCCCCTCGCCGTCACACCGGGTACCGCCGCGGCGCCGTCCTGAGCTACCGCGGTGCCGACCGGGCATGGCCACGACAGCGGTACCATGTGCCGTGCCTGCTGCCGGGAACTCTCCCCGCTCCGCCCTGCGCACGGCCGGTCCCCTCGTGGCGCTCACCATCACCGGCCTTGCCGGGCTCGTCTATGAGGTCGTCTGGTCGCGGGCGCTGGCCTCGCTTTTCGGCTCCGTGCTCACGGCAACGGGAACGTTCCTGGCTCTCCTCATGGGCGGCATGAGTGCCGGCTCAGCGTGGGGAGCACGGTGGGCCCGTCGCTCCCGTCAGCCGCTGCTCCTCTTCGGGATCGTCGAGCTGACCGTGGCGGCGATGGCCGCCGCCTCTCCGGCTCTGCTCGGCGTTGCCGCTCCTCTCGTGACCGCCATCGACAGCCGCCTGCCCGATCTGCTGGCACCGATGGTTCCCGCCGCCCTCTCGGTGCTCGTCCTCGGCCCCGTGGTCGTGCTCCTGGGTAGCACGTTCCCTCTCATGGTCGCGCACATCGCTCGCGGAGAGGGTGGCGGCGGACGGCACGGCGGCCTCGTCTACGGGTTCAACACGCTCGGAGCTGTGCTCGGCACCGCCCTCGCCGGCTTCGTGCTGCTCCCCACGCTCGGCATTCGGCGGTCGCTGCTCGTTGCGGCGGCACTCGACGCCCTCGTCGGCACAGCGTGCGTCTGGGCCGGCCGGCGATCGACGGAGGCCAGCACCCTCGTGCCGGCTCCGGAGACTATTTTTCGGCGGGGCGAGGTGGGCACCACGGCGGTCCGTGTCGCCCTGCTCGGAGGTGCCGCGGCGCTCGTCTTGGAGGTCACCTGGTTCCGTGCCCTCATGCTGGTCTTCGGCTCGTCGGTGTACGCGCTTTCGGCGATGCTCGTCGCCTTCTTGCTGGGGCTCGCCGCCGGCTCGCTCATGACCGCCCGGTCGAGCCCCACGCGTCCGCCGAGTTGGCGCCGGCTGGGCGAGCTGCACGTGCTCGTCGCGTTCTCGGCCACCCTCGTCACGCTGGCGATCCAGCTCCTGCCGGCTGCCTTCATCCCCCTGCTCTCCTCTTCCCACGGCTCGTTCGGCTGGATCCTGGGCGGCACCACGGCGCTGCTCGTGGCAATCCTCGCCGTACCCACTACGCTCATGGGGGCGGCCCTGCCGGCGGCAGTGCACCTGGCCTCGGAGCCGGGCGCCGCCGCCACCGGGCACGCCGCCGGCAGGGTATACGCCGCCTCCTCGCTCGGCTCGGCTCTCGGCGCCCTCGCGGCGGGGTTCGTGCTCGTCCCACTGCTGCGGCTGCGTGGGGCAATCGCCGTGGCGGGCCTGATCTCGCTCGCCGCTGCAGCGCTGGCGCTGCGCCGGACGCCGGCCTCCGAGCGTCGCCCCGCCGGCCAGGCGGCCGCGCTGATCGCCGCCGTATGGGCGGCATGGTTCGGCGGGCTTCTGCCCTGGGACTGGCGCGTGCTCACCGGAGGCTACTACGCATACGCGCATCTGTACTCCGAGCACCATGGCGCGGCGGTCGGCCCCGATCGGCGGACGGTAACACTCGTCGAACCCTTCCCCTTCGCGGCCCCGCCCACCGCTGCGCGGCGCCAGATACCCGCCGCGGGGGAGCGTCTCCTCGCCTGGGAGGAGGGGCTGCTCGCTCAGGTCGCGGTGGTCGAGAAGGACGGCATACGCAGCCTGCTCATCAACGGCAAGGCCGACGCCTCGAACGGCCCCGAGGACATGCGCACACAAGCACTGCTCGCTCACCTGCCCGGTTTGCTTTCGCCTCGCCCGCCGGCTGGCACCGCCGTGGTCCTGGGGCTCGGCAGCGGCGTCACCGCCGGTACTGTCGCCGCGTGGGGGTTCGCGCCGCTGATCGTGGCCGAGATCGAGCCGGCCGTGGTCCGGGCCGCCCGTTGGTTCGAGCCCGAAAACGGCAACATCCTCGCTCGCCCCACGACCCGGTTGCGGGTGGACGACGGGCGGCGCGTGCTTGCCCGGCTGCCCGGACCGGTCGCCCTCGTCACCTCCGAGCCGTCCAATCTCTGGATGTCGGGGGTGTCGCTGCTGTTCACTCGGGAGTTCTTCGAGCTCGCGGCCCGGCGTCTCGGTCCGGACGGCGTGTTCTGCCAGTGGCTGCACCTCTATCAGGTCGCCCCGGAGGACGTCCGCACGCTCGTCGGCACGCTCACCGATGTCTTTCCCCAGGCCGTCGCCGTCGTCGACGGCAGCGACCTCCTCCTCGTGGCGTCGAGATCGCCCCTCACCCTCGACCCGCACGCCTGGCAGCGCCGCGTCATCGACCGCCCCGAGGCCGGTGCGTCGCTGGCAGCGATCGGCGTCCGCTCAGCCGCATCGCTGGCGCGCGGCCTGGTCGCCGACCACCGCGGGCTCGCCGCCTGGGCCGCGGGAGCACCGCGCCATACCGACGACCGGCCGATCCTCGAGTTCTCGGCCGCCCGGCACCAAGCCAACGACTACTCGGCGGCGATCGTTGCCGCTCTCGTGGCGGCCGGTGAGGCAGCGGGTCCGATCCCTCTCGGGGATGTGGGCGTCGTCGGCCCGAGGCCGCGGCTGGTGCCGCGGTGACGATAGCTGTTCGTCAATGCCTGAGCCCTGCCCGCCTTTCGACCGCGGGCCGGCGTCAGAGCCCGTCAGCAGCCGCTATCCCTGCCTCGACCAGCGCCAGATGTCCCCGAGCGTCGGCTTCTTGCCATACATCAGGATGCCCACCCGGTAGACCGCCGCGGCGAAGCGAGCAATCACGAAAATACTGACCAGCATCAGCGCGAGACACAGCGCGATCTGCCACCCGGGCGGCATCTGGACGGTCATGCGGGTGAAGAACAGCACCGGCGAGAAGACAGGGATGAGCGACACGATGACCGCGAACTTCGCGTCGGGGCTCGCCATTACGGGGAACATGAGCAGCATCGAGGGCACCAGGATCAGGCTCATGAGCGACTGCGTCTGCTGCGCCTCCTCCTCGGTGTTGAACGCCGCCCCCACGGCTGCGTACAGCGCTGCGTACTGGAAGTACCCCATGACGAAGAAGATCACAAAAAAGATCATGAGTTTCGGATCGACCAGGGGGGCGCTCATGGCGGCGCCGGCGACCAGGCCGGTCACCCCGAGGTTGATCGCCACGATCACCCAGATGAGATACTGTGTGAGGCCCACGGCTCCCACGCCGAAGATCTTGCCCACCATCAGCTCCATCGGCCGGAGGTTGGCGACGATGATCTCGACGATGCGCGACGACTTCTCCTCGATGACGCTGCGCATCACATAGTAACCGTAGAAGATGAGGGTCATGTAGACGGTGAACGTCAGGATGTACGAGAGCGCGAAGCTCTTTTCGAACGCTGCCTCTGCCGTCTCTCGCAAGTCCTCGCCGATCCGCACCGGCCGCACGCTCACCCGCCGCGTCAGCGCCTCGAGGCGATCCCGAGCCACGCCCGCATCGAGCAGGCGTCGCTTCGTCACCGCCGTCGAGACCACCGACTCGAGCTCGCTCACCAGCCGCACTGCCGTGACGTTGACCGACAGATACTCGACCTCGCCCGTTCCGATGCCGGTCTCGGGTCGCCAGACGATCCCTGCCAGCTCCTTGTTGGCCACTCGTCGCTTGAGGTCGAGCCGCTGCGCTGCGGCGTCGGGAGCCGGCTCGACGGGCTCGATCGTCACCGTCATGCGGCCCGGGCCGGTGCGCGCCGCCGCATGCTCCCGCGTCCGCTCGGTGATCTCGCGCGCCAGCTCGCCGTCCGCCGTCACGACGGCAACCCGGAAGTCGCCGCCCGTACGGCGCATGAACCAGGCCGGAAGCACCATCATCGCCACCAAGAGAATGGGTACCAAAGCGGTCGAGATCCAGAACGCCTTGGTCTGGACACGGGAGAGGTACTCCCGTCGCAGCACCGGCCAGACCTTACGCCACCGCATCATGGTCGGCCTCCACACGCTTGATGAAGATGTCCTCGAGCGAGTCGCGCACCACCTGCACTCCCGAAAGCGGGACGGCGGCGGCAAGCGCCCTGATCGTCGCCTCGACACCGCAGCCCGGCGCCAGCTCCAGTACCCGTCGTCCGTCGGCGCTGCGCACCGTCGCCACACCGGCGACCGCCGCCAGCTCGGAGTCGGGTGCCGTGCTCTCCACCCGCAGCGCCTGCCGGGCGTGCTCGGCGCGGAGGTCATCGAGACGCCCCTGCAGGATCGCCCGACCTCGGTTGATCAGGCAGATGTGATCGCACAGCTCCTCCGCCTGCGGCATCACGTGGGTGGAGAACAGCACGGTGGTTCCCCGCCCTCGCATCGACAGAATCTCCTCTTTGAGCTGCCGGGTGGCGATCGGGTCGAGCCCCGTGAACGGCTCATCGAGAATCACCATCTCGGGTTCGTGGATCACCGCTCCGGCGAACTGCACCTTTTGCTGCATGCCTTTCGAGAGCTCCTCCACGCGCCGTGACGCCTTGTCGGCGAGGCCGAGTATTTCCAGCCACGCACCCGCACGGCGGCGCGCCTCGGGCCGTGCCAGGCCCCGTACCTCTCCGAGGAATGTCAGGTGCTCGAGCACCCGCATCCGCCGGTACAGCCCCCGCTCCTCCGGCAAGTAGCCGATGAGCTCTCGAAGCTCGTCGTCGATATCCCGTCCGCCGAACAGGATGCGGCCCGAGTCGGGAAGCACGATCCGCATCACCATGCGGATCGTGGTCGTCTTTCCCGCGCCGTTCGGTCCCAGAAGCCCGAACACCGAGCCCCGGGGCACCGCGGCCGACAGCTCCCGCACCGCTGTCACGCGGCCGAACGCCTTGCTCACCGCCTGCACTTCGAGGTGCGTCTCCACGCCTACTTCTCCTTGCCGCCCGAGGAAGGCGTTGGCAACGTCCCGGCCCACTCGACGGCCTCGAGCTCGACCCTCAGGTCGCCGATCTTGTCCGCCCGGCCCTCGAGCCTCAGCGGCAGCCCCGTGCCGACCTCGAGGTACACCCGCACCGCTCCGCGCAACCCGAGAAACCCGAGGTCCACCTCGGGCGAGCCAGCCGTCCCGCCGACCGGCCGCGCCTGCACGGTCACGACCCGCTGCAGGACCTCGCGGGTGCGGCTGCGGCTGCCGTCCGTCCCTCGCTCGCGGTATTCGAGTGCCGACTGCTCGAGCCCGGCGCTGACGAAGACCAGCTCGACCGGCTGCTCGTCGGCCAAGAGCAGCACCTGGAGGCTCGCGCCCTGGCGGTCGAGGCGGGCCGCAGATGCGAGGTAGAGCAGCGCATACGAGTCGGTGATCACCACCCCCTTCGGCAACGCCGTGGCGGTCCGGACGAGCCGGCTTTTGCGCTTGCTCCAGCTCTCCGGCCCCTGCCTCTCCTCATCCTTCGACGCCGGCGAGGACCGCCAGAAATAAAAGCCTTCCTCCGTGTAGCGGAAGACCTTCTCGTACGCCTTGCGGCCGCTCACGACCTTGTGGCCCTGGAGCGCCGCCCCGGTCGCCGCGTCCAGCCATACCGTCGTCTGCTCGCGCCGCCCGAATGGGAGCTCGGATACTGAGGTAAGCGTCACCACCTCCGACCCGGGCGGCGGCAAAGGAACCCCTTCCGGCGGCGTCCACAAAACCGCTCCGACCTGTGTGGCTTGCACCCGCTCGACCAGCAGCGTCGTTGTGGCGGAGAGCAGCAGCTTCGAGGCACTCAGCTCGAGCCGCCGCCACGGCACCGGGGCGAGCGTCGAATCGGCTCCGACCGCGGTGCCCGCCAGCGAGCACGCCAGCGCGACGCTCCCGAGGTGCGTCAGCGCGCCCATGCAACACCTACTCCGTCGGTACGAACGCGTAGGCCAGCACCGGGCTGCTTTCGGCCAGCAGCGCCAGCTCCGCCTCCTGGTTCGCCACCATCCGCGCCACCGTCAGGTACGGGGCAGCGACACGAGCGGTACGGGTCTCCGCACCCACGGACGCGACCGCGCGGGTGACCAGGCCGTGCACCAGCTTTTCCTTCCAGGTCATCTCCTTCTCGATGTAGCGGACTTTGTAGTTGTCGCCCAGCTTGGCGCGCTTCGCCGCGGCCTTGATCGCGTCATCGAGGCCCCCGAGCTTGTCGACGAGCCCGAGCCCCAACGCATCCTGCCCGCTCCAGACCCGACCCCTCGCCACCTTGTCCACCGCTTCCGGCGCCATCTTGCGGCCCTTCGCAACGACCTCGAGGAAATCACGGTAACCGTGATCGACTATCGCCTGAATCGCCTCGCCGACCGCCGGATCCAACGCCCGGTCCGAGCGCATTGCCCCGGCCAAACGGGTCGTCCCGACACCGTCTACCCGCACTCCGAGGTAGCGCGCGAGCGGCCTGTCGATCGTGGGGAACATGCCGAAAATACCGATCGACCCGGTGATGGTGTTGGGGCTCGCCCACACCTCGTCGGAGGCCATCGAGATCCAGTACCCGCCCGAGGCCGCCACCGAGCCCATCGAGGTCACCACCACCTTGCCGTCGGCCCGCGCCACCTCGAGCTCCCGGCGGATCACCTCGGAGGCGAACCCGCTCCCTCCCGGGGAGTCGACGCGCAGAACGATCGCCTTGACGTTCTTGTCGTTGCGGGCCTGGCGGATGAGCGCGGCCGTGGAGTCGCCACCGATCTGTCCGGGCGGGCGCGAGCCGTCGCTGATCGTCCCCTTGGCCACCACCACCGCCACCAGATCGCCCTTGGCCTTGCGACCGAAGCGATCCTTATCCAGCGCCTTCAGATAGGCCTGATACCCGATCTGCTTGAAGGTGTGCGTGGCCTTGTCCTCTCCCACGAGCTCGATGACGCGCTTGCGCAGCGCGTCGCGTGGCTCCACCTTGTCGACGAGCCCCGCCGCGACTGCCGCCTGGGCGGCATCACCGCCGGTGGTTTTGAGATGCTCGGGAAAGCGATCGATGAACTCCGCAATCCTCTCGGGTGTGGTCTTGCGGGCGGCCGCGACATCGGCCAGATAGCTGTTCCAAAGATCGTTCAGATACGCGAGGTTGGCCTCCTTGGCCTCGGGCGACATATCGTTGCGGAGGTACGGCTCGACCGCTGACTTGTACTCACCGACCCGGAAGACGTGCCAGTCGACGCCCAGCCGGTCGAGACCGTCCTTGTAAAACGTCGCGAAGCGCGAGAACCCTTCGAGCAGCAGCAGCCCCTGCGGGTTCAGCCAGACCTCGTCGGCATGGGCGGCCAAGTAGTAGCCGTACTGGTCGTAGGAGTCGGCGCTGGCGATGACCTTCTTCCCAGTCGCCCGAAAGCGGCCCACGGCGGCCTTGAGATCCTCGAGCTTCGTCATCCCGGTGCTGCCGATCTCGCTCAAGTCGAGCACGGCCGCCTTGATCCGCTCGTCCTGACGTGCGGCGTCAATGGCGTCCACGAGGTCTTTGAGCAGCGTCTGTTTGGTGGAGCCACCGAAGAGCTCGGCGCTGGCGCGGTCGAGCACGTTGCCTTCCGCCTGCTCGACGATTGCGCCAACCGGCTTGACCACCAGCGCGCACCCCTTCTGTACCTTCGGCTTGCCACCGGAGGCGAGCGCCACCAGCAAGGTGACGAGGAGCCCGAAGAAGACGACGTTGAGCACGATGCGACGGGTCGTGTCGAGCCCCCGCCAGATCCGCCTTCCGACACCGATCCGTGGGTTCTGCCTGGCTTCCATTGTGACCCTCCTCCCTTGCACCCCAGACCCTCGGTCATCGTACGTCACCGGACCCTCGTTCGGGGCGACCGGTCGGTTCCGGGGTGTCGTCACAGAGTACGCATCCCCGGCTCACGAAGTTGCGCGCCACTCGCGCTGCCACGCCGGGGGTTGCACGGTCTCGATCTCGGCGGCGGCCTGCAGCCGGCGCGCCCACCCGTCCACGTCGAGCGCCGCCTCGGCCAGCTCGCATTCGCCGGGCGTCGAGTCCCGCGCCGGATGGTCTGGTAGCAGGTGCGTGCAAGCGTCTCCGTCCGGACCGACCGACATCTCGGAGGTGCCGATCGTCTCGGCGAACCTGATGATTTCTTCCTTGTCGCAACCGACGAGCGGCCGCAGCACCGGCAAATGGGCGACCCGGTCGATGCTGCCCAGGTTGGAGAGCGTCTGCGATGCGACCTGGTTGAGCGCCTCCCCGGTGACGAGCCCCTGGGCATTCCAACGTCGCGCCATCCTCGCCGCTACCCGGATCATCATCCGGCGGAAAAGCACCACCCGCAAGCGCGCCGGGCAGACCACCGCCACCTCTCGTTGGAACGGGGCGAACGGTACCAGCGCCAGGCGACTCGACCCCTGGTAGCGACAGAGCTCGCTGGCCAACGCACGCACCTTCGCGAGCGAGCCGCCGCCGGTGTACGGCACCGAGTGGAAGTGGACGAACGCCACCCGTACCCCGCGCCGCAGCACCTGGTAGGCGGCGACCGGTGAGTCGATGCCGCCGGACAGCAGGGCTACGACCCGCCCCGAGGTTCCGATCGGTAGCCCCCCTCGCCCCCGGCACCGCGAGGTCCCAACGTAGATGCCGTCGTCCTGGACGAACACCTCGACCACGAGTTCCGGCGCATCCAGATCTACGGCCAAGCCGGTCACCCGCTGAATCGCCGCCCCGAGCGCTCGCGCCAGCTCCTGGGAGCGAAGCGGGAAGCGCTTGTCCGATCGTCGGCAGCGCACCCCGAAGGAGCGAGCCCCCCCCGGGTCGAGGCTCGCCATCACGGAGGCCTCGACCTCGGCCAGCGTGCGACCGGCCATGATCACCGGAGCGAACCAACTCAAGCCGAGCACACAGGAGAGCCGCTCGGCGACCGCTGCGAACCTCACGGGCTCGGAGAACCGTATGACGATGCGCCCGCGAACACCGAGCTCGGCCACAGGGAGGCCGGCGAGCGACGCCAGCACATTCTCGCGCAGCCGCCGTTCGAAAAACCCCCGGTTACCCCTCTTGAGGGCGACCTCGGAGAACGCCGCCAGAACCCAGGACGTATCCACCGTCGACCGAGCCTATCACGGTGCCAGCAACGGCCGGGGCGGTCGCACCGTACACCGGACGAGGAGGCACCATGAAACGCCTGGCGGCCGGCTCCGCCCAAGCTTTCTCCTCCGCCGGAACACGGACGGGCGGCCTCGAGGTGCTGGCAGCGGCACTCCTGCTGTTGTTGCTCGTTGCCGGATTCCTCTGACCACCGCTGCCCGATCGGTTGAGGGTCAGAAATCCGTGCGCAACCGCCCACCCGGATGACACTCGAGAGCTGAGGGGCTCGCCCTTGCCCCCAACACAGCGCCGCCGTCCGGCTACCCTCCCCCACCCCCCCAGCAATGAAAACCTGGATGTGGGCGTGGATCCGGACGGCGTCGGGACGGGCATATCTGCCCCGACCGTCGGTCGGCTTTCAGTCCGTGAGCTCGACGAGGGTGGTGATGGCGCAGTCGGGGCGCAGAGAGCTGATGGCCGAGCAGTACGTCGTGCGGGATAGCTCGATGGCCCGCTCGACGCGTTCCCGATCGACGCCGGCACCTCGCACCACGAAAGTCAGCTCGATGCTGGTGTAGTACTTGGGGTGGTTCGGGCTCTGCTCACCGTGCAGACGGACCTCGAGACCGGTTATCGGCTGCTTCATTTTCTGCACGATCGACACGACATCCATCGCCATGCAGCCGCCGATTCCGATCAGCACCAGCTCCATCGGTGACGGCCCCTGATGCCCCTCCTGCTTCGGCGAGTCCACGGTCACGCTGCGTCCCGACCCCGCGGTCGCCTCGAACCGCAGCCCCTCCTGCCACACCAACCTCGCGTTCGCCATGCTTCGGCCTCCTCTCCCCTTGCCCCCGATACCTAACCATCAACCGCGAAAGCCACCAGCCACTATTCCCCATCCGCCTCGAACACCGGATCCACGTCCACCGGCACGCTCTCGAGGTGCGCGAGGAGCTTGGCCATCTCCGGCCGCACCTTGCCGTACCGTTTGACGAGCGCCTGCGCCTTCACGTACGACCCCTCCGCCTCGATCATCAGGAGCTCGGTCGCCAACGCCTTGAGGGCGCCGGAAAACGCCTTGGGCGTCGCCAGCTCGGGCGCGAACCGGCCGTCCTTGTCGATGACGATGGCTCCCTTGTCGAGCAGGTAGTTGGCTTGGATGACGACACCGAGGCCGTGCGCCTCGGTCGTGCCGAACCGAGCCGCGCGGAACAGCCCGGCGACGTAGCTCCAGGGCAGCGCCCGGACGACCGAAACCGGCACCACCTCCTCGGCGGCGAGCCGACCCAGGGCAAACACCGAGAGCACGTCGGCCTTCGCTTCCTCGATCGCCGGGTACAGCTCCTTGAGCTCCAGCCGGGCCTCGGTCTGCCGTCCCTTGACCGTGATCCGCCCTGGCCCCAGCCCGTGTGACAGCTCATGGAAGAGGATGAAGTGGAAGTACGACTCGAAATCCACCTGCAAGTTGGGTTTGACCGGCAGCACGCGGCTCGCGATCGGCATCAGGATCGCCTCGTACTTGGCCAGCATCATGTTCTTGAGCAGGACTTTCTTGGAGCCCTTGGCCTCGCGCACGCGCTCATCGTTGGGAAGGTTGAACGCCAGCGTCTGCACCCCTTTGCGCGCATCACCCGCCGAGAACACCAGATCTGCAACGCGAATCGGCGACTCACCGCCGCGCGTGGTGTTCTTGTGCTCGTCCGGGATCGGCAAGTGGGACTCGAGGAACGGCAGCCACTTCTTGAACACCGCAAGGCGCTCGGAGTCGGTCGGCTGCGTCACGCAGATGAACGCCTCGAACGCCGCTTTGTAGCCCATGAGGCTGTCCTCGTACGTCTCATAGGGACCGATGACCACCTCGATCGCCGAGTCGAGGTCCATCCACGCCATGTCGGAGTCGAAGTAGTCGTTGCTGGCGAACGCCGACGCCCGCAGCTCGGCGAATCTCTTCAGGCTCGCGTTGTCGGTGGCCGCCGCCGCGGCCCTGAGCGCCGCAGCCGCCCTGTCGAGAAGCGGCTTGTAAACTCGCTGTAGGGCTTTGCGACCAGCTTCCGGCCTTCCCGTTCGACGACCGAGAACGACGAGGTCAAAGCAGGCTGATCGCCAGGGTGCGTTTTGATCCAACGTTCGAGCTCGTCCTGGCTGAGGTCTTCTGGGTAGAAACCGACTCCAGCCGGGCGCTTCGCTGTGCCCAGGAACGGTTCGTACGCCTTGAGGCGGTCCCACGGCCCACCCATGATCCGGTAGTAGTCCTGGGCCGGGGCGGCTAGCGGCCCGGTGAGGGCAGCCACGCGTTCGGCAAACGCCGGGTTGTCGCGCCACGCCTGCAGCAGGAACACCTCGTCGATCACCTTGGCTGCCGCCACCAGATGGTCGAGCGCCTTGCGTTCGCTGTCCGGCAAGCTCCCGAGGTCCACCGTCAGCGGCTTGCGCACGAGCTGAGCCCGGCGCGCCGCGATATCCGGCACGATCGCCAGCGCGCCCGTGGCGGTCGGCGCCCCACCGGCGGTCGAACTGCTCGCCGGCGCCCTGCCACCGCTCTCGCCCCGGGCGCAACTCGTCGAGCACACCATGCTGACCAGCACCACTGCGAGCATCAGCCACGACCCGCGCATTCCCACCTCCTTGGTCCGGGCAAGCTTACCTCCGCGGCCGGCGCCGGTCGAGATGGCGGTGTGCTATCGTCGCCCACATGGCGATCCGTATCCTCATCACCGGCGGGACGTTCGACAAGGAGTACGACGAGATCAATGGGCGCCTTTTCTTCCAGGACACACACGTACACGAGATGCTGCGCCTCGGCCGCTGCCGCGCCGACGTCGTCATACGTACCGTGATGATGGTCGATTCGCTCGAGATGAGCGATGCTGACCGGGGCATCATCTTGGAGAACTGCCGGCAGTGCCCGGAGGAGCGCATCGTCGTGACCCACGGCACCGACACCATGGCCGACACTGCCCACCGGCTCGGCGAGGCCATCAGCGACAAGACCGTGGTGCTCACCGGAGCCATGGTTCCTTACGCATTCGGCAGCTCCGACGGCCTGTTCAACCTGGGCTCGGCGATCGCGTTCGCGCAGGCGCTCCCGCCCGGCGTCTACATCGCCATGAACGGCCGCTGTTTTGCCTGGAACAACGTGCGAAAAAACCGCCAGCTCGGTATCTTCGAGGCGATCCGCTGAGCGCCTTCGAGCCGGCGAACCACCCCACACCCATCAACCAACAACCGTCACTTGGCGGCCTACCACTTCCGCCACCACCACCAACCCAGAAATCCGAGCATCGCCGAGAACGCCATCCCCATGGCTATCCAAAACGCCCAGGGATGATGCTGGAGCGGCAGGCTGACGTTCATCGAGAACGCCGACACCACGAACGTCGGCACCATGATGCCGATGGTGATGATGTTCAATCTCTTCATCAACATCGAGATATTGTTGTTGACGATCGAGACCCGGGCGTCCATCAGGCTCGAGAGAATGTTCGAGTAGATCTCGGCTTGCTTGTAGCACTGCTGGTTCTCGATCGCCAGGTCCTCCATCGCCTCTTGGTCCTCGGTGGAGAAACCCAGGCGCGAGGAGGCCGCGCGGATCTTTTCGAGCACGTTGGCGTTGGCATTGATGGCGTTGAGGTAGTACACGAGGCTTTTCTCGAGCGTGAACAAGCTCAGCAAGTACCGGTTCTCCATCGCCTGGCTGATCTTGTTCTCGAGCGAGTCCGACAGCATGTTGATGACCCTGAGGTGCTCGACGAAATGGAACACCGTCCGGTAGATGAGCTTGATCATCGCCGAGGCGACGGTCGCGGTGCGCTGGAAGAGCTTGCCGTCGAACAGCGGTACGTCCTCGGAAAGCACCACCACGAGCCGGTCCTTGAACAGGAACGCCCCCGCCGACAGGACCTTGAACAGGAAGTTGTCCTCCGCCGTGTAGCTCTTGGGTCGCTTGAAGATCAGTGCCAGGTGCTCGGGCTCGAACTCGAGACGCGACACCTCGTCGGGATCGAGCGCCGAGTTGAGGGTGTGCTCGTCGACCTTGAGCGTATCGACCAGCATGCGTTTCTCGACCTCGTCCGGGCACACCAGAACCCAGATCGGCGCCGGCTCGGCGTCGGTCGGCACGATCCTGCCTTCGACCATGTGGTACTTCTTCAACATCGGCCGCCTCCCGCCCGCAAGCTCTGTCCCAGGATCACCCGCCCCGGTGCGGAGCGGGTGAACGCCGAACGATACACCCGCGAACACCGCGCGCCAACCCCTGCGGGTACGGAGGTCTTTGCGTTGTAGGGGTCGGGCGGGGTGACGGAGCCGGGCAGGGCGGGTG
>ERZ795061.380-NODE-380-length-45791-cov-6.595461_pt1 | contig 45791 bp, 37 predicted proteins | sample MGYA00375145_ERZ795061 | MGnify/ENA primary metagenome ERZ795061 (study PRJEB30190, sample SAMN05720144) | anaerobic digester metagenome | isolation source: active sludge of municipal wastewater-treating anaerobic digesters | place: USA | collected 2014-12-22 ... | reverse complement strand
CGACGACTTCATCAGCACGGTCAGCAGCGTGAAGAGCATCAACGGTCCGCTGAAGCCGCGGAAGATCCCGTGCTGGATCGTCTCGGTCAGTACGGCCGGGCTTTCGTTCGCCAGCTTGGGAATGCCAAACTCGGTTGCCGGCCGATCACCCAGCAGAAGCCAGGAAGTGCCGCCGACCGCGTGTTCGCCGTGGACCTCCGGGTGATAGCGACCGGGATTCTGGTCGATCCGCTCGTGCGCGATCTTCAGCAGCTCTTCCCGGCTCCCGAACAGCAGGGCCTCGACCGGGCAGATCTCCACGCAGGCAGGCGGGCGACCCTGTTCCAGCGTGCGTTCGGAGCACATCGTGCACTTCATCACGCGCGGCGTCAGGGCGTTCTCGTACTCGTAGGCCGGGATCTGGTAGGGGCAGGCGACCATGCAGTAGCGGCAGCCGATGCAGCGCCGGGGGTCGTAGACGACCGAGCCGTCGGCGGCCCGGGTCAGGGCGCCGGAGATGCAGGCCGACACGCAGGCCGGCTTCAGGCAGTGCTGGCACTGGAACTTGACGAACGTCGGCCTCGTCGCGTCCTGGGCGGCCGAGGGCGGCCCGTCGTAGCGGTTGACCACGGTCAGGGCCCGGTCGTCCGGCCGCCGCGTTCTTTCGAACACGCTCCGGTCGCTGAAGGGGAGGGACGGCGCCGGCAGCCCGTGGCGGAGGTTGCAGGCCTCCTCGCACTTGCGGCAGCCGATGCAGCGGGTGGCGTCGAAGAGGCAGGCCGGACGGGCGCCGCTCTCCGCGCTCTCCCCGGCCCCGGCGGCGGACGGGGCCAGGGCGAGGATCGCCCCTCCCGCGCCCAGGCGCAGGAACTCCCGCCGCGACGGCTTCGCGGTCTTCATCGGTTCGTCGCCTCCCGGGGGATGACAGGCAGGACGATGTGCGAAGGGCGCTTCGCGGAATGATAGACGGTCTGCCGGGCGGTCTCCATCCGCGTCCCGGTCATGGGGTCCTCGCCGGTATTCAGGTTGCGGTCGAAGCGCGGGAAGTTGCTGCTGGAGACCTCCACCCGGACGCTGTGGCCGGGCAGGAAGACGTGGCTGGTCGCCCACAGGTCGATGTCGTACTCGTAGACCCGGCCCGGCTCCAGGAGCTCCGCGGGGGCCTCTTTCCCCCGCCGGTAGCGGGCCCGCACGATGCCGTCCTGGATGTTCTGGGCGTAGCCGTCGGGGTGGACGTCGACGAGCTTGGCCGTCCAATCGGTGTCCCTGGCGCTCGAGGCGGCGAACAGCTTCACCGTGATCGGGCCGGTCACCTCGAGGGGCTCGGCCTGGACCGCGGCCGTGTAGACCAGCACGTCGCCGCGCAGTTCCGCCTCGATCTGGTTCACGGGGCCGGAGGCGACGGAGTTGCAGCCCAGGCAGTCCAGCAGGTTCCCGCCCAGGGTGGGGACGGGGTCGCGGGGATCGTAGACGAAGCGGTCGGCCTCGGCGCCGTCCCGGGGCGGCCCGGCCGACAGGGTGCCGTCGCCGGCCAGGCCGTTGGCCTTGCCGCCGCTGCCGAAATAGTATTTCGTGTACCGGGTCCGGGCGAGCGGCCACTCGTTCTCGTCGCGCCAGCGGTTCTCGCCCATGACGAAGATCCGGACCGGGGCCTCGCGGTCGGCGCCGTTGTCGATCCCCTTGAGCCAGCGGTCGAACCAGGAGAGATAGAGCTGGCGCAGGCCCATCTCGGCGTCGGGGCCGAAGTCGATGCTCCGTCCCGGGCCGGTCGCGGGGAGCCTGGGGTTGTTGTCCCGCCCGCCGGTGCTGTGCGACCAGGGGCCGACGAGCAGGCGCTTGCGGCCCCGCGCCGCCCCGGGCCCGCCGGCGGCCCGGATGGCGACGTCGTCCCGCAGGGCGCCGCGCAGGAAGATGTCGTACCAGCCGCTGACGACGAGGAGCGGCGCGTCGATCCCCGCCGCTTCCCTCTCCAGGCTGACCCCGCGCCAGAAGGGGTCGTCGGCGCGCGGGTGGGCCAGCCAGTCGCGGAAGGCCGGGTTGACCCGGCCGGCCGCCTCGTCGATCGTCGCCAGGGGCAGGTGCCGGTAGACGGCCGGCCAGTCGTAGGCCGGCCCGTGCTGCATGACGCGGCCGTCCATGTCGACCGCCCCCCAGCCGACGGCGAAGCTCAGGAAGAGCGCGCCGTCGACGTAGATCCAGTTGTTGGCGACGTCGCTCGTGGTCACCGACGCGGCCAGGGCGGCCAGGCGGCGGCTGCGGCGCGTGGCGGCGGCGATCTGGGCGTAGCCGCCGTAGGAGCCGCCGGTCATGCCGACCTTGCCGTCGCACCAGGGCTGGGCGCCGATCCACTCGACGGTGTCGTGCCCGTCCCCGGCCTCATCGCGGAAAGGGGTGTAAGAGCCGCCCGAGTCGTACTTGCCGCGCACGTCCTGGGTGACGAAGGCGTAGCCGCGCCGGGCGTACCACTTGCCCTGCTCGACCGAGTCGGCGCCGTTGTTGCCGTAGGGCGTGCGCGCCAGGACGGCGGGGAAAGGACCGGGGGCGTCGGGAAGATAGATGTCCGTGGAGAGGAGGACGCCGTCGCTCATCCGCACCTGGACGTTGTTCAGCATCCGCACCCCGTCCTGGGCCGCCGGGAGCGGGCCCCCGTCCCCGGCCCCCGCCGGCGCCGGGCCGGACAGGCCGGCCAGGACGGCCAGACCCGCCGCCACCGCCGCCAAAGCCGTCTTTCTCATGTCCCCGACTCCCTGCCCTTCGAGCGCGCGGGACCGGCCCGGTCACTTCTTGACCGGGTGGAAATCGTTCAGCTCGCGCAGCATCTCGCGGACCTTGGGGTCCTTCATCCCCTCCTCGCCGTACTTGAGCTCGCGCTTCAGGTGGGCCTCGTAGTCGCCCGCCGAATAGATGAGGACGAAATGGGCCGGCTTGTCGCCGAGGGTGCGGGCCGAGTGCGGGGCGTTGGCCGGGATGTAGACGGCGTCCCCCGGCTTCAGGGCGTGCGTCTCGCCGTCGATGGTCCATTCGGCCGCGCCGGTGACGAGGTAGAACGTCTCGAAGTGCCGGGCGTGGTAGTGGGTGGACACGGTGAAGCCGGGCTTCCACAGGTCGCTGATGATGGTGTAGCGGCCCTCGGACTCGTCGTCGCCCACGATGATGCGGGTGGTGACCTCGCTGTCGTCGGTGACGACCGGGGCCTTGTCGGCGAAATAGAACTTGTGACCGGGCTTGGTCTGGGAACCGGCGCCGGCCGCCGTCAGCAGCACGCCCGCCGCGACCAAGCCGGCGACCGCCAGGTGCGCGAAACCGTCTTTCCTGATCATGGACGACCCTCCTCGAGACCCGGCGAAACGGGTCCTTCCGTATTCGGGACCGATCGATCCCTCCGGGATTCTATGGGAGAGCCCCGGACTTTACAAGACGTTACTTGAAAGTGCCTGGCCGCGGAAGCCGGCGGGGGCGGGAAGGGACCGAACAGGGGGCGGCCGGCGGTTTCCCGATTATACTAAAGCACTATTTTGTGAGTATTTGCCGGGCCGGGCCTTTCGTCTAGAATCGGAGGGAGTTCCGGCCCGGACGCGGCCGGCGACGGATACCGACACCGAGGAGGGCACCATGAAGACGACAGCCGGGAAAGAGCGCCAAGGCCTGAGCCGGCGGGAGTTCCTGAGGAACACGGCCGGAGGCGCCGGCGCGCTGGCCGCCGCCGGGACCGGGCTGATGGCGCGGCCGGCCGCGGCCCCCCGGCAGGCGGCGGCGCCGCCGGCGGCCGCGCAGCAGTTCCCGTTCGAGACCCCGCCCCCGCCGGTCCCGGCCGACAAGATCTCTTCGGTCGTCCGGACCGACGTGGTCGTCGTCGGCGCCGGCACGGCCGGGCTGCTGGCCGCCCTGGCGGCGGCCAAGGCCAAGGCCGGGGTCGTCGTCGTCGAGAAGATGGACCAGCTGCAGGGGCGCGGCGGCGACAACACGGCCCTGAACAGCAAGCTCCACAAGAAGCTCGGGATGACCATCGACGAGGACCGCGTCGTCGACGCCCTGATGCGCCGGGGCGAGGGGCGCCTCAACCAGGACGTCGTCAACCTCTGGGCGCGCAACAGCGGCCGGGTCATGGACACGATCATCGACCTGTGCGCCGCCGAGGGCCTGCCCACCTATCTCGTCATCCCCGACCGCGGCGACGACGAGTGCGCGATCATCGACAAGTGGCCCAACCCCACGGGGTTCCCCAAGGACTGGGACTACCTGGCCGAGCGCAACGTCGAGTTCCCCACCTGCCACCGTCCGGGCGGCCGGGCGGAGAGCCAGCGGATCTGGCTCAAGGCCGTCGAAAAGGCCGCCCAGGCCCGCGGCGCGGCCTTCCACTACGGGACGAAGGCCCTGCAGCTCGTCCGGCCCAAGGCCGACGGCCGGGTGACCGGCGTCGTGGCCCAGAAGAAGGACGGCAGCCACGTCCGCTTCGAGGCCCGCAAGGGGGTCGTCCTCTGCACCGGCGACTACGGCTTCAACCGGCAGATGATGGCCAAGTACTGCCCGCAGATGCCTCTGCCCTGCATGCTGTCGACGTCCATGGGCGAGGGGCACCAGATGGCCATGTGGATCGGCGCGGTCATGGAGAACCCGCCCCACGCCCCGATGAGCCACATGTTCCACGTCATGGGCACCGACGCCTTCCTGATGGTCAACAGGTTCGGCCGGCGCTTCTACAACGAGGACTCCGACACCGAGAGCATGGCCAACCAGACCTACGAGCAGGGCGGGGCCTGGGTCGTCTTCGACGACAGCTGGGAGGAGGACGTCCCGCGCATGGGCCCCGGCTTCAAGAGGGTCTTCCGCGTCACCGACAAGGCGCGCCAGGAGTTCAGGGAGCTCGTTTCGAGGAAGCCCGGCGGGCAGTGGGGGCGGTCGATCGTGAAAGCCGACACCCTCGACGGGCTGGCGGCGCAGATGAAGGTGCCGGCCAAGGCCCTCAAGGCCACGATCGAGCGCTACAACGCGCTGGCCCGGTCCGGCAAGGACCTCGACTACGGCAAGCGCGCCGACCGCCTGACCGCCGTCGACAAGCCGCCCTTCTACGCCGAGTGGACGGCCAAGCCGGCGATGTCGCTGGTGGTCCTCGGCGGCCTGCTGACCGACGAGCGGCTCCGGGCGCTGGACAAGGACGGCCGCGTCATCCCCGGGCTCTACCTGGCCGGCAACACCGTCGGCCGCCGGTTCAAGAGCGGCTATCCGCTCATCTGCCCGGGGCTCAGCCACAGCATGGCCTACACGCACGGCTACCTGGCCGGCGAATTCGTGACTTCCGAATGAGGAGGAGGAACGTGCGCAAGCCGGTTCTGATCGTTTCGGCCCTGGCCGCCCTGCTGGCCGCCGCCGTCCCCGGCGCGGCCCAGGTCGCGCCGCAAGTCAAGGAAGGCGCCGTGGCCATCACGGGCGAGAACCCGTTCATCAGCCTGGCCCTCGAGGAGGGCGGGAAGACCCTGACGAGCGTCAGCTTCTGGCGCGTCGTCCATTCGCCGGCCGGCGTCGGGCACGCCTGCTACGTCCTCGCCGACCTCACGGGGGACGGGCCGTCCGGCGACGACATCAAGGCCGTCTTCACCGACAACCCGAAGCTGGTGGAGTACCTGAACAAGGAGATCATGTCGGCGTTCGACCGCAGCTACGCCGACGACCCCTACCCCGTGCACGCGGCCGTTTTCACGAAGGCGGGCGACGGGCTGGCCGAGCACCGCGAGACCGTCACCGCGGGCGGCACGAAGGTGGAGCTCGTCTGGCGGGACTTCCTTCCCGCCGTCCTGGTCGAGATCCCGGTCAAGCCCTATGTCATTTTCACGACGCTGGTCCCCGCCCGGACCGCCGAGGTCGCCGTCAACGGGAAGAAGGCCGCCGGCCGCGTCTTCCCCCGCCCGGAGGGGACGGCCCAGGGCAGCACGGGCACGCTCGCCCTCGCGGAAACGTGGCTCAAACGGGCCAAGTGATGAGCGCGCGACCGCGCTACGCCTTGGCCCCGGCCGCGTGCTTGGCGGCCAGGCGGCCGAAGGTGATGGCCCGGCCGTGGCTGATGCCGTGGACGTTGCGCGGGTAGGTGTCGGAGAAGAAGCCGCCGCTCGTATTCCCCGAGGCGTAGAGGCCGGGGATGACCAGGCCGTTCCGGTCGAGCACCTGCATGTTCTCGTTGATCCGGAGGCCACTGACCGAGACCAGGCAGAAGTTCCTCACCTGCAGGGCGAAGAAGGGCGCCTTCTTGAGCGGCCGCATCTTGTCGCCGGCCACGCCGAAGTCCAGGTCCTTCTTCTTGTCGGCCAGCTCGTTGTAGCGCTTGACCGTCGCCTCGAACACGGCGGCCGGCACCTGCATTTTCTTGGCCAGCTCGCCGAGGGTGTCGGCCGTGAGGGCGTGCCCCTGCTTGACGTAACGGTCCAGCTGCGACTTGACGAAGGCCGTGTACTTCGGGTCGGAGCCGGGCCCCTCGCCCCAGCGCGAGTCGAAGACCGACCAGTTGAAGGCCTTCGGCAGGACGGCGTTGGCGTTGGCCTGGCGGCAGTAGTCGGAGTCCTCGTTCACGTAGCGCCGCCCGTTGGCGTCGACGCGCAGCCAGGGCGTGAACATGACCAGATAGAACTCGTCCTTGCTGGGGACGATGCCGTTGCCGACGATGAGGCAGTGCGGCGGCTCGTCCATGTCGGCCCCGACGGCCAGGGCCATGTTGTGGCCGTCGCCGGTGCAGGTCTTGGCCTGGGAGTTGAACCTCTCGATGCGCAGGTCCGAGGGCCGCAGGTATTTCCTCATCATCTCCGGGCTGTTCTCGTAGCCGCCGGTGCTGAGGATGATCCCCTTGCGGGCGTTGACGCGCAGGTAGCCGCCGTCCGGGCGGCGGGCGATGACGCCGGTCACGCGCCCGGCCCCCTCGCGCAGGAGCTGCACGGCGGGCGTGCCGTAGCGGATGTCGCCGCCCTTCTCCTTGAGCACCTTCTCCAGCTCGGCCAGCAGCCGGGGGTTCTGGCCGGTCCAGTTGACGGCCGTGTGGTAGACCTTGTAGGGCCCCTCGCGCTCGTCTCCGCCCTTGACCACGGAGGCCTTGACGCCGCGGGGCTCGAGGAGCGCCCTCAGCCAGTCGACGGCCTCGCCGCTCTTGTCCACCCAGGTCGCGATCAGCCGCTGGTCGACGCGGTAGTTGGCCTGGCGCATCAGCTCGGCGATCATCTCCTCGCGGTCGAAGCTGACGCCGGCGTCCTTGTGGACGCTGCTGTTGACGCAGCCGTCGTCGAAGCCGCGGGCGGTGTAGAGGTCGGCCTTCTCCAGGGCGACCGTCTTGGCCCCGGCCTCGACCGCGGTCACCGCCGCGCACATGCCGGAGATGCCCAGCCCGACCACCGCGACGTCGGCGCTCAGCGTCTCACGGACCTCCGAGGCCGCGATCTGCGGCACCGAGCCCGGCAGGGGCTCGGCCTTCTGGCCCGCCGCGGCCGGGGGCGCGGCCGGGGGCGCGGCCGGGAGCGCCACGCCGCCGAGCGCCGCGGCGGCGCCGATCCCGGCGGCCGATGTCTTGAGGAACGTCCGGCGGTCGACGCCCCGGCCGGCCGCTCTCTCCCTGTCCTGTTCCTTCATCCTGTCCTCCTGTCGCTCCGCCGGGTGTCCTTTCCCGGCGCGTCTCGAGAATAGTCCGGCCGGGGCGGCCCGGCCGGCGATACCATCAACTCAAGCCGAGCGCGAAGCGGCCGGCCAGGTAGCCGTGGGTCAGGGCCATGCCGTGGCTGATCCCCGGGCAGAGAAGCGGGTAGGCCTGCTTGAAGCGGCCGCCGACGGTGTTGCCGGCCAGGAAGAGGCCGGGGATGGGCTCGCCGGCGGCGTCCACCGGCTGCAGGCGCTCGTTGCAGACGAGCCCGGCGAAGATGCACATGGGCTCGTCGGGGTTGGCCGTCCACTGGGCGTAGTAGGGGGCCTTGTCGATGGCGGTGACGCGGTCGCCGCGCTTGCCGAAATCGAGGTCCACGCCCTTCTTGGCCAGCTCGTTGTAGCGCTTGACCGTCTTGAGGAAGCGGTCCTTGGGCACCTTCATCTTGACGGCCAGGGCCTCGAGGGTCGGGGCCTCCAGGATGTTCCCCTTCTTCAGGCGGTTGTTGAACCGTTCGCGGACCTCCGGCGAGTCCTTGAACATGCGCAGGAAGCCGACGCCCATCCGGGGGAGGTCCTCGGGCCAGGAGGCGTCCAGGACCAGCCAGCAGCCGTTCTGCTCCTCGGTCTGGCGGGCCAGGGCCTCGGTGTCCAGGTCCTCGTTGCAGAAGCGCTCGCCCCGCTTGTTGACCAGCAGGAAGGGGTTGGTGCCCAGGGCGTGGCTCATGTCGTTGAGCGGGGCGTGGGGGGTCTTCTCCATCCGGGCCCCGATCCACATGGCCATCAGGTGGCCTTCCCCCTTGGAGGACGGGATCATGCCCAGCTTGAGGTTGCAGCCCGGGAAATACTTGTCCACCATCTCGCGGTTGCCGCTGTAGTCGCCGGTGGCCAGGACGACGCCCTTCCTGGCGGCGAAACGGACGTGCTTGCCGTCGGCCTCGCTCTTGGCGATGACCGCGGTCACCCGGCCGCTCTTCTCGTCCCGGACCAGGCGCACGGCGGCCGTCTTATAGAGGATCTTGACGCCCTTGGCCTTGGCCTTCTTCTCGACGACGCTCAGCCACTTGCGCTGGTTGGCCTCGCTGTCGCCCAGGCGGTGGCAGGTGGGGAACTCGTCGGTGTACTCCTGGCCGTGCTTCCAGCTGGCGGGGGCCCCGGTGGGGTCGGGCCAGCGGTCGATGATCAGGGTCGGTTCGGTGGGCATGACCAGATAGGCCTGCAGGCCCTCGGCGCCGACCATGTCCAGGGCCCAGTTCATGACCCGGGCGCTGTTCCCGGCCCAGAGGCGCACGACGTTGTGGTGGATGCGGCCGCCCTGGACCTTCATCAGGCCGTGGATGATCCGCTCGGGATCGACCTTGATGCCCAGCTTCTCGTGCAGCTTGGTGTTGAGGGCGGTGACGTCGCCGCCGCGGGCGCTGAACGTGGCCAGCTTCTCGATCAGGGTGACCGAGGCCCCGGCCTCTGCGGCGGAGAGGGCCGCGGCCAGGCCGGCGATGCCGGCCCCGACGACGACGACGTCCGAGGTCTGGGTCGCGCCGATCTCGCTCGGCGGGATCGGCGGCGGCGGCCCCTCGAACGGGTACGTCTTGGCGTCGACGGGCGCCTGGGCGGCGGCGAGGGGGCTCCCCATCACCGCCGCGGCCCCCAGCCCGAGCGCCGCGCCTTTGACGAAATGCCTTCTTTTCATGTCGTTCTCCTCCTCGGGCGCGGCCGGCCGCTAACCCTTGTATTTGGGCGACGGCCCGCTGGTGAACATGAAAACGGGCCGGTCGAGCCGCTTGATCGTCAGCGGGCAGTGCTTGACCCCCCGCGGCACGAAGACCAGGCAGCTCTTGGTCAGCGTGTGGCGCTCGCCGCCGATCCAGAGCTCGATCTCGCCGCAGAGGTCCTTGGGGTTCTCCGGATCGGTGCCGTAGAAGCCGAAGATCTCGTCGAAATCGTGGACGTGCTCCTTGACCCAGACCCGGTCGGGGTAGGCCTTCCACAGCCAGGAGCACTCGGTGTAATAGGCGCCCGGGACGACGATCCCGTCGAGGTAGGTCATCGGCGTCAGCATGTCCGCGGGCGGCGCGTCCACGTTTCCGGCCGGCTCGCCGGGGGTCGGGGGGGCCGGCTCGGTGACGATGTATTTCCCGAATTTCGTCCCCAGCGTCTGCGGGGCCGCCCGCCCGGTCAGCCAGACGGCCGCGACGACGGCCAGCCCGGCGAGAGCCACGATCGCTGTCTTTCTCATCAGACCTCCTCGGGGGCGGGCCCATCCGCCCGGGACCCCAATTCTATGATGACGAACAGGCAAGTCAATAGGCACTAATACCATACCGGCCTCGGCGCGGGAAGGCCGGCCGCCTTCCCGGGTTCCGCGGGCCGTCCGGGCGACAGCGGCGGCCGGTCCGGGCCCTGGCTTTCAGCGACGGAGTCGGGTATACTCGGTCCCGGCCTGGCCGCAGGAGAGAATGGGACAAGGAGAACGAGAATGAAGGAGATCGACCGGAGGGCCTTTTTCGCCCGGACGTTCGGAACCGCCGCCGGCCTGGCGCTGCTGGCCGTCCCGCGCGGGAAGGCCGGGCTCCGGGCGGCCCAAGAGGCCCGGCCCGGCGCCGTCCCGGAGGCGGAGTGGGAAGCCCTGATCAAGAAATACCAGGCCATCCACGGGACCTGCTCCCAGACGAGCTTCGCCGCCCTCAACGAGCGGTTCGGGCTCGAGGCCGATCAGGCGATCCCGGCCCTGATGCCGTTCGCGGGGGGGATCGCCGGGAAAGGGGAGACGTGCGGGGCCGTGACCGGCTCCGTGCTGGCCATCGGCTTTTTCCTCGACGCCATGGCCAGGCGGGGAAAGGTCCCGGCCGCGCCGGCCCAGCGGTACGCCCGCGCGTTCCTGGCGGACTTCGAGAAGGAGTTCGGGTCGACGAGATGCCGGGAGATCGTCAAGAGGCAATTCGGCCGGTATTTCGATCTGCAGGACCCGGACGATCAGAGGGCGTTCATGGCCGAATCGCGGAAAGACCCGAAATGCGTCGAGGTCATGACCAAGGCCGTCCTCATCGCCGGCCGGGCCATGGCCGAGGCATAACGCTTCTTCCGGCTCGCGCCCTCCCCCCGCCGGCCCTCTCCCGGGGGCTCCGTCGTTCGGGTGCCGGCCTGCTCCCGCGAGGGAGGAGGCTTGTCACCCCTGACGGGGAGACAATTTTTGCTAGATTCACCCCGGCAATGCTCCCCCCCGGTGATTGACGCATTTTGGCCATGAGAGAGAATAGGGCCCGTGAAAGCAAGGCCTTGGACCCCAATAAAATCAGGCTTCCAAGAGAAAACACAGCCTGTCGAGCGTCTTCCTGGGCGAGGGCGTTCCGAGGCCGCGAAATTGACAGGAATTGTCCAAAATCATAAGATGACGGCATAAAAAATGGCATCCAACCTGGGCGAGCTGCTCCTGCGGGAAAAGGTCCTGTCTGCAGACCAGTTGAAGTCCGCCCTGGACTTCCAGAAGAAGAACAGCCTGCCCGTGGGGACCTCCCTCGTCCAGCTCGGCTACCTGACCGAGGAGGACATCGCCCAGGCCCTCAGCCGCCAGCTCGGCTACCCCTACATCGACCTCGACCAGTTCGACGTCTACCCCGAGGTCATCAACCTCATCCCCGTCGACGTGGCCAAGAAGTACCTGATCATGCCGATCCACAAGATCCGGTCCTTCCTGACCCTGGCCATGGTCGACCCGACCGACCTCGAGATCATCGAGGACGTCCGCTTCCGCACCGGCCTGTCGATCCAGCCGGTCATCGCCTCGGAGACGGGCGTCGTCAACGCCATCAACAAGTACTACGGCACGGCCGACGCCATCCGGGTCAAGAAGATCATCGAGGACATCGCCCTGGCCGACGACGGCCGGGTCAACATCATCGAGAACGACCCAGAAACCGACGTCCTGACCGAGATGGACGGCGAGGCCGAAGAGGCGCCGATCATCAAGCTGGTCAACCAGACCTTCATCGACGCCATCAAGCGGGGGGCCAGCGACGTCCACTTCGAGCCCTACGAGACGAGCTTCCGCGTCCGCTACCGCATGGACGGCGACCTCTACGAGATCGTCAGCCTGCCCCTCAAGTACCGCAGCCCGGTCATCTCCCGGGTCAAGATCCTGTCGAACATGGACATCGCCGAGAAGCGCCTGCCCCAGGACGGCCGGATCAAGATGCGCCTCCGCCTCGACAACGGCAAGAAGAAGGAAGTCGACATGCGCATCTCCTCCCTGCCGACCCTGTGGGGGGAGAAGATCGTCGCCCGCATCCTCGACAAGGAGATGCTCAAGCTCGACTTGACCCAGCTCGGCTTCGAGGAGGAGTCGCTGGCCGTCTTCGAGGAGGCCATCCACAAGCCCTGGGGCATCGTCCTGGTCACCGGGCCGACCGGGAGTGGCAAGACGAACACGCTCTACTCGGCCATCTCGACCATCAACTCGCCGGACATGAACATCATGACCGCCGAGGACCCGGTCGAGTTCAACGTCCCCAACATCAACCAGGTCCAGATCAAGGAGGAGATCGGGCTGACGTTCGCCGCCTGCCTGCGGAGCTTCCTCCGCCAGGACCCGGACGTCATGCTCGTCGGCGAGATGCGCGACCAGGAGACGGTCGACATCGCCATCAAGGCCGCCCTGACCGGCCACCTCGTCTTCTCGACCATCCACACCAACGACGCGGCCAGCTCGATCACCCGCATGGTCAACATGAACATCGAGCCGTTCCTGATCGCCGACTCGCTCATCCTGGTCGCGGCCCAGCGGCTCATCCGCCGGCTCTGCAAGAAGTGCGCCCAGCCCCACCCCCTGCCCGAGGCGGCCCTGCTCGAGATGGGCTTCCTGAAGAGCGAGCTCAAGGGGCTCCAGGCCATGAAGCCCGGCGGCTGCGACGCCTGCAACCGGACCGGCTACAAGGGCCGGACGGCCCTGTTCGAGGTCATGAAGATAGACGACGACATCCGGACCATGATCCTGACCCGGGCCCAGTCCCGGGACATCAAGAGGAAGGCCATCGAGAAGGGCATGCTGACCCTGAGGCGGAGCGGCCTCATCAAGATCAGGAACGGCATCACCTCGGTCGAAGAGGTCCTGCGCGAGACGGTGCGGGACGAGTGACCGCGGCGGACGCGACGATACGGAGGAACCCATGGCCAAGCCGATCTTCGAGCTGCTGAAGGCCTGCGTCGAGGGCGACGCCAGCGACCTTCACATCACGACCTACATCCCGCCGCGGATCCGCGTCCACGGCGTCCTCAAGGACCTGGAGCACCCGGCCCTGACCCCGTCCGAGACGAAAGAGGTCATCTACAGCATCATGACCGACAAGCAGAAGCGGCTCTTCGAGGAGAAGCTCGAGCTCGACTTCTCCTTCGGGGTCAAGGAGCTGGGCCGCTTCCGGGCCAACGTCTTCATGCAGAAGGGGGCCGTGGCCGGCGCCTTCCGCCGCTTCCTGCCCTCGATGTGGAGCTTCGCCCAACTGGGCATCCCCCAGCGCATCCAGCAGCTCTGCTACCTGCCGCGGGGGCTCATCCTCGTCACCGGCCCGACCGGCTGCGGCAAGTCGACGACCCTGGCCTGCATGATCGAGCACATCAACGCCGAGCGCCCGGTCCACATCATCACCATCGAGGACCCCATCGAGTACTACCTGACGCCGCGCAAGGCCATCATCAACCAGCGCGAGCTCTACGCCGACACCCTGTCCTACGGCAACGCCCTGCGCTCGGTCCTGCGCGAGGACCCCGACGTCGTCCTGGTCGGCGAGATGCGCGACCTGGAGACGGTCGAGGCCAGCCTGCGCGTCGCCGAGACCGGGCACCTGACCTTCTCGACCCTGCACACGAACTCGGCCGTCGAGTCGATCAGCCGCATCATCGACATCTTCCCCAGCCAGTACCAGACCCAGGTCCGGATCATGCTCTCGATGTCCCTCGAGGCCGTCCTGACCCAGGCCCTCCTGCCCCGCATCGACGGCAAGGGCCGGGTCCTGGCCATGGAGATCCTCATCCCCAACCCGGCCATCCGCAACCTCATCCGCGAGAACAAGATCCACCAGATCTACTCGGCCATGCAGATGGGCCAGGAGAAGTTCGGGATGCAGACCTTCAACCAGTCGCTGGCCAACCTGTACTTCCGCAAGCTGGTCGGCCTGGACACGGTCATGGCCATGACCTCCTTCCCCGAGGAGCTGACCGATATCATCCAGCGCCGGGAGGGCGGCAAGGCCGCGCCGGCCGGCCCGCAGGGGCAATCCCGGAAATAGGGGCCGTCCCCGACGAGCGAGGTGAACGATGCCGACTTACGTGTGGAAAGGCAAGAACCGCTACGGAGACACGGTCGGCGGCGAGCGGGTCGCCGCGTCCAAGGAGGAGCTCGGGCGGCTGCTCCAGAAGGACCAGATCTCGGTCCTCAGCATCGCCCCGGCCAAGGGCGGCTTCAAGATCCCCTTCCTCAAGCGGGAGAAGGTCAAGCTCAAGGACCTGGCCGTCTACAGCCGCCAGCTCTCGGTCCTCATCGACGCCGAGCTGCCCCTCATCCAGAGCCTGGGCATCCTCGAGGACCAGCAGAAGAGCGCCTACTTCAAGAACGTCATCAAGACGGTCAAGGAGGACGTCGAGGCCGGCTCGACCCTGAACCAGGCCAAGCGGAAGCACCCCAAGGCCTTCGACGACCTGTACTGCAACCTCATCGCCTCGGGCGAGCAGTCGGGGTCGCTGGACATCATGCTCCGCCGCCTGGCCGAGTTCATCGAGAAGACCGTCCGGCTCCGGGCCAAGGTCAAGCAGGCCATGGTCTACCCGGTGGCCATCTTCATCTTCGCCGTGGTCGTGGCCATCTTCATGCTCTGGAAGGTCATCCCCATCTTCGCCGCCATCTTCCGCGACCTCGGCGCCGAGCTGCCGGCCATCACGGCCGGCGTCGTCGCCCTCAGCGATTTCGTCCAGAAGTACATCGTCTTCGTCGCCGTCGGCATCGCCGGCCTCGTCCTGGCCTTCCGCTACTACCGGAGCACCGCGGCCGGCCGCTGGTCGACCGACCGCCTGTTCCTGAAGGCGCCCCTGTTCGGCAAGCTCGTCCACAAGGTCGCCCTGGCCCGGGTCACGCGGACGCTGGCCACGCTCATCTCCGGCGGCGTGCCCATGCTCGAATCCCTCAAGATCACCTCGACGACGGCCGGGAACGTGGTCATCGAGAAGGAGATCCTGGAGGCCCGCAAGCTCGTCGCCGAGGGCAAGACCATGGCCGAGTCGTTCAGGATGTCCGGCCGCTTCCCGACGATGATGCTGCAGATGATCAACGTCGGCGAGGCCACGGGCACCCTCGACGAGATGCTGAGCAAGCTGGCCGTCTTCTACGACGAGGAGGTGGACAACGCCGTGTCCGCCCTCCTGTCGGTCCTCGAGCCGGTCATGATGATCTTCATCGGCGGCATCGTCGGCAGCCTGGTCGTCTCGATGTACCTGCCGATCTTCAGCCTGATGTCGAAGTTCTAGGGCGCGACGAGGAGAGGACGGCGGAGAGGGCCCCATGAAAGCGGAGCGCGGGCGGACGGACGCCCCGGTCGAGCGGCGCCACGTCCTGCTCTACAACGTCTACCGCGTCGTCGTCCTGACCTCGCTCCTGGCCGCCGCCTTCATCCTCCAGCTGTCCTCGCCCGAGGCCCCGCCCAACCTGCCCTTCTACCACCTCGTCTTCGGCGCCTACGGCTTCTCGGCCGTCCTCTTCGCCCTCTACGCCGGCGGGCGCCGGCTCGCCGGCCAGGCCTACCTGCAGGTCGTCTTCGACCTCGCCCTCATCACCGCCTTCGTCTACATCTCCGGCGGCCTGGCCTCGTCGATGTACTTCCTCTACCTCTTCCCCATCATCGCCGCGGGCCTGATCGTCTCCGGTCGGGCCGGCTTCCTGGCCGCCGCGCTCTCGGCCATCCTCTACGGCGGACTGGCCGACGGCATCCATTTCGGCCTCATCCCGGTCTTCCGGCCCGAGCACGCGGTCCGGACATCGCTGGGGTCGATGCTGGTCAACATCTTCATCGCCTGGGGCGTCTTCTTCGTCATCGCCGCCCTGGTCAGCCGGCTGGCCGGGGGCCTGCGCCGGACGCGCCAGGCCCTGCGGGCCGCCGAGAGGGAGCTCCTGGTCCGGGAGCGCCTGGCCGAGGCCGGACGGGTCTCGGCCAGCCTGGCCCACGAGGTCCGCAACCCCCTGGCGGCCATCTCGGGCTCGGTCCAGGTGCTCAAGAAGGAGCTCGCCCTCACCCCCGAGCAGAGGGAGCTCATGGGCATCGTGCTCAAGGAGTCCGAGCGCGTCTCCCACAGCCTGGAGCAGTTCCTGGACTTCGCCCTGCCGGGGAAGCGGGTCTTCTCCCCGATCAACCTGCGCGACATCCTCGACGAGACGGTCAAGATCCTCCAGGCGGGCGGCGAGCTCAACGGCCGGGTCGAGCTCCACGGGAACTTCCGGACGGCCGACGTCCCCTACCACGGCAACGCCGGCCAATTCAAGCAGGTCTTCTGGAACCTCATCAAGAACGCCCTCAAGGCCATGCCCGAGGGCGGGCGGCTGACCCTCGACTTCCCGGGGCCCCGGAAGAAGGACGTCCGGGTCCTCGTGGCCGACACCGGCCGGGGCATCTCCGAAGAGGACCAGGCCCATCTCTTCGAGCCCTTCTTCTCGGGCTTCGAGGACGGCCGCGGCCTGGGCCTGTCGATCGTCCGCAAGATCGTCGACGACTACGACGGGCGGATCGAGGTCCGCTCCGGGCCCGGCCGGGGCACGGAGGTCCTGATCACGCTGCCGGCGCGCAAGGAGGCCCGGCCGGCGGGCTGACGCCATGGAAACGATCCTCATCATCGACGACGAGAAGAGCCTGCTCGACCTGCTCACGGTCGTCTTCAAGAAGGAGGGCTACGCGGTCCGATCGGCCCAGACGGCCGCCGCGGGGTTCGAGGCCCTGGCCAAGGAGGGGATCGACCTCGTCGTCACCGACATCAAGATGCCCGGCGCCGACGGCATGGACGTCCTCCGCTACGCCCGGGAGAACCTGCCCGACCTGCCGGTCATCCTGATCACGGCCTACGGCAGCATCGCCCAGGCCGTCGAGGCCCTCAAGGCCGGGGCCCTCGACTACGTCGTCAAGCCCTTCGACGTCGAGGAGCTCAAGATCATCGTCGGCCGGGGCCTGGCCGCCCGCCGCCTCAAGCAGGAGAACCTCCTGCTCAAGCGCGACCTCAAGGACCGCTACGGCTTCGAGCAGATGATCGGCAAGAGCCGGGCGATGCAGGAGATCTACATCCTCATCGAGAAGGTGGCCTCGACCGATTCGACCGTGCTCATCACGGGCGAGAGCGGGACGGGCAAGGAGATGGCCGCCCGGGCCGTCCACCTCCACGGGGCGCGCCGCGACCACCCCTTCGTCTCCATCAACTGCGCCGCCCTGCCGGAGAACCTCCTCGAGTCGGAGCTCTTCGGCCACGTCCGCGGCTCGTTCACCGGGGCTGTCTCGGACAAGAAGGGCATGTTCGAGCTGGCCCAGCGGGGGACCCTCTTCCTCGACGAGGTCGGCGAGATGTCGCCCTGGACCCAGGTCAAGCTCCTCCGGGCCCTCCAGGAGCGGAAGGTCCGCCGGGTCGGCGGGGCCGACGAGATCCCGGTCGACGTCCGCATCATCGCCGCGACCAACCAGGACCTGAAGAAGAGGATCCTGGAGAACAAGTTCCGCGAGGAGCTCTACTACCGCCTCAACGTCATCTCCGTCGACATGCCGCCCCTGCGGAAGAGGGTCGAGGACATCCCCCTCCTCATCTCCCACTTCCTCCAGAAGTACTGCGACAAGATGGGCAAGAAGCCCAAGCGGTTCACCCCCGAGGTCGTCGGCCTGCTCGAGGGCTACGCCTGGCCGGGCAACATCCGCGAGCTCGAGAACGTCATCGAGCGCATCGTGGCCATCGAGGACCGGGAGACCGTCACCGCGAGCTGCCTGCCCCAGGAGATCGTCTCCCCCCAGAAGAAGAAGCTCGAGACCCAGGTCCTCTTCGGGCCGGGCTTCAGCCTGACCCGGCACCTCGACGACATCACCAAGAAGCACCTCCAGGAGGCCCTGGGCGTCACCGGCGGCAGCCTCCAGAAGGCGGCCCCCCTTCTCGGCCTGAGCTACCGGACGCTCCGCTATCTCATCGGCAAGTACGACCTCAACCAGGTCCGCAAGGCCGAGCGGCGGAACGACAACGGCGAGCGCAACCCGGCCTGACGAAGGCGCCGCCGCCGATGAAAGAGCCGAAAAGAGCGACAATTATTGGCAAAAATGACAATTGTCGGCGATTTTATTTCCGTCAGGCCTCAGGCAATTTGTGCATATGCTTATTAATCAACAAGTTATGAGAGATTCGAAGTTGGCACGCATATTGCTATAATAGGGGTGCCAACTATGAGTGGCAAACAACCCGGCTGAGGAGATCAGCCAGGGAATTTAAAGGAGGTTTTAAATGTCCAAAAAGATGAGAGGATTCACCCTCATCGAGCTGCTGATCGTCGTGGCGATCATCGGCATCCTGGCCGCTCTGCTCATCCCGAACGCCCTTTCGGCCATGCAGAAGGCCAAACAGAAGTCGGCCATGAAGGAGATCATGACGATCTCGACCGGCGCCGCGGACTACATCACCGACCATGGCGATTTCACCCTCGCCACGGCTGAGGGCGGGCCTATCGCTTCAGGCGATCCTTTTGTTCTCGGCCTGTCCCCGTTCTATGTCAAGTCCTTCCCGATCCACGACCCTTGGAACACGCCCTACCAGATCGGCACCGGCATCGATGGAGTGGAGAGCATGGCTTATCTGACGGGGGCTGCGCTTGACGACCTGGGAGCTGATGACTTCTGTATCGCCTCCTTTGGCAGGAACGGAGAACAGGGCGACTTGACCTACGATCCGGAGAATCCCGAGACCAGCCGCTACAACGTGAGCTCCATGGCCGACTTCGACAACGATCTCGTCGCTTGGTCCGGCAACTGGATCATCGCGCCCTCCACGGCCCTCGTCCAGGCCGGCGGCAGCACCTGACGCTCTTTCCTGACTTGCGCCTCTTAGGGGCGGCTTCGGCCGCCCCTTTTTTTTATCCGCGGGGACATGCACGCCCCGTGTGAGTTCCCGGCCTGGAGAGCCTGGCCGGAAATTCAGACCCGGCGCGCCCGCAGGCCGGCGAACTCGGGATCGAGCCGGAAGTCGGTCCGAACGTCCTCGACCTTCGGCCCGCCGACGACCTGGATCTCGGCCGGACGGAGGGAGCCCAGGCGCAGCCGCTGGGCCATGGCCAGGTAGTCGACGCGACCGGGCTGGACGCCCATGATCCGGGCGGCGGTGGCGTCGACGGCCAGGGCGTTGTCGCCCATCACCAGGACCCCGGCTTTGCGGGCCGAGCCCATGATCGGGCCATGGCCCTCCATGCCGACGACGCCGTCGACGACGGCGTAGTGGGTGCGGACCGTGGCGTTGATCTCGCAGATGCTGAGCGGTATGCCGTTCCAGTGGAGGGTGTTCTTGGGCCAGCCGTAGACCATGCCCGGCAGGAGGCCGAACATGTTCTTCAGGCTCAGCGTGATCCCGGCCAGCTTGTGGGTCTTCATCTTGGGCAGAGAGATGAGGACCTCGGCCTCGGCGACGGTCCGGGGCAGGGCCATGTGGCGGAGCAGGGTCGACCGGGGGTAGACGCTCTTCACGGTCACGAGATCGTCATAGTTGAGATCGAGGAGCCGGACGCCCCGCCGCCGGGCCAGGGCCTCGTAGCCGGAGCGGCGGAAGAGGTCCTCGGCGTCGCGGTTGTGCGAGGTGCCTTCGGCCAGGACGATCTCCCGTGCCCCCAGATCGGCGAGGTGGAGGACGAAGGCCTCGACGAGGCGCGGGTCCGTGTGGATGGGCCGGTCGGCCGAGACGTCGACCATGTTCGGCTTGAGGACGACCCGCTTGCCCCGGACGTCGGGCGGGCTGCTCGTCCGCCAGCCGGCCTCGATCGCCGCGGCCAGGGTCTCCGGACCGTAATCGGGGCAGGGGACCAGGGCCACCCGGTAGATGCGTTCGGAAGGTTCGGCGGCCGGGGCCTGTCCGCCGGCCGCCGCCGCGGCCGGCCAAGCCGTCAGCGCGGTGGCCCCCGCCAAGCGCATGAACTCGCGGCGCGTCAGGCGGGGGCGGCTCATTTCGTCCCCCCGAAGGCCGGGACGAGGGCCGGGTCGTCGCCGAGGACAAGCGCCGCGAGCGCGGTTTCGAAGGGGTTGCCGCGAAAGCCGCCGTCGTCGGATTGGAGACCGGCCAGCCGTTCGGCCGCGGCCGAGCCCTCGGCCGACGTTTCCGGGAAGCTCTTCAAGGCCAGGAGCGACCAGGCCAGCGTAGCCGTGCTGACGCCGCCGGCCAGGGCGCCTCGGAGGAAGCGAAAGCCCGCCGCCACGGCCGCCTGGCGGGCGGAAAAACCGGCTGCGCCGAGGGCGGCCAGAGCCAGGGCGGTCGACATCGAACTGGCCTCGAGCTCGAAAGACGTGCTATAGGGGTTGCCGAAGTTCCAGCCGCCGGACGGGACGCGCCGGTCGAGGATGAGGTCCAGGCCGGACTTGATCCTCTTCTCCGACGCCGGGACGCCGGCGCGGCGGAGAGCGATGATGAACAGGGCGGTAGGTTCGACCCAGGCCGTCGTTCGCGGCGTCCACGACCAGCCCGGGATGGTCGGCCGGTACCGGTAGCGTTTGCGGATGACCTTGACTTCTTCGGGGGTGAAACGGGCCGACGCGTCCTCGAAAGCGAGGGCCCAGGCCGCGAGCTTGGCCGTCTCCTCGGCCGCGCCGAGGGCCTGAAAGGCGAGCAGCGCGGCATAGGCCATCCAGTTGCCGTCCTCGTCCCGGGGCCCGATCCCGACGGCCCCGGAGGGGCGCTGACAGGACTTGAGGAAGGCCAGGGATCGGGCGGCCTCGGCCGCGGCGCCTCCGGAGTGGAGGACGATCGCGCCGAAGCCGGTCGGCTCGACCAGGCTGACCCGGCCAGCCTCGTAGCCCCAGCCGCCGTCGGAATTCTGGCTTCGGCGGATAAAATCGGCGGCCTGGGCGGGGTAGAATTTTGTCATCGGCGACTCCCGGCATCCGGGCTGTCCGACGCGATTTCCTCTCCGTAGTAAAGCGCCATCCGTTCCCAGAGGTCCAGAAAAATCTCCGGCCGTTCGGCGGAGACGTCCTTCTTGCAAGCCGGATCGGCCTGAAGATCGAACAGGGCAGTCCGGACGCTCTCGTCGTCCCCGCGGATGACGACGTCCCGCACGAGCTTCCATTCGGGCGTCAGCAGGGCCCTGTTCCGGCGCCGGACCAGGACGTCGAAGTACATGTCTCGAAGCGTGATCAGACCTTTCCGGTCGAACTCATAGAAGACGATGCCCTGCTTGACCATGGATTGGATGGCGAGGCCGACGCCGCCCGGCGTGTCCATGGAGAACTCTGTTTCCATGATGACGGACCGGTCGTCGGGAGGCTCCTGACCGACCGGGCCGCGGAGCCATGGCCCGAGGCTGACGCCGTCGAAGCTCCCTCCTTCGACGCCGAAGCCGAGGAGGTCCAGGACCGTCGGGGCGATGTCGATCGTCCGGACGAGCCTGTCGACTTCCCTGTGGACGGTCGTGCCCGCGGGCTTCCAGGCCAGAAGGGTCCGGTTTTGCTCGGAGTCCCGGAGGTCGGAGCCATGGCCTCTTTTCGATTCGCCGTGGTCGGACAGGACGACGACGATGGCGTCATCGTAAACCCCGGAGGCCTTGAGGGCCTCCAGGACCCGTCCGAGCTGCCGGTCTGCGATCGAAAGCGCGGAATCGTAGAGGGCCATGAGAGGGTCGGCCCCACTCTGGAAATCGAACTCGCGGGGCGAGGCGTGATAATACGGCCAGTGGCCGATGCAAAGGTGAGCGGCCAGAAAGAACGGGCCCCGGGCATTGAGCCGGCCGATGGCCATCACCAGGTCGTCGATGAAATACCGCCCGTCGTAGAGGTGAAAGACGGCCCGGTTGAATTTCAGGAACGGGAACATCAGACAGCCCAGGGGGTTGTTGAAGAAAACGTTGGCCAGGCTGAAGTCATGGAAGCTGCCGAAGACGAAATCCTTGATGCCCATCACCGGGTGACGGAGGATGTCGAACCCCTCGGCGGTCGTGATGTTGCTGAACCGGACCTCGTCGGTGTAATGGACGGTCCGGTAGCCCCGCTCCTTCAGGAGGTGGCCCAAGCACCGGTTGGCCGACTTGATGGACTTGCGCTTCTGGAGGTTGAACCGGACGCCGTTGGTCACGGGGTACTGGCCGGTCAGGATGGAATACCAGGAGGGGAAGGTCCGGGCGATGGGCGTATAGCAATTCCCGAAAACGACGCTCTCCCGAAGGAAGGCGTCCAGATTTGGCGTCAGGGGCAGGGGATAGCCGGCGTAGCCGGTATGAAGCGGATTGAGGGAGTCGATCCCGATGATGACCACGTTCGGCGTGGCCGGCCGAACGGCCGGCCGGGCCCGGTAAACGAGGTAGCCCCAATTCAACGGCGCGGCCAGGAGCACGCCCCAAACGGCCAGGGAAACCAAGGCGGTCTTTCTCGACGCGTAACGGATGTTCAGGACGACGAAGCCGACTAGGTAGAGGCCCAACAGGGCCAAGGATGCCGCCTTCAGGGCCCCGGCGCCGCCGATCCACGACAGGGACTGACGGATGAAGGCGAGGGTGGAGGCCGGATAGAGCGCCGCGTTAAGGCCGTAGAGCCCGAGCAGGAAGACGGTGTTGACGGCCAGGAAGGACAGTCCCGAAGCGGAGCGCCGCGGACGCGAGGCGCGCCGCGAGATCAGGACGGAGAGCATGCCCGCGTAATGCCCGTTCAGGGCGCCGAAGAGGACGTAGATCGCGAGCAGCGTCAGGATGTAGGCGACTAGCCCAGGAGCCAGGGCCCGAAGGCCTTCGCCCAGGCGGGAGGTGACCGTCGACTTAAGATCGTCCCCCGTAAATTCCTGGAGCACGGCCAGGGCCTTGGTGACGGCTTCGGCCAGCCACAGGGCCAGGAACAGGAAAACTCCGCGGCGAATGAAGCGGCGTCTCGCGGCCCCGGTTTCGGGCTTCACGGCTGATATTATAACACCATTCGTTTCTCCGGGGTCAAAGGCCTGTGCTATAATCTCCCCCGCTTTGGTCGCCAGCGCCGTTATCGCCGTCTTCTACGCCGTCCTGCTCATCCTCCTCGCGCCGGTCGTCCTGTTCTGCATGCTGACGGGGCTCCGCGAGCCGATCATCGCCATCGGCAAATGGGCCGTGCGGGCGGGCCGGCGCGTCCTCGGCGTCCGGGTCGAGGTCGAAGGCCTGGAGAGGTTCGACCCGCGAAGGCCACACATCTTCATGTCCAACCACGAGAGCTTCATGGACGGGCCCCTGCTCCTGTCGCTCATCCCCGGGACGCCCCGGGTCATCTTCAAGAGGTCCCTCATGCGCGTCCCCGTCCTCGGCCTGGGCATGCGCCACGTCGGCTTCGTCCCGGTGGACCGCAGGGGCGCCGAGGGCGGCAAGAAGAGCATCGCCCGGGCCGCCGCCCTCATCCGCGAGCGGGGCTACTCGTTCCTGATCTTTCCCGAAGGGACGCGGACGCGGGACGGGAAGCTCCAGCCCTTCCGCCGGGGCGGCTTCTTCCTGGCCCTGGCCAGCGGGGCGCCCATCGTCCCGGTCACCATCCGGGGGGCCTTCGAGCTCATGCCCAGGGGGCAATGGTACGCCCGGCGGGGCCGCGTCGGCGTCACGTTCCACGACCCGATCCCCGTCGCCGGGTGCGAGGAGGAGACGATGGGCGCCCTGATGGACAAGGTCCGGGCGGCCGTCCTGTCGGCCCAGGGCCGCCGCGGCGCCGACGAGGCCGCCCCGCGCGGACGGCCCGCCGCCCCGGACGCGTCCGCCGGGCCGGCGGAGGGAGGCGCGTGATGCGAAGAGCCGAGGACGCCGCGGCCGACCTCGGCCGGGTCCTGCGCGAATTCCTGGGGACGCGGGGCGCCCCGCTCGAGGCCGCGGCCGGCCTCCTGTCCGCGGCGCTCCGGGCGGGCGGCAAGGTCCTCGCCTTCGGCAACGGCGGCAGCGCGGCCGAGGCCCAGCACTTCGCGGCCGAGCTCGTCAACGGACTGTCGCGGCGCGGCGGCCCGGCTCTCGCGGCCGTGGCCCTGACGGCCGACGCCTCGACCCTGACGGCGATCGGCAACGACCGCGGCTTCGAGCGCGTCTTCAGCCGCCAGATCGAGGCCCTGGGCCGGCCCGGCGACGTCGCCCTGGCCCTGACGACGAGCGGGCGGTCGCCGGACGTCCTGGAGGCCCTGCGGACGGCCCGGCGCCTCGGCCTCGCGACCGTGGCCCTCACCGGCGAAAGCGCGGCGGCGGTCGCCCCGCTGGCCGACGTCCTGCTCGACGCGCCTTCGCGCGACACGCCCCGCGTCCAGGAGGCCCACCTCGCCATCCTCCACTGGCTGGCCGCCCGCCTGGAGGCCGCGGCGCCGGACGGCTCCGCCGAAGGTTAGTCGGGTCCTCTTCCATTTTCTGAGGGTGGCCATGGGAACGGTTGCCGGGCGCTCGAGGCGCGTGTCGGGACATGTGCCGCCCCGGTACGTGTCCCGCATGTCTGAACGGGGGCACGTACCGGGAGTACATGTCCCCATTTGCCGGCCCATAGTTGGAACTAAGGACGGACCGCGGCGGCCTTCGAACGTGAGCTCCGAGGGAGCGAGCGAAGCGGACGGGGTGGCAAGAAGGCGAATTAAGCAGAGGGGCTGGAAACAGGATCGCGCTCGGCCGGCGCCTTCCCGGCCCTCCCGCTCTTGGCCGCGAGGGCCTCGATGCGGGCCTGCTGGGCCTGGGCCTTGACGAGGCGCTGGCCGGTCTCGTCGAGCTGCTGCTGGATGACGTATCCGGGGACCATGGCGTCCTGGGACTCGAATTGCTGGCGCAGGGCGTTCATCTTGGTCGTCAGGAGGTCGACGAGGTCGTTGGCCGCCTTGAGCTGGGCCTCGAGGGTGCCGCCGCCCTCCGCCTGGTCGCGGTTGGCGTCCCCTGTGATGAGCGGCCCGTCCGGGGCGGTGCGGGGGACGATGCGGCGGGCCGCGGGCGGGGCCCCGGAGCCCGAGGGGAGGACGCCGGTCCCGGTTCCCTGGCCTTCCGTCTCGGCCGCGGCGAAGGCGTCCTCGCCCTCCAGGACCTCGGTCCCTTCGAACCCGGGCGGGACGACCTCGACGGCGGAGGTCTTCTTGACGCGCAGGATATCGGCGTTGGTGGCCACGGCGGGGGCCTTGTCCTTGAGGGCCTCCCGGCGGGCCTTCTCCCTCTTGGCCAGCTCGGTCAGGCTCTGGGCCCCGAGCGACGCGGCCAGCCCGATGACGGCGGCGACGAGAAAGAGTCTCTTCATGGCGGCTGTCTCCGCTCCATTATGGCCTCCCGCCCGCCCCGTGTCAAACGGACGGACGGGAGGCTCCGGCGGCCTTACCAGATGATCCTGTAGATCTCCCGCCAGGACTTGATGCGCAGGAGCGAGCCGACCGGCTGCTCCAGCTTCTCCAGTGTCGAGTCGAACTCCTGGACGTAGATCTCGCGCTTCTGGACGCGCCCGGCGACCCGCTCGACCTCGCCGACCGTGACCGCCCGGCGGGCCTTGCTGACGAGGTCGAGGTACTCGGGCGGGGTGGCCGCCGTCGACTTGAAGGCCGTGCCGCCGACGGGGATGGCCGAGGTCGCCCGGATGGAGCGGGCGTAGAGGCGGCCTCTCTCGCCCAGGTTCTGACAGGGGTTGACGGCCTCGATGCCCCCGGTCAGGGTGCTGAAATAGACGGCCTGGTCGGCGATGACCGGGTTGGCCCAGACCTTCTGGCCGGCGCCGAGCGTGCCCCTCTGGTAGGTGTCCGAACGGTTGAGCCGGGCCGGGACGCCCAGGTACCATTCCAGAAGCGGGTTGGCGGTCCCGTTGTCGATGAGGCAGACGAACGAGTAGTCCCGGTCGGCCGGGGCGGCGTCGTCGCCGCCGGTGCCGAAGTACACCCGGGGCCGGGCCGGCCCGCCCTCCAGGGGATCGACCCAGACGCCGGGCTTGGTGACGATGGGGTAATTGAGGTGATCGGTGTAGATGGCCGTGAGGCCCCAGCCGTTGGGATTGGTCCCGGTCAGGTTCATGCGGTAGAGCCGGCCGTCGAGGTCGCCGACATAGACGTAATCGGTGAAGCCGTTGCCGTCGAGGTCGACGGCCGTCGGGGAGCCGGGGATGGCGACGGCGATGTTGGGGTAGCGGTAGGCCGTCTTGGGCGCGGCCAGCGCGCTCGTGTCGATATCGTTGACCTCGTCCGTCGCCCTGATGACCGTGCCGTTGTCGAGCCGGACGACGTAGAAGCGCCGCCCGAGCTTGTAGTTCCTGTCCTTGACGTTGTCGTAGCCCGAGCCCATGAGGGCCACCCAGCGGGCCGTGCCGGAATGGTTGACCTTGCCGATGGCCGGGGTGGACCACGTCTCGCCCATGCTCGGATAGGTCTTATTGCCTGATTTGTAAGTGTGTGAGATCTCCCAGAGCGGCTGGGGGTCCGCCGGGTCGGTGACGTCGAGGGCCCAGTAGTAGTTGATGGCCCCGGCGACGTTGTTGGCGGCGGCGACGCTGCCCTTGCCCGGCCCCTGGCCGGTGACGAGGACCGTCCGCCACTGGCCGTTGATCTCGACGTCGGCGACGGCCGGCGAGCCGTCGCAGTAGACGTCGTGCGCATAGTAGCGGGCGCCGTTGACGCTGTCCACGACGTACATGTTCCTCAGGATCGGCAGGAGGTTGTAGGGGATGAAGCCCCACAGCTCCTCGCCCGTCCGGATGTCGAAGCAGTGGAGCATGCCGTCGTTGGCCCCGACGTAGATGACCTTCGGCCGGGAGGAATAGGCGGTCTTGAACTCGGCGTAGCCCGTCCCCATGTAGGCGGAGTCCTCGTCCGGCGGGCCGACGACGACCGGCGTCGAGTGGTTGATGTCGCCCAGCTTCCAGTAGCGGTCCCGGCCGCGGACGAAATCGACCAGGCCGGCGTTGTCGTTGTTGACGTCCTTGAGGCACCAGGCCAGCGAGCCGGCCGTGGCGGGGTTGCCGACGTTGGACCTGACGAAGTTCGTCCGGACGAGCGGGCTGGCCGTGCTCCCGTTGGCCCGGAGGGCGGTGTAGATCGTCCGCGAATCGGGGTTCCGGCCGTTCAGGAGCTGGCCGGCGTCCCAGAAGATCCCGGCGCCGGGGATGAGGCTCCGGCCGGTCGCGTCGTTGAGGTCCGAGGTGGCGACCGTCCGCAGCTGGGAGTCCGTCCCCGGGTCGAACGTGACGCCGGTCATGTCGTAGGCCCGGAGCTGGCCCTCGAAGCCGGGGAAGATGAAGGACGCGCCGATGACCACCTTCGTGCGCAGCCCGCTCTGCGTGATGACGGTCGCGGCGGCCGACGACCGGGAGTACTCGCGCCGGTCGACGTAGACGAACTCGAGCGCGAAGCTGTCGACGAAGGGGGTCTCGAGAGAGGCGCTCTGGGCCGGGTAATCGGCCAAATGGTCGTCCGGCGCGCTCAGGACGATCCGCCACCTCAGGTCGGCGCCGAAGTTCTTGAAATCGTAGAAGGGGAGGTTCGTCCGGTTGGCGATGCCGGAGCCGGTGAAGGTCTGGTAGGTCTCCCAGTTCTGGCCCCCGTTGTTGGAGAACTTGATCTCGACCGTCAGGCCGGCGCTCGAGGGGCCGTAGAAGCCCTGGCGGAGGTCCGTGACCCGGATGCGGGTGACGGCGTGCAGGCGCGGGTCGAGCAGGCCGGACCCGATATTGGTCGAAGTGGCCCGGGCGAAGGTCTCGTAGACGCCGGCCGTGCGGTTCTCGATGAAGTAGTAGTCGCCCGAGTGGTTGGCGTCGGCGATGACGGCGTCCATGTCGCCGTCGCGGTCGTAATCCAGGGCCGTGGCCATGTCGATGTCGTACGGGGACGGCGTCGGCGAGGCGCAGCCGTTGAGGCACTGGAAGAGCCAGTCGACGTCCCCGTTGACCAGGCCGCGGTTCCTCAGGATCCAGAGGCGGGCCTGGGCGGACCCGCCGCGGTAGGCCGAGTCCGTCACCACGAGCATGTCCGGCCGGCCGTCGCCGGTGAAGTCGTCGGCCAGGATGCCGACCGCGCCGACGCAGGTCGGGTTGGGGATGGCGATCTCGCTGCGGGTGAAGTGGCCCGCCCCGTCGTTCTCGTAATAGGCGAGGAAGGCCGCCGTGCCGACCGAGCCGCAGACGACGTCGATGTCGCCGTCGAAGTCGAAGTCGCCGGCCGAGACGACCGACGTGCCGGGCTGGCCGGTGTAGCCGGTCCGGGCGTCGTAGGCCAGCTCGGTGATGGTCCAGTTGGCCAGGGTGAAGTTGGCGCGGCCGGGGTTCCGGAGGAGATAGATCCGGTCCTGGCTGGCGACCAGGATGTCCAGGTCGCCGTCCTTGTCGATGTCCACCGTGCAGAGGTGGTTGGCCGCCCAGAAAAGATAGATCCCGGCGGATTGGAAGCGGGACGTGAAGTCGAGGTTGGGGGAGAGGTTGTAGGCCCGGAAGCTCGGCACGGCGGCCGTGCCGCGGTTGATGTACATCGTGGCCCGGAAGTTGGTGTAGCCGAACTCGTCGGCGCTGTTGCGCAGGAGGAAGAAGTCGAGCAGGCCGTCGCCGTTGTAGTCGCCGACGGTGATCGCGGCCGGGCCGGTGTGGTTGTTGAATTGGTCGAACGACGTGCTCATGTCGACGGAGAACAGCGGCAGGGCGCCGCGGTTCGTCGGGTAGATGTTCTTGATCAAGCGGAGCTCGGACCACGGCTGGCCGCTGACGACGGGGTACTCGCCCGTGATGTCCAGGCCGATGAGGTCGGGATAGCCGTCGCCGTTGAAATCGCCCGCGGCGCACTGGTAGATGCGGCGGCCCATGCGGTCGGCGGCGCCGACGACGAAGTTCGAGCCCAGGGGCGGCAGGATGATGGGGCCCGTCGGCCACTGGGCGACCGAGCTCTGCGCGGTGTCCTTGTAGTTCGGGGTGTCGAAGTTCTCGCTGAACGTCCGGGTGTACTCGGTGCAGGCCTGGGGCGCCTGCGGCCACAGCCGCGGCGCCAGGAGACCAGCGGCCAGCGCGGCCGCGAGGGCGGGAAGAACCCAAAGGCTCCCTTGGCGATTCAAGCCTTTTCGGTTCATGGCGGCTCCTTTCGCGGGTCTCAGGACCCCGCCTCGATGACGATCTCGAGGCGCTTGTAGGTGTTGCGCGGCCCGCGGCCGATGCACACCAGGATGCAGTCGTTGTCGTCCGCGGCGATCGTCCCCGGCGCCTCGTCGTTGATGAGGAAGACGGTGAAGGAGCACCGGGGGTCGGTGGCCAGCGGCTCGGAGTCGAACAGGGCGTTGGTCGGGTCGGCGTGGACGTCGGCGACGAGCTGCTCGTCGGTCAGGCCGCGGAAGTAGTTCGGGCTGGCCGGGTCGTCCAGGCCGGGGGCGCCCCCGAACGTCGTCCGGTACTGGCCGCCGAAGGACGAGGTGACCCGGTTGAGGAAGTTGTCGTTGAGGACGACCCAGGCGGCGTTGAAGCCCGCCTCGGCCGCGTCGAAGGCCAGCCCCTGGAGGCGCATGTTGTCGGCGGCCTTGGGGCTCATGCCCGTGACCGTCAGCAGGAGCATGCCGACGGCCAGCATGAAGGCCACGATCATGATGATGACGATGAGGCCGGCGCCCCGCTCCCGGCCGGGTTTGCTCGCGTGTCTCTTCATGGGTCGCTCCTCACCGCTGGCCGAGGTTGTAGAGGTTGAGGCTCATGTTCCGGATGTTGGACGTCGAGTCCAGCAGATAGCGCTTGTGGAAATCGTCCGCCGCGGCTCCCGGGCTGTCCGACAGGGCCGGCCGGCGGTAGGTCTGGATGCCGCCCGGGGGCCTGCCGCCGACCGAGGTGAAGGGCTGGGCCGTCCGGCCCAGGACCCACATCCGGACCTGCTGGATCCGGGCCGTCTCGGCCACGGTCCAGGACGCCTGCCAGGGCGTCCAGCCGTCGAGGGCGAGGTCGTTGTCCATGTCGCCGTTGTACTCGAGCTGGAAGTTCTCGATGTTGCGGGCCACCGGGAAGTGGGTCCCGTTGTGGGTGCAGTAGAGGACGCCGCCCTCGCCGTTGCCGATGTAGCCGTCGACGCCGGCCGCCAGGCCGGAGGCGTTGCCGGTGACGTCGAGCCAGTATTCCTTGACGTCGATGAAGCTGATCATCCCGCCGTCGTAGTCGTCGGAACTGGCGCACGTCCCCGACAGGCCGCCGGGCGGGTTGACGCCCGGGGCCAGGCCCGGGGAGAAATTGAACTTCTCGTTGGTCCCGCCGGTGGCGTGGGTCACGTGGGTGATGCGCCGGACCTCGGCCGCCCGGCAGGGCGAATCGGGGCTGGGCAGGACGATGACGAACTTGCCGGCGTAATAGGCGTCCGGATAGGGGTACTGCTCGAAGCTGAAGTCCTCGATGGTGAGATTGACCGAGGAGCCCTGGTAGTCCCGGATGGGCAGGTTGAGCGGCTCCTCGATGTTGCCCATGATCCTGACCCGGTCGGGCTCGACCTCGGCGCCCTGGTCCTCGTTGTTCACCCCTTCGATGAACCAGCCGGCGAACTGCTCGGGCAGGCCGGCCCCGGCCATGCGGATGTCCCGGGCGATGAAGAACATGGCCGACCGGACGTCGTTCTGGACTTCGGTCACCGACTGCTGTTCGGACGAGACCCGGTTGCTGCGCGAATAGATGAACAGGGCCCCGAGGACGGCGACGAGCATGACCGCGCTGCCGACGAGGAGCTCGATCAGGGTGAAGCCCGCGGCCCGTTTCGTCGAGACGATCGTCGAGGTTCTCACGGCGGATGCTCCTTCAGCGGGTGATGATGGTCGTGATCAGGGCCTTGGGCCGGTGATGGGCCGGGTCGGCCAGCAGCTCCGCGGCCGTCGGGACGGAGATCTTCTCGGCCGAGTAGACGTGGACCAGGGCCTGGAACGTGTCGCCGGCCGCGCGGAATTCCGTGACCCGGCGGAAGTCGTTCGTCCCGTCCAGGTTGAGGTCGAGGACCTCGTCGCGCGCGTCGAGGCCGGTGCCGGCGTAGGCGATGAGCTCGTCCATGGTGAACCCCCGGAGCCAGTCGATCTGCTGCTGGGCCAGGAAGGTCGCGTTGGCGATCCGGTCGGCCCGGAGGTTGTTGGTCACGGCGATGAGGAAGAGCTGGGCCAGGCCGAGGACGGCGACGCCGACGAGGAAGAGGCCCACGAGGACCTCGATGAGGCTGAAACCGCGTTCGCGCTTGCGTTGGTTCATCTCAGGAGCTCGCTCTCTTGGCGTAATGGATCGAGCCGCCCATGAACAGGCTGAGGACCCGTTCGTCCATCCGGCCGGGGCGGCGGAGGTTGGGGTCCCGGAGGACGATGGCGTTCCGGGCGACGTCGAAGTTGGCCACGGCCCCCGTGGGGGAGAACTCGACGGCGAAGCCCCCTCCGGCGGCGGGCAGGGTCAGGGTCACGGCCAGGCGCGCGGAGATGGCCTTGCGCGGCGGGCCGGGGACGCGGACCCAGGAGACCGTGGGCGGGCGGGTCGCCAGGTTGGCCTGCATGCGCTCCATCTCGTAGACCCAGGCGCCGCCGTCGGCCTGGTAGAAGCGGACGCGATGGTTGAACTTGGCGTCGACCGCCCGGAGCTTGGTCTGCTGGAGGTAGGTCTGGACCTGGCGGGTCTGGTTCTCGAGGTTCCGCACGGCCATGGTGTTGAGGATGCTCGGGTAGGCGACGGCCATGAGGATGCCGATGATGCCGAGGACGACGAGGACCTCGATCAGGGTGAAGCCCCCGCGGTCCGGGCGCCGATGCGGGCGGTTGGTCATGGGCCTTCTCTCCAGCGTTCCGGGTTTTCCTCTTTTCTTATAGAACAATTGCCGCACCTGTTCAAGGCGAGGCCGCGAGGCCTCTCCCGCTCCCCGCATTATCCCCGGCCCCCGGCCCCCCGGCAATCATCGCGGCTGGTGAATGGACGGGTGATTTTGCGGGGAGACAGGTCACCGCGGCCGACTAGCCGGAAAAAGCCCCTCAGCGGGCGGGCGGAACGAGGGCCTTCAGGGCCTCCGCCCCGGCGGCGCCGCTGTTGAAAAGGACGCAACGCACGGCGTCGAGGAGCCGGTCGAAGAAGGCCCGCTGGGCCTCGAGCTTCTCCGGCGTCGCCCCGAGAAGGTAGGGGTTGAAGAAGGGCTGGGCCTTGGCCGCCGAGAGGGATTTTTTGGCCCCGGCGGCCTCCCCGGCCTCCAGGACCCTCAGGGCCTCGCCCTTGGGGAGCTCGACCACGGCCGGGGAGGTCGGGTCGTTCCTCAGGAGGACGAGGGTCCGCAGGTCCGTCCGCCGGACGGAGGCGTCCGGGCCGCCGAGCCAGGCCGGGTCGAGGAGGGCGTGGGCCTCCTTGGCCGCCTTGTAGCAGTAGAGCGAGCCCCGGTCGAGCCGGCAGTCGTCGGCCCTCTGGCACTCCAGGTCCTGGCAGTCCTCCTTGCGGACGACGACGTTCTCGCACTTGCTCCGGTCGAGGAGGGGGGCCAGCCGGGGGTCGAGCTCGGCGGCCGCCGTCTGGAGGTAGAGCTTGCGCTCGACGGCCTCGGCCGCGGCGCGCCCGCCGGCGACCTCGACGAAGACGATCTCGTTCGAGTGGAGCTTGAAGCGGCGGTCGGCCAGGAGCCCGAAGAAAAGCTCCGTCTTCTTCGTGCCCGGCGGCCCGACCAGGACGATCCCGTGGCCGCCGGCGTCGGCGGACATGCCCCGGACGGCGCCCGAGGCGCCCCCGCCCGACCGCGTCGTGATGTCCAGGGCCAGGCCGAGGGCGAGAGCGCGGAGGGAGGCGTAGAGGTCCGTGTTGACCAGCACGCCCGTCCGGGTCGCCTCGTGGTAGAAGCCGCGCGGCTCCCGGCCGGCGACGCCGTCGACGGCGTAGATGACGCCGTGGGGGCGGACGTCCGTTTCGCCTCCCGCGGGCGGGAAGTTCTCGATCCAGAAGTCGTTGAGGTGGGCGGAGTTGGTCCGCAGCTGGAGGACCGCGCCGCCGACGCGGGCGCTCCACTCGTAGCGGCCCTCGTAGCCGAGGCGGCTGTCCATCTCGGCGGCCAGGGCGTCGCGAAGGCGCGGCTCGGCCACGGCCTCGACGGGGACGGGCTTGCGGACCCGGGTCGCCGCGTTCGACAGCGCGACCCGCTTGGCCGCCTTGGCCGTCTTGAGCTTGGCCAGGGCCTCGACGATCCGGTCCAGGCTCTTCTCGAGGTTGGCCATCGAGGTGGCGTAGGACAGCCGGATGTGGTCGTCCGCCCCGAAGGCGTCGCCGGGGACGATGGCCACCCGGGCCTCCTTGAGCAGGTAGTAGGCCAGGCCGTAGGAGTTGCGGATCTTGGCCCCGCCGGCCTCCTTGTCGTAGAAGGACCGGACGTTCGGGAAGAGGTAGAAGGCGCCCTGGGGCTTGAAGCAGGACAGGCCGGGGACGGCGGCCAGGCGCATCAGGCAGTAATTGCGCCGGCGCTGGAACTCGGCCGCCATCCTCCGGACCTCGTACTGGGGCCCGTCGTAGGCCTCGAGGGAGGCCTTCTGGGCGATGGAGCAGGCGTTCGAGGTCGTGTGGCTCTGGATCTTGGACATGCCGTCGATGACCTCGGCCGGCCCGGCGGCGAAGCCGATCCGCCAGCCGGTCATGGAGTAGGACTTGGACACGCCGTTGACGAGGATGGTCTTCTTCCTGACGTCCTCGCCGAGGGCGGCGAAGCTCGTGAACTTGAACTCGTCATAGACGAGGCTGGCGTAGATCTCGTCGGCGATGACGTAGATGTCCTCGCCCTTGATGACCTCGGCCAGGGCCAGGAGCTGGTCCTTCGTGTAGGCGGCCCCGGTCGGGTTCGACGGGTTGTTGAGGATGAGGGCCTTCGTGGCCGGGGAGATCGAGGCCTTGAGGCTCTCGGGCGTCAGCCGGAAGCCGTCCTCCTCGCGCGTGGGGACGACGACCGCCTTGCCCTTGGCCAGGGCGACGCACTCGGGATACGTCACCCAGTAGGGCGACGGGACGATGACCTCCTCGCCCTCGTCGACCAGGGCCTGGACGAGGTGGAAGAGCGAGCTCTTGGCCCCGGCCGAGACGATGATCTGCTTGGGCGCGTACTCGACGCCGTAGTCCTCCTTGAGCCTCTTGGCGATGGCTTTGCGCAGGGCCGGGATGCCGTCGCTCTCGGTGTACCGGGTGAAGTTGTCGCGGATGGCCTTGATCCCGGCCTCCTTGACGTTCTCGGGGGTGGGGAAGTCCGGCTCGCCGACGCTGAGGTCGATGACGTCGATGCCCTCGGCCCGCATGGCCTTGGCCTTGGCCGAGATCTTCAGCGTGGGGGAGGCGCCGATGCGCTGGACTTTTTCGGAGATCATGCTTCACCTCGCGCGAGGCCCGGCCGGGCGCTCACTTCTTGGCGTCTTTGGCCTCGCCGGAGAGCTTGGACTTGAGGAACTCCCGGATGTCGGCGCCGGTCAGGGACTTGACCACCTCGGGCATCTGGGCCAGCACCTGGGCCACCTGTCCGGTGATCCTGGTCGTGCCGAGCTCCTTGTCGCCGCCGACGACGACGATCTTGTCGACCTTGGACAGGGGCTCGGAAACGGCCTTGGCCAGCTCGGGCAGGACCTTGATGTAGGAGTCGAGGACGGCGGCCTGGGTGTACTTCTCCCAGGCCTGGGCCTTCTTCAGCATGGCCTCGGCCTCGGCCCCGCCCCGGGCCCGGATCCCGTCGGCCTCGGCCAGCCCCTCGAGCTTGAGGGCCTCGGCCTTGCCCTTGGCCTCGGCGGCGATCCGGTACTCCTCGGCCTCGGCCTCGGCCTTGATCTGGTGCTTGCGGGCGTCGGCCGGCTTGATGACGGTCGCCTCGAGCTCCTTCTCCTTGCGGGCGATCTCGAGGCCCTCGATCTTGATGGCCTCTTCCTTCTCGACCTGCTTGACCTTGGCCTCCTCCTTCTTCAGCTCCTGGCCGATGCGGAAGCGCTCGAGCTCGTAGGAGAAGTCGGCCTGGGCCTTCTTGGCGTTGACGAAGACCTGGCTCTCGGCCTTCTTGGCCTCGTTCTCCCACTGGGCCTTGGCGATCTGGGCGTCGGACTGGAGGCGGGCCACCTCGGCCTCCTTGCGGGCCACGGACGACTTGATGATCGATTCCTTCTCGGCCTCGGCCTGGGCGATGGCCGCGTCGCGCTTGGCCGCGGCGATCTGGGGCTTGCTCAGGGCGTCGATGTAGCCCTGGGTGTCGCTGATGTCCTTGAGGGCGAAGGAGAGCATGACCAGGCCCATGGCCCGGAAGTCCTCCTCGACGGCGGCGACGACCCGCTTGGAGAACTCGTGGCGGCCGCGGTAGATCTCCTCGACCGACATGCCGCCGATGACCTCGCGGACCTTGCCCTCGAGGACGTTCACGGCCACGTCGCGGATGCCGTCGCGGCCGATGCCGAGGAACTGCTCGGCGGCCCGGGGAATGGCCTCGTCCGAGGAGTCGATCTTGACCTGGGCCGAGGCCTCGGCCAGGATCGGCACGCCGCCGCTCGTCAGGACCTCGGGCGTGCGGACCGAGACCGGGATGATGTCCATGGGGAGGACGTAGACCTTCTCCATGCCGGGCCAGACGAAGACGCCCCCGCCGAGGCGGTAGCGGTAGCCGACCCTCCGCTTGGTCCCGTCGGCCAGCGCGACCGTGCGCTTGCGGCCCCCGGCGATGATGAGGGCCTCGTTCGGCCCGACCTTGCGGTAGCGCAGGGACAGGACGAGGACGATCAGGGCGAGGACGGCGACGACGGCGCCGGCGGCGATGAGCCAGGATGTCAGGTTCATGGCGACCTCCTAACGGATAGCGGCCCCGGCCGGGGGCCCGGTCGGGGAAAAGAGGCCTCTGTCCCTCGCGGGGGGCTTTTTTCCCTGGGTGACCGAGGCTTGATTCTATTGAGAATCCGTGCGGATTGTCAAGGTTTGTAGCCGTAGGCCATGAACAGGAAGCTCTTTTCCTTGAGGGCCCTTTTCTGCAGCTGGACGATCTTGCCGATGCCCTTGTCGGCCATCTTGAGGAGCCCCGTCAGGTCCTGCCGCGAGAAAGGCCCCTTCTCGGCCCCGGCCTGGACCTCGATGAGCTCGCCCCGGTCGGTCTCGATGACGTTCATGTCGAGCTCGGCCTGGCTGTCCTCGGCGTAGTCGAGGTCGAGGAGGGGGCGGCCGCGGACGACGCCGACGCTGACCCCGGCGACGAGATGGCGCAGGGGCATCTGGCCGACCAGGCCGAGGTCCATCATCTTCTTCAGGGCCAGGCCCAGGGCGACGCAGCCGGCCGTGACCGCGGCGGAGCGGGTGCCGCCGTCGGCCTGGATGACGTCGCAGTCGATGATGATCTGCCGCTCGCCCAGGGCCTTGAGGTCGGTGACGGCCCGCAGCGACCGGCCGACCAGCCGCTGGATCTCCTGGGTCCGGCCGGAGACGCGGCCCGCGGTCCGCTCGCGGGGGGTCCGCTCGGCCGTGGACCGGGGCAGCATGGCGTACTCGGCCGTGACCCAGCCCCGGCCGGTGCCCTTGAGGAAGGGCGGCACGCGCTCCTCGATCGTGGCCGCGGCCAGGACCCGCGTCCGGCCGTACTCGACCAAGGCCGAGCCGTCGGAGAAGTCGATGTAGTCGAGGGCGATGCGGACGGGCCGGAGCTCGGCCGGCCGGCGCTTGTCGGCCCGGGGGACGTCCGCGGCGGGCTGTTCGGGCCGGGGCCTGGCGGTCATGGGGCACAGGGTCGGGATCAGCGGATCCAGATCGGCGGCGCCTTCTTCTTGGCGGCCTCGGCCAGGAAGCCCTCGAGCTCCTTCTGGGCCTGGGCCGACTCCGCCTCGGCCTTGAGCAGCTTGTCGTAGGCGTCGCTGATCTGGAGCTGGATCATCTCGCGGGACTTGATGTTGTCGAGGCCCTGGAACTCCTGGTAGAGGGCGTTGAGCTTGAGGTTCAGGAGCTCGACCATCTCGATCTTCTCCTGGGCCTTGTCGGCCAGCTCCTTCTGCCTCTTCTGGAGCTCCGCCGCCGTCTTGGCCGCCTCGTCCTCCGGCGGGGCGGCTTCGGCGGGTTTCGCCGGGACGGCGGCCGCCGCGGCCGCCTGCCCTTCGACGGGCGGGGCCTCTTCCAGCCCGGCCGGGGGCGCGGCCTCGCCGGCCCGGGCCTCTTCCCCGGCCGCGGCCTGCGCCTCCGCCGCTTCGACGGCCGGCCGCTTCTTGACCTTGGCGATGTCGGCCGAGGTCACCGTGGTCGTCGTGCCCTTCAGGGCCGCCCGGCGCTCCTTCTCCTTCTTGGCCAGCTCGGCCAGGCTCTGGGACTGGATAAAGGAGGCCAGGAGCAGGGGCAGGACGAGCGACGCCAGGATCTTTCTCATGCTCATCACCGGAAGCTCCTTCAGTCTACGGCGATTATCACGGATTTAGTCGGGCGTGTCAAACCGGAGTCCGGGTCTTTCGCCGGCCGGGGAGACGCGCCGGCCCGCCGGACGCTCAGGCGCCGCCCGTCGGTCCGGAGCTCGACGGCCCCGTCGAGGTCGGTCCGGAGGACCTCGGCCTCCGCCTCGCGGCAGCGGGCCAGCACGGCCGGGCTGGGGAATCCGTAGGAGTTGCCTTCGCCGGCGGAGACGAGGACGAGGCGGGGCCGGACGGCGGCCAGGAGCTCCGCCGAGGTCGAGGCGGCGCTGCCGTGGTGGCCGGCCTTGAGGACCGTCGCCCCCAGGCGGACGTCCGAACGCAGGAGGGCGAGCTCGGTCGGGCGGCCGGTGTCGGCCATGAACAGGAAGGAGACGCTCCCGAGGGCCATCCGGAGGACCAGCGAGCCCTCGTTCGCGGGCGGGGCCGGCGCGGCCGCCGGGTCGGGGGGCGGGTGCAGGACCTCGATCACGACCCGGCCCTCGCGGACGGCGTCGCCGCGGCCGACGCGCCGCCGGGGGACTTTCGGGCCGAGGGCCCGGCCGAAGGCCGCGACGAGGCCCTCGTCGGGGGCGGGCAGGCCCTCCCAGACCTCGCCGATCTTGAAGTTGCGGGCCACGGCGACCAGGCCGGACAGGTGGTCGGGGTGGGCGTGGGTCAGGACGAGCGTGTCGATCCTCCTGAGGCCCTTGCGCCAGAGGACGGGCGAGACGACCCGCTCGCCGACGTCGAAGGAGGAGCCGACGAGGCCTCCGCCGTCGATGAGCATGACCCGGCGGCCGGGGAACTCGACCAGGATGGATTCGCCCTGGCCGACGTCGATCAGGGTGACCTGGAGGCCGGGCGAAGCGGGCCTGAAGGGCCCGGCGGCGATGGCCAGGGCGAAGGCGAGCGGAAGCGCCGCGGCGGCCTGGCGCTGGCCCCGGAAGCGCGGCCGGACGAGCAGGAGCCCGAGGCTCGCGAAGTAGCCGGCCAGGAGCGCGGGCGGCGGCGTCGGGACCCGGAACGACAGGAACGGGAAGGCGTCGAGGGCGTGGGCGACCCGGCGGAAGACCTCGACGAGGAAGCCGAGCCCGGCGGCGGGCCCGGCCGCGAGCGCGGGGAACAGCGCGGCGAACGGCAGGTAGGCGTATCCGGCGCCCATGATCAGGCCGACGAGGGGCACCGCGGCCAGGTTAAGCAGGAGGGAGGACAGCGAGACGCGGTTGAAGCTCCGGGCGACGATCGGGCCGGCCCCGAGCGAGGCCGTGACCGAGAGCAGAGCGAGCTCGGTCAGCTTGAACGGCAGGCGCGGCAGGCGCCGCAGCAGGGGAGGGGTGAAGAGGACGATGGTCAGCGTCGCGGCGTAGGTCAGCTGGAACCCGGCGTCGAAGAGGCTCGAGGGATTGGCCAGGAGCAGGACGAAGGCGCTGGCGGCGATGGTGTTGAGGATGTGGACGTCCTTCCAGAGCAGGCGCCCGGCCAGGACGGCCAGGGTCATGAGCGTGGCCCGCAGGACCGAGGGGCTGCCCTCGACGAGCAGGGTGTAGAAGACGAGGAAAGCGCCCAGGGCCAGGCTGGAGGCCCGCCGCGACAGGCGGACGAGGCGGAAGAGGGCGAAGAGCAGCCCGGCGACGATGGCGATGTGGCCGCCGGAGATGGCGAAGAGGTGGTAGAGGCCCGTGACGCGGAGGGTCTCGACGGTGGCCTCGTCCAGCCGGCCGTCCTCGCCGAGGAGCAGGGCCTCGAGGACGGCCCCGGTCGGGGAGATGTCCCGGCCGTCCGGGGCGGGGAAGCGGCGCTCGAGCTCGGCCTGGATCGAGCGGCGGACGCCCGAGATCAGCCCGCGCGCGGACGGCCGGGGCGGCGGCGCGGCCCGTTCGACGAGCAGGGCCGTCTTGGTCGAGGCCCGCCGGTGGACGCCGATCCCCTGGAGGTAGCGCTCGTAGGAGAAGGCGCCGAAGTTCCGGAAGGAGGCGCCCGATCCCAGGCGGACCGAGGCCCGGACGCCGTCCCCGGCGAGGCCGTCGAAGCGGGGCCGCTTGTCCCGGGCGAAAGGAACGCTCAGCTGGAGCCGGCCGCGGACCGTCCGCTCCTCGCCTCCGGCGCGGACCGTCCGGACGTCGATGAAGAGGACGTCCCGGTCGAGGTCCCGGCCGGGCGAGCGGGCCAACCGGCCGGCGACCTCGACGTAGCCGGCGGCGTCGAACCGGTGGAGGGCGTTGGCCCGGTAGGCCCGGTCGTGGAGGGCCAAGCGGGCGGCCCCGCAGGCGGCCACCGCGGCCAGGACGGCCAGGAAGGCGGCCCGGTCGGCCCGGCGGGCGAAGGCGAGCCAGGCGGCGGCGACGGCCGCCAGGGCCAGGACGGCCGCCGGGGCGGCCCCGACGGGGCAGGCCTCGGCCGCGGCGACGCCCGAGACCAGGGCGGAAGAGAGGAAGACGAACGGGTAAGGGCTCGGCCTCAGGGCCCCTGGCGGCCTGAGGCGAGGGCGCTCTGGGTCTCCAGGGCGTCGAGGACGAGGTGGCTGAGGACCCTCATGCCCAGGGGGATGGCCCGCTCGTCCGGGCTGAAGGCCGGGCTGTGCAGGGGCGGCATCGTCCGCTGGGCCGGGTCCCGGACCCCCAGAAAGAAGTAGAGGCCGGGGACCTTGCGGGCCAGGAAGGCGAAGTCCTCGGCGATCATCTGCGGCTTCCACGGGACGAGCCTGTCTTTCCCCAGGAGCCCGGCCAGGGTCGGGGTCATGGCCGCGGCCAGCTCGGGATTATTAAAGACGGACGGATTGCCCGTTTTATACTCGAACTCGTGCTCGGCGCCGTAGATTTCCGTGATCTTCCTGACCACGGACCCCATGAGAGCGCGGACCCGCTTCTGGGAGGCCTCGCTCATGGTCCGGACGGTGCCCTCGAGGACGGCCCGGTCGGCGATGATGTTGGTGCGGACGCCGCCCTGGATCTTCCCGACGGTCACCACGGTCGGGTCGGTCGGGTCCGCGGCCCGGCTGACGACCGTCTGGAGGGCGGTGACGATCTCGGCGGCGATGACGATGGCGTCGATCCCCTCCTGCGGCCGGGCCCCGTGGGCGCTCCTCCCCTTGACCGTGATGGTGAAGGTGTCGGCCGCGGCGGTCACGTTCCCCGAGGCGAAAAGGACGGTGCCGAGCGCCTCGGGCCAGACGTGGAAGCCGAAGACCGCGCCGACGGGGGGATCGTCCAAGGCGCCCTCGCGGACCATGAGGTCGGCCCCGCCGTCCTCGCCTTCGGGGGGGCCCTCCTCGGCCGGCTGGAAGAGGAAGGTCACCGTCCCCTTGACCGCGTCCTTGACGGCGTTGAGGACGAGGGCCGTCCCCAGGACGACCGAGCTGTGGACGTCGTGCCCGCAGGCGTGCATGACGCCGGGGTTGAGCGACTTGTAGGGCAGGTTGGTCGCCTCCTGGACCGGCAGGGCGTCCATGTCGGCCCGGACGGCCACGGCCGGCCCGGGCTGGCCGCCCCGCAGGACGGCCACGACGCCGGTCTTGGCCACGCCCGTCCGGACCTCGAGCCCGAGCGGCCGGAGCTTGGCGGCGATCAGGCGGGCCGTCTCGAACTCGCGGTTGCCGAGCTCGGGGTTCATGTGGATGAAGCGCCGGATCTTGACGATCTCGGCCAGGTTCTTGTCGATCTCGGCGTCGATGCGCCGGGCCGTCTTCGGTTCGACGGCCCGGGCGGCCGGGGGCGCCGCGGCGAGGACGGCGGCGAGGACGGCGAGGGCGAGAGCGGGGCGATGGGGCCTCATGGGGCGAGGGGGGCTTCCGGCGCGGCGGCCTACTTCTCCTCTTCCGCCTTGGTCTTGAACTCCTCCCGCTTCTTCTCGATGAAGTCGCGGATGGCGTCGACGCTCTCGCCCGTCTTCTCCTTGACCAGGCGGATGCCCTTCTCGGCTTCCTTGGCGATCTTCTCGTAGCTTTCCTTGGCCGCCTCGCCGGTCTTGGCGGCCTGGTCCTTGATCTTCCGGCGCGTTTCCTGGCCGCTGGCCGGGGCGAACAGGATGCCGACGATGAAGCCGGTGGCCGCGCCGGCCATGAAGGTCAGGAGAGAGTCCCAGAAATGCCCGTTCCCGTTATCAGCCATCCTTCTTCTCCTTTCTTTTCTTCAGCTGCTGCAGGCCGAAGCGCACCAGCGGAAAGACGATCGGCCAGTACTTCAGCGAGGGCCGGACGATCCTGGAGGAGACGTAGAACGAGATCTCCGCCAGGCCGGACGCGGCCTTCTTGGCCGTCGTCAGGACCTCCCCCACGTTGTCCAGGCTGGCGTTGAGCTTGGCCTCGATCGCCTGCAGGCCGTCCATGGTCTCCTGGACCTTGACCAGGGTCTTTTCGCCCTCCCGGGCGGTCCGGCGGAGCTGGGCGAGGAACATGGCCAGGAAGGTCGCGACGACCACCGCGGCCACCGTCAGGACGAGGGACAGGACCTGGTTCAAGGTCAGGGTCATGGCATCTATACCCTAAGCCAAAGCCCCCCGAATGTCAATTTAGAGGTAAGAGGGGGTCAAACCTTTAATTTTTTAATTTTTTCCCGTATCTTTCCCGCTCAGCCAGAGGCGACCGGAAAAAAATTAAAAAATTAAAGGTTTGACCCCTTCCAGAGCAATTTGCGGGGGGCGGGGAGGGCGTGGGTCTTTTCGATGCGGTCCAGGAGCTCGGGGAAGCGGGCCTCGTCCCGGGCCTCGACCGCGGCCTCCCACTCGGCGAGAAGGGGGTCGGCGACGAACTCGTGGTCCTTGGCCAGGATCCTGTCGATGCCGCGGAGGGCCTGCCACTGGATGATCATGATCATGGCCAGGACATAGAAGGCGAGGTTCGGGCCGGGCAAGAGGGCGGCCAGGCCGGTGACGGGGACGAGGAGGGCCTCGCCGGCCAGGATGAAGAAGTGGCGGGTCTTCATGCGCCTGAGGAAGAAGCGGAACCGCGCTTGGGCGGACCGGCCGTCGTCGCCGCCGGCGTAAAGGACGCGGAGCGGTCCGGCGCCGGGCCGGCCGCCGTGGGTGAAGGCCTGCTCCTGGAGCAGGGTCCGGGGATCGAGGCCGGTGACCTTCTTCTTGGCCTTTTCCCAGATCGCGCGCGTCCTCGGGAAGTTCTCCGGCAGGGGACCGAGAGGCTCGGCCGAGAAGAACCGGAAGCGGCGGCGGTGGTCGCGGACGAAGAAAAAAACCATGGATGCTCATTCTACCATACGGCCCGCGCGGAACGGCGGTTCATCCCCGCTCATGCGCCCGTCCCGGCCCGGAGCCGAAAGGGGACATATACTGTACGTGTCCCCGTTTTTTCCGCGGTCAGCGCTTCTTGTGCAGGAGATAGAGGAAGAAGGGAGCGCCGACGGCGGCGGTGATGACGCCGATCGGGAGCTCGGCGGGGAGGATGGTGCGGGCCGCGAGGTCGCAGTAGAGAAGGAAGGTCCCGCCGGCCAGGGCCGAGGCGGCGAAGAGCGGCCGGTGGGCGGGCCCGATGAGGAGGCGGACCCAGTGCGGCACGACCAGCCCGACGAAGCCGATGATGCCGCTCACGGCGACGGCCAGCGCGGCGAGCAGGGCCGACATGGCCAGGAAGGCCTTGCGGACGCGCCGGACCGGGCTGCCGAGGGCCTGGGCCGTCTCGTCGCCGAGGGCGAGGAGGTCCATGTCCCGGGCCAGCCACACCGACGCGGCCAGGCACAGCGCCACCCACGGGGCGATCGTCGCCGCCTGGCCCCACTCGGCCAGCTGGAAGCTGCCGAGGAGCCAGAAGACGGCCTGGTCGTAGGAGTCCGAGCGCATGAACAGCAGGAACGAGGTCAGGGCCGAGGCCAGGGCCCCGGCGGCGATGCCGGTGAGGAGGAGGGTCTCGACCTTGAAGCCGCCCCGGCGCAGCGACAGCGCGTAGACGAGCGAGACGATCCCGAGGCCCGACAGGAAGGCCAGCAGCCCCGGCCCGGAGAAGCCGAACGCGGCGGCCTCGAAGCCGAGGGCGGCGGCGGCGACGGCCCCGAGCGCCGCGCCCGACGAGACCCCGACGACGAAGGGGTCGGCCATCGGGTTGCGGAAATACCCCTGGAGGATGGCCCCGGCCAGGGCCAGCGCCGCCCCGACGAGGAAGGCCAGGACGGCCCGGGCCAGGCGCAAGTCGAGAAAGATGGCCGCGTGGACGCGATCGGGGCTCTTGACGAAGGCGACGAGGTCCGCCGGCGTCGTCCGGACCGGGCCGACGAGGAGCGAAAGAAGGAAGCCGGCCAGGCAGAGCAGGAGGCAGGCGGCCCAAAAGAGCCGCCGCCCGCCGCGCCGGCTCACGGCCGGCCTCCGAAGCGGTCGGGGTGGAGCAGGGCCGCCATCCGGTCGAGGACGTCGACGAGCCGGGGGCCGAAGCGGCTGGCCGCGTCCTCGTCGATCTCGTAGATCCGTCCCGTCCTCACGGCCGTCACGGCCGAAATGCCCGGCATCCTGGCCAGCCGGTCCCTCCCGGCCGCGAAGTCCGCCGCCGAGCGGGCCAGGATGAAAATGACGTCGGGATCGTCGCGAATGATGCGCTCGCGCTTGTAGAGGGCCCACTTCTTGGGCAGGGCCGCGGCGACGTTCGCCCCGCCGGCGCGGGCGACGAGGTCGTTGACGTAGCTCTCGCCGCCGCACGTCCATAGCCCCTGGCCGTAGAGGAGGACGAAGACCTTCGGCCGCGAGGCGACGCCCCGCAGGGCCGCGTCGACGGCCGCGAGCCGGGCGGCGAGGGCCGCGGCCAGCGCTTCGGCCCGGGCCTCGGCCGCGGTGACCTGGCCGATCTTCGTGACCAGGGCCGCGAGCTCGTCGAGCCCGCGGCCGATGTCGAGGACGAAGACGGGCAGGCCGAGCCGGCGGACCCGCTCGACGAGCCGGAGGGGATTGCCGCGGAAGGCGATGACCAGGTCCGGGTCGAGCGAGCGGACGACCTCGACGTTGGGGTCGACGAGGCCGCCGATCCGCGGCAGGCGCCGCGCCTCGGGCGGGTAGTCGCAGAACCGCGTCACCCCGGCGACGCGGCCGCCGAGGCCGAGGGCGAACAGGATCTCGGTGATGTTGGGGGCCATGGACACGATGCGCTCGGGCGGGCGGGCCGGCCGCGGGAAGGCCCGGCCGAGAGCGTCCGTGACGGCCTGGCCGGCAACCCGGGCGGGATCATGGGCGGCGGGACTCGGCGAGAACAGCATCGGGACGGCCGAGAGGAACACGGCCAAGAAGGGGGACACGCGCCTGCGGTACATGTCCCCCTTCCGGCGACCCTGCCGAACCGCCCGCTCGCGTCTCGCCCGGCCGAGCTTCATCCCGAAGTCCTTTTCGCCGCCAGCGAGATCTCCGGCAGGCCCGAGCGCGCGTTCTCGCGGATATCGACGTCGGCGCCGAAGATCGCCCGGATGTTGGCGGCCGTGACCGTCTCTTCCGGCGGGCCCGACGCGACGACCGTCCCGTCCCTGAGGAAGACCAGCCGCCCGGCGTGGGCCGCGGCCAGGTTGATGTTGTGCTCGGCCACGACGACCGTCCGGCCCCGCTCCTCCTGCAGGCCCTTGAGGAGGCCGTAGACCTCGGCCTGATAGGCGATGTCGAGGTGGAGGCTGGGCTCGTCGAGGAGGAGCAGGGGCGTCTCCTGGGCCAGGGCCCGGGCGATGAGGGCCCGCTGCCGCTCGCCGCCGCTCAGCTGCGTCAGCCGCTTGGCGCCGAGGGCGGCGACGCCGGTCAGGCGCATGGCCTCGGCGACGGCCGCCTCGTCCGCCTCCGAGGTCCCGGACAGCCGGCCCTGCCGGGCGAACCGGCCCATGAGGACGACCTCCTCGACCGTGTATTCGAAGACCGGCTCGGCCAGCTGGGGGACATAGGCGATCATGGCCGCGACGCGGCGAGGGCCCATCCGGAAGACGTCCTCGCCGCCGCAGAGGACGGCGCCGTCAACGTTCGCGAGCAGGCCCTGGACGGCCTTGACGAGGGTGCTCTTGCCCGAGCCGTTCCGGCCGAGGATGGCCACGAACTCGCCCTCGCCGACGGCCAGCGAGACGCCGCGGACGACGAACCCTTCGCCGTATCCCGCCGCGAGGCCCTGCGCCTCCAGGATGTTCATCTCGGTCCCGTCCGCGCCCCTCAGTATAGCCGTTCGATATGATTTATTCCACGCCGCCCATCCGGGCGAGGAGGGCTCCCGCGCGAGAAGGCATCCCTGTCCGGCAAAGCGAGCGCGGCCTGGCCCGAACCGGGACACGTACCGCGGCGGTACATGTCCCGGTTTCCTTCAGAACGGGCTCCGGACCGGGACGGCGTGAAGTTTCGCCGCGGCGGTACATGTCCCGGTTTCCTGTCCCGGTTTCCTTGACTTGCCGGGGGGAATGAATCTAATATAGAAAGCCGTTCTTTCAAGGATCACAGGACCATGAGCGAGACCTACGACTTCGCCGCGATCGAGGCCAAGTGGCAGAAGGCCTGGGAGGAGCGGAAGGCCTTCGCGGCCGTCGCCGACCCGTCCCGCCCGAAGTCCTATCTCCTCGAGATGTACCCCTACCCCTCGGGCCGGATCCACATGGGCCACGTCCGCAACTACTCGATCGGCGACGTCATCGCCCGGCAGAAGCGCATGGCCGGGGCCAACGTCCTCCACCCCATCGGCTGGGACGCCCTGGGCATGCCGGCCGAGAACGCGGCCATCAAGCACGGCACCCATCCCCGGACCTGGACGCTCGACAACGTCGGGCACATGCGG
>ERZ795061.375-NODE-375-length-46116-cov-35.915981_pt1 | contig 46116 bp, 33 predicted proteins | sample MGYA00375145_ERZ795061 | MGnify/ENA primary metagenome ERZ795061 (study PRJEB30190, sample SAMN05720144) | anaerobic digester metagenome | isolation source: active sludge of municipal wastewater-treating anaerobic digesters | place: USA | collected 2014-12-22 ... | reverse complement strand
CGCGGGCGCAGGCGGCAGGCGTGCAAGCGGTGCCGCCTGCGGCGGGGACTGCGGGTGCGAAGGGGGCCGCGGGCGCGAAGGGGGCCGCGGGCGCTGCGGGTGGCTCGCAGGGCGGGCCGGTGGTGGTGGAGACGCACACCGTGGGCGTGCGTGCGCTCGCCGACGACGTCGGCGCGGTCGGCTCGCTGGTGTCGAACGAGTCGGTGGTGCTGCGTCCCGAGGTGTCGGGGCGGATCGAGGCGATCCGCTTTCGCGATGGCGAGGCGGTGCGGCGCGGCGAGGTGCTGATCGAGTTCGACGCCGCGGTGCAGCGCGCCGAGCTGCAGCAGGCGCGCGCCAGCCTGACCTTGGCCGAATCGAACTTCCGCCGCAGCCAGGACCTCTTCTCGCGCAGCTTCGTGAGCCGCAGCAGCCTGGACAACGCGCGCTCGCAGCTCGAGGTGGCGCGCGCCGGGGTGGCGCTCGCGCAGGCCAGGCTCGCGCGCATGCAGATCCGCGCGCCGTTTGCCGGCGTCGTGGGCATCCGCAGCGTGAGCCCCGGCGACTTCGTCAAGGACGGCGAGGCCATGATCAACCTCGAGGACATCGCCACGCTGAAGGTGGATTTCCGCCTGCCCGAGCTCTACCTCGACCGCGTGCGCCCCGGGCAGACGGTGGAGATCGCGAGCGACGTGCTGGCGGGCGAGCGTTTCGCCGCCACGGTCGAGGCGATCGATCCGCTGGTCGATGCGCAGGGGCGCGCGCTCAGGCTGCGCGCGAGCCTGCCCAACCCCGAGCTGCGCCTGCGCCCGGGCGTGTTCGTACGCGTGCGCCTGATCCTCGCCGAGCGCGCCGACGTCGTGATGGTGCCCGAGGCCGCGCTGGTGCCGGCGCCGGGCAACACCCAGTTCGTATACCGGGTCGCCGAGGGCAAGGCGCAGCGCGTCGAGGTGCGCACCGGCACGCGGCGCGACGCGATGGTGGAGGTGGTCGAGGGCGTGCAGGCGGGCGAGGTGGTGGTGACCGCCGGCCAGCTCAAGCTGCGCGACGGCGCGGCGGTGAAGCTGGCCACGGGCGGCGTGGCGCGGGCGGACTGAGCGATGGTCCTCTCCGAGCTCTGCATCCGCCGCCCGGTGTTCGCCACCGTGCTGTCGCTGCTCGTGCTGCTGGTGGGCCTGATGTCGTACTCGCGGCTCACCGTGCGCGAGTACCCCAACATCGACGAGCCGGTCGTGACGGTGGATACGCGCTACCGTGGCGCCAGCGCCGAGATCGTCGAGTCGCAGGTCACCAAGCCGCTGGAGGACTCGCTCGCCGGCATCGAGGGCGTGGACGTGCTGTCCTCGATCAGCCGCCAGGAGCGCAGCCAGATCACGGTGCGCTTCCGCGTCGAGCGCAGCGCCGATTCGGCTGCGGCCGACGTGCGCGACCGCGTGTCGCGCGTGCGCCAGCGCCTGCCCGACGACATCGACGAGCCGGTGATCGCCAAGGTCGAGGCCGACGCCAGCCCGATCATCTGGGTGGCTTTTTCCTCCGACCGCCACGCGCCGATGGAGATCAGCGACTTCGCCAACCGCGTCATCAAGCCGCGTCTGCAGACCTTGCCCGGTGCGGCCGATGCGCGCCTGTTCGGCGACCGCCGCTCGGCGATGCGGGTGTGGCTCGATCGCGACCGCCTCGCCGCCTTCGGCCTGACCGTGCAGGAGGTGGAAGACGCGATCCGGCGCCAGAACGTGGAACTGCCCGCCGGGCGCATCGAGAGCCGCGAGCGCGAGTTCGCCGTCGTGGCGCAGACCGACCTCGCCCGGCCCGAGCAGTTCGGCGCCATCGTGCTGCGCCAGGGCGACACCGCCGACGCCTACCCGGTGCGCATCCGCGACGTCGGCCGGGTGGAGGTGGCACCCGAGAGCGAGCGCACCTCGGTGCGCTTCATGGGGCGGCCGGCGGTGTCGATCGGCCTCATCAAGCAATCGGTGGCGAACCCGCTCGACCTCAAGCGTGGCCTGGACGAGATGATGCCGCGGCTGCAGGCCGAGCTGCCCGAAGGCATGTCGATGACCATCGCCAACGACACCACGGTGTTCATCGAGCGCTCGATCGACGCGGTGTTCTCCACCATCTGGGAGGCGGTGCTGCTGGTGGCCGCGGTGTGCCTGTTCTTCCTGCGCAACTGGCGGGCGATGCTGGTGCCGCTGGTGACGATCCCGGTGTCGCTGGTGGGCGCGTTCACGCTGATGCTGGTGCTCGGCTTCTCGATCAACACGCTCACGCTGCTCGCGCTGGTGCTGGCGATCGGGCTGGTGGTGGACGATGCGATCGTGGTGCTGGAGAACATCTACCGCCACATCGAGGACGGCATGGAGCCGGTCGCCGCCGCCTTCAAGGGCGCCAGGGAGATCGGCTTCGCGGTGGTGGCGATGACGATCACGCTGGCCGCGGTGTACGCGCCGGTGGCCTTCATGAGCGGGCGCACGGGCAAGCTCTTCACCGAGTTCGCGCTCACGCTCGCCGGCGCGGTGATCGTGTCGGGCTTCGTCGCGCTGACGCTGTCGCCGATGATGTGCTCGAAGCTGCTGCGTCACGAGCCCACGCACGGACGGATCTACAACGGCATCGAGCGTTTCCTGGCCTGGCTCACCGGCGGTTATCGCGCTGTGCTCGAGCTGGCGCTGGGCGCGCGCTGGCTGGTGATGCTGGTGTTCGCGGTGGTGGCGGGGAGCTCGGTCTGGCTGATGGGGCAGTTGAAGAGCGAGCTCGCGCCGCTGGAGGACCGCGGTCGGGTGATCGGCATGTTCACCGGCCCGGAGGGCGCCACGCTCGACTACATGGCGCGTTACGCCGAGGAGATCGAGCGCATCTACGCCGGCCTGCCGGAAGTCGATCGCTATCTGGTGATCGCCGGCAACCCGACGGTGTCGCAGGGCATCTCCTTCGTCGGCTTCACCGACTGGTCGGAGCGTACGCGTACGGCCGGGGAGATCTCGAGCGGACTGCAGCCCAAGCTGCGCGCCGTGCCGGGCGTGAATGCCTTCCCGATCATGCCGGCTTCGTTCGGGCAGAGTGCGCGCTCGCGGCCGGTGAGCTTCGTGGTGGCGACCTCGGAGAGCTACGACGCGCTCGCGCGCGTGACCGACACCTTCCTCGACGCGATGCGCGACAACCCCGGCTTCCTGTCGCCGGACACCGACCTCAAGCTGACGATGCCCGAGCTTGCGGTGGAGGTGGATCGCGACCGCGCGGCCGACCTCGGGGTCGACGTCGATGTGATCGCGCGCACGCTCGAGAGCATGCTCGGCGGTCGCCAGGTCACGCGCTACAAGCAGGACGCCGAGCAGTACGACGTGATCGTGCAGGTCGGCGCCGGCGAGCGCCGCGACCCGCGCGACATCCGCGACATCTACGTGCGTGCGCGCACCGGCGAGATGGTGCCGCTGACCAGCGTGGTGCAGGTGAGCGAGCGCGTGGCGCCGCGCGAACTCAACCACTTCGGCCAGCGCCGCTCGGTGACCATCTCGGCCAACCTGGCGCCCGATTACGCCCTGGGCGAGGCGCTGCAGTGGATGGACGACACCGCGGCGCGCATCCTGCCGCCGGGCTACAGCACCGACTACGACGGCCAGTCGCGCGAGTTCAAGACCAGCGCGGAGAGCCTCGCGCTGGTCTTCCTGCTCGCGCTCGCCTTCATCTACCTGGTGCTGGCAGCGCAGTTCGAGAGCTTCCGCGACCCCTTCATCATCATGCTGACGGTGCCGCTGTCGATGACCGGCGCGCTCGGCGCGCTATGGCTGACCGGCGGCACGCTCAACGTCTACAGCCAGATCGGCCTGGTGACGCTGGTCGGGCTGATCACCAAGCACGGCATCCTGATCGTGGAGTTCGCCAACCAGCTGCGCGAGCACGGACATGCGCTGCGCGAGGCGGTGGTGGAGGCGGCGGTGCTGCGCCTGCGGCCGATCCTGATGACGACCGGGGCGATGGTGCTGGGCTCGCTGCCGCTTGCGCTGGCGACCGGGGCGGGCGCCGAGAGCCGCCAGCAGATCGGCTGGGTGATCGTGGGGGGCTTGCTGATCGGCACCTTCTTCACGCTCTTCGTGGTGCCGACGGTGTATACGCTGCTGGCGCGGCGCGAGCGCGAAGCGCCGGTCGCGGTCGCGCAGGGAGCCGCCTCCTGAAAACGAAGAACCCCGCCGCGCCGGTCGCGCTTGCGGGGTTCGTCACGGTGCCGGGAGGGGATCAGCTTTCGGTTTCGACCCTCTTCAGGTACGCGTAGATCTGGTCCTTGATCGCCAGCTTTTCCTTCTTCATGACCTCGATCTCGAGACTGGTGCCGGGCACGACGTGGGTCTCGATGTTGTGGATCTTCTGGTCGAGCTCGTTGTGCCTCTCGAAGAGCTGGGTGAAGTGGCGGTCGTTGTGCTTGAGACGGGTGATCAGGTCGCGATATTCGGGGAACATGGGAAGAACTCCTTGGTTCTGGATTGCAAAGGCTACGAACTGGGGCAAAGGAAAAACTTTCCGCTTGGCACCAGTCTACTCCCGCTTCCGGTGCGCGGCCAGCGTGGCGGGCGGGTGTGGCCCGTGGTCCGCGACCCGCTTCGGGCCGCTTGCGGATGGCATTTGCCGGGCTGTTGCGGCGAGCAGGAAAACTGATCGAAAGTTCCTCGGTGCCTCATCCGAACAGGTGGGGGAACAGCTTCGCGCGCTCCTCGCCACTGAGTGCGTTCATGCGCGCGATGTTGCGCTCGGGGATGCGGTCGACCTCGGGGTAATGCTCGATCGCCTTCTCCAGGCTCTCCTCGCGGATGATGTGCAGCAGCGGCCAGGGCGAGCGGTTGGTCAGGTTGCCCGGGTCGTCCGCCTCGGTGTCGGCGAACTGGTACTGCGGGTGGAAGCTCGCCACCTGCAGCTCGCCCTCCCAGCCGAACTGCTCGACCCACAGGTCCACCGCGTCGAGGAAGTCGTTGTAGTCGGCGAAGTCCTCCAGCATGTCGGGGATCGCCAGCAGGGTGGTCTCGAGCTCCGCCACCGGGGTGTCGGAGAGGCGCTCGAGCTCGGCCTGCAGGTCTTCGAGCAGGGCGTCGGCGGTGGTGGCGTGGCTGACCGCGATGCGCACGCGCTTCTCGCGCCGCGGGCGGGCGGCGAAGGGGCAGAGGTCGAGGCCGATGACGACCTCGTCGAGCCACTGCTCGACGTCGGCGATGATCTGTTCATCCATTGGAGCGGTTCCGTTCAGGCGGGATGCAGGGGAAGGTCGTGCAGCAGCCGCAAGGCGGTGTGCAGCACGGCCTCGGGGAGGTCGGGGCGCAGGCAGTCGAGCTCGACGAAGCCCGGCCAGGTCTCGCGGAACTGGCGCTGCCAGGTGAGCTGGCGCTTGGCGAGCTGGCGGGTGGCGGCGACGCCCTTGAAGCGCAGCTCGTCGTAGCCGGTGCCGCCGTCGAGGTATTCCCACACCTGGCGGTAGCCGACGCAGCGCATCGAAGGCATGGACGGGTCGAGCCGGTAGCGCGCGCGCAGCTGGCGAACCTCGTCGACCAGGCCGGCGTGGAGCATGGCGTCGAAGCGCTCCTCGATGCGCGCGTGCAGCGCGCTGCGATCCGAGGGCGCGAGCGCGATCGGCAGCAGCCGGCAAGGCAGCGGGTCGTCTTCCTTCTTCGCGTAGCTGTCCGCGAGCGGGCGGCCGGTAAGGCGGACGATCTCGAGCGCGCGCTGGATGCGCTGCGCGTCGCCCGGCTCCAGGCGTGCCGCAGCCTCGGGGTCGAGGCGGGCGAGTTCGGCGTGCAGCGCCGGCCAGCCGCGCCCGGCGGCCTCGTCGTCGAGCGCGCGGCGCAGCTCGGGGTCGGCCGCGGGCAGGTCGGAGAGCCCGTCGCGCAGCGCCTTGAAGTACAGCATGGTGCCGCCGGCCAGGAGCGGAATATTGCCGCGTGCGACGATCTCGCCCATCAGGCGGATCGCGTCGGCGCGGAAGCGTGCGGCCGAATAGCTCTCCTCGGGCGTCACCACGTCGATCAGGTGGTGCGGGCACACCGCGCGTTCCTCCGCGTTCGGCTTGGCGGTGCCGATGTCCATGTCGCGATACACCAGCGCCGAATCCACGCTGATCACCTCCACCGGCAGGGCTTGCGCGAGCGCAAGCGCGCTCGCGGTCTTGCCGCTGGCGGTGGGGCCGAGCAGCAGCAGGGCGGGCGGCAGGGGGGCGGGGATGGGCGGAGGCAGTTTGGGCGAGGCCGAAGTGTGCGCGCGGGCGCGGGATTCGCGACGGCGCAGGGCGCGCGGATTATCTCCCAGGCCGTCGTGATCCGCCAGCGCGCGACCCGCAACCCCTCAGGTTTGCCGAGAACGGCGGCGCATTTCCAGGCTGGTGGGGCCGGTGCCGAAAAGCTTGCGGTCGGCGGGGGCGCGCGTTCGCCCGCCCCCGGGATGCAGCGATCAGCGGTGGCCGCGCAGCATCGAGCGCGTCATCGGGTCGAGCGGCAGGGCGTAGTCGTGCACCGCCAGCACCACGTTGGTCTCGGGCTGGATGACCTTGAGGTTCACGAACACCATCTCGCTGCTCTGCGCGTAGGTGCCCACCACCACAGCCTGCGCGTCGTGCGTGCTGGCGAGGTCGCGGATCTCGCGGGTGAGCATCAGCTCGCCCTGGTCGCGCGCCATATAGACGTTGTTGCGGAACTTCATCTCGATCATGCGGTAGCCGGCGAGCGTGAAGCGCGCCGAGACCTGTTCGGAGATGAGGCGGCCGAGGGTGGAGGATTGCTCGAGCGCGTCGATGTTCACCACGGTGGCGGCGATCAGTGCCTGCGTCGGCGCGAGCTGGCCGCGCAGCTGCGCGAGCAGGCTGTCGGCCGCGGCGTAGTTGGACGGGATCAGCGGGTTGGCGGCGGCGGCGTCGAAGCTGATGTCCTTGCGCGACGCGACCGGTTCGGTGGCGCAGCCGGCGGTGACGAGCACGGCGGCGGCGAGGGCTGCGGCGAGGATTGCGGGCTTGCGCATCATTCGCCTCCGACGACCTGGAAGGACTTGGTGCGCGCCTGCGGGGCGGCGAGGTAGAGCGCCTCGTCGGCCGCGTCCGCGCGGAACACGCCGGTCTCGCGCGCGATGAACCGGCTGTTGTCCGTCACGCTGGTGCTGACGATGATCTCGAGCGAGCCGGTGGCATCGACGCCGGGCTTGACCTGGGTATCCACGCCGACGCGCAGGGCGCCGGCCGGGGTGCGCAGCACCGGGTGGCCGGCCTCGAGCAGGGCGGTGATCAACTGCGTGGAAAAGGCGCGGTCGAAGGCCGAAGCGTCGGCATGCTGATTGACGAACAGCGCGGTCTGCGGGGCCAGGCGGGCGGACAGGCGCTGCGCGACGTCGCGGGCGAGGCTGTTCCAGTGCGAGGCGGAGTGCAGTGCGCGCTGCGAAACAGCTGCCTGGGCGTTCGCCGCGGGGGCGTGATGGACGGGCGTGGCGCAGGCGCCTGCCAGCAGGGCCGCAGCGCTGGCCGCGGCGAGGGTCTTCTTCATGGAGCGCATTCTCCGGGACGGGGCACCGCGTCGGTCGCAGGCGGCGAGGACGGTGCCGGGCAAGTGAAACGGCGTATGTCGCAGCTATGCCGAAAGCTAGCAGAAGCCCCGCTCCGACTCAATTGCGCCGCATCGGCGGATGAGACATAGTTCCGCGCCGTGGCGCTGCACAAAAAACGGGCAGCGGGGGAATACGCCTGTCCGTCAGCGCCTTGCGGAACTTATCCACAGCTTGTCCCGGGAGCTGCCCACGGGTGCTGGGGACAAAGCCGGCGGTCGCCATGGTGAGCGATGCGTGGATGAGCGTGCCCGCAAAGGAGAAGTGGCTTGCAGGTATGATTGCGCGCGCTGTGCACGGGGCGTCCGTGCAATCCTGTCGAGGTGCTTTCTTGAAGATCTTTTCGCCGCTGTACGAGCGCACGATGGTGTGGTCGCGTCATCCGCGCGCGCCCTGGTTCCTGGGGGGGCTGAGTTTCGCCGAGTCGTCGTTCTTTCCGATCCCGCCGGACGTCATGCTCGCGCCGATGTGCCTGGCGAATCCGCATCGCGCCTGGTGGTTCGCGCTCCTGACCACCCTGACCTCGGTGGCGGGGGGACTTTTCGGCTACCTCATCGGCTACTACGCCTTCGACCTCATCGAGCCCTGGCTGCGCGGCAGCAACTACTGGGGCGCCTACGAGCAGGCGGTGGCATGGTTCGATGCCTGGGGCTTCTGGGCGATCTTCATCGCCGGCTTTTCGCCGATTCCCTACAAGGTGTTCACGATCGCCGCAGGCGTGGCGTCGATGGCCCTGCTGCCATTCACGCTGGCCTCGTTGATCGGGCGCGGCGCGCGCTTCTTCCTCGTCGCGGGCCTGATGGCCTGGGGGGGCGAGCGCATGGAGGGTGCGCTGCGCAAGTATGTGGACCGCATCGGCTGGGCCACGGTGGCCGCGGTGGTGGTCGGGGTGCTGGTGTATCGCGCGGGATGATGCAGGCGCGCCGACGGGCGCGCATTCGGCTCCGGGGGTGCGCTACTGCCCGCGCATGAAGAAGCGGTCGAGCTCGGCCAGGCTCAGCTGCGTCCACGTGGGGCGGCCGTGGTTGCACTGGTCGGCGCGCTCGGTCGCCTCCATGTCGCGCAGCAGGGCGTTCATCTCGGGCAGGGTGAGCTGGCGATTGGCGCGCACCGCGCCGTGGCAGGCCATGGTGGCGAGCAGCTCGTTGCGGCGCGCGGTGACGACCTCGGTGGCGGGGAATTCGCGCAGCTCCTGCAGCAGCTCGCGCACCAGTTCGGCCACCGGCGCGCTCGCCAGCAGCGCGGGCACGCTGCGCACCACGAGCTCCTGCGGACCGGCGGCGGCGATCTCGAAGCCCATGCCGGCGAGTACCTCGGTGCCTTCCTCGGCCGCCGCCATGTCCTTCGCGCCCACCGAGAACACCGCCGGGATCAGCAGGCGCTGCACGGCCGGGCGGCCGTCGATCACGGTCTTGAGCTTCTCGTAGAGGATGCGTTCGTGGGCGGCGTGCATGTCCACCAGCACGAGGCCGGCGGCATTCTGGGCGAGGATGTAGATGCCGTGCAGCTGGCCGAGCGCGTAGCCGAGCGGCGGCGCTTCGCCCGTGGCGGTCTCCGTCGGCGCCGGGCGCGGGCCCGACTGGATCTCGCCGGGGCGGTCGGGCAGGCTGGCGCCACCGCTATCGCGTGCGCCCGCGGCGAAATCAAAGTAGGCGCGGCTCGCCGACTCCATCGCCAGGCGTCCTTGGCGGGCGTCTGCGGGCGGCCAGGACCGCGATCCGGGGTGGTGGGCGGCCGTCGGGACGGAAAGCGGGGGGAGGGCGCTCGAGAAGCCCCCTTGCGGGACGGTGCCCGATGCCGGGGAGGCCGCGGGGCCGGCACCGACGCCAATGGCTGCGGGCGCGTGCAGCTCCGCAGCGCGTCCCGCTCCGCTCTCGGCCAGGGTGCGGCGCACGGCGTGGAAGACGAACTGATGCACCGCGCGCGACTCGCGGAAGCGCACCTCGATCTTGGCCGGATGCACGTTCACATCCACCCCGGCGGGGTCGAGCTCGAGGAAGAGCACGTAAGCCGGATGGCGCGCGCCGTGCAGGATGTCGGCGTAGGCTTCGCGCACCGCGTGGGCGAGCAGCTTGTCGCGCACGAAGCGGCCATTGACGAAGAAATACTGCGCGTCGCGGCTGGCGCGCGAATAGGCGGGCAGCGACGCGAAGCCGGCCAGGCGCAGTATCCCGGCGTCGGCCTGGACCTCGCGGGCGTGCTGCAGGAAGTCGTCGCCCATCAGCGCCGCCACCCGCGCGGCGGGCGGCGAGGGAGGGAGGCGGTGGATCACGCGGCCGTTGTGGGCGAGCTGCAGGCCGATGTCGGGGCGCGCGAGCGCGACGCGGCGGAACATGTCGTCGCAGTGGGCGAACTCGGTGGATTCGGTCTTGAGGAACTTCCGCCGCGCGGGGGTGTTGTAGTAGAGGTCGGCGACGTCGACCACTGTGCCCTGGTCGAGCGCCGCCGGCTCGGGCTCGCGCCCGGCCTCGATGCGCCAGGCGTGGCTCGCGCCCTCGGCGCGGCTGGTGATGCCGGTGCGCGCCACCGCGGCGATGGCCGCCAGCGCCTCGCCGCGAAACCCCATCGTGCCCACGCGCTCGAGGTCGTCGAGGGTGGCGATCTTGCTGGTGGCGTGGCGCTCGAGCGCGAGCGCGAGCTCGTCGCGCGCGATGCCGCAGCCGTCGTCGGCGACGCGGATGCGCCGCACGCCGCCCTGCTCGAGCTGCACCTCGATCGCGCGCGCGCCAGCATCGACCGCGTTCTCGAGTACTTCCTTGAGCACCGAGGCCGGGCGCTCGACCACCTCGCCGGCGGCGATCTGGTTGACCAGCAGGTCGGAGAGGCGGTGGATGTGGGGCATGGGGGGGCGGCGACGCAAAAGCGGGATTATACGGGGGTGCGGGGGCGGCACAGCCTTCCGCCGCTCGTGCAGAAAACCGGCGATTTTCCTTGCCCGTGCCGGGAGCGTGGCGCGGGTCGGGTATCATCGCGGCCATGCTCCGGGGCGGGCGCCCGCCGGTCCGCGCGCCCAAGCCCTGTCCTCCGCCAGGATCTTTTCATCGTTCCAGCATCCCATGAAGTCCATCGTCATCCTCATTTCCGGCCGCGGCAGCAATATGGAAGCCATCGTGCGTGCGGGCATCCCGGGCGCGCGTATCGCCGCGGTGATCAGCAACCGGCCGGGCGCCGGCGGGCTCGAGTTCGCACGCGCGCACGGCATCGCCACCGCGGTCGTCGACCACAAGTCCCACCCCGACCGCGCCGGCTTCGACCAGGCGCTCGCCGAGTGCATCGACGCCCATGCGCCCGACCTGGTCGTGCTCGCCGGGTTCATGCGCGTGCTCGGCGACGGCTTCGTGCGCCGCTACGAAGGCCGCCTGCTCAACATCCACCCCTCGCTGCTGCCGGCCTTCCCGGGGCTGCACACCCACCGCCGCGCGCTCGAGACCGGGGTGAAGGTGCATGGCGCGAGCGTGCATTTCGTCACCGCCGAGCTCGACGACGGGCCGATCGTGATCCAGGCCGCGGTGCCGGTGCTGACGGGCGACGACGAGGACAAGCTGGCCGCGCGCGTGCTGGCGCAGGAACACCTCATCTACCCGCAGGCGGTACGCTGGTTCGTCGAGGATCGGCTCGAACTCGTCGCCGGCCGCGTGAGCCTGCGCGACGCGCCGGCCCAGGACGGCGAGGCGCTGCTGGTGCCTGCGCCCGAGGGCGGAGGGCGGGCGTGATGCGCGGGCTGGTCGTGCGCCTCGCGCTCGCCGCCTGCGCGAGCGCGGCGGCGCTGCCCGTCGGCGCAGCGGCCGAGCCGCCCGCGCAGGGCCACATCGTCTATGACGTGCACTATGGCTCGTCCGGCTTCAAGGTGGGCGAGGCGCGCCACGAGTGGAAGCTGGACAAGGGGCGCTACGCGCTCTCGCTCGCGCTCCAGGCCAAGGGGCTCGCCGGCCTGTTCGGCCTCGAATACGAGCAGCGCAGCAGCGGTACGGTGGACGCAAAGGGCATGCGCCCGGAACTGTTCGAGGTCGACCAGCGCGGGCGCAAGCCCGAGCGCGCCGAGTTCGACTGGACTGCGGGCAAGGTCAGCATCCGCCGCGGCGGCGAGGAGCGGCGCAACGGCGAGATCCGCGCTGGCGACCAGGATCTGCTCAGCCTGTGGCACCAGGCGCGCAAGGTGGTCGAGTCCGGCAAGCCGGCGCGCTTCGCCGTGGTCACCAACAAGAGCATCAAGCAGGCGGTGGTCGAGCCGCGCGGCGAGGAGCGCCTCGAGCTCGCCGGCGAGCAGCTCGACACCGTGCGCCTGCACGCCTTTGCCGAGAAGGACGACCTCGACATCGACATCTGGCTGTCCAGGCGCCATAGCCTGCTGCCGGTCCGCATCCGTATCACCGACGACAAGGGCGGCGTGCTCGACCAGCGCGCTGCGCGCATCGAGGCGGGCGTGCCCGCCGCCAGGAACCCGAACTGAAATGAAACCCAAGACCGAAAAGCCCCGGACCCGGGCGATCAAGCGGCAGGAGCCGGCCGCGGCCGAGCGCCCGGCCGAGGGCGCGGTGTCGCGCACGCTCTTCATCCAGGCCACGCAGGCGCTCGGCGCCGTGCTCGCCTTCGACTACCCGGCCGACGCCGTGCTGTCGCGCCATTTTCGCGACAACCGCGAGCTCGGCCACCGCGACCGCGGCTTCATCGCCGAGGCGGTGTACGGTGTGCTGCGCCGGCTGCGCTGGCTGCGCCGCATCGCCGGCGCGGAGGCCACGCCGCGCATGCTGCTGCTGGCCTGGTTCGCGCGCGGCGAGGGCTGGCCGATGCGCAACTTCGAGGGCCTGGCGAGCGCCACGGAGCGCGACTGGATCACCTCGATCAAGGCCGCCGAGGCGGGCGAACCCAGCCTGGCCGAGCGTGCCGACCTGCCCGACTGGCTGGCCGAGCGCCTGCTCGCGCAGATGGACGGGGACGAGCTGCTCGCGCTCGCGCACGGGCTCAACCGCCCGGCGCCGCTCGACCTGCGGGTGAACCTGATCAAGAGCGACCGCGACGCGCTGCTCGAGCGCCTGCAGGCCGACGGCGTGCGTGCCGAGCCCGGCCGGCTGTCGCCGCAGGCGATCCGCCTGGCGGGCAAGCCGGCGCTGCAGAAGCATCCACTCTTCCTCGATGGCAGCTTCGAGGTGCAGGACGAGGGTAGCCAGCTGCTCGGCCTGCTCGTGCAGCCGCGCCGCGGCGAACTGGTGGTGGACTTCTGCGCCGGCGCCGGCGGCAAGACCCTGCAGCTGGGCGCGATGATGCGCTCGACCGGGCGCCTGTACGCCTTCGACGTTTCCGAGAAGCGGCTCGCCAAGCTCAAGCCGCGCATGGCGCGTGCCGGCCTGTCGAACGTGCATCCGGTGCTGATCGCCCACGAGGCCGACGCCAAGGTCAAGCGCCTGGCGGGCAAGGCCGACCGCGTGCTGGTCGATGCGCCCTGCACCGGGCTGGGCACGCTGCGCCGCAACCCCGACCTCAAGTGGCGCCAGTCGCCGGCGGCGGTCGAGGAGATGGTCGCCAAGCAGGGCGCGATCCTCGCCGCGGCGGCGCGCGTGGTGCGCCCGGGCGGCCGCCTGGTGTATGCCACCTGCAGCCTGCTCGCCGAGGAGAACGACGGCATCGTCGACGCCTTCCTGGCCGCGCATCCCGAGTTCCGCGCGCTGTCGGCGCAGGAAGTGCTGGCGGCGCAGGGTGTGGCGCTGGAGACCGGCGAGCGCCTGCGCCTGCTGCCGCATGTGCACGACACCGACGGCTTCTTTGCCGCCGTCATGGAGCGTGCCAAGGGTGGGTGAGCGCGGACATGAGCGGGCGCATCGGCGGGCAGGCAAGCGCCACGCGCCGATGCTCGGGTGGATGGCGGCGCTCGCCCTCCTGGCGCTTCCCGGCGTACACGCGAGCGAGCGTTTCGCGGGCAAGGGCGAGATCGAACTTGCCTTCGCTCCGAGCGACGACACCGAGAAGGTGGTGATCAACCTGATCCGCGGCGCGCGCAAGAGCCTGGAGGTGCACGCCTACGCCTTCACCAGCCGCAACATCGCCGACGCGATGGTGGCGGCGCAGCGGCGCGGGGTGCGCGTCGAGGTGCTCGCCGACGCGCAGATGAATCGCCGCGAGAAGGGCAATGCGATCCCGCGCCTGCTCGCCGCCGACGTGCCGGTGGCCTTCGAGACGCGCTACAACGCCGCGCACAACAAGGTGCTGATCGTGGACGCCGAAGGCCCGCGCTGCGCGGTGCTGACCGGCTCCTACAACTTCACCTGGTCGGCCGACAACCGCAACGCCGAGAACATCCTCATCGTGCGCGACCACTGCGAGCTTGCCCGCGCCTACCGCGCCAACTGGCTGCGCCACCGCAAGGACGCGACCCGCGTCACCTCCCTGCCGTGGCGGGAGTAAGGTTCTCGTAGCAGCGACGCAGGTCGCGATGCGGGCACCGGAAGACCCCTCCCGCGGTATGGCGGGGTAACAAAGGCTGGACTGCATCCAATCCGGAACGGCCTTGCGTAGAATCGTCCTGCTGTTTTCTCTTGTGGACGTTTCCTCGCATGTACAACGGTCTCTTCGATCTCCCCTGGTGGGGCTACGTGCTGGTGGCGCTCGCGCTCACCCACGTCACCATCGTCTCCGTCACCGTCTTCCTGCATCGCCATCAGGCGCACCGCGCGCTCGAGCTGCATGCGCTGCCCAGCCATTTCTTCCGCTTCTGGCTATGGCTGACCACCGGCATGGTCACCAAGGAGTGGGCGGCGATCCACCGCAAGCACCACGCGAAGTGCGAGACTGCGGAGGACCCGCACAGCCCGCAGACGCGCGGCCTGCACAAGGTGCTGTGGGAGGGCGCGGAGCTCTACCGCGCCGAGGCGAAGAATGTCGAGACGCTGCAGCGCTACGGCCACGGCACTCCCGACGACTGGCTCGAACGCAAGGTCTACCGCCACTCCATCCTCGGCGTGGCCATCATGCTGGTCATCGACCTCGTCGCCTTCGGCCCGCTCGGGCTGACGATCTGGGCGGTACAGATGGCCTGGATCCCGTTCTGGGCGGCGGGGGTGGTCAATGGCGTGGGGCACTTCTGGGGCTACCGCAACTACGACTGCGACGACGCCTCGCGCAACCTCGTGCCCTGGGGCATCCTGATCGGCGGCGAGGAGCTGCACAACAACCACCACAGCTTCGCGACCTCCGCCAAGCTGTCGGCGAAGTGGTACGAGTTCGACATCGGCTGGATGTACATCCGCCTGCTCGAGCTGCTCGGCCTCGCCAAGGTCAAGAAGACGATCCCCCGGCCCAGGTTCGGCGAGGTCAAGCCGGTGCCCGACCTCGACACCCTGCAGGCGATCGTGACGCACCGCTACGACGTGATGACGCGCTACGTGCGTTCGCTGCGCGAGGTCTTCGTCGACGAGGCGCGCCGGCTGGGCGAGGTGCACGGGCTGGAGCTGAGCGCGCGTCGGCTGCGGCGCTGGGTGCTGGGTGGCGAGCTGCGCGGACTGGACGACACCCAGCGCAGGCGGCTGGAGCAGGCCGTCGAGGGCAGCCCGGCGCTGCGCACGGTGGCGGCGATGCGCGACGAGCTCGCTGCGTTGTGGTCGCGCTCGAACGCCAGCCGCGAGCAGCTGCTCGCGCAGCTGCAGGACTGGGTGGCGCGCGCCGAGCGCAGCGGCATCCGTCCGCTGCAGGAGTTTTCGCTGCGGCTACGCAGCTATGCGGCGTGAGCGAGGGGTGGGGCGTCAGGCGCGACTCAGTCGCGCAGGGCGTCGGCCCAGCAGTTGGGGGTCTCGTACAGGCGCACGCGCTCCAGCCTGAGGTGGTTGCCGTAGGTGTCGCGATAGGCCGGGTCGAGGATGCGGAAGGCCTCTGCGGCGAGGTTCTCGGCGGTGGGCACGACGTCGAGCACGACGGTCTTGTGGCCGGGGATCGCGGCCAGCAGGTCGAGCACCAGGTGGTCGCCCCGGTAGGCCAGGAAGGCGTGGTCCCAGGGGCCGACGACGTATTCGTTGGCGATGCGCTTGACGTCGGCGAAGTCCATCACCATGCCGTTGACCGGTACGCCGTCGGCCTTGATGATGTCGCCCGACAGCGTCACCTCCAGCGCGTAGCGGTGGCCGTGCAGATGCCGGCACTGGCTGGCGTGGTCCGGAATCCGGTGTCCGGCGTCGAATTCGAGGCGGCGGGTGATGCGCATGGCGGGTCTCTCTGGAAAGGCTCCGGAGTATAGCACCGGCGCGCCCGCGCCGACTCCGCGTATTTTCCGCAAGTGGTTGAACAAACGATGAATTCTTCCCAAGGACAGCCCCCCGGCACGCTCGCGACCCTGACGGTGGGCAAGCACGATCGCGACCTCGCCGGGCTGACCTACGTCTATCCGGTGCTGTCGCGCCGCGCCGGCGGGGTGTCGGTCGGCATCAACCTGAACCCGAACAACGCCTGCAACTGGCATTGCGCCTACTGTCAGGTGCCCGACCTGGTGCGCGGCAAGGCGCCGGAGATCGACCTCGCCCGGCTCGAGAGCGAGCTGCGCGGCTTCCTCGCCGACCTCATTCACGGCAGCTGGATGGAACGCCACGTGCCCGAGGGCGCGCGGGTGATCCGCGACATCGCCTTTTCCGGCAACGGCGAGGCGACCAGCGCCGAGGTCTTCCCCGAGGCGGTCGCGCTGGTGCTGCGGCTGCGCGACGAGTTCGGGCTGTCACCGCAGGCGGTGCCGGTGCGCCTGATCACCAACGGCAGCCTGCTCGCGCAGGCGCGCGTGCAGGAGGGCGTGCGCCGGCTGGGCGAGGCGGGCGGCGAAGTGTGGTTCAAGGTGGATGGCGGCAGCGTCGAGGCGATCGAGCGCATCAACGGGGTGCGGCTCGAGCCCGCGGCGGTGGCGCGCAACCTGACGCGCTGCGCCGAGCTGTGCCCGACCTGGGTGCAGACCTGCATGTTGCGCTGGGACGGCGCGCTGCCGTCGGACGCGGACATCGACGCCTGGCTGGCGGTGCTGGAAGCCGCCGGGACGGAGCGCCTGCGCGGCGTGCTGCTCTACGGTGTGGCGCGGCCGTCGATGCAGCCGGAGGCGCCGCGGATCGCGACGCTGGCGGCGGAAGAACTCGAGGCGATCGCCGAGCGCGCCCGAAAAAAAGGGCTGACGGTGCGCGTCAGCCCTTGATCGCGCGCGGCATGCGCTCAGCGCTCCTTGCGCTTGGCGCGTGCTTCCTTCTTGAGGGTCTTGTAGAGCTCGGGGTTGGTCGCCTTGAGGTACTCGGCAACCTCGACGTCGTCGCGCTTGACCTTGTTGATGTCGATCTGCTCGACATGGACCAGGCGCAGCAAGGCCTGCACCGGGCGGGGAATGTTGCGGCCGCTCTCGTAGCGCGAGCCACCGCTCTGGGTCACGCCGATCTTGGACCAGAACTGCGACTGGTTCAGGCCGAGCTTGCGGCGAATTTCGCGTACATCCAGCTTTTCATTTGCTTTCATGGAGATTTCCTCGAGTTTGTATCCGTTCGGGCCTTCCCGGACTCGATGCGGACAGGATTCTGCCTATGACTAAGGTCATAGAACGCATGCAGTATAGGTTAGTATTCTCTCTACATACAAAATAGATTTTAGCAAATTCAGCAAATAAGTAATAAAAAACACGTCCTGGAGATTTTGTTTCGATCGGGCGAGCAAAACTTCACGCCGCCGGATAGCATCGCGGACCTTATTCACCTGTAGTTTTGGATACGACGATGGCGCTGATAGTTCAGAAGTACGGTGGAACCTCGGTGGGGACCCCCGAACGCATGCGGAGCGTCGCCCGCAGGGTGGCGAACTTCCGGGCGCAGGGCCATCGCGTGGTCGTCGTCGTGTCGGCGATGAGCGGCGAGACCAACCGCCTGATCGCGCTCGCCCGCGCAGTCGCGCCAAGTCCCCGCACGCGCGAGCTCGACGTCGTCGTATCCACCGGGGAGCAGGTCAGCATCGGCTTGCTGTGCATGGCGCTCGACGACCTCGGCGTCCCGGCACGCAGCTACACTGGCGCGCAGGTAAGGATTCTCACCGACTCGACGCACACCCGGGCGCGCATCCTCGACATCGACGCGGCGCCGATCCGCAAGGACCTCGACGCGGGCGGGGTGGTGGTGGTCGCCGGCTTCCAGGGCGTGGACGCACACGGCAACATCACAACCCTCGGCCGTGGCGGCTCGGATACCACTGCCGTGGCGTTGGCCGCCGCGCTCGAGGCGGACGAATGCCAGATCTACACCGACGTGGACGGCGTTTACACCGCCGATCCGCGCATCGTCCCCGAGGCGCGCAAGCTCGATGCCGTCCGCTTCGAGGAGATGCTGGAGCTCGCCAGCCTGGGCTCGAAGGTGCTGCAGATCCGCGCGGTCGAGTTCGCCGCCAAGTACAAGGTCAAGCTGCGGGTTCTCTCCAGTTTCGAGGAAGACCCGGGAGAGGGCACGTTCATCACCGTCGAGGAAAGCAGCAACATGGAAAGACCGGTCATCTCCGGCATCGCCTTCGTGCGCGACGAGGCCAAGCTCACCCTCACCGGCGTGCCCGACCGGCCGGGTATCGCCTACCAGATCCTCGGTCCGATCGCCGATGCCGACATCGACGTGGACATGATCATCCAGAACGCCCCCCGCGACGGCTCGACCGACCTCTCCTTCACCGTCGCGCGCGCCGATCTTGCGCGTGCCGTGAAGGTGCTCGAAGGCGTGCAGGCCCACGTCGGCGCGCGCTCGATCGAGAGCGACGACACCATGTGCAAGGTCTCGGTGGTGGGGGTCGGCATGCGCTCGCACCCCGGCGTCGCCGCGAAGATGTTCCGCACCCTGGCCGAGGAGGGCATCAACATCCAGATGATCACGAGCTCCGAGATCCGCATCTCGGTGGCGATCGAGGAGAAGCACCTCGAGCGCGCGGTGCGCGCCCTGCACAAGGCCTATGGCCTGGATGTGGCCGCTGAATAGATGCGTTCGATCAACGTTTGACCGGCAGGCGCGAACTCGCTATGATCGCGCCTTCCTGATGGAGACGTGGCCGAGAGGTCGAAGGCACTCCCCTGCTAAGGGAGCATGCGGGCTAAAACTCGCATCGAGGGTTCGAATCCCTCCGTCTCCGCCAGAGCACTCAAGCCCCTGATCCATAAAGGGGCTTTTTTGCGTCCACAGTGCGCAGAGCGGATGCGCCCGAAGCATCCCGCGGCGGCCTGTGCCGGACTTCCAACTTCCCGCCCGGTGACCCCCATGCGACACGACCTGAAGGTGCCCTTCGCCGAAAAGGACCAGGCGAAAAAGCTCGGTGCGCGCTGGGACGCTGCGCGCAAGCGCTGGTACATCGACGGCGGCCTCGATCCGGCCGTGTTCGCGAGGTGGCAGCCGATGCCGCACGACGCGGCTGCGGCGGCGTCGAGGCGAGGCGCGCCTGCCGGTTTCGAGGGCAGGGTGCAGGTCGGCAGCCGCTTCGTCGCGTTGCCGCGGGTGTGCGACTGCCTGCCCTGGGATGATTGCGACGTCTGCCGCCTGCAGGCGTGGCCGCAATAGACGGGGGGTGCAGGCATGGAAGCGGTGGCGGTGATCGACTTCGAGACCACGGGGCTGTCGCCTGCGCAGGGCGACCGCGCGACCGAGATCGCCGCGGTGATCGTGCGGGACGGCCGGGTGGTGGATCGCTACCAGAGCCTGATGAACGCGGGCGTGCGCATCCCGGCCCATATCGAATCCCTGACCGGGATCTCCAACGCGATGATCCGCAGCGCCCCGACTGCGGCGCAGGTGATGCGCGAGGTCGCGGACTTCATCGGCGGCATCCCCATGGTCGCCCATAACGCCGCATTCGATGCGAAGTTCTGGGATGCCGAGCTCGCTCGCATCGAGCGCGCGCGCAAGCAGGACTTCGTGTGTTCGCTGCTGCTGTCGCGCCGCCTGTTTCCGCTTGCCCCCAGCCACAGGCTCGGCGCACTGGTGGAGTACGCCAGGCTGCCGGTCGCCGGCCGCTTCCACCGTGCGCTCGCCGACGCCGAGATGGCGGCCAGCCTGCTGCTGCGCCTGGAAGAGGAGCTGCGCCAGCGCCACCGGGTCGCGCAGGTGTCGGTGGAGCTGCTGTGTCGCATCCAGCGCGCCTCGAAGGCGCAACTGCCCAAGTGCCTGGCGGCTGCACGTGAAGGGTGAGCGAACAGGCACGGGTGAGCGGCCGGGCGCGGGGCTCGCCCGCTCCCATCGGTGTCCGCATCCGCCGCGCTGTGTCCGCGCAGCTCAGGCCGCGGCGGGGGTGCGGCAGCCGATCAGATTCATCGCGAGCATGCTCAGGACCACCCTGTCGTGCTGGTTGAGCACCTCGATCTTCGAGCGCACCAGGCCACGGTCGGGCTTGGAGGCCGAACGCCGCGCCTCCACGATGGTGACCCGCGTGCTCAGCACGTCGTCCGGACGCACCGGCTCGAGCCAGCGCAGCTCGTCGATGCCGGGCGAGGCCAGGCTGGCGTTGTGGGTGAGGTAATGCTCCGAGTACATCCGCATCATCATCCCGCAGGTCATCCAGCCGCTGGCGATCAGACCGCCGAACTGCGTATCCGCGGCCTTCGCGGGGTCGGTGTGGAAATCCTGCGGGTCGTAGCGGTGCGCGAACTCGATGATCTCCTGCGCGGTGACGCGCATCTCGCCGAAGCGATGCACCGCGCCGGGGACGTAGTCCTCGAAATAGCGGTCGTCGATCGGGGTGGAGAAGGTGCTGGCGGGGGGCGTGGTGTCCTTGGAGTTCATGGTGCCGTGCTCGTGTGATGGATCGGGGCGATGTTAGCCCGAAGCACGGCGAGGGCGGGCGATCGTCGTGGCCGGTGCCTGCGAGATCGTGCCGCGCGAGCGCTCGCAGTCGGGCCGCGCGGGACGCATAATCGCGACCTTTCCGTTTGTGCGCGCCGAGTGCATCCCGTTCCGCGAGCGACCCCATGACCCAGCCTCCCCGCGCCTGCGGCATCGACTTCGGCACTTCCAACTCCACCGTCGGCTGGCTGCGCCCCGACGCGCCCATCCTCGTCCCGCTCGAGGACGGCCGCGCGACGCTGCCGTCGGCGGTGTTCTTCAACGCCGACGAGGATTCGATCCAGTTCGGCCGTGCGGCGCTCGCCGAATACCTCGAGGGCTACGAAGGGCGGCTGATGCGCGCGCTGAAGAGCCTGCTCGGCACCAGCCTGATCGACGGGCAGACCGAGGTGAATGGCCGCGCGCTCGGCTTCCGCGAGCTGCTCGCGAGCTTCATCGGCGAACTCAAGGCACGCGCCGAGCGTGCGACGGGGCGCACCTTCGACCATGCGGTGTTCGGCCGCCCGGTGCACTTCGTCGATGAGGACGAGACCGCCGACCGCAAGGCCCAGGACACGCTCGAGGCCATCGCGCGCCAGGTGGGCTTTCGCGAGATCGGCTTCCAGTTCGAGCCGATCGGCGCCGCGCTGCACTACGAGCGCACCCTGAGCCGCGAGGAGCTGGTGCTGATCGCCGACATCGGCGGTGGCACGGCCGACTTCTCCATCGTCCGCCTGTCGCCGCAGCGCGCCCGCGCCGTCGAGCGCCGCGAGGATCTGCTCGGCAACGCGGGCATCCACATCGGCGGCACCGATTTCGACCGCGTCCTGAGCCTGGACTGCGTGATGCCGGTGCTCGGCTACCGCAGCCGCCTGCGCAACGGGGCCACGATGCCGGCGAGCGTGTATTTCCAGCTCGCCGCCTGGCACACGATCAATTTCGCCTACACCCGTCAGGTCTGGGCCGACCTGCAGCAGGTCTACCGCGATGCGCTCGCGCGTACCGAGCTCGATCGCCTGTGCCGGCTGATCAACCTGCGCGAGGGGCATTGGCTCGCGATGCAGGTCGAGGAGGCCAAGATCGCGCTGTCCGCGGCGGAGCGCACGCAGGTGGTGCTCGACCGCATCGAGCCCGGGCTGGTGCTCGAGCTTTCGCGCGCGGCCTTTACCGCGGCGACGCAGGGGCTGGTCGAGCGCGTCGGCGGCTGCGTGGCCGGCCTGCTCGCGGCCTCCGGTGTCGACCGGGAGCGCATCGACACGCTCTATTTCACCGGCGGTGCGAGCGGCGTGCCGCAGCTGCGCGCGCGCATCGCGGCCGAGCTGCCGCGGGCGCGATGCGTCGAGGGCGACCTGTACGGCAGCATCGGCGCCGGCCTCGCGGTCGAGGCGGCGCGGCGCTATGGCTGAAGCGGCCCCTCGCCACGCCGGCTGGCGAGGATCAGCAGGTTGCGCGGCGTCAGCGCGCGCTCGCAGAAGGTGCCGATCCTCGCCGTGAAGCCGCGCGCCTCGAAGCCGAGCACGAGGTCGAGCGCGAGCCACACCTCGAGCGCGCGCCGGAAGGCATGACGCACCAGCTCCAGGCGGCGCACCTCGTCGCGCCGGCGCTCGCCGACGGCCTCCCATTCCGCCCAGTCCAGCGCAGGCGGCAGGCGCAGGCCCTCGCGCTCGGCGAGGCGGCGGCAGAAGTCCTCGAAGCTGCCGTTCAGCCAGGCTGGCGGCACCGGGCGGAAGTGGGGCACGGGGCCGCCCTCGGCGGTCTGGCGCAGCGCGATGAAGCCGAGCTTCCAGGCCTGGTCGCGGGCGAGGCGGCGGCGGTCGTGGCGCGGCGCGGTCACGGTCTCGGTCACCGCCAGGCGCAGGGTTGCGGCATCGAGCTCGAGGCTGGCGTCGCGTCCGAGTGCCCGATAGCCGCCGTTGGCGCCGCGGTGGTAGCAGCACGGGGCGATGGCGTAGGCGGCCGCGTCGTCGCGGTCGGCGCTGCGTACCAGGCTGCGATGCAGCTCCCCGCAGGCGTGCAGCGCGAGCACCGCATGGCCGTGCAGGTGAGGGCGGGAGGCGGGATCGAGCGCGTCCGCGCACACCACGCGCTGCGGCAAGCGGCTGCGCTCGGCGAGCCGCTCCGCATCCGCGCACAGGGCCGGGTCGATCTCCAGCGAACGCACCGGCACGCCATCGGCGAGCGCCAGGCGGCGGCCGAGGTGGCCCTTGCCTGCACACCACTCGAGCAGTGGCAGGCCGGTGGCGGGCAGACGCGCGGCAAAAGCTTCGATCTGCGCTCGCTTGCGTCCGGGCACGCCGGCATCGAAGCGGCGGTCGGGCTCGGGCAGCGCGCGCGCCGGCAGGGCCGGCAGCGCGCACAATTCGACGCTGCGCAGGAGCGCGGGCAGGTGGGGGGCGAGCCAGCGCAGGGCCTCGTCCGGCTCCTGCACCAGCTGCTCGAGCGTGGCCTCGTCGAGTGCACGCAGCTCGGCGGCGAGTGCCGGCCGCTCGAAGCACCAGGGCGGGAGGCCGGCCTGGAAGGCGGGCGGACGCCACAGCGCGTCGTGGCTGGCGAGCAGGGCCTGCAGTTCGAGGAAGCGTTCGCGGTGGTTCATCGTGGGAGGAAAGGCGCGCCCGATACGCGCGCCGGTGGGCGGAAGGCGGTGGCGGCGGCAGGCATCCGACCCACGGGGGCGCGGCGAGGGCGGGGGCCGCGAACCTTCGATCCACCGCCCAGCCCACCGCCTTCCGGACCACGCTAGAACGGCATTACCAGCTTGAGCACCGCCTTGTCGCCGCCGAAGCGGTTCTCGCGCTCGAACTCGTGCTGCCATTGCGCGATCAGCATCGTACCGCCTTTGGTCGAGTAGGTCAGGCTGGGACCGGCCGCGAGCACCTCGCCCCGGCGTCCGCGCGACCACACCCCCGGGATGGCGGGGATGACCGTGCCGTCGACCTTGTCGTCCGTGGTCTGCTTGAGGTAGTAGCCCGACAGGCCCACGCCCCAGGGGCCGAAGCGGCGCCCGACGAGGTAGTCCATGTGGAAGTCGTCGCCGGAGTCGTATTTCTGCTTCGCCGCGCCGGGGCTTGCGCGGAAGTCGTCGTTGCCGCCCTTGATGTTGTACATCAGCTTGGCCGAGACCTCCCAGCCGCTCTGCGACAGCCAGGTGAAGGCGAAGATCGGTTCGAGGCTCCAGTAGTTGGCCCCGATGCTCGTACGCGGATCGCCCGACTTGTAGCGCCCGATCGGCAGGTTGATGTCCAGCCCCACCGTCCAGTGCCAGTCGCCCTGGTGCCAGGCGACGATGAAGGGGTCGATGGTGAGGTCGCCCAGCCCGCTCGCCGAGGCGCTGCCGCCGCCGAGGTTCAGGCGCTGGTGCACCACGGGCAGGATCACGTGGCCCGCCCAGTCCCCGCCCAGCACCTTGATGCCGCTCACCTTGACGAAGCGGAAGGCGTTGAACCAGGCGCTCGCGGAGGTGCCGGCGACGCGCTTGCCCTCGCCGTTGTAGAGGTCGCCGCCGTAATGGCCGAAGTAGTTGATGAAGTAGTTGCCCGGCGGCGGCACCGCGCCGGCGAACCAGGTCTCGATTCCGTTCGGATACTGGTCGCCGCCTTCCTTGGCGCCGGCCGTGCCCGCGGCGAGCGCGCCGAGCGCGACGAGGACCGCGTTGCGAAGCTGCTTGTTCATGAAGTCTCCTCCCTGTGTTTTTCTGTCAATGCGATGCGATGCGATGCGATGCAGGCCGCGGCCTCGGGTTGCGGCCCCGGGGCCGCGGGCGCCTCAGAACGGGTAGTGGCGCGGGCTCGTCTGCAGGGTGATCCAGCGCAGCTCGGTGAAGGCTTCGATCCCGGCCTGGCCGCCGAAGCGTCCCCAGCCCGAATCCTTCACGCCGCCGAAGGGCATCTGCGCTTCGTCGTGCACCGTGGGCCCGTTGATGTGGCAGATGCCCGACTGGATGCGCCCGGCCACCTGCCAGGCGCGCGCGAGGTCGCGCCCGAACACTGCGGCGGCGAGGCCGAAGGGGTTGTCGTTGGCGCAGGCGATGGCGGCCTCGGTGCCCTGGACGCGCACGATCGCCTTCACCGGGGCGAAGGTCTCCTCGTGGTAGATGCGCATCTGCGCGCTGACGTGGTCGAGCAGCGTGGCGGGCATCAGCGTGCTGTCGGCCTTGCCGCCGCACACCAGCGTCGCCCCCTTGGCGAGCGCATCGTCGATCAGCGCGTTGCAGCGCTCGACCGTGCGCTGGTCGACCACCGAGCCGAGCACCACCGGGCCCTTGCGCGGGTCGCCCAGGGGCAGGGCGCGGGCGCGCGCCGCCAGGCGGGCGACGAAGTCGTCGGCCACCGCCGCATCGACGACGATGCGCTCGGTGGACATGCAGATCTGGCCCGAGTTGGCGAAGGCGCCGAAGGTGGCCGCCGCCACCGCGGCGTCGAGGTCGGCGTCGTCGAGCACGACGAAAGGCGCCTTGCCGCCGAGCTCGAGCACCGCCGGCTTGAGGTACCGGGCGCAGGTCTGCGCGATCAGGCGGCCGACGTGGGTCGAGCCGGTGAAGTTCACCCGGCGCAGCGCCGGGTGCGCGACCATGGCCTCGACCACCGCGCCGGCGTCGGCCGGGGCGTTGGTGACGAAGTTCACCACGCCCGCCGGCAGCCCGGCGTCCTGCAGCGCCTCGATGATCAGGCCGTGGGTGGCCGGGCACAGCTCCGAGCCCTTGAGCACCACGGTGTTGCCGCAGGCGAGCGGGGTGGCGATCGCGCGCACGCCCAGGATCACCGGGGCGTTCCAGGGCGCGATGCCGAGCACCACGCCAGCGGGCTGGCGCACCGCCATCGCCACCGAGCCGGGCACGTCCGAGGGCAGGATGCTGCCCTCGATGCGGGTGGTCAGCGCCGCCGCCTCGAGCAGCATGCCGGCCGCCAGGTGCACGTTGAAGCCGGCCCAGATCGCCGAGGCGCCGGTCTCGGCGGCCATCGCCGCGGTAAAGGCCTCGGCGCGCGCCTCGAGCGCGTGCGCCGCCTTCATCAGCAGCGCGCGGCGCTCGCCGGGGCCGGTGGCGGCCCACGCGGGGAAGGCCGCGGCGGCGGCCTCGACCGCGGCCACCGCGTCCGCAGCGGTGGCCGCGGGAGCGCGCGTGGCGACGCCGTGGTCGAGCGGGTTGCGGCGTTCGAAGCTGGCGCCGTCCGTGGCGCGGCGACGTTCGCCGCCGATCAGCAGGTGGATCTCGTTCATCCTTGGTTTCCTCTGCGCAAGGGCGGCCGCAGCGCACGCGTGGCACGTGCGCACGGCCGCCGGTGGGGGATCAGATGCTGATGCCGCAGCGTCCCGGGGCGATGATGTTGTTGGGGTCGAGGGCGCGCTTGAGGCGGCGCTCGACGTCGCGCTTGACCGGTCCGTAGGTGGCGGCGACCTTCTCGGCGAAGGCGGTATTGGCGCGATACACGCCGTAGCCCTCGCGGGCGAAGGCCTGCAGCAGCTCGTCGAAGCAGGCGTGGGCCTTCTTCATCTGCTCGGCATCGCTGCGATCGTAGAGCAGGTCGATGACGTGGTGCATGTCGCGCCAACCGACGATGAACTCGCCCACGTAGTCGAAGCCGTACTTGGCGAGGATGCCCTTGGCCAGCTGCATCTGCTTGAGCGTCTCGCTGCCCTTGGCCTGCGACACCGGCGCGAACCACATCGAGCCGCCGCCCCCGCGCCAGTTGTAGAGGTCGAATTCGCCGAGGTTGGGCTTGCCCTTCATGAGGTCGAAGCGGTACTGGGTGGCGCGCCCGCCCTGTTCGGTCGAGTCGGTGATCAGCGTGCCGCCGGTGGCCGCGGCCACCTGCTCGATGATCTTCCAGTTCGCCGCGTTGGTCTCCGGCGTGCCGTAGAGCGCGGCATACACGTTCCAGGCGCCGAGGTTGTGGTCCTTGCGGATCTTCTGCACCGCCTCGTCGCTGATCGCGCCCGGGCCCGGGTGGTAGTCGGCGCGATTGACCTTGGTGCAGGGCGCCTCCCACAGCGTGTGGGCGATCACCACCGCGTTGGGGATCACCATCGCGATGCGCAGCGGGCGCAGCGCGTCGACGATCTTGGTGATGTCGGTGTCTTCCGGGTACTGGATCAGGAAGGGACGGTAGTCGGGCGGCGCCGGCATCAGCCACATGCCCATCTTGGTGACGATGCCGTAGTTCGACTGGGTGAAGATGCCGTCCAGCGTCGGGCCGTAGCCCCACTTGAAGACCTGCCAGGTGTTCGAGCCTGGCATCGAGCCCATGCCGGTGCGCAGCACCTCGCCGTCGGCGAGCACCACCTCCATGCCCGACGAGAACAGGAAGTGCTCGCCGTAGGGCGTGTAGCCCACGCCGCGGTCGACCATGTTGCCGAGCGGGCCGGCGATCACGGAAGGGGCGGGGCAGGAGAACCACAGCGGCAGCTTCTTCTCCTGCAGGTAGTCGTAGAGCTGCTGGTAGGTCACGCCGGGCTCGACGAGCGCGGTGCACAGCTCGGCATCGACGTCGAGGATGCGGTTCATGCGGCGCAGATCCATGACCAGCTGGCCGCGCTCGACCGGGGCGGCCGAGCCGTAGCCCAGGTTCTTGCCGGTGGAGATCGGATACACCGGGATGCGGTGCTGGTTGAGCACCTTCATGATGGCCTGGATCTGCTCGACGCTGTCGGGCATCACCGCGGCGGACGGGGCGTGCTGCTCGTCGGGCACGGCCATCATGATCTTGTTGTAGGGGGCGAGGGCGGTGTCCTCGGCCACGACGTATTCGGCGCCGACGATCGCGCGGATCTGGGCGAGGGCCTGTTCGAAGTCGTTCGCACTGACGCCCTTGGGCAGCACGTTGCGCGGGGTGGTGGTCATGGTTTCTCCGGGTGCGGAAGGCAGGGGAATGGCGTTCGGGTGGTGGTCCGGAGGGTCAGAGCCGGATCAGGAAGGAGGCGAGCGCTTCGTCGCCGCCCGGGACTGCGGGCAGCGACGTGCGTGCGCCCGGGGCGGTTTCGCCGAGGGTGGCGAGGTAGAAGCGCTCGACGTGCGTGGCCGGATGCGAGGCCGGTTCGTGCCAGGCGAGCGCCTCGCCGCAGCCGGTGGCGCTGCAGGTATGGCGGGTCGCGCCCTGCGAGGCGAGGCGATGGTGGCCGTGGGCGAGCAGGTGCGCGCCGCGGCTCGACGCCATCGCCAGGAAGACGATCGCCGAGGCGTCGTCCATCACGCCGAGGAGGCGGGTGCCGTGCGGCAGCGCGAGCAGCGCGTCGACCTGCTCGGGGCGGCGCAGCGCGGCGGCGTCGCGGGCGTGCACCGGCAGCGGCCGTCCGCCATGGCCGAGCGCGGCGGCGAGGCGTTGCGCGAGGGTGACCGCGCCGCTGCGGTCGGCCTGGCCGATCACCACGACCGCAGCCGCCGCGCCCGCAGGCGAGACCAGCGCCGCCGCGGTCGCGGGCAGGCTGGCGAGCGGGGCACCGAGCAGCATGCCGCCGCCCGTCCGGCGGAAGAATTCGCGTCTGTCCATGGTCGGCTCCTACTGCGCTTTCGTGGCGGGTGCGGCGCTCGGGGCCGGCGAGGCGGGCGAGGCCGTCGAGGCCTTGGAGGCCGGCGATTGCGACACCCAGCGTGCGACGCTGGCGAGGGCGGCGTTGTCGATCTCGCTGCTGCGGAAGCTCGGCATCGCGCGGAAGCCGTGGCGCACGACGTTCTCGATGTAGGCCGCGGGCAACGCGCGACCGAGGATCGCCGGGCCGACGCCCTTGTCGTGGCAGAAGCTGCACACCTTGGCGTAGGTGCGGTCGCGCCCCTCGGCGGGGGGATCGGCCGCAAGGGCGATGTGGGCACAGCTCAGCGCGAGGCTGGCGACGAGGATTCGGATCTTGTTCGACTGCATGGTTCTCCTCCTGGGCTGGGGTATGGATTCCCCGTTGGAGGAGTACAAAGCAAGGGGCGGGCCAGGGAGCGTCTAATTGTTGAATATCAAACAATCGCGCGGATCGTGTGCGTGTGCCGGCCTCGCCGGCAGCAGGGGAGGTGTCGCGGTTTGCGACAGCGGGGACCGGGCAGGGCGCTGCACGGAGGGGCGAAGAGAGGGCGAGACCCGCGGCGGACGCGGGTTACGGGGAGAGCGTCCTGTCCTGCGACAGTGTTGCAGGCTGCGACGGGCACGCCCTGCGGCGTGCCCGCGTGCCCTTACGGTCGCGCGCCTTCGTCCGCGTGCGGGCGCAGCAGGCGGTAGATGGTCGAGCGCGCGATGCCGAGCCGGGTGGCGGCGGCGCTGACGTTGCCGTCGAGCTTGTCCACCACCCAGCGCAGGTAGGCCTGCTCCATCTCGGCAAGCGGGACGATGCGCTCGAAGCCGGTCCGGCCAGTGCTCGCGACCGTCCTGGCGCCGGGGTGCAGCAAGGCATCGACGCGCGCCGCGTCGATGCGGTCGCCGTCGGCGAAGACGAGCAGGCGCTCGACCACGTTGCGCAGCTCGCGCACGTTGCCCGGCCAGGCATAGTCGATCAGGCGCTGCAGGGCCTGGGGCTCGACGCGCGGGGCGGGCGTGCCGGGGTGGCGCCGCACCGCCTGGTGCAGCAGGTGCTCGACCAGCAGCGGGATGTCCTCGCGGCGCTCGCGCAGCGGCGGCACGACGATGTGGACGACGTCGAGCCGGTACAGCAGGTCGTGGCGGAAGCGGCCCGCGGCCACGAGCGCCTCCAGGTCGCGGTGGGTGGCGGCGATCACGCGTGCGCCGGTGCGGCGCACGGCGCTGGCGCCGAGCGGGCGGAACTCGCCGCTGTCGAGTACGCGCAGCAGCTTGGCCTGGCAGGCGAGCGGCAACTCGCCGATCTCGTCGAGGAAGAGGGTGCCGGCGCTCGCCAGCTCGAACAGGCCCTCGCGGTCCGCACTCGCGCCGGTGAAGGCGCCGCGCTTGTGGCCGAAGAGCTCGCTCTCGACCAGCTCGCCTTCGAGCAGGCCGCAGTTCACCGGGACGTAGGCCTCGCCCGCGCGCCGGCTCCAGCGGTGCAGCGCGGCGGCCACCACCTCCTTGCCGGCGCCGCTCTCGCCGGTGAGCAGCACCGGCACGTCGAGCGCCGCCGCGCGGCGCACCTGCTCGAGCATCCGCAGCCACGCCGGGCTGTCCCCGACCATGCCGTCGTCGTCGCGGCTGCGCAGGCGCGCCACCTCGACCGAGAGCGCGTCGCAGCGGCGCGCGAGCGCGCTGCGTTCGAGCGCGCGCGCGACCACGAGGTCGAGCTCGGTGAGCTGGTAGGGCTTGGTGAGGTAGTCGAAGGCGCCCAGCTTCATCGCCGCGATCGCGCTGTCGATGCTGCCGTGGCCGGTCAGCACCACGACCTCGGTGCGCGGCGCGAGCTGCTTGATGCGCTCGAGCAGCTCGATGCCGTCCATGCCCGGCATCTTGATGTCGATGAGGGCGAGCTCGACACCGCCGCCCTCGATGCAGCGCAGCGCGCCCTCGCCGTCGCCGGCCTCGCTGATGCGGTAGCCCTGGCGGCCGAGGCGGCCGCCGAGCAGCTCGCGGTAGAGCTCCTCGTCGTCGACGATGAGGACGTGGCGATCGGTGATGGGTCGATCAGTCATGCTTCGCGGCTCCCGGTCCGTCTTCCGCAAGCGGCAGCACCAGACGGAACCAGGCCCCGCCCTGGGGGCGGTTGCCGCAGGCGATGCGGCCACCCAGCTCGTTGATGATCGCGTAGCAGATCGACAGGCCCAGCCCGGTGCCCTTGCCCGGTGGCTTGGTGGTGAAGAAGGGATCGAACACGCGTTCGGCGACCCCCGGCGCGAAACCCGGCCCGCTGTCGCCGATCTCGATCTCGATGCCTTCGCCGACGGCGCGTGCGGCGATGTCGATGCGCCCGCTGCCGTTCATCGCGTCGCAGGCGTTCTTGATCAGGTTCTGCAGCACCTGTTCCAGCAGGGCCGGGCTGGTGCCGGCCTGAGGCAGACCCGGTGCGATGTCGACCGCGAGCTCGACGCCGCGGGTGAGGCCGGCGTCGTTGAAGAAGGCCAGGCGTTCGGCGACGAAGAGGCCCACGTCCACCGTCTCCAGGCTGGCGCTCTGGCGGCGCGAGAAGGCGAGCAGGTTGGCGGTGATCGCCTTGCAGCGGTGGGCCTGCTGCTGGATGGTGGCCAGTCCGCGGCGCAGCTGCGCGAGCCGCCGGTCGTCGCCGAGCGGCGCGCATTCGTCGAGCAGGGCCTGGAGCTCCTCGGCATAGCCGGACACCAGGCCGAGCGGGTTGTTGATCTCGTGCGCCACGCCCGAGGCGAACTGGCCGAGCGCGCTCAGGCGGTTGGCCTGCGCGAGCTCGCGCTCCATCTGCCGGCGCGCGGTGATGTCGCGCGCCACGCCGATCACGCCCTCGGCGACGTCGCGGCCGACGAAGAGGGTGGAGTTGACCTCCAGCACCACGCTGCTGCCCTCGCGTCCGGAGAGCGCGATCTCGAAGGGACGGCCGGCCTCGCCGGCGATGCGGCGGGCGAAATCGCGCTCGATGCGTGCGGCCGAAGAGGCCGGCATGAAGTCGCCGACGGCGTGCCCGATCGCCGCCTCGGGTGCGGCACCGAGCAGCTCGGCCATGCGGGTGTTGACGAAGCTCAGCCGGCCCTGGCCGTCGAGGATATAGACCGCCTCGTTGATCACGTCCTGGATCTGCTGCTCGCGCGACTCGATGCGGCGCGCGTACTCGGTGAGCTCGCGCTCGCGTTCGAGCTGGGCGCTGATGTCGAGCGCCAGCCCGCTGTAGCCCACGATGCGATCGTCCTTGAGCACGGGCTCGACCTGCAGCCGTACCGGGAAGGGCAGGCCTGCGGCGTCGCGCATCACCAGGTCGAGCGTGGTGGTGCTGCGGCGTGCCGCGATCTCCTTGAGGAAGGCGGTGGCGCGCGCGGTGTAGTCGGGCAGCACGAGGTCCTTCAGGCGCAGCGCGTGCAGCCGCGCCTCGCTCACCCCGAGGCGCAGGCGCGCCGCCTTGTTCAGGTGCAGCAGGCGCCCCGAGGCGTGCAGCGCGAACGCCATCTCGGGGAGGTCCTCGATGAGGTTGCGGTAGCGTTGCTCGGAGGCCTCGAGCTCGCGGGTGCGCTCATGCACCCGGCTCTCGAGCAGGTTGAGGCGGTCGCGCAGGTTGAGCGGCTTGAAGTATTCGCGCAGGCCCGCGAGCTCGGGCGCGCAGTCGCTGGCGTTCATCAGCGTCCACGCGCAGTGGGGATCGCCGCGCCCCTCGCAGGCCGTCTCCACGCAGATCATGTCGGCCTGCAGCACCCGCGAGGCGAAGCCCGAGGCATAGCCGGTCAGCGTCCAGCACACCGGCTCGTCGGCGCGACCGAACAGGCGCAGGTGCTGCTCGGCCTCGTAGGAGTGCCGCCAGCGCCCGCTCATGCGGTAGCGCCCGCTGGCATGGTCGAGCTCGAGCGCATCGGGCGCGACCTCGGCGATGCCCGAGAACATGTGGGTGCGCGGTCCGCCGAGGATGAACTCCTCCAGGCTGTCCGGATGCATGTAGGCGGCAAGCAGCTCGGCATCCTCGTAGCCGCAGCTGAAGCCGTAGCGCGTGAGCACCACCTTGGCGATCTCGCTGCCCAGGGTCTCGACCAGCTCCTTGCGCAGCGCGCCCATCGAGTCGGCATGGACGAGGATCGCCCGCCGCCCGCAAAAGCGGATCGCGCCGCTGTCGGGCATGAAGTCGATCAGCGCGTGGAAGTCGAGCTCGTCCGAACGCATCGCCGGCAGGATCTCCGTGCGGCCAGGGAAGAAACCCGGCGGCGGCCGAGGCCGTCCCCCGGGGACCGCGCAGTCTCGCGCAATTCGTCCTCCCCGTCCATGCCGCGACGAACGCGGTTGCGCGGCTGCGCCGGGCGGCGGCGTCTCGCGCCGCATGCGCCGGGGCGTGCGCTGGCTCACGGCGCAGATCGGCGAGAGCGGCTACCCTGATGCCTTTACGCATACCCTGCGTGCATGGATCCCGCGATGATCGACCCAGGACTGCCGGCCGACGAGCCCGAGCGCCTCGCCGAACTGCGTGCGCTGGCGATACTCGACACGCCCCGCGAGGACGCCTTCGACAACCTGATGCAACTGGCCGCGTCGATCTTCGGCGTGCCGATCGCGCTCGTCTCGCTCGTGGACGAGGCGCGCCAGTGGTTCAAGTCGGCGCACGGGCTGTGCGTGGCGCAGACTCCGCGCGACGTCTCCTTCTGCACCCATGTGGTGTTCTCCAACGCGCCCCTGGTGGTCGAGGACGCCGCGCGCGACCCGCGCTTCGCCGACAACCCGCTCGTCACCGCTGCGCCGCAGGTGCGCTTCTACGCCGGCGAGCCCCTGCGTTCGGACCAGGGGTTCGTGCTCGGCACCCTGTGCGTCATCGACACCGTGCCGCGCCGCTTCGAGGAGGCCGAACGCGCACGCCTGCGGCTGCTCGCGCGCCAGGCCGAGCAGTTGATCCGCCTGCACCGCAAGCGCCAGCGCCTGGCCGACGAGGCGCGCCGCAGCGCGCGCATCGCGGCGCGCTACCAGGCCATCACCGAGGGCGCGGCCGCCGGCATCCTGCGCATCGACGGGCGCGGGCGGATCATCGAGGTCAACCGCTTCGCCTGCGCGCTGTTCGGCTACGAAGAGGCGGAGCTGCGCGGGCACAACGTGCGCATGCTGATGCCCGAGCCCTTCCGTTCCGCGCACGACGGTCATCTCGAGGCCTACCAGCGCACCGGCGTGGCGCGGGTGATCGGTAAGGGCACCGAGGTCGACGCGCTGCACCGCGACGGCCGCCACATCCCGGTGCAGCTCACCGTCAGCGAGGTGAGCCAGGGCGCGCAGGCGGACGACTTCGAGGGCCGCCACTTCATCGGCATCCTGTCCGACCTGCGCGACGTGCATCAGGTGCGCGAGCGCGAGCGTCAGGAGCGCGCGCTGCTCGAGGTGCTGCACCGCGGCCTCACCGACTACCACGCGCTGATCTCGGGCAATACGCTGTGGGGCTTCCTGAAGGACGCGCTGTGCGCGCTCACCGGCAGCGCGTATGGGTTGATCGGCGAGGTGGAGCACGGCGAGGGCGGCCCGGCGCTCAAGATCCACGCCATCACCGACCTGTCCTGGAACGACGAGACCCGCGGGCTGATGCGCAAGCTGGTGAGCGGGGACATGCGCCTGAGCAACCCGGCGAGCATGCTCGGGCGCGTCTTCGCCCGCGGCGAGGTGGTGCTCTCCAACGCCATGCGGTCCGATCCGCGCGGCGGCGCGATGCCGCCCGGGCATCCGCCGCTGTCGCGCTACCTCGGCGTGCCGATCATGGACCGCGGCGAGGTCATCGGCATGTTCGCGATCGCCAACGCGCCGCAGGACTATCCGGACGAGCTGGTCGACTGGCTCAAGCCCTTCACCTCGACCTGCGCACTGCTGATCAACCTGTACCGCCTGTTCAAGGAGCAGCAGCGCTTCACCGAAGAGCTGCAGCAGGCGCGCGACCAGGCCGAGAAGGCGAACCAGGCCAAGACCGAGTTCCTGTCCTCGATGAGCCACGAGTTGCGCACGCCGCTCAACGCCATCCTCGGCTTCGCCCAGCTGCTGCAGAACGGCCGCCAGCCGCTGTCCGAGCGCCAGCTCCGCCAGGTCGAGCAGATCGCCCGCAGTGGCAGGCACCTGCTGCAGCTGATCAACGAGGTGCTCGATCTCGCCCGCATCGAGTCGGGCAGGCTGCAGGTCTCGCTCGAGCCCATGCTCGCGCACGACGTGATCGAGGACGCCGCCCAGATCGTCCTCCCGCTCGCGGAGCAGCAGGGCATCGCGCTGGCGCTGCCGCCGGCGCAGGCCTGCGCGCTGCGCTTCACGGGCGACTACACCCGGGTGAAGCAGATCCTCATCAACCTGCTTGGCAACGCGATCAAGTACAACCGCCCCGGCGGCGCGGTCGAGGTGCGCTGCGAGGCGGTCGGCGGGCGCTGCCGGATCGGCGTCGTCGATACCGGCATCGGCATCCCGGCGAGCCGGCTGGGCGAACTCTTCCAGCCCTTCAACCGCCTCGGCGCCGAGTCCGGCAGCATCGAGGGCACCGGCGTCGGGCTCGCGCTCACCCGCAAGCTGGTGGATCTGATGCACGGCGAGCTCGGCGTGCACAGCCGCGAGGGCGAGGGCAGCGCGTTCTGGTTCGAGCTGCCCTTGTGCGAACAGGCGCCGGCGGTCCGCGACGAGGCGCGTGCAGCGGCCGCGCCGCAAGCCCTGAGCCGGCGCCACCGGGTGCTCCACGTCGAGGACAATCCCGCCAACCGCCAGCTGATGCAGGACGTCTTCGAGGACGTCGGCCAGGCCGTGCTGCACAGCGTGGATTCGGCCGAGGCCGGCATCGAGGCGGCCTGCTCCGATCCGCCCGACCTCATCCTCATGGACATCGACCTGCCCGGCATGAGCGGTCTGGAGGCGCGCGCCCTGCTCGCGCGCAACCCGCTCACCGCACACATCCCGGTGCTGGCGATCTCCGCCGCGGCCTCGCCGCACACCGTGCGCAAGGCGCGCGAGGCGGGCTTCATCGACTACGTGACCAAACCCTTCGACGTTCCTGCCCTCGTCGCGCGCCTCGGGCAGATCCTCGAACACAGGAGCAGCGATGACTGATCGCGTCCCCATGCAGGCCGACGCCGACATCCTGATCGTCGACGACAACCCCGCCAACGTCGAGCTGCTGCTCGCCCTGCTCGAAGACGCGGGCTACCAGCGCCTCGAAGGCATCACCGACCCGCGCAGGGTGGCGGCGCGGGTGGCGGAGCACGCGCCCGACCTCATCCTGCTCGATGTGCGCATGCCGCACCTGAACGGCCTCGAGCTCATGGAGCGGCTGTCGGCGGGCGGCGCGGAGGCGCCGGCGGTCATCATCCTCACCGCGCAGATCGACGATGCCACCCGTTACCGCGCGCTCGAACTCGGCGCGCGCGATTTCCTCACCAAGCCCTTCGACCAGGTCGAGGTGTTGCAACGCATCCGCAACGTCCTGCACATGCAGCGCCTGATGAAGGAGCGCGCCGAACGCGCGGAACTGCTCGAAGCGCTGGTCGCCGAACGCACGCAGGAACTCGTCGCGCGCGCGCGCCACGATCCGCTCACCGGCCTGCCCAACCGGCTGTCGCTGCTCGACGAGCTCGGTGCACGGCTGGCGGCGCGGCGTGACGCCGCGGTGCTCTTCCTGTCGATCGAGGGCATGGACGAGGTTTCGCGCCTGCACGGCTTCGGCGTGGCCGACGAGCTCGCGCGCGCGGCAGCGCGGCGGCTGCGCGAATGCGTCCCGGAGGGCTTCCTCGCGGTGTGGAACAGCACGCAGTGGGTCCTGCTGTGCGACTGTGCTCCGGCGAGGGGCGCGACCGGCGCGCTCGCCGAGCGGCTGCTCGCCGGCTTCCGCCCGCCGGTCGAGGTCGAACACATGCGGCTGCACCTCGGTCTGCGCATCGGCATCGCCGCCGAGGCGGACGAGCGCAGCCCGGAGCAGCTCGTGCGCATGGCGGCGCTCGCGCTGCCCGCAGGCGAGGGGCAGTGGCAGGCCTACGAGGCCGAGCTCGAGACGCGGATGCAGCGCCGCAACGGCATCCGCGAGGCCTTGCGCGGCGCGGTCGGGCGCGACGAGTTCTCGCTGGTGTACCAGCCCAAGGTGGAGCTGTGCAGCGGCGACATCGTCGGCGTCGAGGCCCTGCTGCGTTGGGACAGCAGCGCCTACGGACGCGTTTCGCCCGCCGAGTTCGTCCCCATCGCCGAGGCCAGCGGCGAGATCCTCGCGATCGGCGGCTGGGTCGTGCGCGCCGCGCTCGCCACGCTGCGGCGCTGGCGCGAGGCGAGGCGCGTCGCCGACGTATTCGGCATGGCGATCAACGTATCGACCCAGCAGCTCATGCAGCCGGACTTCGCCGAGCGCCTCGTCGCCGAGGTCGAGGCCAGCGGCGTGCCGCCCGCGGCGCTCGAGCTCGAGGTCACCGAATCCGGCCTGATGCAGGACATGGCGCTCGCCGCCCGCCACCTCGACCACCTCGCGCGCGCGGGCTTCCGCATCGCGATCGACGACTTCGGCACCGGGCATTCCTCGCTCGCCTACCTCAAGGCCTTGCCGGTCTCGGTGCTCAAGATCGACCGTGCCTTCATCCGCGAGCTCCACGCCAATCCCGCCGACCAGCGCCTCACCGGCACCGTGATCGACATGGCGCGGCATTTCGAATTCATCACGGTTGCCGAGGGCGTGGAGCAGGAGGCCCAGCTCGAACGCCTCATTGACATGGGCTGCGATCTCGTCCAGGGCTTCATGTTCGCCCCGCCCCTGAAGGAGGACGCGCTGTTCCGGCTGATGAAGACGGGCTTCGCGCACATGCCGGTGTTCGGCGGGGCGGTGGCGTAGAGGGGTAGGCGCTGGCCCGACGGCCCGGTTCGCGGCTTGCGCCGCTCCCACGGAAACCGCCGATGCCCCGATCGCGACTTGCGTCGCTCCCACGGAAACCGCCCCGCCCCGTGGGAGCGGCGCAAGCCGCGAAAGGAGCTCAGGGCAACCGCCGGCACCCGTGGGAGCGGCGCAAGCCGCGAATGAAGCGGTTCGGGATGCGACCCCCGTGCAGAACGCCGCCGTTCATCCTCGCGCGTTCTCCGCTTCGTCTTCCCCGTCACCGCCTCCACGCCCGCGCCGGCGATCGTCTACGTTCCCTGAAAGTCCAGCAGCCCGCTCTCGCGCCGGGTCGCCTGCAACACGCCATGCTCCAGCAGGCCCTCGCGTTCGGCCACCAGGCTGAAGGCCTTGCGGGCGCGCGTGATCGCGGTGTAGATCAGCTCGCGCACGAGCACGTTGCCGCTCTGCGCGGCGAGCACCAGCACCGTGTGCTCGAACTCCGAGCCCTGGCTCTTGTGCACCGTCATCGCGAACGCGGTCTCGACATGGGCGAGGCGGCTCGCCGCCACCGAGCGCAAGGCCTCGCCGTCGAGGAAGTGCACCCGCAGGCCGCCGCTCTCGAGCGCCGGCAGGGTGATGCCGATGTCGCCGTTGAAGACGCCGAGCGCGGGGTCGTTGCGGGTGACCATGACCGGGCGCCCGGCGTACCAGGTCCCGCGTGGCGACAGCAGACGCGCGCGCGCGAGCGCGTGCTCGATCGCGCGGTTGAGCCCGGCCATGCCCCAGTCGCCTTCGCGCACCGCGCACAGCACGCGGAAGCGGTCGAAGGCGTGCAGGATCGCCGTCGCCCACGCGGCGTGCGCCTCGGCGTCCTTGCCTGCCGGTCCGCGTGCGAGCAGCTCCAGATAGTCGCGGTAGCAGGCGGGTGCGCCCCTGCGGCCGCCGAGCGCGAGCGCGATCACCGCCGCCACCGGTCCGCCCTCGACCCCGTGCAGCGCGCCGCTCGCATCCTCGCGCAGCAGGCGCGCGGGCAGGGCCGGGTCGCGCGCCGCGTTGACCGCGTGCGCGAGCGCGCCGATCGGCCCCTCGAAGCGCCGGCTCTCGCGCAGCATCACGGTGTGCTGGGCGAGCGCGGGCGCCTTGTCCGTGGGCTCCAGGTAGCGCGTGGGCAGGGCCTCGCCGGTGGTGGCGAGCAGGTAGCGTGCGGTCTCGGCGTCGTAGCGTCCGTCCGAGGCGTCGCGGCAGAGGTCGCCGAGCACCGCGCCGGCCTCGACCGACGCGAGCTGGTCCTTGTCGCCGAGCAGCACCAGGCGCGCGCCGCGCGGCAGGGCTTCGAGCAGGGCGGCCATCATCTCCAGGTGCACCATCGAGGCTTCGTCCACGATCACCACGTCCACGTCGAGCGGATTGCCGGCGTGGTGGCGGAAGCGCCGCGTGTCGGGACGGGCGCCGAGCAGCGCGTGCAGGGTGCGCGCGGCGCCGATGCGGCGGGTCAGCGCGGCGAGGTCGAGGTGGCCGCCCAGGCTGCGCTGGAGGGCCTGCAGCGAGCCGTCGATGGCCTGGCGCAGGCGCGCGGCGGCCTTGCCGGTGGGGGCGGCGAGCGCGATGCGCAGGCGCTCGGGCGCCGGGTGGGTGGCGAGCATCAGCGCGAGCAGGCGCGCGGCGGTGTAGGTCTTGCCGGTACCGGGGCCGCCGGTGAGGATGCTCAGGCGCCCGCGCAAGGCGATCGCGCAGGCGAGCTTCTGCCAGTCGACCGCCGCCTCGTGGGCCGGAGTGCCGGGCGCGGCCGGAAACAGGCGGTCCAGCCAGGTGCGCGCACGCGCCTCGTCGACCGGCTCGGGTTGCGCGCAGCGCGCCGCCACCGCGGCGGCGACGCTGCGCTCGTACTGCCAGTAACGGCGCAGGTAGAGCCGCGGTGCGGTGTCGGGTCCGTCCACCAGCAGGGGCTGGCCGAGTTCGGGGTCGTGGCCGATGCGGCGCACCACGGGGCTTTGCTGCAGCGCCGCCAGCCAGGCGGCGGAATCGGCGGGCAGGTTCTGCCACAGCGCGGCGATCGCCGCTTGGGCCTCCATCGGCCAGGCCAGCAGATCCTGGTCGGTCGCGGCGAGCGGGGCGAGCGGCAGGCAGCTATGGCCGCGGCCCTCCATGCGCGCCAGCACCGCTGCGCCCACCAGCAGCGCGGGCGGCGCGGCGGGGTCGAGGCTGGCGATGAAACGGGCGAAGGCGCTGTCGAGCTGGCGCAGCAGGCCGGCGTCCGTCCAGGCGTCGAGGGTGGCGAGGAGGGCGTCGGTCGGCGCGGAGGGCGCTGTCGCCGCGTGTGGCGCCGCGGCAGGCGAGGGCGAAGCGTGGATGGGGCTCATGCCAGGGAAGCCTCGTCGGCGAGCAGGTGGTCCAGGGTGTCGAGCAGCTCGATCAGCGCCGGCGTGGCCGGGATGGCGTATTCGCCGCGCGCCGGCCCGTCGATGCCACGCAGGAAGAGATACAGCGCGCCGCCGAGCTGGCGGGCGGGCTCGTAGGCCCCGCCCAGGCGCGCGCGCAGCAGGCGATGCAGCGCGAGCAGGTAGATCGCCGCCTGCACGTCGTAGCGGTGATGCGCCATCGCCGCCTCGAGTGCGGCGCGGTCGTAGGCGCTGCCGTCCTCGCCCAGGCTGTTCGACTTGTAGTCCAGCACCCAATAGCGCCCGTCGTGTTCGAACACCAGGTCGGCGAAGCCCATCAGCATGCCGTGCAGTTCGCGCTGCGGCAGTGCGGGGCGGGGCTGGGCGTGGAGCAGGTGGCGCCGACACAGCGCGTCCACCGCCGTCGCCTGCAGCTGAGCGGAGGGCAGCCAGAACTCCATCTCGGTGATCAGCACGCGCAGGTCCTGCAGCGCCGCGTCCAGGCTGGGCAGGCGGGCGCCGAGCAGGGCGCGCATCCACTGCACAAGCTCGTCGGCACGCTCGCCGTGGCCGGCGCGCTCGCAGCGCCGGCGCAGCGCGGCCTCCAGGCCCTCGTTGGTGGCGAGCGCGAAGCCTTCCGCGGCGAGCCATTCGAGCACGTCGTGGAGGAAGTCGCCGGCGAAGGCGCCGCGCGGGAAGCGGTGCCAAGGCGGCCGGTCCGTGTCGGGGGGGGCGAGGGCGAGGCCACCGTCCGCACCGGATGGCGCCAGTGCGGCATCCTCCTCCAGGCGGACGAGCGCCTCGTCGGCCGCCGGGCGGCGGACGTGGACCGGCAGGATGCGGGCGGCCCCGGCCGCCTCGGCCTGGCCGTAATCGTCCGCCGCCAGGGGGGCTGCCGAGCCGGCTTCATCGGGCGCCGCGGCGAAGAGGTCGGCGGTGGTGCCGCGTGCGGGCGCCGGTGGCGCGCTTCCGGCGCCCGGCAGGGCGACCATCTGCGCCGGATCGATGTCGCGCACCAGCGCGGAGAAGCTGCCGAGCGACCAGCGACGCTCGAAGTCGGCGCGGTAGGGCGCGCTGTCCTGCAGCGGCGGCAAGGCCTCGCGCCGGCGCAGCAGGGTGTGCGCCTCTTCGGGCGGCGCGGCCTCGAGCGCGATGCGGGTGCGGCCGTCGGCCTCCGTGCCGGTCGCGCCATCCTGCGCGGCGGCTGTCGCCAGCGCCTGCAGCGGGGCGAGCCAGGCGGCCTCGTCGAGCGCAGCGCCGCCCGCGAGCAGGTGCCCGGGCGCGCTGCGATGGGTCTGGCAGGCCTTGCCCTTGCCGATCCTGACCGCGGCGAAGCCCATCCACAGCGCGTGGCGCGCGCGCGTCAGCGCGACGTAGAACAGGCGCAGGTCTTCGCGCAGGCGCTCGGCCTCGGCGCGTTCGAGGTCGGCGTCGTCGTAGTCGAGCGCGAGCCGCCGCCGCCCGCTGGCGTCGGCGAGCTTGAGGTAGCGCGCGGTCCTGCGCTCCACCGCGCGGAAGCTGGTGGCGAAGGGGAGGCAGACCACGGGGTATTCGAGACCCTTGCTCTTATGCACCGTGACCACCTTGACGAGGTCGGCGTCGCTCTCCAGGCGTACCACCTGTTCCTCGCCGGCGCCGCTGCCGCCGGCCTCGATCGTCATCGCCAGCCAGCGCACCAGCGCGGTCTCGCCCTCGAGCGTGGCGCCGGCCTGCTGCAGCAGCTCGGCCAGGTGCAGGAAGTTGGTGAGCCGGCGCTCGCCCTCGGGCTCGGCCAGCCAGCGCGCGGGCAGGTCGAGCAGGTGCAGGCTGCGGCGCAGCATGGTGAGCACGCCGAGCTCGCGCCAGGCGACGTGCAGCGCGCGGAACTGCTCGCTGCGCGCGTCGAAGGCCGCGTCCGAGCTCGCCAGCCGGGCCAGTTCGGGGATCGACAGGCCCACCGTGCGGGTGGCGAGCGCGGCGCGCACGAGGCGGGCGTCGAGCGGCGAGGCCACCGCGCGCAGCCAGTGCAGCAGGTCGTGCGCCTCCGCGCTGGCGAAGACCGAGTCCTTGTCCGACAGATAGACCGAGGCCAGGCCGCGCCGGCGCAGCGCGCGCCGCACCTCCGCGGCCTCGCGCCCGCTGCGCACGAGCACCGCGATGTCGGCCGGGCGCAGGCGCTGGAATGCCTTGCCGGGGGCCTGGAAGCCGGCGTGCTCGTCGTTGAGCCAGCCGACGATGCGCTCGGCGCAGCGCGCGGCGAACAGGCGGCGGATCTCGCCGGCGCTGCGCAGCGTCAGGTCATGGTGGATGAGCAGCGCCGGGGGCACGCCGCCATCGGCATGGAAGACCTCTTCGCGCCCCTTCGCCGCCACCGCCTCGAAGGGCAGGGCGTTGTCCGCCGCGTCGCGAAAGCCGAAGGCGCCCGCGCCCGGGCGGTCCTCGGCCTGGGCGAACCAGGTGTTGACCGCGCTCACCAGCGCGTGCGCAGAGCGGAAGTTGGTGCCGAGCATGTAGTGCCGGCCGGCGGTGGCGCGGCGGGCCTGAAGGTAGCTGTAGATGTCCGCGCCGCGAAATCCGTAGATCGACTGCTTGGGGTCGCCGATCAGCAGCAGCGCGCTGCGCGGGTCGTCGTCGGCGGTGCGGTAGAGCGCGTCGAAGAGGCGGTACTGCAGCGGCGAGGTGTCCTGGAACTCGTCGATCAGCGCCACCGGGTACTGGGTGAGGATGCGCTCGCGCAGGCGCGCGCCGTGCGGCCCGGCGAGGGCGCGGTCGAGACGGTCGAGCAGGTCGGCGAAGCCGAAGCTGCGCGCCTGGCGCTTGAGCTCGGCGAGGCGCTCGCCGACCCGGGTGGCGGCGTGGATGCGTAGCGCGGTGCGCGGGTCGGGTAGGGCGTCGTGGTCTTCGATCAGGCCGGCGAAGGCGGCGAAGTGCTCGGGCAGCACGGGCGCCGGGGCGTCGGCCTTGCGCGCCTCGAGCAGGCCGTCTGGGGTGAGGCGGTGGCGGGCGCTGTCGGGGAGCTCGAGCCTGCGGTCGAGCGGGTTGCGCGCCCACTGTTCGAGCGCCTCCAGCCAGGGCGTGTAATAGCGCTCGTGCAGCTTGGTGCGATTCCACAGCTTGGCCTTGGTGGCGAGTTCCTCGTCCAGCCAGTCCTTCATGGCGCGCGCGCGCTCGGCCCAGCCACGCGAGAGCGCCACCCGCGCCCGGCGGTGCGCGCCGCCGACGCGCCCGATCAGCGCGGCCAGGGTTTCGCCACCGGCCGAATCGCGCCGCACGCCGTCCTGGTCGCCGGGATCCGCGCTCCGATCCCGGTCCCCGCCGTCATCCCGATCCGCGCCCTGCAGCGGTTGGCCGACGAGCGCGCGCATGTCCTCGACGAGGGCGTGCACGTCGGCCCACTGCGCGAGTACGAGCTCCAGCGCCTCGCCGGCGAGCGGGTAGCAGTGCTGGCGCCAGTAGTCCTGCGCGGCCTCGGTCAGCAGCACGCTCTCGTCGGCGGCGAGCTCCTCGTCGAAGGGGTTGCCGCTGTCGAAGGCGTGTTCGCGCAGCATGCGTTGGCACCAGGCGTCGATGGTGAACACCGCCGCGTCGTCCATGGCCGCGGCCGCCATCGCCAGGCGCCAGGCGGCGTTGCGGCGCGCGGCCGCGTCGGGGTAGGCAGCGCGCAGTTCGTCGAGCAGGGGGTCGGGTGCGCTGCCCGCGTCTTCGTTGCGGAACCAGGCCGCAGCCTCGCGCAGGCGCTCGCGGATGCGCTCGGAGAGCTCGCGCGTGGCGGCGCGGGTGAAGGTCATCACCAGGATCTCGGCGGGCAGCAGCGGACGCGCGAAGGCGGTGTCGGCGTCGCCGTGGCCGAGCACCAGGCGCAGGTAGAGCGCGGCGATGGTCCAGGTCTTGCCGGTTCCGGCGCTGGCCTCGATGAGGCGGCTGCCGCGCAGCGGAAAGCAGGCGGGGTCGAGGCGGTGGCTCATCGGGCAGACTCCTGGGTCTCGGGTGCCGGGTGGGGGACGGCCTCGACGTGGCTGTCCATCCATTCGAGCAGCGGGCCGTAGAGCGCGCGCGCGAGGTGCTCGAAGCGGCCGTCCTCGATCAGCGCGGCGTAGTCGGGATAGCAGCGTGCGAGGCTGGCCTCCTCGACCTCGCCGCGCCGGTGCTCGCTGCCCTCGTAGGCTTCGGCAGGCTTGCCCTCGCCGACGAGGGCGAGCGCGGTGCGGGCCGCCACCGGCAGCGGCTCGCCCAGGCCCGCGATCCAGGCCTCGATCAGGCGGGCGAGCAGGGCGCGCGCGACGGCGGGGTCGGTGGGGACGATGTGGACGGTGGCGTCGCGGCCGACCAGCAGGCCGCCGCTCGGGCTGTCCGCCGCGGCGGCGAGCAGGCTGCGCACCCAGGGCAGCAGCAGGCGCCAAGGGCGCAGCGTGCCCTTGTCGGCGTCTTCGAGCAGGCGGCCAGGGTCGTGGGCGAGCCACGAGGGTAGCGCGTGCTCGTCGGCGCGCACGCGGTGGTCCAGCCAGTCCTCCATGAGCGCGCCGGCATGCGCGAAGCGCAGGTTGCGGCGCTCGGCGTCGAGGGGATGGCTGGCGCGGACCAGCCGCCACGCGCGCAGCAGCGGCAGCACGGCCTCGCCGAGTGCGGCGCGGGCGCGCAGGCCGAGGCCGCCGATCGGCAGTCGGCCGGCGCGCTCGATGCGTCCGAGCTGGGCCTCGACCGCGGCTTCGAGTGCGAAGGCGTGCAGCTCGGGTGGTGGCAGCAGGGCGAGATCGGCGAGCACCGCGGCGGCGAGTTCCTCGACCAGGCCGTGTTCCTCGAGACCGTCGAAGCCGAAGGCCTCGTCGTCGGGCAGGGCCTCGTCCACGTCCTCGTACACCACGCCGAGGCGCTCGCGGAAGAAGACCTTGACCGGGTTGCGCAGGAAGGCGGCGAGCGCCGCGATGGTGAGCGGGACCGCCGGGTCGGGGACGAAGGGGGGCAGCGGCGGGGAGGCAGCCTCGCCGCGCGTGGGACGAGTTGCGCGGCCCGTGGCTTCGCGGTTCACCTGCCCGTCATGCGACGGCACGGCATCGTCCTGCGCTGCCGCCTCGACGTGCGCGGCGCGCCACTCGCGCGCGTAGGTGAGCAAGGGCGTGCCCGGCTCGAAGTAGCGCCGGCTGAAGGGCTGCAGCGGGTGCTCGACGGTGCGTTCGGCCACCACCGCGGGTGACCAGCCCGCGGCGAGGTAGTCGCGCAGCTGGGCGACCAGCACCGAGGGCGGCTGCACGCTGTTGTCGCGCACGTTGCGCCCGCACCAGCTCAGGTAGAGCACCCGGCGGGCCGAGAGCAGGGCCTCGAGCATGAGCTGGCGGTCGTCGTCGCGGCGGGCGCGGTCGCCCGGGCGCTGCTGGCCCGGCAGGGCCATGAGGTCGAAGTCGCTGCGCGGGCTGCGGCGCGGATAGTCGCCGTCGTTCATGCCGAGCAGGCAGACCACCTCGAAGGGGATCGCACGCATCGGCATCAGCGTGCAGAAGGTGACCCCGCCGGCGCGGAAGCGCTTGTCGAGCGCGGGGCTCTCGAGCGCGGCGAGCCAGGCCTCGGCGGCGACGGCGAGCGGCAGCTCGGCCTCGAAACCGGCCTCGTCGCAGGCCTCGAGCCAGCGTTCGAGGGCGTCGTCGAGCGCGGCCAGGGTCTGGCGGTCGGTGTCGTCCACCGCACGCACCAGGTCGGCGAGCAGGGCGCGCAGGCGCTGGGTCCAGGCCGCGGGCGTGGCGGGTCGGCGGCTGTCGGCCTGCCAGCGGATCAGGCGCTCGACCAGGCGGGCGAGGGCGCCGGCGAGCTCGGCGTCGAGGCCGCCGACCTCGTCGTAGGGCTCGATGCCGGCGAAAGGCGCGTCCATCGTGACCTCCGAACGCCCGGCGGCGTAGCCCATCAACATGCGGCGCAGGCCGAAGAGCGCGCTGTTCTGCTCGCCGCAGGCCTGCAGGCCGAGCCCTGCGCGGTGACGCGCGTCGAGGCCCCAGCGGATGCCGGCGCCGCGCATCCACCCGGTGAGCCGTGGCAGCCCATCCTCGGCAAGGCCGAAGCGGGCGGCGATGGCGGGCACGTCGAGCAGGGCGCCGAGGTCGGACAGCCGGCAGCGGTCGTGCCGGATGCGCAGCAGCCACTCCACCGCGCCCATCAGCGGGCTGCTCGCGCGCGCCGACAGGTCGGCGATGTCGAAGGGGATGTGGCGCGGGTCGTGGCGGCCGTACTGGCCGAAGACCGCGCGGATCGCCGGCGCGAAGTCGTCGATCGAGGGCACCATCACGACGATGTCGCGCGGGCGCAGCGGCTTGTCCCCGGGGGGCCGGGCGAGCAGGGCGAGGAGCTGGTCGTGGAGGATCTCGAGCTCGCGCACCGGGCTGTGGGCGAGGTGGAAGACGATGGAGCGGTCCTCGGCCGGCACCGGCGGGTGCGGATGCTCGGCGAGCGGGGTGAGGTCGCGGATGTGGCGCTGGACCTGGACGAGCAGGGTGGGCTGGGCAACGTCGTGGGTGTCCTGGTCGTCGTCGAAGAGGTCGATGCGGGCGAGCGGGAAGCGCGCGCGCGTCTGCTCGGCGTCGTCGAAGGCGTCGAGCTGGCGCACGAAGTCGCGCGCCTGGCGACCCCAGGCGGCGAGGAGCGGGTGGGCGTGCAGGTGCATCGCGTCCAGCCCGACGTCCTGCAGCTCGCGGCCGTCGCGCAGCGGCTGGCGGCGGCGGGCGATGCGCAGCCACTCGCGCCCGTCCAGGATGTCGGCCCAGTGGAAGCGGCAGGGGTTGGGGATGGCGAGCAGCACCTGGGCGTGGCGCGACAGCGCGGCGAGCAGCTGCAGCGTGGGCAGCGGCACGTGGGTCATGCCGAAGAGCACGACGCGGCGCGGCAGCGCGGCGGCCGGGTGCAGGGCGGCGTCCTCCGCGATCGCGTCGAGCGCCGCGAGCACGCGGTCGTGCAGTTGCGGCCGGGTCAGCGCGCGCTGCTGCGGGTCGAGCTCGTCGACCACGCGCTGCCACAGCCGTGCCTGCCAGCGCTGGTCCTCGGGCAGCGGGGTCTCGCCGCGGCCGGTGAGTGGAGTCTCGCCGCGGCCGGCGAGTGGAGTCTCGCCGCGGCCGGCGTCGGGCAGCGCCTCGCGCCCTTCTCCCCAG
>ERZ795061.372-NODE-372-length-46290-cov-10.762193_pt1 | contig 46290 bp, 39 predicted proteins | sample MGYA00375145_ERZ795061 | MGnify/ENA primary metagenome ERZ795061 (study PRJEB30190, sample SAMN05720144) | anaerobic digester metagenome | isolation source: active sludge of municipal wastewater-treating anaerobic digesters | place: USA | collected 2014-12-22 ... | reverse complement strand
TCATTTGATGAACTCGCAGAAAAAATGGGCAAGGAGTTGGAAGATATTCCTGGCGTAAGCTTCGGGTTTCAATTTCCGGTTCAAATGCGCTTTAATGAACTCATGACCGGTGCGCGGCAGGATGTGGTTTGTAAAATTTTCGGTGAAGATCTGGATACGCTTGCGCGTTATTCCAAAAAGCTTGGAGAATTGATCTCCACGGTTGATGGCGCGACCAACCTATATGTTGAAACTGTAACGGGCATGCCGCAGGTTGTTATCACCTACAACCGGGAGGCAATGGCCATGTACGGACTTAACGTGCGTGACATTAACAACACGGTGAACACCGCGTTTGCCGGTCAAAGTGCCGGGCTCGTGTATGAAGGTGAAAAACGCTTCGACCTTGTGGTGCGTCTTGAAAACGAATCGAGAAGAAATGTCAAAGACATTCAAAATCTTCTGATCCCCATTGACAATGGTACTCAGGTGCCTCTCTATCAGGTAGCCAACATTGCGGAGATTGTTGGGCCAAATCAGATTCAGAGGGAAAATACACGAAGAAGAATCATTGTTGGCTTCAACGTTCGTGGGCGTGATGTTCAATCTATTGTAACTGAATTGCAGGATAAGGTGTCGAATAGCTTAAACCTTCCTCCAAGTTATACCATTAAGTATGGCGGAGCGTTTGAAAACCTCAATGCAGCGAAAGCGCGATTGACCATTGTTCTTCCAATTGCCCTGCTTCTTATTTTTCTCATGCTCTATTTTGCTTTTGGATCAATCAAACAAGGATTGCTCATCTATACCGCCATCCCGCTTTCTGCCATGGGTGGTATATTTTCTCTTTGGATCCGGGATATGCCTTTCAGTATATCAGCAGGCGTAGGTTTTATTGCATTGTTTGGCGTGGCGGTACTGAATGGAATTTTATTAGTTTCTCAATTTAATCTGCTGAAGAGCGAAGGCTGGACAGATACTGAACGCATTGTTATTCACGCCACCAAATCAAAGTTGCGCGCCATCCTGATGACGGCATTTGTTCCTGCTCTTGGATTTATTCCTATGGCGATCAGTCAGGGGGCAGGAGCGGAAGTACAAAAACCGCTTGCGACTGTGGTGATTGGCGGATTGATTATCTCAACCATGCTCACACTATTTATTCTGCCTGTTCTTTATTCTCTGATTGAAAAAAGAATTACACATAAGGGAAATGATCTTCAAATGGCTTAAAAAAATCTCAAATGAAAAGAATTGCACTTGCATTCAGTCTTGGCCTGCTATTGTTCTCCTGTAAAAAGGATAGCCGGCAAAGCGATGTGACAACATCGGGCGTTGAAAGTGATAATGTTCAGTTAACTGCAGAGCAAATTAAAAATGCTGAGATAGTAATTGGTACACCCCAAAAACGGAGCATGAATACTGCCATTCGTTTAAACGGAGTGATTGAAGTTCCCCCGGCTAATAAAATATCGGTCAGCAATCCGTTTGGAGGGTACATTAAAAAAATGAATCTCTTGCCTGGGACACGCGTAAAACAAGGCGATATGCTGGCTGTCATGGAAGATCCTCAGTACATTCAATTACAACAAGATTACCTGATGGCTAAGAGCAAATTGGAATTTCTTAGTAAAGACTTCCTCCGGCAACGGGATTTAAATGCTGATAAATCTGCCAGTGATAAAACTTTTCAGCAGGCAAGCAGCGATTATATGAGTCAGAAAGTTTTAACGAAGGCGCTGTACGAGAAATTAAAACTAATTCATATCAATCCCGATCAATTGGATGAAACCTCATTATCCGGATCCGTTACCCTTCGCTCTCCTATTAACGGTTACGTAGCCGCGATCTACGTCAATGTAGGGAAATATGTTAGCCCTACCGATGTCTTGCTTTTGCTTGTCGATGAGAGCCAGTTGCATGTTAGTCTCACTGCTTTTGAAAAAGACATCGCGTTAATCGCCCTGGGTCAAAGGGTAAATATTTACTCCAATGTTCAGCCTCAAAAAAATTACACCGCCCGTGTTCATCTTATTAACAAAAGCCTGAATGATGAGCGCACCAGTGAAATACATTGCGATCTGGAAAATGCCGACAAGGAACTTCTTCCGGGTATGTTTGTTACCGGTGAAATCCAACTTAAAAACAGTGAAGTCATTTCAGTGCCCGAAGATGCTATTGTGAGTTGGGAAAATAAATACTACGTCTTTATAGAAAAATCAACGGGGGTATTCACCATATCTCCTGTTGAAATAGGAATGACTACCAATGGCTTTACCGAACTCAAAAACATATCAGCTACACAAAAGCTAGTAATCAAAAATGCTTACAGTCTATTGATGAAGATGAAATCTACTCAAGAGTAGCTTAGTTCAAAATGGAAGATCCCTGAACGACTTATAAAGCCAGAACAGAACATAGAGTTGCACGTATCTTTAGTTTTCACCCCCATTTTAAACCTTTTAAATAGTTCGTTCAGAATCTATTCAGATTTTCTTGTTTATTTTACCCTCCTAAATGTTTAATCACGTGTCTATTCACAAGGCAATCGGAATCCTGCTAGTAAATATAACCTTGTTGGGAAGCATGCTTGATTTGCATGATCTGGCAAAATTACCGAGGCTGATTGAACATTATCATCAGCATAAGACCAAAACGGTTGATGTTTCCTTTGTTGATTTTTTAGACCTTCACTACGGCTCAGGGGCGGCCCAACACGATCAGGAGGAACATGAAGAACACAAAAGCTTGCCTTTTAAAAACACAGATTGCACATTTACCCACACGGTCATCGTTTTGCCTTTATTTAAAGCGCCCGAAATCGCCTCACTGGAATCCGTTGTTACATATTCCAATTTTTACAACTCCGCCTTTTCTTCAGAGTTTAGTCAGTCTGTTTGGCAACCCCCCCGAGTTCTTTAATACGACTGAGCCGTATTAGGTTCCACATTTTTGACCAACTCATTTTCAGTCGCGGTCTAAGTATGGATGTTTAATTGCAGTGGTTTGAATCCGGCTATGAAACCGAATCCCTAAGAAATAAAAAATTGGATGTAAAGAGCGCGTTAATAAAGACCGTTCTAATCAATGTTAAAAAAGCGATGCTAAATAAAATCATAGAGTTTTCAGTAAGGCAAAAACTAATCATTGGGCTGCTGGTGATTGGCCTCATCGGCTACGGTAGTTATGAATTCACACGTCTACCCATTGATGCCGTGCCGGATATTACCAATAACCAGGTTCAGGTAATCACAATTGTTCCATCCTTAGGTGCTGCAGATATTGAACGCCTTATCACCTTCCCTATTGAACAAGTAAACAGCAATATTCATGGCCTTCTTGAAATCAGGAGTTTTTCAAGATTTGGATTGTCACTTGTAACAATAGTATTTGACGATGATACTGATGTGTACTGGGCTCGTCAGCAAGTAACCGAGCGTCTGCAGATTGTCAAAGATCAACTTCCAAAAGGATTAGGTGTGCCTGTGTTAGCCCCCGTTACCACGGGTCTGGGCGAAATCTATCAATATGTGGTGAAGCCCAAAAAAGGATATGAAAGCCGATATGATATTACTGAGTTGCGCACCATCCAGGATTGGATTGTAAGAAGGCAACTGTTGCGTGTATCCGGTGTGGCAGATGTCAGCAGTTTTGGGGGTAAATTGAAACAGTACGAAATAGCCATTGATCCGAACAAACTGAAGTCTTATGGACTGACCGTTAGTGATGTGTTCAGTGCCCTTGAGAATAATAACCAGAATACAGGAGGCGCTTACATCGAGCGACAAGCTACTGTACTATACATTCGAAGCGAAGGGTTAATTGGTAATCTCGCTGATATCAACAGCATCGCAGTTAAAAACACGGAGAACGGAACTCCATTATTTATAAAAGATGTGGCCGAAGTGCGGCTGGGCAATGCTATCCGCTATGGTGCAATGACCTACAACGGAGAGGGTGAGGTTGCAGGGGCGGTTGTAATGATGCTGAAAGGGGCCAACAGTAGCGAGGTAATTAAAGCTGTTAAAGATAAAATTGAGCAGATCAAAAAGATTTTACCGGAAGGCGTGGAGGTAGAACCTTTTCTGGACAGAACCAAAATGGTAAGCCATGCGATCGGCACCGTTGAGAAAAATTTAATGGAGGGCGCTCTGATTGTTGTTTTCGTGCTCGTCCTGTTTCTTGGAAATTTCAGAGCTGGCTTTTTGGTAGCATCCGTTATTCCGCTCGCTATGCTTTTTGCGGTGATTATGATGAACCTGTTTGGCGTAAGTGGAAACCTGATGAGTTTGGGTGCTCTAGACTTTGGGTTGATTGTAGATGGGGCTGTTATTATTGTTGAAGCGGTTATGCATCAGCTGGCCCATGGTAAAAAGTTCAAGTCACTCAATACGATAAATCAAAACGAAATGGATGGAGAAGTAATCCATTCGGCAGGAAGGATGATGAATAGCGCTGTATTCGGACAAATCATAATCCTAATTGTATATCTTCCTATTTTCAGTCTACAGGGCATTGAAGGAAAAATGTTTAAGCCCATGGCTCAAACTGTTGCGTTTGCGTTGCTGGGTGCTTTCATTCTTTCGCTCACCTACATTCCCATGATGAGTTCTGTTTTTCTAAGTAAGAAAGTAAAGCACTCAAAAAACATTTCGGATAAAATGATGGAAAAAATTGAACGCCTTTATGAATTCGCTCTGCAAAAAGTTTTGGGTTTTCCCAAAACCGTTGTGGTGGCAGTTATTGCACTATTTATTAGCGCGCTGATAACCCTTTCTTTCCTCGGAGGTGAATTTATTCCGGCCCTGGAAGAAGGCGATTTTGCCGTTGACACCCGTGTGCTTACCGGAAGCAATCTTAATGTTTCTATTGATGCTACTTTGAAAGGAGAAAAAATACTCCTCGAGAATTTTCCAGAAGTAATAAAAGTGGTGGGCAAAACAGGAAGCGGTGAAGTACCTACTGACCCGATGCCTATTGAGGCCAGTGACATGATGATTATTCTGAAGGATAAAGACGAGTGGACTTCGGCCACTACCTTCAATGAACTTGCTGAAAAAATGGGCAAAGCATTAGAGGCTGTGCCCGGGGTCACTTTTGGTTTTCAATATCCTGTGCAAATGCGTTTCAATGAATTGATGACGGGGGCGAGGCAGGATGTGGTTTGCAAAATCTTTGGTGAAAACCTTGATACGCTCGCGTTCTATGCCAATAAATTAGGCAATGTGATAAACACAGTAGAAGGGAGTGCCAACTTATATGTGGAGGCAGTGGGAGGAATGCCTCAGATCGTTATAAAGTATAATCGGGCAGCGATTGCGCAATACGGTTTGAATATCTCCGAGATCAATAGAATTGTCAACACCGCATTTGCCGGTCAAAGCACCGGTCAAGTGTATGAAGAGGAAAAAAGATTTGATCTGGTCGTGCGCATGGTAGGCGAACAAAGAAAAAATATAAGCGATGTTCAAAATTTATTAATTCCATCTCCGCAGGGAAATCAAATTCCTTTAAATCAGTTAGCCGATGTGGAAATTAAAGAAGGGCCTAATCAAATTCAGCGCGAGGATGCCAAGCGTAGAATCATCATTGGTTTTAATGTTCGTGGGCGCGATGTGCAAACTATAGTGACCGAGCTGCAACAAAAGGTAGATACACAAATAAAATTTCCGGTTGGTTATTATGTAACTTATGGTGGTGCGTTTGAAAATCTGAATGCAGCTAAGAAAAGACTAAGCATTGCTGTACCTGTATCATTGTTATTAATTTTCTTCATGCTCTACTTTGCTTTTAATTCTGTTAAGCACGGTTTATTAATTTATTCCGCTATCCCACTGTCTGCTATTGGAGGGATTTTTGCCCTCGCAACACGAGGTATGCCATTCAGCATAAGTGCCGGGGTTGGCTTTATCGCTTTGTTTGGCGTGGCCGTACTAAACGGAATTGTGTTGGTGGCAGAATTCAATCGCCTTAAAGCGGAAGGACAGTACAACCTCTATCACATCGTAATGTCTGGAACAAAGCTTAGACTTCGGCCCGTGCTGATGACCGCATTGGTGGCTTCTTTAGGTTTTCTGCCTATGGCATTAAGTAACGGTGCCGGTGCAGAGGTTCAGCGACCACTGGCTACGGTGGTAATCGGAGGATTGTTGATTGCCACGCTACTTACCTTATTTGTTCTGCCTGTGTTATACATCCTATTTGAAACTAAACTCGGAAAGAAAAAAAGAATGATGCCAATACCTGTTTTAGTAGTCTTTGCTCTGTTGGCCGCCTCAATTCCAGCAGCAAATGCACAAACACCAATTAGTGTACAGGCGGCCATTGATACAGCTTTGGTCAATAACTTATTGGTTAAGAATGAGCGATTAAAAGCTGAGTATCAAAAGCAATTGATTAAATCGGGGGCTAATCTTCCGCAAACTACTGTAATCGGTGAGTATGGTCAGATAAACAGTTCCTTCTCTGACAATCGGTTTGTGGTCAATCAAAACATCAACTTCCCTTCTGTGTATTCGAATCAAAAGTCTGTTCTACGAGAAGAGTGGAGAAGCAGTATGTTGAATGTAGCGTTGAAAGAAGTGGATCTAAAGCGGCAAGTTTCACAAGTATATTATATGCTCACCTATTTGCAACAAAAGAAAAAATTACTGCAACAAAATGATAGTTTATATGGTGAGTTTTTGAAGAAGGCTAATCTGCGGTTTAAGGCCGGAGAAAGCAACATACTCGAAAAAACTACTGCAGAAACACAACGAGGACAAATCGCTTTGCAACTTAGTTTGCTTAATGCCGATTTGGATTTGTTGCAGGCTCAGTTTCAACTCTTGCTTAACACAACTACTTACCTGGTTCCTCAAGACGGTGATTTTAAATTGAACAGAATTGAAATGATCGATACAGCTACTGTATCGCAACATCCGGCCATTCAATGGTTGCAACAACAGAAACAAATCTCTATCAGGAACACCAAGTTGGAAAAATCCAAGCTGTTGCCTGATCTTACTTTTGCCTATAACAACATGTCGATGCGAGGCACCGGTGCCGATAATAAACAATACGATGGCTCTACTCGATTTCAGTCTGGTCAGATTGGTCTCGGTATCCCATTATTTTATGGATCCCAGAAAGCAAGAATCAATGCCTCCAAATCCATTCAGAAAATAACCGAAACAAACTACCTGGCAGGATTGCAACAATTTAATACCGATTACCAAAGAGCAATTACTCAATACTTGAACTTTTCGAAATCGGTTGATTATTATGAGCAAACTGGCTTAACAAACGCAAACCTTATTACGGAAACCGCCAATAAACAATTTGCAAATGGCGGCATTAACTACTTAGAGTGGGTAATGCTTACCAATCAGGCTATATCGCTTCGAAACGAATATTTGATAGCCGTGAACAATCTGAACGAAAGTATTATTCAACTCAATTACTTTATCTATAAATAGAAATTTATTCATGAAAAACATCCTTCAAACATATACTTTTTCAAAGTTACTCACTATGTCAAAATCGGTTCTTATGATCTGTGCATGGTGCACCCTCATTTCTTGCGGCACTAAAAATGAGGCGGAAACCACGGTAGATTCTACGCACATTGAAAATTCCGTTACACTTTCTGCTGTCCAGCTTAAAAATGCAGGGATCTCGTTGGGCAAAATTGAACAACGATCTATTTCCAGTGTGCTAAAGGTAAATGGTCGCATCGATGTACCTCCACAAAATATGATTTCAGTTAGTGTGCCTATGGGAGGTTATCTTAAGTCTACCAAGCTGCTGCCAGGCATGCATCTAAATAAAGGCGAGGTAATTGCAGTTATGGAAGACCAGCAATATATCCAGCTGCAGCAAGACTATTTAACTGCCAAGGCCCGGTTGAATTTTACGGCCAATGAATACCAGCGACAAAAAGAACTTAATCAGAGTAAGGCAAGCAGCGACAAGGTTTTTCAACAAACTGAAGTTGACTATACTACTGAAAAGATCAATGTAAAGTCTTTGGCTGAACGCCTTGAGCTTATCGGGATTAACCCAACTAAGCTCGATGAAAATACGATTTCAAAAAGCATTAATATTTATTCACCTATAGATGGCTATGTTTCGAAAGTGAATGTGAATATTGGCAAATTCACCCAACCCAGCGAAGTGCTCTTTGAATTAATCAATCCTGCTGATATCCATTTGGCGTTGACTATTTTCGAAAAAGATTTAAGCAAGCTTTCCATTGGCCAAAAACTGGTTGCCTATACCAATAGCCAACCCGATAAAAAACATGAGTGTGAAATTATTCTGATCGGCAAAAACCTCTCCGCAGAAAGAAGCACCGAAGTTCACTCACATTTTGAAGACTATGACAAGAGCCTCGTACCTGGCATGTACATGAATGCTGAGATTGAAATAAAAAATACTAACGTTTACGCACTGCCCGAGGAAGCCATTGTCCGCTTTCAAAACAATCAGTATATTTTCTTAGCGGAAGTTGATAAGACTTACTCCATTCATGAAGTTAAGACGGGCGTTTTAGAAAATGGATTTATCGAAATTATTTCTGGTGAGAGTTTGGTCGACAAAATGGTTGTGGTGAAGGGGGCTTACAATCTTTTAATGACCATGAAAAATAAAGTGGAAGAATAATTCGCCATTTCAATCATTTACATTCTTAACCTATAAATTGGTTGGAGTCTCTAGGACAACTTACAGGGCAAGATCTTCTCATTTATGGTCTTGGGTTCTTTGCTCAGTCGTTGTTTGGCGCACGAACGATTATTCAATGGATAAAATCTGAGCGTGAAGGCAGGGTTGTATCTCCCACTCTATTCTGGATATTTAGTATCTGTGGATCTTTCCTGTTTCTGATCTATGGCGTTCTGCGAAATGATTTCGTAATTCTCTTCGGACAAACCATTTCCTTTTATATCTACATCCGCAATCTTCAGCTAAAGGGATTCTGGACTAGAATTCCCCTCTTGCTACGAAGCCTGATTTTTCCTCTTCCACCGCTCCTTCTTTTATGGGTTGGGTTATTTTCTCCTGAATCCTTCGATCAAATTTTCAGCAAAGCAGATTTCACCGATCTGTTTATTATCATAGGCAGTATAGGCCAACTACTACTCAATTTCCGATATCTGTATCAATGGTACCACTCCGAAAAAGCAAATGAATCGATATTACCCCTTGGGTTTTGGGTGATCAGTGCATTTGCCTCGGTGATGGTCGTACTTTATGGAATCTACCGCCACGACCCGGTGCTGCTTGTAGCACAAGGGCTTGGTTTAGTCGCTTACCTCCGAAATATTTATTGGTCGCTGGTTAAGGCTCCAAAGTCTTTCATTCAAGAATGACTTGTGGGCGCAGGTAGCTTTGCAAAGGCATTGGCCAGCAAGAAACAGATTGCCATTAATAAGGCTCCGACAAAAAATGGTACGTGAAAATTCATTCCATACAGAAATCCGCTTATACCCATTCCCGCAGCACGGGCTAATGACCCAAATGATTGATTCACGCCAAGCACCTGACCTACATCTTTAGGATCAGCATATTTTGAAATCATAGAAGTGATGCTCGGGGTAAGACAACCATTTGCCATGGCTATCAATGCCAATCCAACTAGCTCAAAAGGAATAAAATAAGATTCTCCGACCAGTGGCAACATAACAAGGCCGGCAATCATAAAGAAGATTCCATAGGTAAGCATTTTCCTTTCGCCAATCCACTTCACCATCCTGCCCACCAAGGCACCTTGAACTACGGCTGTCGCCAAACCGGTAAAGGCAAACACATAACCAATTTGTTTATCATCAAGACCATCAACTTCTTTCCACATCAGAGAGCATGCCATCTGCATAAGCATAAATGCCGCAATGAAAATGAAATTGATCAGCAGCAATTCCCGAATAGATGGTTTTTTCAATTCTTTAACAATTCCTGTTACTACTTTGAAATTAAACGGAGCGTCAGCTCGCTTTTTCTTTAAGGATTCAGGCAGCAAGAAATAGGCTAAGCCCAAATTGACAAACGACATGCTTGCTGTAACATAACCCACCCAATCAACATGGCCTGGCGCAGAGATACTTTTGAGATATCCACCCAGCGTGGGTCCAATAATAAAACCTATTCCAAACGCGGCTCCAAGGAAGCCTAATTTTTTAGTGCGCTCATGCGGAGTGGTTACATCAGCTATGTAAGCCTGGGCAACAGAAATATTCGCTGAGCCTATTCCGGATAACATTCTCGAAAAAAATAGAATAATCAATCCGTTTACCTGCGCAAACACCAGATAAGCAATACCCGTAATAAACACACTCACTAAAATGATGGGCCTGCGCCCATGCCTATCACTAAGAGTTCCCCACATGGGAGCAAAAAAGAAATTCATGATCGGATAAATCATAGCTATGAGTCCGATCTGATAATCCTGCGCACCAAGTTCCTTTGTGAAGATGGGCAAAATGGGAATTATGATACCAAACCCAAGCATGTCGAGGAAGATGGTTATAAACAAAACAAATAGTGGGGATTTTCTCATGCCATTAAAATACCGCGCGAATTTGCAACTTTGCTCTCATGCCAACAAATTATCTTTCCCGCATTACTCAGCCAGATGTGCAGGATTTTATTTTTAGTCATGAGGGCGAGGATGAAAGGGAATTTGTGTTACGGCAAAAAGAAATCTTTGGTTTTACAGCTCCTCAAATTGCACAGCAACTAGCTGGCAGAAGAAAATCAAAATTAAAATTACCCACCTGGCACAAAACTAAGGGGATTGCTTATCCACCTACCGTTAATCTTGAACAGTCATCCTCTGAAGCCACAGCTCTTTTCAAATCCATAAGTAGCAGATCATTATTCTCAAAGCAAACTAATTTGGTAGCAGTTGATTTAACAGGCGGATTTGGAATTGACAGTTACTACTTTTCGCAGGTATTTAATTCAACTCATTATGTTGAGCCAAACTTAGACTTGTTTGAAATTGCACAACACAACCACCATGCATTGGCTGCAAGTTCGATAGTGCATCACAACACCACAGCTGAAAAATTTATCGATGCAACCAGGCTCAATTTTGACCTGGTATTTTTGGATCCCAGTCGGAGAGATAAACAGTCGCGTAAAGTATTCAGGCTTGCTGACTGTTCGCCAGATATTACTAACCTTCAAGAGAAGATTTTTGAGAAGTGTCTTTTTCTCTTGGTAAAGGCTTCGCCTCTTTTAGATATTCAACAAGGCTTGCGTGAAATCCAGCATGTAAAAAAAGTATTTGTAGTTTCGGTTGGTAATGAGTGTAAAGAACTTCTTTTTCTGGCAGAGAAAAATTATTTGGGAGTAGCTGACATTGAAGCTGTGGACCTAACGATGGAAGGAAAAGTTAAGTCAACATTTACATTTAATATAGCCGAAGAGAAAAATGCAATTGCTCAATCGGGCGAGCCTTCCACATTTCTATATGAACCTAATGCAGCAATATTGAAGTCCGGGGCTTTTAAATTGATTTCACAAAAATTTAAGCTGGCCAAGTTGGCACCAAACACTCATCTCTACACTTCTAGCGAATCGGTTAGCGGTTTTCCTGGCAAAACCTTTCGGATTGAAGTCCTCGATCCTGATACCAAAGAAATAAGACAACGCCTGACCAACCAGCAGGTAAATGTGATGACGAGAAACTACCCGCTCAAGGCAGAAGAACTAAAAAAGAAATTAAAACTGCTGGATGGTGGCGATAAGTTTCTAATTGGCTTTTCGACACCGCATAAGAAACACATCGCGCTTTGCTCTGGTGTTACAAAAAATTAATAATCTCATCCACCGGGGTTTCGCCCAGAAATGATTTCACAAATCTCTTTTCTTTAGAGTAGATATAGATTGAGGGCGTAGGTATAGAACCAAAATTTGTGTACACATCTACGCCTTCGGCTCTCCCAAACCTAACATTGGGTTGATTGTCTAGTTGATAGTCACGTGCAAACTTTTTAATGATCTCAACTGGGTCAGATGCAATAAACTGTAGTGTGTATCCTTTGAAAGAACTCAGCTTTTCCTGTATAGACTTTGCCTCACGCTGGCAATGATCGCAATCTGTATTAAATAAAATAAGAATGGAAGCGCCAGGTAAATCGCGTGTAGAGGCCGCAGTGCCATCCAGATTGCTGAACACAAGGTAAGGGAGTTCGTTGATCTCAGTTTTGGCTACAGGAATTTTCTTTTCCGGTTTGTTGCACTGAGATAAAATAAAAATTAACGGCAAGAGGATTAATAATCTTCTGATCATGGCTATATAAAAAATTTCAATGCGAAATAAATGATTAAAAACAATAAACCTGAGGACCCGTACAGTTGAATTACTTTTTTTCGGTTCTGTACATCTTCCCACCAAAGCATAATCCATGGTTTAATCAGGCCTAGTATCATAAAGAAGAATGAAGTCAGGCTAATGAGAAGAAATAACAACTGTACGTAATACATCGGCACAAAGTTAACCTTACTAGTACTACCAAGCCCGTCTCGCGAATAGTTTTTGAAAACATTTTAAAAGGGTATTTAAAACAGACCTTAAATTATATGCGTAGTGGTATATTTGCGACCTATTTTTACCTGTTGGTGTGAAGGCGCACGATTTTCTTTCTATTTATCGTGCGGACAGCCTGGTACAGACGCTGGCCGAGGGGATTCGTACGTCCGCGCATATCAATATTCGTTTAAAAGGCTTGCACGGAAGTTCGGATGCTGTAATTTTTGCTGCAGTCTTTAAAAGTATTCGGGCGTCACACCTGCTCATTGCACAAGACAAGGAGGAGGCCTCTTATTTGTTAAATGATCTTCAGCACTTGTTGGGAGAAAAGGAAGTTTTGTTTTTCCCCATGTCGTACAAAAGACCCTATGAGTACGATGAAATCGAGAATGCAAATATTCTGATGCGCTCAGAGGTTCTCAATCACCTCAGCAATCATCCGGAAGGAAATGTAGTTGTTACTTACCCCGAAGCGATTTCCGAAAAAGTAATCAATAAGAAATCTCTTGCAACAAACTCCTTCCTCATCAAAAAAGGAGAAGTACTCGACCGGAGTTTTCTGGAAGAGTTCCTTCATAGTTACGACTTTGAAAAAACCGACTTTGTTTTTGAGGCTGGCCAGTTTGCCATTCGGGGGGGCATTATCGATGTGTTTTCTTTTGCCCATGAACTTCCATACCGGATAGAATTATTTGGTGATGAAGTTGACAGTATTCGAAGTTTTGATCCAGGTTCGCAGCTTTCCGTAGAGACGATTGAAAAGATAAACCTGATGCCAAACGTGCAAACCCGCCTGGTACAGGAAGAACGTCAATCTATTTTTGATTTTATCTCGCCCTCCACGCGCATCTGGCTTAAAGATGTTGAGTTAACAAAGGATATTGTAGAAAAATGTTTTGAAAAAGCTAGCGCATCGTTTGATAAAATACTACGGGAAAGTGGCAATACGAAAGTTGTATTAGAACCCATTCAACTTTTTAATAATGGGGAGAGCATTTTAAAGAGTCTGAAAGATTTATCCTGCATTGAGTTTGGATCCAAGTTCATGCTTGAGGCGCGCCACGTCTATGAATTTAATTCTTCCGCACAGCCCTCGTTCAACAAGAATTTCGAATTGCTTGCCACCAACCTTCTGGAACACCAGGAGCACGGCTATGGTAACTTCATTTCTACCGAACAGCCACGACAGGTAGAACGTCTGCATGGAATATTTGAAGAAATTCATCCTGAAATAAAATTTCAATCACTGGAGTTTTCCCTGCGTCAGGGATTTGTCGATCATACCCAAAAACTCGTTTGCTATACCGATCACCAGATCTTTGAACGATTTTATCGTTACCGGCACAAGGAAAAGTTTTCGAAATCAAAAGCATTAACATTTCGGGAATTGCAAACGCTGCAGCCCGGAGATTTCGTTACTCATATCGACTATGGAATTGGAAAGTTTGCCGGCCTGGAAAAAAAATTCGTTGATGGCAAGGAGCAGGAAGCTATTCGCCTTGTGTTCAGAGACGATGATCTGCTAACCGTTAGCATTCATGCGCTCCATAAGATTTCGAAATATTCTGGTAAGGATGGAACTCCGCCCTCGATAAGTAAACTTGGTAGTGGCGAATGGGACAGTAAAAAAGCCAAGGCTAAAAAGAAGGTTAAAGACATTGCCAAAGAGCTTATTGAACTTTATGCTAAACGTAAAGGAGCACCCGGCTTTGCTTTTCAGGAAGATGGATTTCTTCAGGCTGAACTTGAATCTTCTTTTATTTATGAGGACACCCCGGATCAGGCAAAAGCGACCGAAGATGTAAAACGCGATATGCAACAACCGCACCCTATGGATCGCCTGGTGTGTGGCGATGTAGGTTTCGGAAAAACTGAAGTTGCTATACGTGCTGCATTTAAGGCCGCTTCTGAGGGTAAACAAGTAGCCGTTCTTGTGCCAACCACCATTCTTGCCATGCAGCATTACCGCACTTTTTCGGAGCGGCTGTCCAACATGCCTGTGAAGATTGATTATGTATCACGATTCAAAACGGATAAGGAAATCAAAGACATCATAAAAGAGGTTAAGCAAGGGAATATCAACATCATTATCGGAACCCATCGGGTGGTGAGCAAAGATGTTGAGTTTAAAGACCTCGGTTTACTGGTGATTGATGAAGAGCAGAAGTTCGGTGTGAAAGTAAAAGATCGCCTGAAAGAACTAAAGGTCAATGTAGATGTGCTAACGCTAACGGCCACACCAATCCCGCGCACACTTCACTTTTCCTTAATGGGTGCACGTGATTTGAGTATTATCTCCACTCCTCCTCCCAACCGCCAACCCGTAACTACCGAACTACACACCTATGATGAAGGTATCATTCGAGATGCCGTAAGCACAGAGCTTCGAAGGGGCGGACAGGTTTTTTTTGTTCATAACCGGGTGCATGATATTGAACAGATCGCCAATGTCATTTTCAAGCTAGTCCCTGATGCCCGTATTGGCATTGCCCATGGTCAAATGGATGGCGACAAGCTGGAAAAGGTGATGGTCAAGTTTATCGAAGGTGAATATGATGTGTTGGTTTCTACAAACATTATTGAATCGGGGCTGGATATTCCCAATGCCAACACGATAATAATTAACCAGGCCAATATGTTTGGCTTAAGTGATTTGCATCAGATGCGCGGGCGCGTAGGGCGCTCCAATAAAAAAGCATTTTGCTATTTGCTCACGCCACCCAGCTCGGTCTTATCATCAGATTCGAGAAAGCGACTTGCTGCCCTCGAAGAATTTTCTGAATTGGGCGATGGATTTAAAGTCGCCATGCGCGATCTTGATATCCGGGGTGCCGGCAATTTATTGGGGGCAGAACAAACGGGGTTCATTACCGATTTGGGATTTGATACTTACCATAAGATTTTGGACGATGCGATTCAGGAACTAAAGGAAACCGAATTTAAGGAGTTATTTGCCGAAGAACTTTCTGCCAAGGCGAAACTCATTGTTCTTGACTGTACTATTGAAACTGATCTTGAAATTTTAATTCCGGATACCTATATTAACAATACGAGCGAACGTCTGCAACTCTACGCTACTCTGGATAATATTAAAGATGAAAAAGGGTTAATGGGTTTCAGAGACTCACTTAAAGATCGCTTTGGAATTTTGCCCGATTCGGTTGAGCAACTGATCAATTCCGTTCGGCTTCGCTGGATTGGTGAGGCTCTTGGTTTTGAAAAACTCAGTCTTAAGAATGAAAAATTACGAGGCTACTTCCTTTCGGGAAATGATGAGTATTTCAAATCCGAAATTTTCGGAAAGATTTTGACATTCGTTCAGAGTCATTCCAAGCGATGCCGGATGAAAGAAAGTGTTGGCAAATTAATTCTCACGATTGAATCGATTCCTTCTGTGGATGCTGCCATTGATATTCTTGGTCCATTGGCTTCCTATACTATTAAATCTGCTAGCGAGACTTCTGCTGTATAGGGCTCAAGAAAGTCTATCTCGTTAAACGCCTGAATGCGCAGGACTTTCTTAAACCTGACTGAATAATAAACCTCGATAAAAAAGGACCCGGTGTGATAGAGGTAAACTTTTACCTCATCTATGGATCTCGAGGCAATAAAATCTGTATCACGGGTAATGAGATCGCACTTCTTTTCAAAGGATGCTACCTTAAAATCTTCGATGGAGATCATACAATGGTCTTTTTATCAAGTCATTATGTAAAATGCGTACCAACCCTCAGATTTAAAGAATTGTCTGTTTTTGATGCTAATTCTGACCCATGATTGGAATATTAATCCCATTTTGGAATTGAATACTATTGGCTGATTTCCAGCGTTAAGCAATCGGTTCCGGTTCAAAACCTTCGATTAAGGATTTACCAAAAAAACGCTACCCTTTGGAAAACATTGATTTATCTATTTATATTAGCGGTTACTTTTATGTATAACCAAAAGCAAATGAAGTATTTCAAGTCACTCCTGTTCTTAGTTGCGCTATCGGCTGTAATCAGCTCCTGTTCATTATTCGGTAATAAGGGAGGCAAACCCACCGCTCAAAATCCCGGTCAGCTTAGTACAGCTACTGGTTTGGCGTATACCCGTGATGCAGCAGAGGGATTTCCGGTAATGGAATATAACTCGCAGCCTGATGCTCCTAATATGGTATTAATTGAGGGGGGTCGCACAGTATTAGGCTCTCTGGAAGAGGATGTGATGTCTTTCCGCGATAACGTTGAAAGAACTGTATCAGTAGCTTCATTCTATATGGATGAGACGGAGATCGCCAACATTCACTGGCTTGAGTATCTCTATCACCTGTCTGTAGACTCTACTAAAGTAGATGGTGGAAAAGCTTACTCTTTAGCCCTACCTGATACCCTGGTTTGGCGCTCCAATCTGGCTTTTAACGATCCCTATGTTGAACACTATTTAAGATATCCTGGTTTCCGCTACTTCCCTGTAGTGGGTGTTAAGTGGAAGCAGGCAAATGAATATGCGCGTTGGAGAACTGCTAAGGTTAATGCAGACCTTGCTGAAAAAGCAGGTATTGCCGCCCCCGAAACAGGTGCTGGTCGCATTCCTCTGGAGTCTGGTGTTGTAATCCCTGCCTACCGTCTGCCAACAGAAGCTGAGTGGGAATATGCGGCACAGGCCTTGATCGGAACGCAGTGGTTGGATGAAATGCAAACTCATCAAAGAATTTACCCTTGGGATGGTCACGCATTGCGTAATCCTTATGGAAAACAAATGGGTTCTTTCCTCGCCAATTTTAAGCGCGGTCGTGGTGACTATGCTGGTATTGCCGGACGATTGAATGATGGTGCGTTGATTACTTCCTATATCTATGAATATCCTCCTAACGATTATGGTCTTTACAACATGGCCGGTAACGTAAGCGAGTGGGTTATGGACGTTTACCGCCCGCTTTCTCACCAGGATTTTGATGATCTTAACCCTATCCGCAGAGATGACTTCATCGATAGTCATAGCGAATACAGAAACCGTTATACAAAAACACCTAAGGACTCAACGGTAACAATGCCTGATGGTACAACCAAAAACATTCGCACGTTTGAATACACTAAAAATCCTCAAGGATTTATTTCTTTGATTTCAGATAAAGTTAGAGTGTACAAAGGTGGATCATGGAAAGATGTGGCTTACTGGATGTCGCCTGGTACCCGCAGATTTATGGACGAAGACTCAGCAACAGCAACCATTGGTTTCCGCTGCGCTATGATTCGTGCCGGATCAAACTATTAAAGATTTAAAAGTCCTAATAATACTAAAGACCCTCCACCAAGAGGGTTTTTTATTGTGCCTCGGCAAGACAAGCTATGCTTAATTCCTTGCAGCCGGCTTCTATCAAATGCTTGCCACATGCTTCAAGAGTAGCGCCCGTAGTCATTACATCATCCACCAACAAGATGCGGACTTCACGAATCTTCTCGGGTTGGTAAATGTCAAAGACATCCTTAACGTTTTCCCATCGCTCAACTTTTGATTTTCGGGTCTGAGTAGATGTGCTGACTTTTCGGGTACTAATCGATTCATCCCAGGGAATCTGAAGAGATTTACTTAGGCCTTCTGCAAACCGTGCGCTTTGATTGTATCCTCTTCTTCGTTTTCGTGTTTCATGCAAAGGCACCGGAACAATAAGATCAAATTCATTTATCATTCCGAAATCAACTAATTCTTTACCATAAACCTGACCCAGTTTAACTCCTACCTCGGGATGGTTGTTATATTTAAGTTGATGTAGCAAGTGTTGTACAATGCCTGTTTTTCTGAATCTAAGAAATGCCATGGCATGCTTTATCGGCAAACGTCCCATTAACCTGGATTTTACAGGATTATTTTCATCTTCATGGTAACCTGTCTTAGGCAAATCGCGGATGCAACGTGTACACAGAATTTCTTCACCTTTAAACAAGGCTTGTGAACATCCGAGACAATAGTGTGGATAAAACAACGAAACGAAATCCCGACACACGTCAATTGCCGAGTTTATTGCATTTGATTTCATCCGAATTGAACTCATCTTTGAGGAAATAATTCAAGGATATGAGCCTCGTAGAGCAATTTAATGAATACCGCGGCAAGATGAATGAGAAAATTCTTGCTGCTGACAATCTAATCATAAAACGCATTTTTAATTTAGATACCAATGCCTACCAGGAAGGTGCTTTGGATGTAAAGTCGAAAGAACTAATTGGACTTACCTGCTCTCTGGTTTTACGGTGTGACGATTGTGTTAAATACCACCTGGGCAAGTGTAAAGAAATTGGTTTTTCAACAGCTGAGGTGCACGAAGCGATGGGAGTTGCCACGCTTGTTGGCGGAACGATTGTTATACCCCACCTTCGAAGAGCTTTTGAGTATTGGGAAGAACTCTCCAAATCTTAGACTGATCTATGTTTCAACGAGATTTGGACCTTGAGCGTAAATGGCAGGTTCTATTAAGCGAACTAGAGCGGCTGCTTGAAAAGAAACCCAAAGATTTAAATGGGGTACTATTTGTAATCGGCCTGCAAGAGCTTGGGCGGGGTCCTAAACTCTTTTCCAAAGAAGAAAAGCAAGACCTGATGCATATTGCCATCTGCAAGGTTTTAAGTCTGGCTGGCTATTATGAATTGGAAGGATTGGATGCGGATGGCTGGCCCCACTGGAAATTGGTTAAGAAGCTACCCCACTTTGATTTATTGGAACAGGAGAAACTCCTTAAAATGCATGTGCTCGAGTATTTCGAAAAAGAATACGATTGGCATTTTCCCGATTCAAAAATCAGTCCATAAGCGATTTGATTTAAGTCCACTCGCCATTTATCTTAGTACAATTAAAAAACTATCTTTAAGATAAGTACGTTTTAAGTTAGCATGGGTGAGGGGATCAATAGTATCAATGAGAAATTAAACTCCTTTACGAGGAGATATTATCTCAATATTGCAATTCGCGGAAGTATCTTATCGCTCTCCATTCTGCTCGCTTATTTTCTAATTGCCTCACTGCTTGAATATAATTTGTGGCTTGGCAAGCCAGGACGCTTTTTAATTTTTGCGTCATTCTTTGCTCTTGTTGGTCTTTCCGTTTTCCGATTCTTAAGAGAACCTCTTGCCTGGTGGATTTATAAGAAAGGATTGCGTAAAGAAGAAAGCGCCCGAATGATCGGCCGTTTTTTTCCGGATATCTCCGACAAACTCTTAAATCTTATTCAACTTTCTTCTGCTCAAAATCGAAGTGCCTTGCTGGATGCAGGTATCGCTCAAAAGACTGTGTCCCTTCAGAACATTGAATTTGAAAATGCCATCGACCTGAAGGAGAATAAAAAATATCTAAAATATTTTATCATCCCTTTTTTCCTGATCCTATTATTGATGATCATAAACCAGGGGATATTTACCCAGAGCACAAAACGGATTGTACAATTCAATCAGGAATTTTCGCCACAAGCTCCTTTTAAGTTTCTCGTGCAGAATAAAAATCTTATGGCATTTTTCAACGAAGATTTTACCCTAAGCGTCAAGATAGAGGGGGAGGCTTTGCCCGCTTCAGTTTACATCGTTTCGGGTGATCAGCGATGGAAAATGGAAAGTTCTGCCATGGGTCTCTTCTCCTATACTTTCGAAAATATTCAGAATGAAATTGACTTTCAGTTTGAGGGATCTGGATTTTTTTCGGATGCTTTTAAAATTCAACTGATCAGCAGACCAGAATTAACACAGCTTAAAGTAGGACTGAAGTACCCTTCTTATCTGGGTTTGAAGTCTCAGGAATTAAATAATGCCGGAAATCTGGAGTTACCAGAAGGCACAAAAGTGACCTGGAAAATAGGTGCTTCGAATGCACAAAAAGCTACAATGATGTTTTCATCCTCAGGGGAAGAAAATGAAATGCAACTTATAGATAATGAAACATTTACATTTAGTAAAGATTTCAGAAATCCAGACGAATACTCAATCGCTTTGGAGAATGAACAAAGCAAAAATAAGGATAGAATCTCCTACTCAATACGTGTGATTAAAGATCAGTTTCCCCAGGTAGTGGTCGACAATTTACAGGATTCGGTACTCTTTAAAACAATACTCCTGGGCGGATCGGTAAGTGATGACTATGGCGTTACAGGGCTCAAATTAAATTATCAGATTATAAAGGGAACAAAGGAGTTGCCTGGCCAATTCAAATCCATTTCTATTGCCTCGAACCAACAACAACAAAACTTCTATTATCAATGGAAAATTGATTCACTTGATTTGCAGCCGGGTGATAAACTCATGTATCATCTGCAGGTGTGGGATAATGACGGTGTCAATGGCCGGAAATCTACCCGGAGTTCGAACTACATTTTTAGTCTGCCCAGCGAGGCGGAAATCAAAACTGAAATTGCTAAGACACAGCAATCAACTGAAAATAAAATTGATCAAAGTCTGCAAAAAGCGAAAGATCTTCAACAGTCAATTGATGATGCCCAGGAAAAATTAAGGGGCAAACAAAATCTGGACTGGCAGGATAAAAAAATGCTTGAAGACCTGATCAAGCAAAAAGAAAAATTAGATGAGGCAATCCAGACACTTCAAAAAGAGAATGCTTTGTTGGAGCAGAAGAAAGAGTCCTTCTCGGAAGAAAGTGAGCGGATCCGGGAAAAATCAGAACAGATTCAAAAGTTAATGGATCAATTGCTCGATGAAGAAACAAAGAAGCAATTCCGTGAACTTGAAAAACTATTACAAGAGAATGCCGATGTAAATCAGATTCAAAAAATGCTGGATAAGATGGATCGCAATGAGATCAATCTGGAGAAGGAATTGGAGCGAACTCTTGAGTTGTTTAAGCAACTTCAATACGATTATAAACTCGAGCAAGCTATTGATGAGCTAAAGGCACAAACAGAAAAGCAAGAAGAGTTACTCGAGAAAACAGAAGACCTGGCCGGAGAGAAGAAGGGTGATAAGAGTGAAAAGAAGGACACTAAGGATCAGGATGCGAAATCAAAAGACAGCCAAAGTGGTGACGAAAAAAAATCCAGTCCTGAAGAGCTTGCGAAAGAGCAAGAGGAATTGAAAAGTGAATTTGAAGACTTTAAGAAACAACTTGAAGATCTGGACAAGTTGGGTGAAGAGTTAAACAAACCGGAGGAAGCTGCTGATAAGGAAAAGCAAGAGGAGGTGGAGCAATCACAAGAGGAAAGTAAAGAGTCTCTTGAAAAGGGTGAACCAAAAAAATCATCCGAAAAACAAAAGAAGGCTATCTCTAAAATGAAGGAAATGCAGCAGGAGATGGAGGGAATGCAAAACTCCATGGAGATGGAAATGGATCAGCAGAATCTGGAAAGCTTAAGACAGATCATTCATGGTTTGATAAAACTATCCTACGATCAGGAAAATCTAATGAAAGAGTTTGCCCCTATCCAGCAAACAGATCCTAAATATGTTAATCTATCGCAGAACCAACTAAAACTAAAAGACGATGCTAAGGTGCTGGAAGACAGTTTGTTATCTCTTTCCAAGAAGGATCCATTTATGGGTTCGGTCGTAACAAGGGAAGTAGGTGAACTCAATGATCATATTGAAAAAGCCGTTGGTAACATCAAAGAAAGGCGTAAAGCAAATGCGAGTACTGAGATGCAATTATCAATGACCAGCATCAATAATCTTGCATTGATGTTGAATGATCACTTTGAAATGATGATGAATATGATGGCCAATGCAATGCCTGGTAAGGGAAAGAAAAAATCAGGCAACAAACCAAGCCTTGGGAAATTGCAGGAGCATTTGAATCAACAGATGGAAGAAATTCGCAAGGGAGGAAAGAGTGGACGTCAACTTTCGGAGGAGTTTGCAAAAATGGCCGCTGAGCAAGAGCGCATCCGCAGGGCGCTACAAGAGATGCAGGAGAAGATGAAACAGGAGGGTGGTAAAATGCCGGGAGGAGATTTACCTGGTAAGATGGAACAAACCGAAATGGACTTAGTTAATAAGCAGATTACCGAGCAAACCATTCAACGCCAGAAAGAGATTCTTACCAGATTATTGGAAACAGAAAAATCAATGCGTGAACAAGATCTTGATGAGGAGCGAAAAGGAGAGACCGCGAAGGATTATACCAATGAAATTCCGCGGGCTTTTGAAGAATATTTAAGATTAAAGGAAAAAGAAGTAGAATTGCTGAAGACTGTTCCTCCTAAATTATACCCTTACTACAAGCAGGAGGTTGGGGAGTATTTTAAACGAATTAAAACGAAAGAAATTAACTGAGTTGGCTGGCATGAAGAACATCCGTATCGAAATCCCTTCCCTTTCTGAAAACATCAGGATGATTGAAAGCTTCATCGACAACGCTAAAGAAAAATATCACCTGGATGATGATATCTACGGCAACATCATGATTGCCGTAACCGAGGCGGTAAACAATGCAATAAAACATGGTAACAGGGGAGATTCCGGTAAAAATGTCTCTCTGGCACTTTCGCTTGAAGAGGGTATGATAAAGTTTAGGGTAGAGGATGAAGGTCATGGTTTTGATTTCCATAACCTCCCCGATCCAACATCTCCTGAAAACATAGAAAAGCCTGGTGGGCGAGGCATCTTTCTAATGAAGCACCTTGCAGATGAGGTTGATTTCACTGAACAAGGAAAAGTAGTTGAACTCAGCTTTTATATAGAGTAATGGGAATTATTCGGTTCTTTTCAGAAGGTACTGATTTTTCCATTTCCCATCCCAAAAAGACATCCAGCTGGATAAAATCTGTTTTAATTCAAGAAAAGAAGCCTGCCTTCGAAATCAATTATATTTTCTGTACTGATAAATATCTCCTTGATCTTAATAAAGACTTTTTAAGTCATAATACCCTTACCGATATAATCACCTTCGATAACTCAACCAAAGCAGGAGTTATTGAGGCTGATATTTATATCAGTATTGAAAGGGTTATTGATAATACTAACAAATTCAAAGTATCCTTTGACGAGGAATTACACCGAGTTCTTATCCATGGGGTTTTGCATCTTATCGGCTTTAAGGACAAGAACCCCACTCAAAAGGCGCGTATGCGCAAAAAAGAAGAAGCTTGCCTATCTTTGCGTAAACAAGTTTCACGTGGAACTTAAAAGTATAATAAAGTCAAAAATCCGATGTTTCACGTGAAACCCATTTTTGACCAAAAGATCGATTATCAAGGTTCCACGTGGAACAAACCAAAGTTGAGATGTTTCCTGAGTATGATGTTATAGTCGTTGGTGCAGGGCATGCCGGTTGCGAGGCCGCAGCTGCTGCAGCCAATATGGGTTCAAAAGTCCTGCTTGTGACAATGAACATGAATACAATTGCCCAGATGTCTTGCAATCCTGCAATGGGCGGAGTCGCAAAAGGACAGATTGTGAGAGAGATTGATGCGTTAGGTGGCTATTCTGGAATTATCTCCGATAAATCTATGCTTCAATTTCGGATGCTGAATTTATCGAAAGGGCCGGCTATGTGGAGCCCTAGAACACAAAATGATCGAATGCGATTTGCCGAAGAATGGCGACTTGCATTGGAAAGGACTCCTAGCATTGATTTCTGGCAAGAGATGGCAACAGGGATAATAGTTAAGGAAAACCGAGTGATCGGGGTAAAAACAGCTCTGGGTCTCGAGATTAAGGGAAAAGCTGTAGTTCTAACCAATGGTACATTTCTTAATGGCAAAATTCATATCGGTGAGAAAAGTTTTGGTGGTGGGAGAACTGCTGAAAAGGCAGCCACCGGATTAACCGAACAATTAGTCGAACTTGGTTTTGAGTCGGGAAGAATGAAGACCGGAACGCCACCCCGAATTGATGGGAGATCACTAAACTATAAGGTTATGGAAGAACAGCCTGGCGATAAAAACCCAGGTAAATTCTCGTACTCCGATACAAAGCCATTGGAAAGGCAAATGAGTTGCTGGATAACTTACACCAATGAATCCGTTCACAAAGAATTGGAAAAAGGTTTCGATCAGTCTCCAATGTTTCAAGGACGCATCAAAGGCCTTGGTCCAAGGTATTGTCCCTCAATCGAAGATAAAATCAATAGGTTTGCCGAGCGTGAACGCCATCAGATTTTTGTAGAACCGGAAGGATGGGATACGATTGAGATTTACGTTAATGGATTTTCTACCTCTCTGCCCGAAAATATACAGTACCAAGCCCTAAGGAAGATTCCTGGATTTGAAAATGCCAAAATGTTCCGACCCGGCTATGCTATTGAATATGATTACTTTCCTCCTACTCAGTTAAGAATGAGTTTAGAGACTCAACTAATTGATAATCTGTACTTTGCAGGTCAAATTAATGGAACTACAGGGTATGAAGAAGCGGCTTGTCAAGGATTAATGGCTGGGATTAATGCGCACAATAAAGTACACGATAAAGAGCCATTCGTCCTTAAAAGATCGGAAGCCTATATAGGCGTCCTGATTGATGACCTGGTAAACAAAGGCACACAAGAACCTTATCGAATGTTTACATCCAGAGCTGAGTATCGGATTTTACTTCGCCAGGATAATGCAGACATCCGTCTTACAGAGCAGGGTCATAAACTGGGCTTAGCAAGTGATGATCGTTTGGAAAAAGTGCTCGATAAGAAAAATGATATTGCACGGCTATCCAAAGAACTAAAAGAGATGCGTGTAGTACCTGAAGTAGTGAATGAAGAATTAAACCAGTTAAGTACCAGCACAATCTCAGAGAAAATTCCTGTAGTAAGTTTATTGCGGAGACCGCAAATAGGAATGAATGAACTGAAAAAAATTGACACCGCGATTCGAGCTAAATTAAATGCATACCCGGATGAGATCTTACAACAAGTTGAAATCAACCTGAAGTATGAGTCGTACATAGATCGCGAGCAAAAATTAGCTGAGAAAATTGAAGGTCTCGAAGACTACAAAATCAAAGCTGATTTCGATTACGATCGCGTAAAAGCACTCTCATCGGAAGCAAGGGAGAAATTAAAAAGAATCCGACCGGAAACAATTGGACAAATGTCTCGCATTAGCGGAGTCTCACCGGCAGATGTTTCAATCCTAACTGTCTATCTTGGAAAGTAATGACATTAGAAACTGTTCTGGTCTGTCCGATCTGTTCATCTAATCACTTTAAGCCCCTGATGATTGCCAGAGACTATACAGTAACTCAGGGTGACTTTTCTCTCCAACAGTGCACTACCTGTGAATTCGTAATTACTAATCCAAGACCTGATCAAAACTCAATTGGACTATACTATCAATCAGATAAGTATATCTCACATACCGGAAGTGGGAAAAATCTGGTTGATCGTATCTATCTTCTTGCACGCAACTATACGCTCTACTCAAAATACAAATTGATCAAACGATATAAAGCACTTGGTTCTATCCTTGACTATGGATGTGGAACAGGTGCGTTTCTTCGCTATATGCAACAACACAATTGGCAAATTGCGGGAGTAGAGCCATCGGAAGCTGCAGGAAAAATAGCGAGCAAGGCTACTAAGACGGAGATCCACCGGGATTTGCAACGGGTCACAAATAAATTTGATGTAGTTACCCTTTGGCATGTGTTAGAACATGTTCATTCGCTTAACGAAAAGTTAATTGAAATAAAAGATCATCTTGAGAGAGATGGCATTGTCATTGTAGCCGTACCTAACTGTAAATCTTTAGATGCAAAGAAATACGGGGCCTTCTGGGCTGGTTATGATGTACCCCGGCATCTATGGCATTTTTCTATATCCAATATGAAAATTCTACTTGCGAATAATGGATTTATTCTAATCGATACGATTCCGATGAAGCTAGATTCTTACTACGTATCCCTACTCAGTGAAAGTTATAAGTATCCCAAGAAATCAACCATCCTGAGAATGCTAAATGCGTTTATCTCTGGTGCTGCATCTAATAACTCTGCCAGAAAAACAAATCAGTATTCAAGCCTAATCTATATCGCCAGGCGGTCATGAGTTTAAGATATTATATATTTATTATTATATGCATAATGTTCCTTGGATGTGCAAGTCAAACAACGCCCACAGGAGGACCGCAGGATAAAATCCCACCAGAGCTCACTGAATCCAATCCAACAAATGGTCAGAAAAATTTTAAGGGAAAGATTATAGAACTTACGTTCAATGAAGATGTAAAGCTAAAGGACCCAAAAGAAGAAGTTCTAATCACTCCTTCACCAGGTAAAAACATAAAGTACATCGCTAAAAGAAATAAAGTAATAATTGAGCCCGAAAATCCATGGACAGATAGTACAACTTATAGCTTCACGTTCCGCGAAGGGATTCAGGACATAACGGAAGGAAATCCTGCTGAGAACCTCAGGTTGGCATTCAGCACGGGAGAATCTATCGATTCACTCCAAATCAACGGAAATGTCGGTATTATCTTTTCAGAAAAAATTCCAGAAAAAATTACTGTAGCCCTATACCAAAGCGACACGTTCAATATTTTCACACATTCACCGATCTATTTTACCAAGACAAATAAGAAAGGAAATTTTTCACTTCAGAATCTAAAAGCAGGTGACTACTACATATACGCATTCGAGGACAAAAACAAGAATCTTAAAATTGAAAGTAAATCGGAGAAATTCGGGTTCCTGTCAAAACCAATTAATCTACCTGTAAACATAGATTCTATTAAAATCGACCTGATTACCGTGGATGCCAGTCCCCTAACTATAACAAGTATTCGGCATACAGACAAAACAACACGTGTACGTTTCAATAAAAGTGTTGATTCATTAAAGATAGAAGGGCTTAAAAAAACAGAATCGCTTTATGCATATGGAGATACGCAAAACGAAGTTATCTTTTACCAACAATTTAATTTAGAAGATTCCATTAAAATCCGGCTTACTACACAAGACAGTGTTTATCAAAGTCTTGATACTACTTTCTATTTAAAGTACTCACAAACGAAGATGGCTAAAGAATCATTCTCGTTAAAAGAATTAATATACAATTACGATCTGGCCTCTAAACAACTAAGGCATAAACTGAGCTTCAACAAACCAATCGCAAAAGTTAATTTTGATAGTCTGTACATTAAAATGGATTCGTTAACTACGATAAACTTTAACCAGCGAGATATTATCGTTGATACGTTATACCATACCTTATATTTAGTTACGAAACTCGAAGCCAAGTTAGATTCTTCCAAACAAACAAAGGTTAAACCATTCAAACCATACCTCCGCTATGGTAAAGGAACCTTTGTCTCTATTGACCAAGACAGTTCAAAAGCAATCACAAAAAATATAGTGTTCCTTAAAGAAGAAGACACTGGGTTAATTACAGGAAAGATTGAAACAAAGGAGAAGAACTATGAAGTACAACTTCTATACGCAGATAATTCTATAGCTCAAAAGCTCCGAAGCCCAAAAGAACTGAATTTCAAATACGTTGAAGCAAAAGACTATAAACTTCTTGTAATAATAGACAGTAACGCAAACGGAAAGTGGGATCCTGGAAGTTTTCAAAAACAAATAGAACCAGAAAAAGTGATATTCTATAAATCAGATGAAGGAAAATATTCCTTTCCAATCAGGGCCAATTGGGAGTATGGTCCTTTGGTGATAAAATTCTGAATAAGTTGTTGATAGTTGTGTATAAATTCATAACAAACAGCTAAATCAAAACATTCTACAAAATAAAGATAGACTATGTTTATAAAGCACGTTTCCAAAAAGTCTATTCACAGTATGTTAATTTCTTCAAAACCTTATCCACAAAACATGCGCTTTGTTAGTAAAATAGAATGTACCTTAGATTTTGGCAGTTCATAAAAAGTATTTAACTAGAATTATCCACAAATATCCAACCAACGTTTAAAGGAATAAGGTTATCCACAAATGCACACCGATAATAACAATTACTTAAAATTTAAAAATTTAATTGTAAGAATACAGACAGCCTTGGTATGTGGATTAATCGCATTCTCTGCCTTTGGACAGGACATTCAGGAGATACAAATTGCCAATGAATACATACTAAAAGGTCAAAAAGACAAAGCTCTTGTACTCTATGAACAACTTGCGAAAAAGAATGAAAATGTTCCGCTCATTCACGCAAACTACCTCAATTTGTTACTAGATATCGGCAACTTTAGCCAAGCTGAAACTTATGTTGAGAGATTAATTAAACGTGATGATAAACTATCATATCGCTTGGATCTGGGAATAATTTATGTTCGTTCCGGTGACATTACTAAAGCGGACAAATATTTCAAAAGCCTTATCAAAGCTCAAGGAGATGATGTCTACAAACTCAAGACAATCGCTGATTACCTAGCATCGCGAAACCTTGTTGATTACTCCATACAAGCATTACAACAAGCCCGTGTTTCTTCTGGTAATTCGTCTATGTACACTCTCGAACTTGCTAACCTTTACAGAATTTCGGGCAAACGCGATCAAATGGTTCAGGAATATTTAGATTATGTAACAGAAACACCATCCAATATTTCTTATATAAAAAACCTGATGCAGATTCTTTTGACCAAACCCGAAGAACTCGAAAGTCTGGAAAAATTACTGTATGATCGGGTACAAAAAAATCAAAACTCTGAAGTCTATGCGGATCTTTTGATTTGGGTAAATCTGCAGCAGAAAAACTTTTATGGTGCTTACATTCAATCACGGGCTTATGACAAACGCTTTAAAAAGGAGCAGTCTAAAACGTTGGAAATAGCACAGATAGCGCTTAACAATAATGACTTTGATAATGCCGATAAGAGTTTTTCATTCGTAATTAAGGAATATGCCAATACAATAAATGAATTGCCGGCCAGGCTTGGATTGATACAAACTCGTGAGGCAAAAGTAAAAAAGACGTATCCGGTTAACCGGGATTCTGTTAAATACCTGATTGCTGAATACGGAATTTTTAGAAACACCTATCCGGATCACCCTAACGCATACGAAGCTATACTTAGTCAGTCGATGCTTTACGCGTATTATCTCGACCAAAAAGACTCTGCTGTAAGTGGACTAACCCGACTAATTAATAACAACAAAGTTCCTCCAACCATGAAGGCAAAAGCCAAGATTGAGTTGGGTGATATTTATTTATTAAAAGAAGAATCATGGGAGGCTACACTTTTGTATTCACAGGTTGAAAAGACCCAGCGCGAAACGCCACTTGGCTATGAAGCTAAGCTGCGAAATGCAAAGTTGTCTTACTTCAAAGGTGACTTTTTACTAGCCCAGGAACACCTGGATATTTTAAAGCAGGCAACTTCGCGCGAAATAGCCAATGATGCCATGGATTTAAGTATGCGCATAAAAGAAAATACGCTTTACGATACTACTGGAGCTGCCCTTAAGGAGTTTGCCGCTATCGAGTTACTGGTTGCGCAGAATAAGAACGACTTGGCGTTGCAGCGTCTTCAAAGATTTAAAGTAACACGAAAGGTTAAGATGAGCAGGGAGGAGGCTCTCGCAAAAAATTTATGGTCGCCTGAAAAATCAATGAGTATTGATGAGCTTAAGAATTTAAAAGATGAACTTGAGAAAGGAAAGCAAAATATGTTTTCCGACCCAATTGGAGACTCTGTTTGGGTTGATATTGAAACGGACTTCACAACAATAAAAGATGATGTTTACTGGCTCGAGGCTAACTTACTTTTGAAACGGGGAGAATTTGACCAGTCCATAGCCATACTTGAAAAAATCATAACCGAATTTGGTGAAGATATTTTATCGGATGATGCCTACTTTCTGGAAGGCGAGATTTATGAACAGCATGTAAAGAACAAGGACAAGGCCATGGAAATCTACAGGGAATTTCTCAACAAATATCCCGGAAGTGTTTACGCTGCTGAGGCACGTAAACGATATCGCCTGTTGCGAGGTGATTTTGCTGAAAGCGAATCCGCTCCAAAATTCTAATTCCGGCTCCCGGTTCACATCGTAATTATTACCAACCACTCTTTTAATATTACGACTCATCGCTAAGCGCAAAATCAAAAAGAGTTTTGTTTAGTTTCTATATCAAACTATTAAACAAACTCAAGTATGATAACAAAAGTAAAAAATCGAATCAGATCAGGATTCTATACCAAGGTATTAGCCCTGATCTCATTATTTTCAATCACTCTTACAAGCTGTAACGAGGATGACAATGAAGTTGCGCCCACGCAAGACATCGTAGCGCTCGCGCAAGGCAACCCAGAACTGTCTACATTAGTTACGGCACTCACTAAGTACCCCGACCTGGTAAGCACTCTTAGTGGCAATGGAACCTTCACAGTATTTGCGCCAACAAACACTGCCTTTCAAGGCCTATTGACTGCGATTGGTCAAACAGATTTGAATAATATTCCTGAATCTGTATTAAAAAGCGTGCTACAGTACCATGTTGTGTCAAGTGCAACAGTTCTTTCTTCACAACTATCCAATGGTGATGTAACTACCGTAGGTGGTGAAAAGATTAGTGTGAATGTGACCTCTGGAGTAAAATTGAATACAACGGTAAATGTTGTTACTGCGGATGTTAAAGCCACCAACGGTGTAGTTCATGTAATCGATGCGGTTCTTGTGCCACCTACTATTACTCCGATTGTTGGAACGATAGTAGCACCTGCTTACTTTAATAAGAATTTTTCAACGTTGGTGTCTGCTGTTGTGCAGGCAGGTCTTCTTCCTACACTGCTTTCAACTACTAATCAATTGACTTTGTTTGCACCTACCAATGATGCTTTTGCGGCCGCTGGTATCACTACCTTACCTCCAAATACTACTGAAGGAAATGCCTTATTGACTTCGATTTTGGCATACCATGTAATTGCGGGTACAAGCGAAATTACAGCAGCCAATATTGCCAATGGACCCTCATCAGCAACCACTTTCGGTGGAAGTAAAATTTATTTGAGCAAAGGAGCAGCCGGTGTCTTCATCAACGGTAAAACCAAAGTGACTGCAACAGACATTCAAGGTTCCAATGGTATAGTTCATGTGATTGACAGAACCTTAGTTCCCCCTACGCAAACAATCGCAGAAATTGTAGTAGCGAACACAACAGCTTCTTCGCCTCAGTTCACACAATTATTGGCAGCCTTAGCTCGCACAGAAGGTCAGGGTGCTGATGATTTATTGGCGGCAGTAAGTTCTTCTACCGGTGAGTTAACCGTTTTCGCACCAACAGATGCTGCTTTTCAATCTCTTTATACTGCACTAGAAGTTGATAACGTAAACCAAATTCCATTAGCGACACTAATTGCTGTCTTGAAAAAGCACGTGGTTGGCGCAAGAAGATTTTCGACCGATTTAGTGAACGGAGCAGTGCCTACCTTAAATGGAAATATTACTGTAAACACAACAAATTTAACGGTAGTAGGTGGCTCGGGAGACCCAGCAAATCTGCAAACAACATTACTAAATATTAAAGGTAAAAATGGAGTAATCCATGTTATTAATAAGGTACTTCTTCCTTAATTGAAGAGGTGGGTTTGGAAGTAGGGTTGCCCCGCAAATATTTTGCGGGGCTTACCTTTATTAGATACTTTAGTTTGTATAAAAAATAGTAAGATTACCTGTGTTTTCATTCCGATATAGATACCTGTTCATTCTGCTTCTTTCTCTTTATTCGTATATCAATATATTGGTTACAGTAGGAGATCGACTGTTTGATTTTGAACTCAATAGTTTCTATTTATTTGGGGTGCTTGCGCTGGTAGTACTGGGAGTTTGGGAATTAAACCGCCTGGTTGAGGCGCAACTAACTAAAAGGAACACGCGGATCCATCCGCTCATTCTTCTTTTTCTGGCAAGTGTGATTAATGTGGTGGTAACCTCTACGCTCGCATTGATTATTCTCTATGTTGTTTTAGAAAGACCGTTACAACTAAACTTTGATCACTGGAAACTTTTAAGTGCATTTGGTTTTCGTGTTAACCTGTTTCTAAACTGTGTTAACGCGATTGTTTTCTTTATGAACCGGCTCAAGAAAACACAACTGGAAGCTGAACAACTGAAAAAGGAAAATATAGAGGCGCAGTTTGAAGCACTAAGGAATCAAATTAACCCCCACTTTTTGTTCAATTGTTTTAATGTGCTCTCCACCCTTGTACATAAAGATCCGGAAGCCTCATCAAAATTTATCGGCCAACTTTCAAGTGTATATCGGTATTTACTCTATAACCAGGAGAAAAAGATTGTATCATTAAAGGAGGAGTTAACTTTTCTTGATTCCTATATCTACTTACTACAAACTCGGTTTAATGATAATTTGAAAATCGAGAATAAACTTTCGAATCAATCAGACTCTATAATGGTTGCCCCGGCTTCCCTGCAAATGCTCATTGAAAATGCAATCAAACACAATGTGGCATCTAAGAAAAACCCTCTTCACATCGAGTTAACTAGAGAAGGCGATTTTATTATTATACGCAACACATTACAACGAAAGGAATTGGACGTGGAGTCCACCAAATTGGGGCTTAAAAATATCGTCAGCCGGTATAAACTTTTATCCAATCTGCCGGTTAAGATTGAGAAGACAGAAACTGTATTCACTGTAAAAATCCCCATTTTGTACCTGAAGCAATGAATGTAGCTATTGTAGAAGATGAAGCCCTGGCAGCAGAGCGCCTTGTTTCCATGCTACATAAAACAGGGGAATCGGTAAATATCCAGGCAATTCTTGAGACAGTTGAAGAGTCGGTATCCTTTTTATCAAATGAGAAAAAGCCGGACTTACTCTTTCTTGACATCGAGTTGGCTGATGGAAGGAGCTTCGAAATTTTTAATAAGGTCAATGTTAATGTGCCCATTATTTTCATAACGGCCTATGATCAATATGCCCTTCAGGCATTCAAACATTTTAGTGTTGATTATCTGCTTAAGCCGGTTCAGCAAGAAGATTTAAATACTGCACTTATCAAATGGAGGCGCATGGCAAACCACCCAGGCGAGGTGAATGACCAGTTGATCCAATTAACAGATTGGCTGAGCAAAGAAAAAATAAAGCCGAAAGAGAGATTGTTAATAAAGTCGGGAAACAAGTTACAGTACAAGCCAACTGAAGAAGTCGCCTATTTTCTTGCCGATGGAAAAGAAGTTTACATATATACGTTAAAGGAAAACAAGAAATTTCTGATTGACTATTCCCTGGAACAATTAGAATCACAGTTAGATAATAACCGTTTTTTTCGCATCAGTCGTAAGGCTATTGTGAATGCCGATGCGATTGCAGAAATAAAAGGTTTAATCAGCACGCGCCTTGAGGTAAAACTTAATCAGCCATGCGAACACGAACTCACCATCAGTCGTGACCGGTCAGCTGCTTTTAAAGCGTGGCTCGACCGGTAAGTATTGCGCACGAATTCTTTCAGATTTATATTAGCGGCAAACAATTATGACCATGATTAGGGTCCTTCTTCTTTTTTTGATTGCAAGTCCGTTTCTTACGTTTGCTCAGCAAGACACGTTGGACATAGAGCAACTTAAGAGGGAAGTTCTGCTTCTTCAATACGAAGTGCAACAAATTCAAATCAATCTGGCGGAGTCTGAAAAAAAATTCAAACGAGGCATTGTTGTTGCCACCATTGGATATTCTGTTACCATTGCGGGCGGGCTTATGCTTGGAAGAAAATATGATGATCTCGGAAAAGTTCTTTTGGTCTCGGGCGGCATTACGGGAATAACCGGCACCTTTATGATGGCCGATGCTTTTAAATATCTTGGCCGGGCTGGCCGAAAAAAGGAATAGAATTTATCCAGGATTTTATTTTAAAGACCTATGCAATAAAGCGTATACCGCTTATGCAAATCGATGTTTTTGATCCAAAAAATTTAAGTAGTTTGGGCATTATGAAAAATTCATCCATTGACCGCTACATCACAATCGTTGTAATAGCACTCCTTGCCGGCTGCTCCTCACCCGCACCCATTGAAACTAAAAAGTCAACCTCTTACGATCAGCTTGTTGAACTTTTTAAATCATGGCGTGAGTTTCAAGCCCCCGTCTTGAAAGAGGGCGTTCCGGATTACACAATCGCAGCCATGAAGCAGCAACATGGTGAATTGAAAATCTGGCAACAAAAGCTTAACAATTTTGATACTACTGGCTGGCCTATTAACCAGCAAATCGATTGGTACATCATTTATGCTGAGATGAACGGCCTCGATTTCGATCATCGCGTGATAAGACCCTGGGAGCGCGACCCGGCTTTTTACAAAACAGTATGGATGGATCGTAGTGATGTCCCTGGTCACGAAGGCCCTACTCATCATGCAATAGTCGATCTCTGGAAATATCAATTTCCATTATCGAGTGAAAACAAAGAAAAACTGATCGGTCAACTTCGTGTGATTGCACCCTTGAATGATCAGGCTAAGCTCAATCTTACGGGTAACGCGAAAGATTTATGGATTGCTGGAATTCGGGATATCAGGACACAAACCGGAGACCTGGAGAGTATTCTAAACTTATCCGGAGTGAATGATCAACCAGATCTGGTAGCTGTGATAAAGGAAGCCATTCAATCCACCAATGATTTAATTACCTGGTTGGAGAAGGAATCGGCTTCGAAAACAGGACCTTCAGGAATTGGAAAGGAAAACTACACCTGGTACCAGCAAAACGTTCACCTCGTACCACTCACCTGGTCCGATGAAGTACTGCTACTGAAGCGTGAACTTGCGCGAGCGTGGACAGGCTTAAAGCTGGAGGAACACCGAAATCGAAACTTACCCGAGTTGAAAGCAGCAGATACACCAGAAGCTTTCGCGGCCCTCACGGAACGATCAGCTAAAAGCCTGTTAAACTTTTTAGAAAAGGATGAGATTCTTACGGTGAAAGATTACTTCGAGCCGGCTTTGCGCGAACACCTCGGTAGTTTTGTGCCTGCCGATAAGCGAAATTTTTTCATCATCACACTACATCACGATCCTCGTCCTCTTTACTCTCATTTCTACCACTGGTTTGAATTGGCGCAGATGGATAAAGAACCGCATGTCAGTGAAATCCGTAAAGGGCCTTTGTTGTATAATATTTTTGATTCGCGAAATGAAGGCACGGCTACTGCCGTTGAAGAAATGTTTATGCAAGCCGGATTGTATAACGATGACCCACGGGTAAAGGAAATCGTGTACATTATGATCGCACAGCGGGCTGCCCGCGGCCTAGGCTCTTTATACGCACACGCGAATGAAATGACGATGGAAGAAGCCGGTAAAATTCACTCGGAATATACCCCGCGCGGATGGATGAAAGTAGAAAAAGAATTACTGTTGTTCGAACAACACCTGTATTTACGTCAGCCAGGCTATGGCACCAGCTACATTACCGGAAAATATTTGTTGGAGAGCGCCATGGCTCAGTTTGCCAAAATGAAAGAATCACAGCAACAGCCATTCCGTGTCAAAGATTTTTTTGATCAGCTTAACGCGATTGGCTGTATACCAACTTCACTCGGACATTGGGAGATGACAGGCGATAAAAGCGTACTGAATGAAGCGGTTGGCAAGTAGATTATTTTTGCAGGCATTCTTAGTAGTTTTCTTTCCAGCGCTTGTCTATGCGCAGGAGATTTCCAGCGACTTGAAAATTGCCGGGCATCGTGGAGGTTATTACTTCAACTACCCGGAGAGTTCACTCAGCTTGTTGAATTATCTCTCGAAACAGTTTAAAAAAGATACGATCATTGCTGAGATTGATTTGCGCAAAAGCAAAAATGGCACGATTTACATCATGCACGATGAAACGGTGGACCGCACGACTACGGGCACTGGAAAAATAGATCAGCTTGACGACAATTATCTTGAAGGTTTATTTCTGAAAAAAGAGAATGGTGGAATCACTAAAAAGCGCATACCAACATTTGAAGAAGTGCTTCAGTTTATCCGCAAGAAAAACATAAACCTGATGTTGGATATTAAAACCCCTATTCACGCAGAAGCTTATGAGTTGGTAAAAGCACATAAGATGGAAAATCGGATGTTGACACTTACTTTTAACATGGAGCTCACCAAAAAAGTGGCGACACTTTCTAACAAGATTTCACTTTCTGCTTTGATGGAATCAGAAAACGACTGGCAAATGTTTAAGGAGATCTCAATGCCAGTAGGAAAAAAGATTGCTTATGTTAATGCAAAAACTTCGGTCTTATTAATTCAGGAGTTGAAGAAGAACAACGTAAAGATTATGGCCGATGTAAGTGAGGCACTAAGAAATTCCGGCAAGCCATTGGGCGATGAGGGCTATCAAAAAAAGGTTAAGGATCAGACTCTTGATATCCTTATTACTGATTTTCCGATTGAAGCCCGCAAGTCATTTATAAAGAAATAGTTCACCGTTCCTCTGTGTGGTAAAAGGATCAATACCTTTTCAAACCTCGCTCAAGCTCTTTACTACAATACCTATAAATTCTGAGCGTTAAGGATCAAACCCCTAATCATGCTCAACAGATATCTTCTAAGTCTTTTACTCACTCTGAATGCATGTGCCCCCTATGCCAATGGCCCGGTATTTAGTACGGAGGATGCCAATAAAACATTTCAACCGATTCTTGATTTTATGGACGCAAAACCCGGTATGGCCATAGCCGATGTAGGTGCTGGCTCAGGCGCGCTTACCGTTATTATGGCCACTCAACTGGATAGCTGTATTGTTTATATCCAGGACATTGATAAAAAAGTTCTTGAGCAGCAAAATGTGAATAAGATGATCGCGTACTATTCCAAAAAGCTGGGTTATGATCTTGGTAAACGAAACACATTTCACATTACGTATGGTGCGTTGGACCTGATTTATAGCAATGCCACTGTTCATGTCTTTGACCAACCCGATTCGATGCTCTCTGACTTAAGACGGAAATTGAAACCCACCGGCAGAATCTTCATTCGCGATAGCTTTAAAGATGATCAAGGTGAAGGTGAATTTTGTTCTGATAGCAAATGTGGAATGCGACTTTATTCCATTGATGAATTTCTGGCAATGATGGATCGAAATGGCTTTCAATTGGTAGAACAATCACCCAATATGAGTGGCTATCCGGTTTTTGGGTTTACCAGTAAGCAATAATCCAGTAAATTCATGGAAGGAGTAGTGAAGATAGCATGGAAAACAGTGTTGTTAACTGCAATTTATCGTTATGGGATTTTACTAATCCAATAAAATCTTCAATAGATGACCAAGCAAGAATTTTTAAAATCCAAGTATTTCAAGGTAATTCTGCCCCTGATCATTGTATGGGGTATCACAACGATTTTTAAAAGCGGCTATGCATTTGGAAAGTGGTTGTATGTGGCACTGAATTAAGTAAACAGCAAACACCTATTCAAGTTTCACAAAAAGTTCTGAGTTTATTTTCCAAACCCCGCCCACCTTTACCCATTGGGCGGAATATTTTCCTCCGGTAACTGATTTTTGCTCCGACTCAGGTGTATACCCTTTCCAGGTCCCTGCCTCCCATCCCAAGCCGAGTTCAACATTAACTTCGATTTCAGCAGGCGTACGCACCCAATACATTTTTGAGGCTGATTTGCTTTTGATATATTCTCTTAGATTTTCTTTTCCCTGAATCAGTGTGCCATTGCTTATTGTAGTAAGAATGCCATCCGTCATAAAAGAAAGACTTAACTTATCATCGTAATTTTTTAAAGCTGCATTATACCTGTTTCTGATGCGAAGAATGTCATCCTTATCATTTTGCGCCTGTACTGGCAATGGCTTTGTAAACCAGGTAATAAGAAGGAATGAAACGAGGGAAAGAGAATGCCATTTCATGATTCTATATTTTAATAAAGATCTTCTTCCTGTACATCCACCAAAGGATTACTCCAAAAAAGATAACGAGCGTAAGCGCCAACGCGAGCGAAGCATTAATAGGAGTTAGCCAGCTTTCAAAAGCGTTTTTGTAAATCCAGGTCCATGAAGAGATTTCGCCACCAGCTCCATCTGCGATTTTTATACGACCCAATGTCTTAGCCAGTAAACCAGATACAACAAAAACAAAAATGGCATTCATGCCATACCAGGTAAATGGTTTTGACCAGGCCTTCACACCGTGCACATCAATAAGCCAATGACAAGCCGCGAGAAATTGCATGCCAATGCCTGCGGTATATAAAACAAAACTGCTGGTCCACAACGATTTGTTGATTGGAAAAAATAGTCCCCAACTAAGTCCTAAAACGATTAGAGTGGCTCCAATAAAAAGCATCCAACTCACACGAGTAGCTGGGTCTTTAATTTCTGTAAACAATTTCCCCGTAAGCATGCCGATGATGCCGGTTGCAATTGCAGGAATTGTACTGAGAATTCCTTCGGGATCCCACGTTTTACTTTGAACCCATAAGTGACCTTCCAGTAATGAATAGTCTAGCCAAGCACCTAGGTTTGTTCCGGGCTCTAAGTTTGGTGCGCCAAAGCCGGGCACCGTCACAAAGTTCATGAGTATATAATAAATGAAAAGAAGAACCACTGCTATTCGAATCTGCGCAAGCCACGATGTGGTGAGATATAAAATCGAAGAAAAGAAAAACACCATACTGATGCGCTGCAATACTCCGGGGATCCGGACAACGCTAAAATCAAACTTCGGGAATAGTGAAAGAAAAATGCCAAGCGAAAAGATGATGAGTGTTCTGCGAAGAATTTTTAAAAATACTTTTTGGGTTAATCCTTCGGTTGTTTTATGCTGATAGGCAAAGTGAATAGAGACCCCAACAATAAAAAGGAAGAAGGGAAAGATAAGATCCGTAGGCGTACACCCATTCCATGGTGCGTGCCGGAGTGGTGAATAAATGTGCTCCCAGGTTCCCGGATTGTTAACAAGAATCATAGCCGCCACCGTGATGCCGCGGAAGACATCCAGGGATTCGAGTCGTTCGTTAAGTTTCATGATTCAATATACAAAAAGTCTTTACCCACAAATTGACACACGATGATGATAATTTCAAATGCATTAAATTTGACTTATGAAAAATATAATGTTGGTTTCCTTCATGCTAGTTACTCTTGGCGTGTGTGCTCAAAAGGCTGATAAACTCTCAGCCATTCCGCATCCGTTGTTTTGGGAGAATAAACCCCTGACTTATTCTATCACCACCAACGACTTATCTATTGTAGCAGGAGAAAAGACCGATATGTTTCGCGACCCCAATGTTACTTACAATACAGACAACGCTCCCAAGCTCCTGTTCAAAGCGGATGAGGACTTCATATTGTCAACCGCAATAGAGCACTCTTTTACAAGTAAATGGGACGGTGGCGCCATCATCATTAAGAGCGATAGTTTGAACTGGGTTAAATTCTGTTTTGAAAAAGATTATACAGGTGCCCGCAGGGTAGTAAGTGTAGTCACTAAAAACATTTCGGATGACTGTAATTCTGTGGAGATAAACTCTGACAAAGTATTTTATAAAATCGCGAAAGCGGGCAATGTTGTTACCTTGTATTATTCAACCGAAGGCACAAAATGGTTTTTGGTACGACATCTTCAATTTGATGCCAAGCCGGGATTTAAGGTTGGCTTCCTGGCACAATCACCCACCGGCACTAAATGCGAGGTAAAATTCTCTCAAATTAAATATGAGAAAAGGAAGATCAAAGACCCTTATGCCGGGGAATGATTGGTCGATTTGGGAATTACGATTTACGAAGAGGAGTTTACAACATTGATAGTAAATTGCTGTTCAATTCTTTTCAATGACGGAACCCGGCACTATAACAAATAAAAATCCCTATCATCCCGATGTGGCGTTGTTCCTTATTCTGATTCCGTTCATCAGCGCATTTAATTATTACCTCACTTACACGAGCATCCAACTGAATGGATTTTTACTACTCACGTTTACCATCGATACAGTGCAGGGTTACCTGGCGTGGTGGGGTGTGCGTTCATTAATCATATACCTTGATAAAAAGTGGCCCTATGAAAAGGGCTTAGTAAAGCGAATTGCTTTTCAATTATTCAGTACTCTAATAATTGGTCTTACCATCATCAGCCTGCTTACAGAATTAGTGAGTTTAATTGCAAAAGGTAAACCGGCCCCCTTGCATTTCTATACAAAAGATTTATTCATTATCAGCATCTGGTTTTTTGTAATTAATGGCATTTACCTCGGGCTTCATTTTTATCGACTTTATCAGGAATCTGAAGTAAGGCGCCAACACGAGAACCAAATCAAGGCAGATGGAATTTTTGTAAAGGTGGGCAAGCAAGACATCCGGCTATCGTATAACGAACTGGAAGGCTTTTATGTGGACGAAGACTATGCAGTGGCCAGTCAGCTCGGTGGGAAAAAGTATTACCTCACACAATCGCTCGACAAAATTGAAAAGACGTTACCAGCAGGTTTGTTCTTCAGATTAAGTCGTCAATACATTGTTCACCGACAGATCGTATCAGGTTTTAAGCGTGGCGACAACGGGAAGATTTTGGTAACGCTACAAGGAACCTCCAATTTTCCAGCTGAGATACCGGTAAGTCGACTCAGGGCACCTGCATTTAAGGGTTGGTTTCAGCCAGCATAATTACACTTCGCAGTAAAATTTGCCACAGCTTGGGGGAAAACCTCAAAATTATACGGCTATAGCATATACGTTCGCGTAAAACTTGCACATATAACTAGGGGTCTACACCACGCTCAAGTGTTGGAAGCCCGTGAAACCAAAAGATAAAATATGAAATCGAAAGCTTTTACAACCCTGCTGGCTATTTGTATGGCTGGCTCCTTGCTGGCACAAGAAACTCAGAATGCTTACCGCAATTTTCCAATTATCGTTATGGTCCAGTTTCATAACCTTTCTATGCCTTTTAAAGACATGAAATCAAACTTCTCCAATGTTGGGTTTGGCCTGGGTACAGAGTTGAGCTACAATGGCAAAAGCAACTGGGTGCAGCAGGTTAGTGCCACCTGGCATCATAACAAAACGGTGGGCAATGGAATTTTACTTTATTCACAAGCAGCGTGGAGGCCCAATATTGCCTCAGGTGTATACACAGAACTGAAAGCCGGGGCCGGGTATATGTATGCATTCCGCCCGGTGGAATCCTTTGAACAAAAGAGTGGGACCTGGGAGTCGGTGGGACATAAAGGAAAGGGCATGCTGACGATCCCTTTGGGAATTTCACTTGGGTATCAATCTTACTCTAGCAAAACCTACATATCACCATTTATTTCTTATCAGTTCATGTTAATCAGTGGATATAATCAGAGCATTCCACTCGTACCGGAAACCCTTATACAGGTTGGTTCTCGAATTCATCTCGGAAAATAGTAATCATAAATACAATGAAAAAGATTCTCACTCTTACACTTATATCAATCCTGACATTTGGTTGTGAAGAATACATGCAGGATTTAGAGGTCACGACCTGTACACCGGTAATCAATGGAAACTATTCCAAGGCACAGGAAATTCAATCGGTGATTGAGACATTGGTCACTCAGTCAATTCCGGGAGTGGCCGTGGCTATCTATTCCGATGAAGGCTGGTGGACCTCTGCGGCAGGAGTAGCCAAGATTGAAAATAACCTTGCCATGCAATCCTGTCACCTGCAGTACCTTCAAAGCATAGCCAAGACCTACATGGCTGTAGGTATTTTAAAATTATATGAGCAGGGTAAAATCGATTTACAGGCCCCAATGACGAACTACCTACCTGAAAAATTTGCCCGGTACATCACGGATGGCCATCGTGTAACCATTGAGATGTTATTAAATCATACCTCTGGCATTCCGGAGTATAACTCGCAAACAGACTATGTCACCAAATTACTTCAACATCCTGACTACGCTTTTGTACCAGAAGATTATCTAAGGTACATCGGGGGAAAGCCCCTGGATTTTGAACCCGGAACAAAATACTCGTATCGCAATACCAACTATGTTTTGTTGGCACTAATTGCCGATGCCATTACCGGAGATCACACGGCTTACCTTTCAGAAACAATCTTTAAACCATTGGGATTAACCAGCACATTTTACCGGCATGAGCCTGGGTACCTAAACTATCCTCAGCTTGTTAACACATATTGGGATCGGTATAGCAACGGTATTCTTGAAAATGTTTCGCAAATGCAACGAAACAATGTAGCCTCGTTAATTGGTGATGATGGCATTGTGGCCACACCGGTAGATGCAGTTAAGTTTTTGCGTGGCCTCATGGAAGGTCAACTGCTGGAACCTTCAACCCTGGAATTAATGAAGACATGGGTAAATGACAAGAATGGAAATCCAACCTATGGATTGGGTTTGGACTACGCTACCTTTTTAGACGAAGTGGGCTATGGACACAGCGGGGGAGGTCTCGGAGCCGGATGTAATCTCTATTATTTTCCGAAACAAAATGTGTATGTGTTCATTGGTATTAATATTGGCACCGTAACAGATAGTCCGATTCAAAAGACAGCCGAAAAGACATTGGATAAATTTTATGAGGTCTTACTAAAATAAGAGATACTACAGGCTATTATGTGGTGCAATGGTCACTGCCCATAGCGGTGAAGTTGTTGGCGTTGATCGTTCTTTGTTTCGGCAGTGTTTATCTCCTGTATGAGTTTCTGATAAAACGGTTCATGCTCACACGCCTGCTTTACGGCCTGAAATTGAGAAAGTGAGTTAACTTAGAATTTATTCTGTAATCTCGAGCACTAATGTTTTTTCAAATTCCCTGAACGTCTCACGTAAAAAGGTCTCACCATTTGTTCCATAGTTCACGAAGAAAATCATCAGGCGATTATTGCGAGTCGGAAAAACGAATAGATCCGCGCTATAGCCCAGATCGCGCCCCGAGTGCCCGAAACCCTGATGAGGAGAAAACCTTTCAAATTTTTGCAGAGTACCCACGCCAAGATTGTCACCAGTATCACCGTCTTCAGGTAAGAAAGTCATCATCGTGGCCATACTCTCATCATTTACAAGAGTTTTATCAAAGTAATAAGCATTCATAAATTTCTGCAGGTCATCCACGGTACTATATACCCCGCCATACCCATTGCCGCTTCCGGTAATCAGGTTCGAGACGTTTACGATTGTATTATTGTTGTACAAATCATAATATCCTTGTGCTACCGTGTTGGGTAATTTGTCGTGCGATTGATAATACGTGTCATTCATGCCAAGAGGCTCCCAAATCATGCTGTGTAATGCCCGTGAGTGAGAATACCCAAGGACCTTATCCAAACACATGGCAACAAAGATGGTATTGGAGTTACTATACAATACCCCCTCGTTGGGAGCGAAGTTGGGGTCTTTTCCATGCATGAATTTTAAGAGTTCAGTTGCACTCCAGTCTTTATTGGGATTGTTGAGCACCGCCAGGTAAAACTCTGAGTCGGAGGTGATATCATAAAAGCCTGTAGTGTGTTGCAGACAATTTTTAATTGTTACCTGATTGGCATTTTCAATTTTTGATAAAATGTCTGCATTAATGTATTTCGAAATCGGATCATTGATATTGATGAGTCCTCGTTCCTGCAACATGAAGGTAAGCGTTGCAACCATAAACTTAGTGATGCTGGCTGCCTTGCTTGGATGACACGGAGTGAGGGGGATATTTCTCCCGATGTCTGCTTTACCGGAATAGCCAACCCATAATCCATCTTCATCTCGAACTAGCGCAGAGATGCCAGGCAATCCTTTTTTTACGTAGGTATCCAAAATAGACTGTAATACCTGCGCTTTTGGATGAGCAGCAAAGGAAGGTTGTTGATTATAGGTACAGCTATTTGTGGCGACAACATTGGCTTCCTCGCAAGAAAGTGTTGATAGAATAATCAAACTGACAAGCACAAAAGAAACAAGACACTTTTTCATCGTAAAATATTTTTAGCGATGCCCAACTGAATAGTATTGTAAGGCAACAAAGGCACATACGATTTTACAAAGGGCAATTGACCGAGCACACCATAGTTGACCGAAAGCCGGATACCCTTACTGAGCGCATAGGCCGCAGAGATGGAAAACTTTACACCCGCCTGTGCACGACCAATGTTTTTAATTTTTTCATATTCGCCCTGATCATTGAGTTCAAAACGTTCTGTGCCAGGAATGCTATGCAGATAACCCACGCCCAGATGAGCGCGCATGCTAAATGATGTATTGAAATCATACCGGTAAATGGTTTCCGTAAAGAGGGGTATGCTATGTTGTACGAAGCGGTGATAGATGTACCCCAGGTTAAAACTTTGTTCCCAGGCATGGTTTCTTTTCTCCCTCCAGACAAGCCGTGCACCCAACGTAATAAATGGATGATAGTTAGTGTAAAAGAGTTGTGGCGCTCCGATAAATGGCAAGGCAGTTACAGCATTTCCGGTTTCGAAAGTGAGTTGAGTGATTTTTCTCTGTGCAGTGGCAGAGTCGGGATACAAAAATATTGCAACCAACAAGAAATGCGTAGTTAAAATCTTTTTCATGATTGCAAGGAATTTTAATGAAATAAAGACTTGCGTGATCAAACCGTTAATGTAATATAATGGTTGGCCTCAAAGAATGATAACAATCAGGTTATTATGTTTTTGATATCTTCGCGACCGTTAAGATTAGATTAAGCTCAAGATAAATCACCATGAAAAAAATTTTTCTGTTTCTGTTAGCTGGGTTGGTTTTGCTGGTTTCAGTAGTTCTTGTAAATACGTTTAGAATGGAATCGCGACAGTTACGTGTTGATGTGGTTCCAGCGCCTGAAATAAATCCTCAATCCCTTCAGCACTTTCAGCTAGCGGTTGGATATAAAACAATTTCGTATGGTGATCCTTTGCTATTTGACTCATCCCAATTCATTGGCTTTAGGAAATTCCTTGAAACCACCTACCCCCATTTTCACAGCAAGCTTACACGTGAAATAGTAGCCGGCTATAGTTTGCTCTTTAAGTGGGAGGGCAGAAATCCTCAATTAAAACCTGTGATCTTGATGGCTCACCAGGATGTAGTTCCTATTGAGGAAGCGACCAAAACCATGTGGACTGCGGATCCCTTTGCGGGAGCAGTGAGAGAGGGATTTATCTGGGGTCGTGGCACGGTTGATGATAAAATCAACCTTATCAGCATGGTGGAGGCAGCAGAGAAATTGCTCGCAGAAAATTTTCAACCGGAGCGCACCATTTATTTTTCATTCGGCCATGATGAGGAGATTGGTGGTAAAGGAGCTGTAGCCATTGCTGCATTGTTAAAGTCGAGAAATATTGAAGCGGAATTTGTATTAGACGAGGGCGGTATTGTTACACTAAATAAAATGCCAGGCATAACAAAACCCCTGGCGCTGCTGGGTACTTCCGAAAAGGGATATTTGTCAGTAGAGTTAACAGTAGAAGAAGCCGGTGGACATTCATCGATGCCGGCAGAAGAAACATCGATCGATATTTTATCAAAAGCGCTTGTTAACTTAAGATCAAAACCTTTCCCCTCAGAACTAAAAGGCTCTACCCTGGAAGGCACGGAATACTTAGGTCCTGATATGCCTTTCGTTCAGAAGATGGTGTTTGCCAATCAATGGTTGTTTAAAGGCATAATCATCAGCACCTATGAAAAATCTCCGCAAAGTGCTGCTATGGTGCGTACAACGATGGTACCTACGATTATTGATGCCGGTATAAAAGATAACGTTGTTCCAACCGTAGCCAAGGCAACTGTAAACTTACGCTTGTTACCCGGTGATTTATCAGAAGTGATAATTGAAGAGATTAAAAGAAAAATAGGCGATGAACGCGTAAAAGTCCAACGCCTCAATATCAACGCAGAGGCTACTCCGGTAACCTCCGCTGCGAGCAGTGGCTATAAAAATATTGATGCAGCGATCAAGAAAAGTTTATCCCAAACCATCAGCGCCCCCTTCCTGATGATAGGCGCTACGGA
>ERZ795061.353-NODE-353-length-47584-cov-6.753792_pt1 | contig 47584 bp, 37 predicted proteins | sample MGYA00375145_ERZ795061 | MGnify/ENA primary metagenome ERZ795061 (study PRJEB30190, sample SAMN05720144) | anaerobic digester metagenome | isolation source: active sludge of municipal wastewater-treating anaerobic digesters | place: USA | collected 2014-12-22 ... | reverse complement strand
GCGCTCGCGATGCGTGCGCTCCGGCCGTTAGGCTCGGGCGAAGAGGCCGGCCATCAGTTGGCAGAGCACCGCCCCCACCACCGTCATCGCCAGCCCCCAGGCCAGGAGCTTGTTGAAGAGGGCGCGCGAGGCCAGCGGGCTCGACACCGCGGCGACACACAGCGCCCCAAGCGTCGACAGCGGCGACACGTCCACCAGTGCCGATCCCACGTTGATCGACAGCGCGACCGCGAGCGGGTCGCCACCGCCGACCTTTTCCACCAACGTTGCGGCTGTCGGAAGGAAGGCGGGAAGGACGACCCCCGAGGTGCTGCTGTATGTCGAGATGGCCCCGGTCACGAAGGCGATCACGCCGTTGAGGGTGACCGGCGTCGCCAGGCGCGCGAGCAGCGTCGTGAAGAGGTCCATCCCCCCGGTCTTCTCCAGCAGGGCGATCAGGAGCGAGACGCCGCACACCATCAGGATCACCCCCCACGGCACCTTCCGGATCGCGGCCTGTTCATCGCCCGCCCGCGCCAGAAGGAGGAGCGCCGCCGTCCCGAAGGCCGACATCCCGAGGTTGAGCTTGAACCCCACCACGCCGACGATCCACGCGAGGATCAGGAGACTCGTCAGGCGCTGGTGTCCGCTGAGCGCCACATCGGTCGCGGCCACCGCCGACGCCGCGCGCGACTCGCCAGCGGGCGCGACCTCGCGCCGGCCGCTGAGCACGAGGTACGCCGCCAGTGCCACGAGCGCGTGCGCGGCGAAGTTGGCCGCCCACACCCGCCACTCGTGTCCCCCCAACCCGCCCTTCGCCATCGCGTTGTTGGCAATCACGCCCACCGACGAGATGGGGGAGAGGTTCCCGGCGTTCGCCCCGTTGGCCACCATCAGCGCGGTCAGGAAGTGCGACACGCCCGTGCGCTCGCTGATGGCCATCGCCAGCGGAATCACCAGCGCCACGCTGGAGATGGCGCCGGGCCCCACCGTGGAAATGGCGAAGGCGATGAGGAAGAAGAGGACCGGGAGCACCCGCGCATTGCCGCGCGCGGCGCGCACCGCGTGCTGCGCGAGTCGCTCCAGCGTCCCGTTGGTGTCGGCGATCGCGAACAGCAGGGTGACGCCGGTGAGCGTGAGAAAGAGCGTGATCGGGAAGCCCGCCATGACCACGTCGGGCTTGAGCCCGGCGGCGTACACGCCGATGACCCACGCGAGGGCGACCGCCAGCAGCCCCACGTTGATGCGCGACGTCATCGACAGTGCCAGCGCGACGACGAGTGCGAGGAGCGACAGGATGGCCGGGTTCACGGCGCGCCTGGCGTCCACGGCGGAAGCAGGTGCCGCTGCACCTTGCCTAACGCCGTGCGCGGGAGCGCGTCCACCCGCACGAAGGCGCGCGGAACCTTGAAGCTCGCCAGCTGCCGGCGGCACTGCTCACCCAGTCCCGCGAGCGAGCCCTCGTCGTCGGCGACGACGTAGGCCACGGGGAGCTCGCCGCGGCGCTCGTCCGGCACGCCCACTACGACGGCCTCGCGAACCCCCGCGCACTCCAGGAGCAGCTCCTCGATCTCGCGCGGGTAGATGTTGAAGCCGCCGGAGATGATGAGGTCCGAACGGCGCCCGCACAGCGTGTAGTAGCCATCGGCGGAGCGCCGGGCGAGGTCGCCGGTCCGGAACCAGCCGTCGACGAACGCCTCGGCGTCGGCATCGGGGCGGCGCCAGTAGTGCCGAATGACGTTCGGGCCGCGCACGAGCAACTCGCCGACGTCGTCGACCGCAACCTCGCCTCCGTCGGCCGCGACGATGCGCGCCGACACCCCGGGAAACGGCAGCCCCACCGCCCCGGGGCGCCGCTCCCCTTCATACGGGTTGCCGATGTTCATGAGCGTCTCGCTCATCCCGTAGCGCTCGAGGATCGTGTGCCCGTAGCGCGTGCGGAACGCCTCCAGCGTCGCCGCCGAGAGCGGCGCCGAGCCGCAGACGAAGAGTCGCATGCGCCGGCCGATGCGCGCCGCCACGTCGGCGGGAAGCTCGAGCAGGCGCACGTACACGGTCGGCACGCCGAAGAAGAGCGTCGGCTGGAACGCCTCGAACAGCGCCGCCGCACGCGCCACGTCGAAGCGCTCCGCCAGCCGCATCCGGCACCCCGTGATGAGCCACGCGATGATCCCGTTGCCCAACCCGTGCACGTGGAAGAGCGGGAGGACGGCGAGGTAGCGATCGTCACTCGTTATGCGCCAGCACGCGGCGAGCGAGACTCCGTTGGCGAGGAAGTTGTTGTGCGAGAGGACTGCCCCCTTCGAGCGCCCGGTCGTTCCCGACGTGTAGACGATGGCCGCCGCCGCGTCGCCATCGATCGACCGGCGAACGGTCGAGTCCTCTTCCCCTGCGGCATCGCGCACGAGGGCCGCGATCTCCCACACCGCCGTCGAGGCGGGGAAGAGCGAGGCCCCCTCGTCGCCGGCGACCACCACCGCCACGGGTTCGGCGTCGCTCACGATGTGGGCGATTTCGCGCTCCCGGTACAGGATGTTGATCGGGACGACGATCACCCCGAGCTTCACGCAGGCCAGGAAGAGATCGATGAACTCGGCGCGATTGGGGAGATAGAGCGCGAGGCGATCCCCAGGCTGCACGCCGCGACGCTCGAGGAGGCGCGCCAGGCGGTTGCTACGCGCGTCGAGCGCACCGAAGGTCAGCGTCTCGACGGTGCCATCGGCGCGCTCGTGCTCGAGCGCCGGAACGTCGCGGCGCCCGAGGAGCGAGAGGTCGAACAGGTCGAGAAGTTGCATGGCGGCGCTAACCTAGCGCCTGCACGGCGCGCCGCCAGTTCAACGCGCGTGCACCGCCTTCCCTTCGTCCGCCCGCGGGCCGGCGCTCGCCGGCCCGCCGGTGATCAGATCGCGGGGACCATCACCTGGTGCTCACCGCGCTCGTACACCACGCTCGCGCGCCCCACCAGGAGCGGATCGAGCGGGCCGATCGCCTCGAGCACCTTGCTCTTGTAGGGGAGCTTGTGAAGCACGTAGCGCATCGCGTTCAGGCGCGCGCGCTTCTTGCAGTCGGACTTGATCACCGTCCACGGCGAGTCGGCGGTGTCGGTGTAGAAGAACATCGCCTCCTTCGCCTTCGTGTACTCGCTCCACTTGTCGATCGAGGCCATGTCGACGGGGGAGAGCTTCCACTGTTTGAGCGGGTGCGACTTGCGCTCCTTGAACCGGCGCTTCTGCTCTTCGCGGCTCACCGAGAACCAGAACTTGATCAGGTGCACGCCGCTGCGCACGAGGTTGCGCTCGAACTCGGGACACTGGCGCATGAACTCCGTGTACTCGTCAGGCGAGCAGAAGCTCATCACCCGCTCCACGCCGGCGCGGTTGTACCACGAGCGATCGAACATCACGATCTCGCCGGCCGTGGGGAGATGCTGCACGTAGCGCTGGAAGTACCACTGGCCACGTTCCACCTCGCTCGGCTTCTCGAGGGCGACAACGCGCGAACCGCGGGGATTGAGGTGCTCCATGAAGCGCTTGATCGCTCCGCCCTTGCCGGCGGCATCGCGCCCCTCGAAGAGGATGATCACCTTTTGCCCCGTGGCCTTCACCCACTGCTGCAGCTTCAGCAGTTCTACCTGCAATCCGTACTTGTGCCGCTCGTAGTTCTTGCGCGACATCAGGTTTTTGTACGGATATCCCCCGGAGCGCCAGTCGTCGGCCAGCAGGGCGTCGGCGTGCTCGGAGTGCGTGCGCTCGGCCTGCCGCCCGTGCGCGAGGATCGCATCGCGCAGGGCGGTCACGTCATCGGGCGAGGCGCCGTGCATGATCGCGTCGAGCGAGTCGATGAGCGTGGTGATCTTCCCCGGGGGCGACGAGGCGATGATGTCCCTCACCGCCGTCTCCTTCGACGTGCGCGCGGCCACCACCGCTTCGCCCACGGAGAACTGTTCGATCGCCTCGGGCGATGACAGGCTGGGGGCGATGTCGCCCGCTGTCATGGCGCGATCGCCTCCACGCTTGGTGGACACGGCGCGACGGCGGCGCGCCGCACTGGCCGATGTCCCGCGTGACTTCCTGCGCGGCGTCTCGCGAGGTGTCCCGCGGGACTTCACCGCGGCCTTTCCGCGGGCGCTCGCGCCGCTCGTCGCATCTGACGGTGCGTTGTCACGCGACGTCGCCCGCTCGGACGGCGTGGCGGTGGACGTCGCAGCCTTCGCGGGGGTGGTCTTCTTGCGTTTGGCGCTCATGACGTGTGCCGAAGTGGGGAGCTGGGACATACCACAGTATCGGCGTCGCGGTACGACGCCGTCACTGCTCGTGCGGTGCGGCGCCAATGCTGGCCGCCCGATGCAACCTTCACCCGGTACGCCCTCGAACCCAGTCCCTTCTCCCCGACAGCGGGGGAGGGCGAAGCCTGACGCGGCGGCGCGGCGTGCGCACGGCGCGACCGCCCTCGAGACCGCCCGAGGAGACTAGTCGCGCTGGCCGCCGCCCACGCGCGCGAGGTGCTCCCCCAGCACGTTGACCGAGAGCACGGTCACGAAGATCGCCATGCCGGGAAAGACGGCGAGCCAGGGTTCGGAGGTCAGCGTGGTTTGCGCCTGGTACAGCATGTTCCCCCAGCTTGCCGCCGGGGGCTGCACGCCCACGCCAAAGAAGGAGAGCGCGGATTCGAGGAGGATGCCGCGTCCGACCGACAGCGTCGCCGAGACGGCGATCGTCCCCAGCACGTTGGGGAGGATATGGCCGGCGAGGATGCGCACGGCACCCACGCCCGTGGCCTGCGCCGCCTCCACGAAGCCGCGCTGCGCGAGCGAGAGCACCTCGGCGCGGACGACTCGCGCCGTCTCCATCCACCCCGCCACGCCCACCAGCACGATGAGCAGCGGAATGGACGGCTGCAGGATGGCGGCGACGATCATCAGGAACGGGAGTCGCGGGATCGCCAGCATCGCGTCGGTGAGGCGCATGAGCGATGCGTCGACCCATCCCCCCACGAAACCGCCCACCGCCCCGACCGCCGAGCCTAACGCGACAGAGAGCAGGGCCGAGAGGAAGCCAATGGCGAGGGAGACGCGGGCGCCCGAAAGGACGCGCGCCAGGACGTCGCGCCCGAGTTCGTCGGTCCCGAACCAGTGCGCCATCGAGGGGGCGGCTCGGCGCGCCGTGAGGTCCATCGCTTCGCTCGCGGTCGCGGCCAGCCACGGGGCGAGCACCGCGGCCAGTGCGATGGCCGCAAGTACGACCAGCGCCGCGCGCACTCCCAGTGGGAGTGCCCGCCACCGGCCGGGCGACGACGTGGACAGCGATGCGGCGGGCGCCGTCATCCGCGCACCCGCGGATCGAGCCATCGATAGCTCAGGTCGGCGACGAGGTTGAGCACGATCACGGCGGTCGACGAGACCATCAGGAACGCCATGAGCACCGTATAGTCGCGACGCGCGAGCGCTTCCGTGAAGAGCCCGCCTAGCCCCGGCCAGGCGAAGACGCTCTCGGTCACCACCGCGCCCGACACCATGATCGCTGCGTCGAGCAGGACGATGGTGACGAAGGGGAGGAGGGCGTTGCGCAGGGCATGCACGAAGACCACCTGGCGCTCCGGCACGCCGCGTCCGTGTGCAGAGAGGATGAAGCGCTGCGCCAGGACCGCGAGCATCCCGCTGCGCAGGTAGCGCGTCCAGACGGCCGCATGCACCGTCGCCAGCACCGTGGCCGGGAGGATGATGTGCCGCAGGCGGTCGAGCAGGTCGCCGCCGAGGATCGAGCTCCGACCCGACGACGGGAGCCAGCCTAACGAAACGGCGAACAGGAGCTGCAACAGGAGCCCGAACCAGAACGTCGGGAGCGAGATCCCGGCGAGCGTGAGCGTCGTGACCGTGCGGTCGAACAGGCTGCGCTGGCGCGCGGCCGCGAGCACCCCGATGGGGAGGGCGGCGACGAAGGCCAGGACGAGCGACGCCAGGATGAGCTCCAGCGTCGCCGGGATGCGTTCCGCCAGTCGCACCGTGACCGGGCGTCCGTCGGCGAAGGAGAAGCCCCAGTCGCCCACCACGAATCCCCGGAGCCAGGCCAGGTACTGGACCGGGAGCGAACGATCGAGCCCTAACGAGCGCTTGAGTCGCTCGATGTCCTCGGGGCGGACGTTGGGATTTTCCAGGTAGATCGCGAGCGGCCCCCCGGGCGCCGCGTGCAGCAGCGCGAAGACGAGGACCGAGATGACGAGCAGGAGCGGGAGCGCCTGGGCAAGGCGGCGGGCGACGGCGGTCAGCACGCGAGGATCTTACCGCCGTGGCTCGGGGAGGCGCGAGTGGGAAAGCGGATGAGCGGCACGTCACCGCGCCGCCGACCCTTCCTGAAGCGTCTACTCCGGCGACTCCGGCAGCACCTCGAGCATGAGCGTGTCGAACGCCAGCCCGTCGTCCCCGTAGTCGAGCGCCAGCTCTGCGGCGTAGATCCCTGGCTCGGCGGGGAGTGTCCACGTCACGGAGGACGACGACGAGTCGGACAGCGTTCCCGCGCTCACGTCCCAGCTCCGCGAATGCGCGCCGCGATACGGCGTGTGCGCCTGCAGCAGCGCCTGTCGCCCGACGTGCTGCACCAGCACGATCTCGGCGCGCTGTCGCGCGGGGAGCGGCAGCGTATCGAGCACCACCTGGGCGATGGTGGCCGAACCCGGGACAGCCGTTACGATGAAGTTGCGCCTGAAGGTGCACGACGTCCCCGCGTCGCCGGTGAGCGTCCCCTCGAAGGTGAAGCTGATGCTCAGGCTCGGCGCTCCACCGAAGGGGAAGACGACGATGAAGGGGAGTCGCGACCCGTCCGGCGGCGTGGTGATGCGCCCGATTGCCCCCGCTCACCGCGGTGATGCGTGCGCCGCGGACGGTCGCCTATCGCTTCGCCCCGCTCTCCACCTCCCACTCCCACACGTTCCAGAAGATCCCCGTGTTCGTCGGGTTCCCCTTGAAGTGCTTGAGCGTTGCCGGCACCGCGTCCAGCCGCGTCACGTTGTACAGCGGGATCTCGGGCGCGAGCTCCGCAAGCCGCTGCTGCGCCGCCACGAGCAACGCCCGCCGCGGCCCCTGCGCCACCGTCCGGTCGGAGGCGTAGAGCAGTGTGTCGAGCGAATCGTCGGCGACGTAGTTGATGTTGCGCCCGGCGGGCGGCGTTCGGTCCGAGGCGAAGAATAGCGTGATCTCCGGATCGCTCGGCATGTGCCACCAATGCAGCATCGCGTCGAACTTCCCTTCGAACCAGAGCGAGGAGATGGAGGTGCCGTCGACCAGTTGGATCTTCACGTCGACCCCCACGTCCTTGAGTTGCTTCTGCACCGCCTGTGCAATGTTCTCGCGGATCGCAAAGCCGGCCTGCGTCATCAGCGTGAACGCGAGCGGGGTTCCGTCCTTCTCGCGCAGGCCATCGTTGTTCGCATCCGTCCACCCCGCCTCGTCGAGCAGTGACTTGGCCGTCGCCACGTCGTACGGGTACTTCCGCACACTGTCGGTGTAGGCCCACGACAGCGGCTGGATCGCCCCGTCGATCACCGGCGCCAATCCGTCGAGCACGGTCCGGGTGAGCAACTCGCGGTCGATCGCATGGATCAGCGCCCGCCGCACCCGCACGTCCTTGAACGCGGCGACACTGCGCTGGTTGAGCGTGATGTGCTCGTACGAGTTCCCCATCATCTGGTGGATCGTGAGTCCGGGGACCTCCTTCAGTTCGCGGTACTTGTCCCACGGGACGAGGGCGGCCACGTGCGCCTCACCGCTCTTGAGCTGGTTGATGCGGGTGGTGGTGTTGGCGATGAACTTGAAGAGGATGCGCTTGATCTTCGGGTACTCGGCGCCGCGCCAGTAGCGGTCGGCCTTGTCGAGCAGGATGTACTCACCCGTCTTCCACTCGGTCACCTTGTACGGCCCCGTGCCTAACGGGCTCCGGTTGTACTCGGTGGCCGTGTCGATGTCCTTCCCTTCCAGCACGTGCTTCGGGAGCGCACCACGGATGAACTGGATCTCGTACGGCGCGTACGCCTCCTTGTAGTGCACGACGGCGGTGAGCGAGTCGGGGGTATCGACCGAGGTGATGCGGTCGAAGCCGTCGGTGCTCTCCGGGTTGTAGTTGGGCGAGTTGATCGCGTCGACCGTGAACTTGACGTCGGCCGAGGTGAACGGGACGCCGTCATGCCACGTCACGCCGGGACGGATCTTCCACGTCACGTCCATCCCACCGTCGGGGCGCATGACGACTCCGCCGTTCTCCGGCGTCGGCACCTCGGTCGCCAGGAGCGGGACGACGTTCATCTTCTCGTCGGTCGTCACCAACCCCTCCACTACACAGGTCTGCACGTCCTCGAGGATGTGCGTGCTGAAGCGATTGAGCGTGTCGGGTTCGCGGTCGTAGGCGATGATCAGCAGATCGTTCGACGGGCCGCCGGCCGTGCCGCCTTGTCCGCCTTCTCGCGCGCACGCGGCGACTGTGAGCATCATCAGCGACGCCGCACGAATAGGCGCCACGACACGGCGCTGGAGGGACGACCGGAACCGGACGAATCGCGACATCGAGTTCTGCACCGAAAGGAAGGGACAAGCGGACGGCACCGTCTGGCGCCCCCCGCAATCGATCAGGAGTGCGGCGCGGCCGCCATCAGCCGGGCCACCAGCGCCACGGGGATCGCGCCATACGAAAGGAACGTGTCGTGGAACGCGCGGAGCGCGAACGATTCCCCGCGTCGTGCACGCTCCCGCTGGCGCAGCGCGTGGATCTGCGACGTGCCTAACCAGTACATCAGCGCCGTCCCGGGGAACATCGAGTTCTTCACCGCCTCGCCGTGCGCCGCCGCGGCGGGCATCCCCACCTGGTCGACGTACAGCGACACCGACTCCTCGAAGCTGCGCATCCCGCAATGGAACTCCAGGTCCACCAGCGCGCGCGCCAACATGCGCACCCGCGTCTGCTGCTCCGATACCCGCTCTTCCGGCGTCAGGAAGCCGCACTCGTCCATGAGGTCGGTCGCGTAGCACGCCCACCCCTCGGCCATCGTCCCGCCAAGGAACATCGCAATGCGTGAGGCGCAGTCGACGGCGGCAATGCGCCCGACCTGAAGCGGGGCGCGCGCCCCCTTCCAGTTCTGCACGTGATGCCCAAGCGCGCCGTGATGCACGACATGGTTGAGCTTGATCACGCTGTCGTTCCACCCCCGCAGGTGACGCTCCAGCGCCTCACCCGCCAGCCCCTCGATAGGCGCCACGACGTAGTCGTGCACCGCCGGCCACTCCAGCGGCGCCGGCGATCGGTAGAACAGGTAGTAGAGCGACGGGGCCGCCTGACGAGTCGCCTCGGGGTAGGGGACGTAGCGGATGGGCGCCTCGGGCCAGGTCACCAGCTCCCGCTCGGCGGAGAGCGCGTAGCACGCGTCCCACGTCCGCTGGAAGGCGCCGTAGTACTCGTCAGGCGCCGGATGCGCGGCGGCGAGGCGTTCCTGCACGGCGACCAGCCCCGCCGGGTCGATCGCCCGCGACATCTCGTCCAGCCTCTGGCGCTCGGCGGCGAACGCGTCGCGCACCTCGGCGAGCAGGTCGTCGACCGAGCGCGTGCACCAGTGGCCGCGCCGCACCAGCAGCTCGAGCAGGTCGCGCCCGCACGCGCGCGCGGGCGCGGCATCGCGCGCCAGCCCCGCCACCTCCGCGGCGAATGCCTCGACGGCGCCTAACGCCATGTCCGCCTCGCGGCGCAGCGCGTCGCGCAGCTCCTCGGGGAGCTCGGGCGCGGTGCGCCACTGGTCGAGCCCGGCGCCGAGCAGCGCCCGCGCGCCGTCGCACTCCTTGAGCGCCTTGTCGGCCCACGTCGACGGCACCGGCGCTTCGGCCACCACGGCCAGCGCCGTCGCCAGGAAGCGCGGGAGCTGCGACAGCCGGGCGCGCACCATGCGCGCGCGCTGCTCCACCGGCGCAAAGTCTCGGATCATCAGTGCGATGATCGCGAACGTCGCCTCCCCGATCACCAGCGACGGATTCCCCCGTTGGAACTGCCGCCCGTCGAGCTCCGCGAGCTGGATCTCGAGAAAGGAATCGGCCAGCGCCCGATCGATCGCGTCCCAATCGCGCGCGGCGATCGCGCCCTCGAGCGCCTCCCCGGCGGGCGCCGCCAGCTGCACCCGCTGCGAGCGCATCTGCGACTGTAGCCGCTCCACTCCCGCCGCCGACCAATCTGGCAGCCGATGGTCATGCGCGTGCATGCCGGTGAACGTCGCATTCACCGGCCGGGCCGCGTAGTACGACTCGAGAAAGCCAGCCATGGCGACGCCGGCTTCACTCCCCGCGACTCTGGGGGCAAGGAAGGTCTCGCGCGCGGCCTCGCCGCGCGCGTATTCGTCTTCCCGTCTTCCCGTCTTCTCGTCTTCTCCCACGATACGTGGACCTACCGCGGCAGCGGCAATGACACCCACCGACGCTCGCGAAATGACGCTTCCACGCCGTTGATCACTTCCTGCACCCGCGCCCCATCCATGAAGCTCCCTTCGTTCTCATCGCCGTCGGAGAGGATCTCCCCGATGAACGACGCCGTGAGGTTGGCGTAGAAGAGCGTGCGCCACGATTCCTCCTTCGTCCCGCCCGGTGGGTAGAACTCCGGCGGGACCGGGTTCTCCTTGAACTCCACGTCGTTCGGCTTGGCGGCCTTGAGCGACTCGCACACGCCGAACTCCTCGACCAGGCGGCAGATCAAGGCCCCCTCGCTCCCGTAGATGCGCGCCTCGATCCCGGGATAGTTCCCCACCGTCACGAACGAAGTCTGGATGGAGCCTAACGCGCCGTTGGCAAACTCGCCGATGAAGATGTCGCCGTCGTCGATGTTCATCCGCATCACGCGCCCCGTGGCGCGCACCATCCGCTCGGGGATGAAGTTGCGCATCGTGCCGACCACTTCCTTGTAGTCGGCGCCCACGGCCCACGCCCCGATGTCGATGATCGGCGCGCCGTACCCCTCGAGCGACGACACCTGCAGCACCGACTGGTCGGCGTCCACGTCCACCTGGCGCAGCGGGTTCATCGGATCGAGCCACTGCGAGTTCTGCTCGTAGCCGTTGAAGATGAACGGCGTCCCGATGAAGCCTGTGTCGATGAGGTGCTTCATGTACCGCATGGCCGGCGCATAACGAAACGTGAAGCCGAGCTTCGTCTTGAGCCCCTTGGACTTCGCCAACTCGGCCGCGCGGATCGTGTCGCGGAAGTCGAAGGCCACCGGCTTCTCGCACAGCACGTGCTTCCCCGCCTCCAGCGCGGCCCACGACAGCTCGAAGTGCGTCGCCGATGGCGTGCACACGTCGATCAGGTCGATATCCTCGCGCGCCAGCACCTCGCGATGATCGCTGTACACGCTCGGGATCCCGAACTCCGCCGCCAGCGCCTCGGCCATGTGGCGCTGCGGGTCGCAGATGGCGACGACCTCGCACCGCGCATCGCGCTTGAAGCCGGGGATGTGCGCGAGTCGCGCCCATGCGCCGGCGCCGAGGACTGCCACGCGCACGGTGCGCGCGGAATCGTTGCTCTGTGCTGCCACGTCGTTCCTTGCCGTCGGCCGTTCAGGTGGAAAGCGTACGAACGGCGGCGAATGTACGTGGCGTCATCGAGGGGAGCCAGCGCGAACCGGCCCGACTCCCCATGCGCGGTCGCGCGACTCGCTAGGCGGCGTCGACGCGCGTCACGCGGTCGGCTGCTTCGGCCCGACCCGGGAGGCGATCGGCCGAAGGCTCGGCGATGAGGCGCACCACGTGCGCGCGTTGCAGGTAATAGAGCCACCCGCCGTACAGCGCGGCGGTGAGCAACACGACGCCGCGCGCGACCGAGGCACCGTGCCCCGCATGGAAGCCACGGACCCCCTCGCCCAACAGGGCGGCCGTGCTCCCCCACGACAGCAGTCGCGGGAGCGCCCGCCGATAACTCGGCACGATACGACCGCGGAACTCGGCCACCATGTAGCCCAGCAGCGTGAACGAGGCGACCTGCTCGAGGAAGCGCAGGATCTCGACCTTGGTCCACTCCGACGCGACCCCCGGGAATCCGGCACCGATCTGCCACGATGCGGTTCCGCCCAACAGCGGCGCGAGCGTGAGCAGCACCATGTACGCGGCATAGGCAGGAGCCGCCGACATCAGAAGCGGTACCTCGAATCGACGGTTGGCCGAGGTGGGGATGAACTCACGCGTCCCCTGGATCAACGCCAGCGCCGCGACCAGTACCGAGCCGCCGATCACAATCGCCGGCCGCATCGGCAGCGACGGAAAGGTCCCGGCCATAAACCAGATCGCGGCCCCCACGGCGGTCGCCCGCGCCCCCAGCGCTCGCGCCGGGCCGAAGTGATACCGTTGCATCCCCCCCAGCAGCGACGCGCCGAAGACGCCGAGTAGCAGCGCGAGGATTCCCCGCTCGATCTCGCTCCCCGAGGCGAGCGAGTTGAGCCAGAGAAGCGGCACGAGCAGGTAGACGAGCCCCATCAGCGGCAGTTCGAGCGAGAGCCGACCGATGAGCGCCCCGTCGACCTTGGCCTTGGGGGCCACGCGCTCGAAGGCGATGGCGCCCAGCCAGGCCCCGACCGCGTTGGTCGCCACGTCGAGCACCGAGGTGTAGCGCTCCATTTCGAACAGCTGCGCCGATTCGATGGCCATGCTCAACAGCGCCCCCACCCACAGGACGGTGAGCGTGGAGTGCCGGAACCCCTCCCGCCGAGCCAGCTGGAAGAGGAAGCCCAGGGGGAGGAAGAGCAGGACGTTGGCGACGATGTCGACCGCGCCGCCTGTGAACATGATGCGCCAGCGCGACGGCCAGTCGAACTGGAACGGGAGGAGGGTGATGATCAGCGTCACCCCCATCATGTAGGCGAGGAGGGCTACGCCGAGCCGTGCACCCGTGCCGCGGGTACCACGAACGCCGGGGTGCGACGCCTCACGTCCTGACGGCACCCCAACGACGAACGGGGGTGTGCCGTTGGGCTTTGGCAAGGAGTCATCACCGGGACCCGAAGGGCGCGGCGAGATGTTTGAGGTGTTGGACCGAAGTATGCTCACATCCGACAGCTAGGAGGTCGGGGGTGAGTATCGGCACTTCGCCCCCGAACACTGTGCAGCGATTTCGCCTCCGTCCGAGGCTGCGGTAGTGTGGGCGGTCGCGAGGCGAAATGCGGTACGGTGGAGGAGTCGATTGTAAGAGGCGGACTCTGCCGATCTCCTTGCCAGACTGAGGCTTACGCGATGTCACTGGGGCAGAATTTTCCGTTTGTGGTGAACAAGGCGACGTACTAGAATGGCTCTCGCAGGCAACGTGATGATTCCGTCGTCCGGTACGATCTCCGACTTACCGGCCAAGGAACGAACGACGGTCGCGCTGGCGACGTCGGTGGCGTTTCTGGTCGTGTTCGCCGATCCGCTCATCAACACGATGCGGACTTGGTGGTCGGATCCCGAGGCCGGGCATGGTCTGCTGTTGGCGCCGCTGGCCCTTTGGCTGGCATGGCAGCGCGGTCGAGCGGCGAACGCCAAGCCGCTCCCGCTGGTAGGCGTGGCAATGCTGGTGATGGCCGTCGTGTTCCGATACGTGTCGGCACTGGCGGCGGAGGCCTTTGTGGGCCGGGCGTCGATGTTCCTGGCGCTCGCGGGGCTGGTGGTGTGGGGGTGGGGAGTTCGCCAACTCATGCATTGGTGGCTGCCCGTGGCGCTTCTGGCGCTGTCGGTGCCGCTCCCTGACATGGTGATGGGCGCGCTAGCCCTCCCGCTGCAGTTCAAGGCATCACAGATGGGGGCGGCGATGCTCGCCACTCGCGGCATCCCCGTGCATCTCGACGGCAACGTGATTCGTCTGCCCGGGCACGACCTGTTCGTGACCGAGGCATGCAGTGGACTTCGCTCGCTGACGGCGCTCCTGAGTCTCGGGGTTCTGTTGGGCGGGCTGCTCCTGAAGAAGCCGGCGTCGCGCGTCGCCATCGTGGCGTTGTCGATTCCGGTGGCGGTGGTGGTGAACGGGGTGCGGGTGTTCATCACCGGGTTTCTGGTCGCCTTCGTCGATCCGAAGCTCGCCGAGGGATTCTCGCACATGACGGAGGGGTGGCTCCTCTTTCTCGTGGCCTTTGCCATCCTGGGGGCGATCACCTGGGTGGTGCTGGCGATCGAGGAGCGGGCGGTGAGCCGTGCAACGGCGAGCGTGGCCCATGAGTGAGCGCGCGTGGCGTGGATGGCGTGTGTATCTACCGGCCATGATTCTCGCGGTCGGTGCGGTGTTGCTGGCGGGGGCACGCCGACAGGAGGTTGCCACGCTTCCGGGACCGTTGGAGAAGATCCCGCTCGAGTTTGCGGGATTTGCAGGCGAGAGTCGGACGATCGGCGAGGATGAGCGTCGGGTCGCGGGGATGTCGGACTATGTCTTCCGAATTTTCGGGGCACCGGACGACTCCACCAAGGCGTTCTCGATCTACGTTGGATACTACGAGTCGCAGGCGACCGGGCGAACGATCCACTCGCCCAAGAACTGCCTCCCGGGGGCCGGGTGGCAGACGGTCGAGTCGGGGACGCGCATTGTGCAGGTGCAAGGCAAGTCGGTGACCGTGAACCGGTACATCCTGGCAAACGGTCCGATGCAGGCGATGGTGTACTACTGGTACCAGGGGCGCGGTCGCGTGGCCTGGAACGAGTACGCCGTCAAGTGGGACCTGTTGCGCGACGCGGCAACGCGTGGGCGGACAGAGGAGGCGCTGGTGCGGATCATGGTACCGATCCCGCCATCGAAGCAGTTCAATGCAACGGAATGGAAGGAGAGACAGGCACACGCCGACGACCTCGCGTCGCGTGTGGCGGCCGGGTTGGTTCCCGTCGTGGAGCAGGCGCTCCCGCGGTGGGCCGGTCCAGTCACCTAGACGAGGTCACCATCCCTGGCCTGGGAAGGAGAACGTGAAAGCGATGAAGAAGTTCGCCATGACGTCGCTCGTGCTCTCGCTGGCAGTCGGTAGCCTCGCGAGCACCCCGGCAGTGGCGTCGGCACAGAACAAGGGGAAGGCAGCCAAGAACCTCCCCGCTTCCACGACCGTGAAGGTCGGGAACGGGAACGGGCTGCAGCGAGTGACCGTGACGGTGCTCGGCGCCTTGCAGGCGCTCACCGGCACGCAGCTCTACTTCTTCCCCGATCCGTTCGACCCGGTGACCGGTCAGTTTGCCCCGCACAAGCGCGTGGCGATCGGACCGTCGGCGTTCGGGGATGGGTCGGCGACCTGGGTCGCCGGCAGCAACTCCACGACGCTCGGGCTCTTCAAGGCGGGACAGCCGCTCATCTTTGGGATGCTGCTCCCGAATAACACCTGGTACTACTCGGGCGCCGTCGCCAGGCCGCAGGCTATCGGGCTTCAGGCGGTGAACGGGGCAGTACCCAGCGCGTTCGCGGGGCAGTATGCCGGGGGCGATGCCTACGCGTGGAGAGCGGAACTGGGGAAGGGACAGTTCTCGGAAGTCCTGTTCACCACCAGTCAGGCGACGGTCACCCCGGAGCCGGCTACGATGACGCTGCTCGGTCTCGGACTGGCCGGACTCGGCGGCATCCGGGCGCGGCGCCGTCGCAAGGCGTAACGTCGCACCGGCTGTTCGATCGGCAGTTCGATCGGCAGTACGTAGGGTAGCAAGAACGGCAACTCGCCAACGGACGGGCGCAGCCAACTGGCTGCGCCCGTTCGCGTTGCGGGGGGGCGCCGTCGGCGGGGCCACGAGCGGACCCCGGAGCGCGCGGCGGAGCGTTGGGGGTGCTCAGGGTTGGGCGCGACGCGCCGATACTCCTCAGTGGAGAACCCCGTCGGGGCGCGCGATGCGTCCCGGACGCCGGGGTTCGGAATGCCCTTGGTCGATCCAGACATGCCTCCACACTCCCACTCGAGAGGGCGCGCGCACGCGCCCCGCGCCGTGCTCGCCTTCGTGGCGTTCCTCGCCCCGCTTTCCCTGACCGGCTGCGGGAAGAAGGAGGTCGTCGAGGCCCCGTCACCGGGCTCCCTCGTGCTCGTGCAGGGGAACAACCAGCAGGTGCAGGGCGGTGCCGAGCTTCCCAACCCGGTCATCATTCGGGTGCTCGGGACCGACGGCAATCCGGTGGCCAAGATTCCGGTCGGCTTCTCGGTGGTGCAGGGCGGTGGATCGGTGAGTCCCGGGAGTGCCCCCAGCGACGAGAACGGCGAAGTGAAGGTGAAGTGGACGGTGGGGCCCAACGAAGTCGCGCAGATGCTGCGCGCCACGGTCCCCGGCGTCGAGGCGGTGAACGTCATCGCCCTCGCCCTCCTTCCATCGGACATCATCGTGGCGCAGGGGAACAACCAGATCGCCAAGGCCGGGGCGGCGCTCCCCAACCCGATCGTGATACGCATCGTGGGGCCCGGCAACGTCCCAATGAAGGGGATCGCCGTCGCCTTCCAGGTCGTCAGCGGCGGCGGACTCATCTCGCCGCAGTCCGGGCTCACCAACGCGCTCGGTGAGGTCACGGCGCGCTGGACGCTGGGTGGCACCGCCGGAACCAACACGCTCGCGGTTTCCAGCGGCTCGCTGCAGCCGCTGTCGATGCTGGCGGTGGGGCAATAGCCCACGGCAGTTCTGCTCGCACCGGAACCATGCACGGGCGCGCCTTGTGGCGCGCCCGTGCTGCTTTCAGCGGGTCACGCCGACGTCACCGCGCGCGTCCCACGCGTCGCGTGCCCGGAGGATCACGGCCGGATCATCGGAGATGATGCCGCGCGCCCCGAGTTGCCAGAGCGCGTGCGCGGTGGGGGCGTCGTTCACCGTCCAGACGTGGAGCGGAACTCCGGCGGGGCGCGCCGCCCTGACGAGCGCGCCTAACGGGACCGGAATGTGCTCATGCACTTGCGGCAGCGACATGAGCTGAAACGGGAGCGCTCGGAAGCGCCAGCCGAGCAGGGCGGGGAGGCATCGCCGCGCGATCGCTGCGGTCGACGCCCCGGTCGCGATGCGGCTCCCGGAAAAGGGCGCGACGGCACGCTGGTCGAACGACGCCACGACGCAGCGCCCAGTAGCCTGCAGCCGTTCGATCACCGCCCGTGTCCCGGCCGATGCCTCGACGGTCTTGATCTCGATGAGCACCGGCATGTCGGGGAGGGCGAGCAGGACCTCTTCGAGCGTCGAGATCCCGATCCCGCGCCCACGATACGGAAAGGTGCGCCCGCCATCGGTCGTGAACGTCGCCCCTGCATCGAACGCGCGCAGTTCGGCGAGCGTGAGCGCGGCGACTTCTCCCGCGCCGCCCGTCGTGCGCGCGACCGTGGCGTCATGAAAGACGACGATCGCCCCGTCACGCGTGCGTCGCACGTCGAACTCCAGCGCGTCGACGCCGAGGGCGACGGCCTGCCGGAACGACTCCAGCGTGTTTTCCGGGGCATGCGCGCAGTTGCCGCGATGCCCGATGACGGGGCGTGCGCGCAGGTCGAGGAGGGGGTTCAAGGGGCGGAAGACGGGAAGACGGGAAGACGAGAATACGAGTGAAAGCTACCGCAATCGCGGGCACGCAGGTGCGGGCCTCCTTCGCCGTCCACCGCGCCCCCCTTACCCGTTCTCACGTCTTCCCGTCTTCCCCCTAAGACACGAACGCCCGGGAGCCAGAGGCCCCCGGGCGTTCGCGATGGTCTGCCCATCTAGAAGCTGTACTGCAACCGCGTCACCACCATGCGCCCGATCTGCGGGGAGCCGGGGAAGGAGCGGATCTTCTTGTCCAGGATGTTGGTGCCGTTCACCGACCAGAGGACTTCCTTGGCGCCGAACGGGAGGCGGTAGTTGAAGCCGATGTCGAAGAGATTGCTGGTCGGCACACCGTCGTACACGTAGAACTGCGTCGACCCGGGGCGCTGGAAGCGAATGTCGCGGCCGGAGACGTCGGGACCCGAGGCGTACACGCCCGAGTTGACCGGGTACGCGGCCATGTAGCGCCAGCGGAACTCCATCCCGTACTTGTTGGGCTCATCGCGGAGCTTCATGGTCAGCGACGCCTTGCCGTCCGGCGCGTTGAGCATGAGCGGCGACGAGTTGGAGCTCACGATGTCGCTGAAGATCAGGTCGCTCACCCAGCTGTACGTGCCAGCGAGGGTGATGTACTCGTTGGCGACGTAGTCCACCGCCATGTCGACGCCCTTGACCGTGATCTCCTTGTTGGTGCTGGAGGTGTAGGTCGCGTAGACGTCGGTGCCGTTGGCGAACGTGCCGTTGTTGAACTGCACGATGCCGACGGGGAGTGAGGCCGCCGCCGTCGCGATCTGCGGGGCGATCTGCTGCGCGGCCGCCGCGGCCTGCGCCGCCGGGACGCCGGCCTGGATCAGGATCTGCGCGATGTTGGGGCCGAGGAAGGCACCCAGCTGCTGGCCGTTGAAGAAGACGTTCGGCGTGGCGATGCCGGCGGGGTTCCCGACGTCACCGCGCTTCTGCACCCAGCCGTCGACCGCCAGGCGCAGCTTGTTGCCGATGATCCCCTTGTAGCCGATCTCGTACGTCTTGTTGTACGACGCGTCGAGCGCGCCGATGTCGGCCAGGTTCCCCCCCTGGATGTCGCGGGCAGGGTTGGTGGCCTGGTTGAGGTAGGCGACGCGGCTCCCCACCTGGTTGTCCGTCGGCTGCAAGTTGCCAAGCCCGTTCACCAGCGCCGTGGCCAGCTGGGCGCCGAGCGACGGCGTGAGCAGCGCGATGAGGTTCGGGCGGAGCCCGGCGATCACGCCGCGATACACGCCGGCCGACGACGAGGCGACCCAGTCGTTGCCGCCAGTGAAGCGCGACTTCATGCACAGCCCGCCGTTGAGCGTGCCGCACGAACGATTGAAGTTCCACCCCGACTTGGGCGGGTTGCCCAGCGCGCGGATGTTGTAGCCCGAGTTGCCGATGTTGCGCGCCTGGATGAGGTCCAGGAAGTACGAGAAGTTGGCCGGCGTCGAGAACGCGCGGTTGTACGTCGCACGGAAATTGTGCGTCTCGCTCGGCTTGAAGACGACCGCGACGCGTGGCGACGTCTGGTAGCCGTCGATGAGCGAGTTGTGGTCGAGGCGCAGCGCCGCGATGAGGTCGAACTTGCTCGTGAGGTTGGTGGTGGACTGGATGTAGCCGCCCACCTCCGTCACGTCATCGATCTCCTCGTTGCGCCCGTTGATCGTGCCGCCGGTGCGCGGGTTGGTCTTGATCCAGTCGAGCCCATACACGAAGTCCTGCTTCTTGCCGAGCGACAGCCCGTGCTGCAGCTGGGCGGCAAAGACGCGCGACTGGTCGACGATCGGCTGGCCGGAACGCAGGAGGTACGTGCCGGTGGTCGAGAGCGAGTCGTCGTTGCCGGCGTCGCTCAGGTTGGCGAAGACCTGTCCGAACAGGCGCCCGATGCGCGCGCGCTGCTGGAGGCTCTTGTACGTCCAGTTCTTGATCTGCGACGTGCCGTTGGCGCCGGTGAGTTCGAGCCCGCTGCCCACGTCGGTATACCCGAGCGTCGTCACGAACTCGGCGTTCTCCGACGGACGAACGTCGAGGCGCGCCTCGGAGGTGAAGCGGCGCAGGTTGAAGTCACGGATGTTCGGCTTTCCCGCGCGCGCGGCCGGGGCCTGGGCGGGGAAGACGTCGGGCTCACCCGGATCGAAGTTGGGGAGGATGTTCCCCAGCGTGTCGCGCGCCGAGGCGCTGCTCCAGTCGGTGGCGCTGAAGTACTCGCCCGAGAGCTTGTAGGCGACCTTCGGAGTGATGACGCCCGCGTGGCGAAGCGAACCGCGCCACAGGTTGCGCGTCCCGCCATCGACCGTCATCGTCGTCCCCTGCGAGGAGAACGGCGACTTGGTGATGACATGCAACACGCCGTTTGCCGAGTTGGGGCCGTAGAGCGCCGAGGCGGGGCCGAGCAGCACTTCGATGCGCTCGACGTCCTCGTTGGTCCCCGTCATCAGGAAGGGAACGTTCACGCGCAGCGACGGGACGCCGGCGAACTTGTAGTCCTGCAGCATCAGGATCGAACCCGAGAACGCGTTGTTGAAGCCGCGCGCCACGACGTTGCTCTGGGCGATGCCGCCCTGGTTCACGTCGACCCCGGGGACGCCGCGCACGTGATCGGTCACCGTGACCGATGTGCGCTCCTGGATGTCGCGCACGTCCACGACGGAGACCGACGCTGGCGCCGCCAGCACCTTCTCGGGACGACGCGAGGCGGTCGTGACCACCGGATTGAGCTCGGTGGCGAATTCCTTCATGGTGACGTCGACGGTGGCGCTGCCGCCGGCCGTGACCGTCACCCCTTCGGTGCGAACCAACTGGTAGCCGATGCGCGTCGCGACGACGGCGTACGTCCCCGCCGCCACGTTGGCGACGCGGTACGTCCCGTCTTCGCGCGAGAGCACCGACGCCGCCATCTGCCCGCTGGCATTGATGGCTTGCACGCGCACTCCGCTGAGCGGCGCGCCGCCGTCGTTGGTCACCTTGCCGCCGATGGAGCCGCCCTGCGCAAGCGCGGGGCGCGCCGCGAGGGCCAGGCAACACAGGACGGCGAATCGACGAACTCGAGTAGCGAACATCAACACCTCGGTGGGGTTGGTGTAAATGGTCTGTCAAGACGCCCCGAAGATAGGGCTCGACCTCGACCGTTCGCCATATCCCATTCCCCCTGATTTCGCATGGATCGCCTCGCACGCGTCCCCGCGTGGCGCCGCGCCTCTTCGCCCGCCACGCCCTGCCATTCGCACGAGGGGGAGCCTTGCGAACCGGTCGCACCTAGGCGACTCATCCACGCATGAAGCGTTCGCACCGACTCCCCTCGCGAGGACTGCGTCCGCGCCATGCGCCTGTCGACCTCCCCCGGCGGGCGGTGACACGTGTCGTCGGGCGGCTGCTCGCGATTGCTGCCTGCGTGCTCCCGCTTTCTTCGGCCGCGCGGGCGCAGCAGTCGAGCGCTCCGGCGCCTTCACCCGTGGTCCGGACGCTGATGGGCGACATCGCCCTCGTCATGCGCCTCGATGGGGAGGGGACGCTCGCCCTTGGTGCCGCCGGGGCCCGGCGAACGCTCTCGCTCAGCGTGCGGGCCTCCGACGCACGTCGGTGGGCCGATTCGGCCGCGCGGTTGCTCGTGCCGCCACCGCGCCCGCGCCGCGGGCGCGGCACGACCCCTAAGGACAGTGTGCCGTCCGTGCAACGGGCGCGCGCCCTCCTCGAGGAGCCTGGCGTCGGGGCAGGGAGCTTCGTCCTCACCCGCGTCGATAGCGCAGGGACGCGCTCCTTCCTGCTCTTCATCGACGACGCCGAACTCGATCCGCTGCGTCAGCTGCTGGAGCCGTCGGAGGCCTCCACGCTCGTACGCCTCGTGCGGAAGGCGGCGACGCCGTCCAAGGCTGTGAGAGCCAAACCGTCGAAGGCTGCAAAGAAGACGGCGAAGGCGAAATCACCAGCCGCAACGAAGCCGGGGGCGGGCGCTACCGCTCGCCCCCTCCCGACGCGCCCCGCGCGCCCATGACCTGCCGCAGCTTCTCGCGCGCCTCCAGCGCGTCGGGATCGCCCGGGGCGAATTCCAGTCCGGCGTTGACCTCCTCCAGCGCGCGCGTGAGCTCCCCGCGCGAGGCGAGGATGCGCGCCAGGTAGAAGTGCGCGACGGGAAGTGACGGATCGCTCGCCACCGCCCGCTCGTACGCGTCCTGGGCCTCCGCCGGCTTCCCTTGTTCGAAGTAGATGTTGCCCAGGTTGAACCAGGCGAGCGGTTCGTGCGCGTTCAGCTGCAACGCCCGACGGTACGCCGCTTCGGCCCCCGCCTTGTCCCCCTGCGACGAGAGCGCGATCCCGAGGTTCACCTGCGCCAGGGGCTGTCGCGGCTCGAGCGCGAGGCTTCGGCGCAGGCTGGCCGCCGCGTCGGCGAATCCGCCAGACTGGGACTGCGAGACCCCGAGGTTGAGGTGCAGGCGCGGGTTTTCCGGCTCGATCTCGAGCGCCTTGCGGTAGATGCGCACCGCGGTCCCGGCGTCGCCACGCGTGCGCGCCACGTCGGCAAACCACCCCAACACGAGCGTCCAGCGCGCGCGCACACGCGCCTCGTCGGCGCCGAGGGTGCGCAGCTGCGTCGCCAGTCGACGGCGCACACCGGAGCGGTCGCCGGCGGCCAGGTGCAACGATGCCAGCGCCGTGGCGCGCACGTCGAGGTCGGGATGGCGGCCGAGCGCGTCGAGCCGGTCGATCACCCCGCGCTCCAGGTCGGGCATGTCGGCCGAGAGGAACTGCTCGGCAAACTGTGCGATGCCGGCGTAGAGGGCCGCGGTGTGCCGTTCGCCGGGCTGCAGCACCAGCGCCGCCGCCTCCGTGCGGCTGGTCATGCCGGGGAGGCGTTGCGCGGCGGCGATGGCCGGCGCAACGGGCTTGAGCTCCCCGTACCAGCGCCGCACCTGCTGGTCGAGCGCGTCCTCGCTCTGGTCGGTGTGGCACCCCTTGCACGCGCTGGTGATCCCCGCAGCGCCGTCGGCGGCGGGGCGGGGGATCGGGATGGCGTGGTCGGAGCGGGCGTAGCGCAGCGTCGTCCCCACCTCGGGTTCCTGCAGGTAGGGCATGTGACAGCTCACGCAGCGGCTCCCCTCCGAGGCGGGGGCGTGTCGCGTGTGGAGCGTGGGAGCGGCCGCCTTGGCCTGGTGGCACGACGTGCACTGCCGGTCGTCGAACCGTCCGGGGATCGCTTCCCCCGTCACGGTACGATACCCCTGCGAGTGCGGGTCGTGACACGAGGTGCAGGTCATCCCCCCGTTCACGTAGCAGTCGGAGTACAGGTGCCCCTGCTGGTAGGCGAACGTCCGCACGCGGCCATCGGCCAGGTGCGCCCGATCCCCCAACTGCGGCGTGCGTAGCGCGTAGTACGCCTCCAGCGACTCTCCCGGGAGATACCCACCGCGCAGCCGGTCCTTGAGCGCGTGGCAGCTCCAGCAGGTCTCGAGCGAGCCGTCCTTGGAGCGCGTGGCCAGCGCGGACATTCCCGTCTCGCCAGATGCAATCGCGGCCGCATCCTTCACCAGCGCCACATGGCGCCGGCCGGGCCCGTGGCACGACTCGCAGTTGATCGACAGCGAGGTGAAGCGCGTGCGCACCCGCGACGCCGCCGAGTCCAGCGAGACCGCGATCTGGCTCCCGTGGCACGACTGGCAGTTGGTGTAGCGCACCTCGTCGCCCAGGACGCGGATCGGGGGCCAGTCCCCGCACTCGGCGAGCGACATCGATGGCGTGATCGGTTGCCATCCCTTCCCGCCGCGCGCCTCGGTGTTGCAGAACCACTTCCCGTCGATGCGATGAAAGTCAAACGGGAGAAAGCGCCACGTTCCATCGGGGAACTTCGAGACGAAGCCCTGCGTGCCGCCCCCCACCATGTGCCCGCGCCCGATGACGCCGTCTACGGTGAAGACCCGCTCGGCACGCCCCTGCTGACGCACCACGAAGCGATATGCCCCCGCCGACGCCGTGGCCAGCACCTCGGCGTCGCGAAAGCGGATCGGCGCCCCGTTGAAGGCCGCGATGATCGTCGCGGGTGACGGCGCTCCCCCTGCGGTGCCGTGCGTCGAGCGGCGCCAGACGTCGAACTCGGCACGGTGGCAGTCGGCGCAGGCGTCAGAGCCGAGGAAGTCGTCGGAGGTGACGCTGGCGGCGGTGAGGCGGGCGGTCGGGGGAGGGAGCGCCTCGCGCGAGGCGCCGGCCCCCTCCGCGTCGCCCACGTCCCCAGACCACGGCCGGAAGACGACGAGGAGCGCGGCGATCGCCAGCGCCACCACGATCGCCAGCAGGAGCCAGAGGCGCGAGCGGGGGAATCGGGGGGGGAGCGGGGTGACCGGCGTCTCGGACGGAGGGCCGCTCCGCCCCCCCTTTCCGCTCCCCTTTCCCTTGGGCGGGCGCGCCATCGGCTACGCCCCTCCCTTGGGGTCGCGCGACCACGCCGGCCCCTCGCAGCGGCAGAGCGAGCGGATGTGCGCCACGAGCGCGCGGATTTCGCCCGCGCGGAGCGAGGCCCCGAAGGCCGGCATGCGCGCCGAGCGGTTCATGATCGCACCGCCGCCGGCGATGGTGTCGTACAGCGTGTCGTCGGGGCGCTGAGACATCGTCGCCTTGTCGGCGTGCGCCGCCGGTTTGATGGGGAGGGCAGCGGCGTTGGGGCCGTCGCCCTGTCCCTTGGCTCCATGGCAGCTGGCGCACCACCTGGCGTAGAGCGCCGCGCCGTCCGCAGTGGCGGGAGGGGCGGATACGGGGGCCGACGCGGGGGCCGGCACTCCTCCCGCCGCGTTGCCCGGGCGCGTCTGGAGATAGCGAATGATCAGGTCGCGCGTGGCCGGGAGCATGAGGGTGCGCGGCATTGCGGCTGCCGGGACCACGCGTGCCGGATCGGCGACGATCGCGGCGACGTAGTCGGCCGATCGGCGGGTGCGGACGGTGGTCAGGTCGGGGCCGACCTTCCCCCCGGAGCCGTTGAGCGTGTGACAGCCGAGGCAGGGGAGGTGATCTCGCAGCAGGAGCTCGGCCTTCCGCGTGGCGGCCGGGGTGAGCGGCTCCGGCACCGGCTCACGGCGCCCGGCCGAGGTCGCTGGAGCGGGGGCGATCGCACGCGCCAGAGGCCCGGAAGTGCGCCCCGTCACCCTCGACTCGGCCTCAGTGGCTCGCATGCGCGATGCCGCTGGGGGGACCAGCAGGAGAAGCAGAAGGAACTGCGTCACCCGGCCGATACTCCTAGCGATGGTCCTGCCTTCATCGACGCGCCCTATCGTGCAGAATCACGCCAAAGAATACCCGGGCAAACGCGAGCAACACAATACGGACGACCGGTCGCCGCTCGAGATCAAGATGCGGATGATCCTGTCCGAGGCCGATTTTCCCGCGATCTCGAAGGACGCCCTCGACGCATTGAAGCACATGCCCGAGGACGATGCGTCGATCCAGCGATTGGCGAACATCGTGCTCCGCGAGTATGCGCTCACGCTCAAGGTGTTGCGCACCGCGAACAGCGCCTACTACAAGCGCTCCGACAAGACCATCCAGAGCGCGACGCACGCGATGCTCCTCCTGGGGGCGCGGACGGTGCGGCACCTGGCGGCCTCGCTCCTCGTCTTCGAGCACTATCGCAAGCGCTCGCCCGGGCTCAAGGAGCTGATGCTCCTCTCGCTGCTGACGGCGAACCATGCGCGCGAGATCGCGATGCGGCGCAACCTCCCCGACCCCGAGGAGGCGCACCTGTGCGGGATGTTCCGCAACCTCGGCGAGGTGCTCATCGCCGGCTACTTCCCCAAGGAGTACGCCCGCATCCTGCAGCACCTGGAGACCAAGGCGCGCGGTGAGGGGATCGCGGCGTTCGAGGTGCTGGGCTTCCGCTTCGAGGACCTGGGCGAGTCGATGGCCCGGCACTGGGGGATGCCCGAATCGGTGATCATCGGCATTCGCGCCGATGGGCCGCTCGCGGTCTCCGAGGTGGGGGTCATCACGGCGTTCGCGCACGACCTCACGGCCGCGGTCTACCGTCGCGAGTTCGATCCCAAGCGCGATGGCGTGGCCGAGGTGCTCACGCGCTATGCGCGCCGCCTCAACCTGACGCGGGAAGAGGTGGCCGGCGTCCTCGAGGCCTCGCTCTCGGAGACGAAGGAGGTCTTCGCGAGCGCGAAGGTCACGCTCGACGACCTCAAGCTCCGCCGGCTGCAAAAGGCCGCGATGGCGCAGCTGGGCTCGTGGGGACCGCCGGCGGACGAGCTCCCGGCCGAAGGCACGTCGGCAGGCGCAACGCCGGAGCAGGTGGCCGAAGTGGAGGCGGCGATCGCGCAGGCGCGCCTGCGTGAGGAGCTGGCGTCGGAGGTCATCCGCATCGCCCAGCCGACGTCGGGCGAGGACCTCAACCGCGTCATCCTCATGGTGCTGGAGGGGATCTTCCGCGGGGGGCCGTTCGATCGCGTCGTCTTCTGCATGATCACCCCCGACCGCAGCGGCGTGAAGGCACGCTACGGGCTCGGCACCGGCGTGGAGCAGCTCCTGGAGAAGTTCACCTTCGAGCTGAGCCCGCGCGAAGGGCCGGTGGCGGTGGCGATGCTCCGCCGCCAGAGTGTCTGCGTCCCGGTGGAGCGCGACTTCACCGCGCAGGAGCTGCGCTTCGCCCAATCGTTAGGGGCGTCGTGCTTCGGCGTCTTCCCGGTGGTGGTCGGGACGCGCCTGGTGGGCTGCGTCTACTGCGATCGTCCCTGGAACTCCCGCCTCCCCGACCGCACCACGCTGGCCTACGTGCGCAAGCTGTGCGAAGGGGCGGTGAAGGGGATCGAGGCGCGGCAGGCGGCGCCGACCCCCGGGCGGCAGACGGCAACCGGGGTGCAGGCGGTGCTGCGCGCGACGCCGGCGTACTCGGTGACCTTCAAGAGCGACACCGTCCTGCGACTCCTGCGCGGCGAGGCGGTGGCCACCGTCTCGTCGGAGCTGGGGATCGCCTCGACCGTGCTGGAGAAGTGGAAGGGGGAGTTCCTGGCCGGCGCCGTCGCCGGGATGAAGTCCGGCTAGGGCGTCCGACCGGGCGCTACGACGTGCCCCCGGCGTCCCCGGTGCGCTCCAGCAGGGTGATCTTCTGCCAGATCTTGCGCGACAGGCCGTTGGTCAGATCTTCGATCTCGTTGACGGCTTGCAGCACGACCGCGTCGTCCATCCGCTGCACGAAGAGCGCGCCGATCTTCCCCGTCAGCGACAACAGCTCGCTGCAATAGTCCAGGTAGCGCCACAGCTCCGCGCGCGTCATGGTGCGCTGGGGCGATGACGCCGTGTCCTGGTGCGTGGCCAGCAGGCGCTCCGGATCCTTGGTGAGCTGGTGCATGTCCACGATGTGGGCGATGCTGCGCAGCTGGTGGATGCGCCGGAGCGCGACCCGCCGCTTGAGCCGGGTCTCGATGGAGATCAGGAAGTAGACGGCGATCCCGAGGAAGACGAGATCGTTGACCCCCGACTCGACGCCCTGGACGAACTCCGCCAACCCCGAAACCTGCGTGGGCGACGACAGGCGTTGCACCACGCCGACGACGGCGGCGATCACCGCGACCACCATCAGCACGATCGCCAGCCCGACCCCGGCCCGGATGGGCCAGTGCGGGCGACCTAACGACTCGGCCTCACGCGCACAGTCGCGCGCGAGGCCAAGCAGGTCGCGCCCGACGCCGGAGAGCCCGGCGCCGGGAAAGCGTTCCTCGATCCGCTGCCCCAATCGCTCGATCGTCGCGATGATGTGCGTGGCGTCGAGCGTACGAAAGCTCATCGGGGCGTCCTCAGTGCGCCGCCACTACTGCGCCGCAACCTTCTGCGGCCACCGCTCGAACCAGCTGCGCAGGTAGAGCTGCGTCCGCAGGAAGTTCGACGGCGTCGACGACGTCCCGTGCCACTCGTTGTTGAAGCGGATCATCGCGGTGGGAACCTTGCGGTACTTGAGCGCCGAGTAGAACTCCTCCGTCTGCGGCATCGGCGTGCGCAGGTCCTGCACCCCGGTCATCAGCATCGTCGGCGTCTTCACGTTGCCCACGTACATGATCGGCGAGCGCTTGAGGTGCTCGCTGGGATCCTCCCAGAAGGGCTTCTCGAAGTTGCGGTACCACCCCGGGCTGTCGGTGGTGCCCACGAAGCTCATCCAGTTCGTCACCGGGCAGTTGGAGCTGGCGGCCGCAAATCGATTCGTGTGCCCGACGATCCACGCCGTGAGCACGCCGCCGCCGGAGCACCCGAACACGTACATGCGATTGGTGTCGACGTACCCACGGTTGATGACCGTGTCCACGCCGGCCATCAGGTCGTCGAAGTCCTTGCCGGGATACGCGTTCTTGATCGCGTTCCCGAAGGCACTGCCGTAGCCCGTGGAACCGCGCGGGTTGGTGTACAGCAGGAGGTACCCCTCGGCCACGTGGTTCTGGCGCGAGAAGTTGAAGCCGACGTTGTACATCGAGTGCGGTCCGCCGTGGATCTCGAGCATCAGCGGGTACTTCTTCTTGGGGTCGAAATCGGGGGGCTTCACGATCCACCCCTGGATCTTGTAGCCATCGACCGAGGTGTACCACAGCTCTTCCTGCTCGCCGATCTTCTTCCCCGTGAGCACGTCGTCGTTGACGGCCGTCAGCGCGCGGGGCTCCGGCTTGAGCAGGGCGAACGTCACCACGTCGTTAGGGCGCGAGGCGGTGCTCGAGGTCCCGATCGCGATCCCCGTCTTGCCGATGTCGGTGACCGTGAGGACCTGCGCCCCCTTCGTCACCTGGCGCACCGCGCCGGTGAGCGGGGCGAAGTACAGGTTGCGCGCCCCTTCGTTCTCCACGTTGAAGTAGATCCCGCTCCCGTCGGCGGCCCAGATGAGCCCGGACGGCGAACGGTCGAGCTGTGGCGTCAACGACCGCGCATTCGAGCCGTCGGCATTCATCACGTAGAGCTGCTGGTCGCGCCACGTATCGGTCGTGTGGTCGAAGCCGGTGTAGGCGATCAGCTTGCCGTCCGGCGACGGCGCGGGCTGCCCATCGGGGCCGCTGCGTGTCGTCAGCTGCTTGATGGCCCCGCCGGTCACGTCGACCGCGTACACATCGCTCTGTCGCCAGGAGTACTCGGCGTCGGCGACGCGGTTGGCGGCAAAGACGATGGTCTTGCCGTCCGGCATCCACTGCGGGGCGCCGTGATCCCAGCTGCCGCTCGTGATCTGGCGGGGCGTCCCCCCCTCGGCCGAGACGACGAAGATGTGCTGGTAGGCGTCGTCGTTGAAGCCCAACCGGTCCTGGCGGTAATCGAGCTTGGTGACGATGCGTGGCGGCTCGACCCACTTGGCCCCCTTGGGCGCCGCTGGCACCGGGATGCTCCACGACTCGCGATACGGGACCGCCATGCGGAAGGCAATCGACTTGCCGTCGGGGGACCACTGGAGGTCGCTCGGCGCTTCGGTAAGCCGGGTGACCTGCGAGATCGACCCTTCGGCGTCCATCCACCTAACGAAAATCTGCGCCCCGGCCGGTTCGCCTCGGGCGATGTACGCGATGCGTTGACCGTCGGGCGACCACTCGACCGCGCCGCCGTTGACCAGGAAGCGGTTCTTCGCCCCATCGACGCCCATGATCCAGAGCGACGATTCCCACCGGTCGTTGAGCTTGTCGACCCACCGTCGCGTGTAGATCACCTGCTTGCCGTCGGGGGAGAGGCGCGGCGTCTGCACGTCCTCCCAGTCGAGGTACTGGTCGAGCGTGATGCGGTCGCGGGCCGGCTGGGCCAGCGCCGGTGCGGCCATGAGCACTGACAGGACGAGCGCACGGCGCGCGTAGCGCGAGTGGGGCATGCGGACCTCCGGGGGCGAGGGTGCAACTGACGGCGCCCGACGCGTCGTGCGGGGCCATGTCGCCATACGCTGTGCCGCCGCGCGCCGCTGCGCGAGGGGGGGCAGGGCCGCGACGCCCCCCGGCCGTTACATTCTCCCGGTCATGACCCCCTCGCCCGCCGCGCCCCCCGCCGCGCCGCGACACGACCCGTACGCCGCCCTCGCCATCCCCGCGTTCCGCCGCTTCGTGGTCTCGCTCCTGACCATGACCGTCGCCACGCAGGTGCAGGCGGTCGTGGTCGGGTGGCTCATCTACCAGACCACGCGCGACCCGCTGGCCCTCGGCCTCATCGGCCTCGCCGAGGTCATCCCCTACATCGGCGTCGCCCTGGTGGCCGGCTACGTCGTCGACCGCAACGACCGGAAGCGCATCTCGGTCCTGGCGCTCGTGGTCCTGGCGCTCGCCTCGGCCTCACTCCTCACCTTCGCCCTGCTGTCGTCGGCTCCCGGGCGCATCTGGCCGTACTACGCCGTCATCGCCACCTGCGGAGTGGCCCGGTCGTTCCTGCAGTCCTCGCGCTCGGCGCTCGTCTCCGAGATCGTCCCCCGCGAGCACTTCGCGAACGCCGCCACCTGGCGCAGTTCCACCTGGCAGCTCGGCACGGTCCTCGGTCCGGCGTTAGGCGGTGTGGCCTTCGCGGCGGTCGGGGCCAAGGTCACCTTTGCCGTCAATGTCGCGCTCAACCTGGTGGCGTTGTGGGCGATGGTGGGGATTCGGCACACCCCCACGCGCCTGTCGGTGGGGGCGGAGTCGATTCGCAAGACGTTGGCCGACGGCGTGCGCTTCGTGCGATCGCAGCGCATCATCCTGGCGGCGCTCACGCTCGACATGCTGGCCGTCTTCTTCGGCGGCGCGGTGGCGCTGATGCCGGTCTTTGCCACCGAGATCCTCGGCGTCGGTCCGCGCGGGGTCGGGATGCTGCAGGCCGCCCCCGGGGTGGGCGCCGTGCTCATGGCGATCGTCGTCGCGCACCGCCCCCCCTTCCAGCGCGCGGGGCGTGCGCTGCTGGTCGCGGTCACCATCTTCGGCGTGGCCACGATCGGCTTCGCGCTCTCCACGTCGTTCCCGCTCTCGCTCGCGCTCCTCGTCATCAGTGGTGCCGCGGACAATGTGAGCGCCGTCATCCGCGCGACGCTCATCCAGGTTCTCGTCCCCGCCCACATGCTGGGGCGCATCTCGGCCGTCAACGCGATCTTCATCGGGAGCAGCAACGAGCTGGGCGCCTTCGAGTCCGGGGTTGCGGCGCGCCTCTTCGGTACCGTGGCCTCCGTCGTGATCGGCGGGACCATGACGTTAGGCGTGGTGGCGGCAACGGCGTGGCGGGTGCCGGCGCTGCGGCAGCTGCGGCGCATCGAGGCACCGCCGCGGGACTGACGACAGGCGCGTGGGGCCTCGCGCCCCTCGCCTAACGGTCGGCCAGCGGGATCGTCAGCGACGCCACGCACCCGCGCACGTCACGCCGGTTCTCCAGCGACAGCATCCCGCCGTGCGCCTCGGCGATCTGTCGCGAGAGGACGAGCCCGATCCCCGTGCCCTGCGGCTTGGTGGTGAAGAACGGAACGAAGAGGTTGGCCGTCGCCGGCAGGCCGAGCCCCTGGTCACGCACCACGAGTTCGACGCGCGCGCCATCGAGGCGCCAGGTGACGTCGACGCTCCCGCCGGTCTCCAGCGCCGCATCGACGGCGTTGCGCACGAGGTTGATCAACGCCTGCTCGAGCTGGTCGCGATCGGCGTGCATCGTGATGTCCGGGCCGGGGGCCACGCGCACGGCGAGGCGCTGCTCGATGGCGGCGACGCGCCGCACGAGCTCCTCCACGCGCACCTGCGTGCGCTGCGGGGCGGGGAGGCGCGCCAGGCGCGCATAGGCGCTCATGAAGCGCGACAACGCATCGGCGCGGCTGGCGATGATCCCCAGCCCGCGCTGCATGTCGTCACTCGCCTCGCTCCCGTCGCTCCCGGTCACCCCGCGTTCGACCATCACCTGCAGCGACCCGGCCAGCGACTTGATGGGGGCAAGTGAGTTGTTGATCTCGTGGCTCAAGACGCGCACGATGCGCTGCCATGCCTGCAGCTCCTCCTCGCGAAGGCTCTTGGTCACGTCGGCAATCACCAACAGCGTGTGCGGGCGCGCGTCCTGGCGAAACGTCGTGCGCCGCACCTCCCATCGCCCCGCGCGCTCGGGAAAGGTGAGGTCGTACACCTGCGGTGATCCCCCGCGCAGCAGCGCCCCCAACCCCAGCGCGGCGGCCTGCTTGCCGACCAGGCGCTCGGCCCCCTGGTCCAGGAGCCGCTCGCCGGCGCGGTTCACCAGCCGCAACGCATCGTGGTCGTCGAAGGTGAAGATGGCGACGTCGATCTCGGCCATCACCGCCCGCAGCAGCGAGGTCGCCTCCATCGCCCCCTGCCGCTGCGTGCGCAGCGTGTCGCCCAGCATGTTGATCTCGAGCAGCGCCAGGCCTAACGCGTCGTCGGAGCGCCCCAGCCGCGCCCGCAGCGAGAAGTCGCCTTCGCGCAGCGCCGCCAGCATGTTGGACAGCGTCTGCAGCGGGCGCACCACGCGCTCGCGCAGGGCGATCGCGATGATGAGCCACACGCCGGCCACCAACCCGCCGAGCGTCCAGGCGGCGCGGGCAGAGTAGCTCCCGGTCCACAGGAGGACGAGCGTGGCCACCACGCCGGGGAGCCCGGCGCCGAGCGCGAGCAGGAAGACGCGACGCTCGTGGGTGAGCGAAAAGCGGCGGCGCTGCTCGGGTTCGACAGGCCACCCGGGGTCGGTCACCGCACCCTCAAGCCCGTGGAGGTCACGAGGCACTCCCCGGTTCGATGCGGAAGTGCTCGAGTCGCCGATAGAGGGCGCTTCGGCTCAGCCCTAGCGCCTTGGCCGCCTGTGAGACGTTGCCGCCGTGTCGGGCCAGCGCCTTCCGGATGAGGATCTGCTCGACCTCTTCGAGCGACAGGTCCTCGTAGCGCGGCGATGACGGTCCGGTCACGCGCAGCCCCAGGTCGACCGCGCGAATCGCCGGCCCCTGCGCCATCAGCACCGCGCGCTCGACCGCATGCCCCAACTCGCGAATGTTGCCAGGCCACGCGTGCTCGAGCAGCGCCTGCATGGCGCCGGGCTCGAAGCCCTCGAGCGCCTTGCGATAGCGGTGCGCGTGGCGTTGCAGGAAGGCGCGCGCCAGCGGGGCGATGTCGTCGCGTCGCTCGCGCAGCGCCGGGAGGTGGATCTCGATCGTGTTGAGGCGGAAGAGGAGGTCCTCGCGGAAGCGCCCGGCGCGCACGTCCTCTTGCAGGTCGGCGTTGGTCGCCGAGAGCACGCGCACGTCGACGCGCCGCACCTTGGACGACCCCACGCGCTCCAGTTCGCCCCCCTGCAGCACCCGCAGCAGCTTGCTCTGCTGTCCGATCGAGATGTTGGCGATCTCGTCGAGGAAGATCGTCCCCGAATCGGCGAGCTCGAATCGCCCCACGCGATCGCTGCGCGCATCGGTGAAGGCCCCCTTCACGTGGCCAAACAGTTCGCTCTCGAAGACGCCGTCGGAGAGCCCGCCCATGTTCACCGCCACGAAGCCGCGCTGGGCCCGCGGCGAGGAGGCGTGCAGCCAGGTGGCGACCAGCTCCTTCCCCGTCCCGTGCTCCCCGGTAATGAGGACGTTGGCATCGCTGGGGCCCACGCGGGCCATCAGCTGCAATACCGGGCGCATCACCGGCGACTCGGCGATGAGCGTGGGGAGCGTCGCGGCCGCCGAACGCAGCGCCGAGTTCTCGTGCTCGAGGTGCTGTGCGCGGCGCAGCGCGCGCCCGAGCTCCACCGCGTTCCGGACGATGGCGACCAGACGCGCGTTGTCCCACGGCTTCTCGACGTAGTCGTGCGCCCCGCGGCGCATCGCCTCCACCGCCGTGTCGATGCTCGCCCATGCCGTCATCACGATGATGGGGAGGGTGGCGTCGAGCCCAACGAGTTGTTGCAGGAGGTCGAGCCCCTCGCGCCCCGACGTCGTGTCGCGCGTGTAGTTCAGGTCGGCGAGGACGGCGTCGAACTCGCGCGACCGCACCGCCTCGAGCACCTCCATCGGCGAACGGGCCGTCTCGACCTGGTAGCCCTCACCCTTGAGCAGCAGGCGCAACGCCTCGAGGACGTCGGGCTGGTCGTCGGCCAGGAGGAGGCGGGAGGGGCGGGACACGTGAGACGGGAGGTGGGAGACGGAAGCGTCGATCGGCTCCCGTGGAAGATGTGCGCGCGGAGGGGGAAAGGGCTACACGCCCCGCCCGTCTCGTCGCCCCTCGCCCGTCTGCTCGTCCGAGACCACCCAGCCATCGCGCACCGTCACGATCCGGCTGCCGTACTGCGCATTCTCCTCGGAGTGCGTCACCTGCACGATCGTCGTTCCCGCCTGGTTGAGCGCGACGAAGAGCTCCATGATGTCGCGTGCCTGCGACGAGTGCAGGTTCCCCGTGGGCTCGTCGGCCAGCAGGAGCGCCGGCTTTGCGATCACGGCGCGTGCGACGCCGACGAGTTGCTGCTGGCCGCCCGAGAGCTGGCGCGGGTACAGGTCCTTCTTGCCCACGATCTGGAAGCGGTCGAGCGTGTCGGCGACGATCGCCGCCCGCCGGTCGCGCGGGACGTCCCGGTACGACAGCGGCACGTCGAGGTTCTCGGCTACCGTCAGGTCGTCGAGCAGGTGGTACTGCTGGAAGACGAAGCCGATGTACTTCCGGTTGAGCGTTAGGCGGTCCTTGTTGGCCAGCGCGTGCACGGGCGTGTTGCGGAAGAGGTACTCCCCCTGCCACGCGCCGTCGAACATCCCGAGAATGGAGAGGAGCGTCGACTTGCCCGCCCCCGACGGCCCCATGATCGTGACGAATTCGCCGGCCTTGATGTCGAGCGTCACGCGACGCAGGACGTACGACTTCCCCATCGGCAGGTCGAACGACTTCTCCACGCCGCGCATCGAGACCAGCGGGCCGGTGAGGACCTCGTCTTCGAGCGGGGGCGCGGGCTTGCTGGCGCGAAAGAAGGACATCGGTGTGGAAACCGGGGCAGGGACGAGTGGCGGGTAGGAGCGGCGGACTACTCGTTGCGCAACGCGCGCACCGGGTCGAGGCGGGCGGCACGTCGCGCCGGAATGTAGCTCGCCACGGCGCAGACGAGCACGAGGGCCAGCGTCTGCCCCACGAAGGTGACGGGATCGGTCGGGGAGATCCCGAAGACGAGTCCGCGCACGAAGCGCGACGCGCCCCAGGCGGCGGCCAGTCCCACCGCGACCCCGATGCCGGCCAGGAGCATGGCGCGGCGCATCACGGCCGCGACGACTTCGCGCTGCAGGGCGCCGAGGGCCAGGCGAATGCCGAGCTCACGCGTCCGCTGCTCCACGGAATAGGCGAGCACGCCATAGATGCCGATGACCGCGAGCAGGAGCCCGAGTCCGGCGAAGGCCCCGAGCAGGACCGCACCGAACCGCAGGCGGGCCAGCGCCGAACCCACGCGCTCCTCGAGCGTACGCTCGTCGTACACCGCGAGCGCCGGACCCACGCTTCGGACGATTTGTCTGGCAGCCACGAAGAACGTCGACGGGGCCGCGTCCGCGCGCACGAAGACGAGCGCCGACGGTCGCGGGGCCAGCTTGTAGGACCCATAGAACGCCAGCGCCGGCGGCGCACCCACCGCGCCGTAGTTCACATCCGACACCACGCCGACGATTTCCGCGTCCTTCCAACGGCTGAAGCCGATGCCCATGCGCTTGCCGAGCGGGTTCTGGTTGGGGAAGAGGCGCTTGGCCGTCGTCTCGCTGATCACCCCGACCGTCGGGGTGCTGGCGTCATCCGTATCCTCGATGAACCGACCGGCGATGAGGCGGGCCCCGATGGCCTTGAGGTAGCCGGCGCTGGCCAGGTGCACCCCGATCTCCGGGCGCTCGCCCGACTCCGGAAGCGCGACGCCGTCGACACTGAGCACGATCGTGCCGTCGCACGCCTGAGCCAGCGGCGCGCAGTTGCCGATCGCCGCCGCCTCCACGCCGGGGAGTGCGGTGAGGCGAGTGAGGATCGCCTCCTTCATCATCGCGCGACTGGCCCCCGCGTACGCGGAATCATCTGGCGCTTGGACGCGAAAGGTGAGCACGTGTGCTGGCGTGAAGCCGCCATCGATGCCGCGCGCCTTGGCGAAGCTCCGGGTGAACAGCCCGGCGCCCACCAGCAGGAGGAGCGAGAGGGCGACGTTGCCGACGATCAAGAGTGCACGCGACCGTCCGCGGCGCAGTGAGAGGCTCCCCTCGGTCGTCGAGCCGGCGCCGTCCTTGAGCGATTCGGTGAGCACGGGGCGCGAGGCGCGCCAGGCGGGGAGGATCCCGCACAGGAGCCCCGTACCTAACGACAGCGCCAGCCCGAAGGCGAGCACGCCGGGATGCAGGCGGATGTCGCCGAAGCCGAGGAACTGGGCGGCCTGGGTCCCGCGTGCGCCCGACGTCATCGCCTCGAGCCCGTGCAGCGCGTCGACTGACCAGGCGGCGATCACCACGCCCAGCACCCCCCCCACCAGCGATAGCAGCATCGTCTCGGCGAGCATCTGCCGAACCAGCTGTCCGCGGCGCGCGCCGATGGCCATACGCACGGCAAACTCCCGGTCGCGCGCGCTGGCGCGCGCCAGGAGCAGGTTGGCGACGTTGACGCAGGCGATGAGGAGGACGCAGCAGACGGCGCCCAGGAGGATGAGCACCGCCCGCGCGAGCGCCGGATCGTGGCGGGCCTCGCGCAGCGTGTGTCCCGTGGCGCCGTAGCGGCCGCCGCCGGCCTCGGGGAAGGGATGGGCGGCGTCGATGCGCGGTCCCAGCAGTTGCAGCTCACGGACCGCCGCCTCGGGCGTGACCCCCGGGCGCAGGCGACCCACGGCATCGAACCAGTGATTCCAGCGCTCCTGCAGCAGCTCGGGATACGAAAGGATCACGCCAACGGACATCGGCACCCAGAGCGCGGCGCGTCCGCTGAGTGCGCGCGCCGGCTCGGCCGCCACCCCGACGACCTCGGCGCGCACGGCCCCGACGGAGAGGGTGCGTCCCACCACACCGGCATCGCCGCCGAAGCGTCGCATCCAGGTGGCGTGGCTCAACACCGTGACCGGGGGGGCTCCCGCGGCATCGTCCGTCGGCTGCAGTCCGCGCCCGAGGGCCATCGGCAGCTGCAGCAGGCGGAAGTAGTTCCCCGTCACCATCTCCGCCTCCACCCGTTCGTTCCCGTCGCCGCCGTCCAGCAGGACGTCGAACGAGGTGTACCCGGCGAGGTCGGAGAACGACCGCTGCTGCTCGCGCAGCGTCTCGAACTTGGGGTACGACCACATCATCTCCCGCGACGTGGCCTCGCCCGCCTCCTGCACGGTGATGACCGGCTCCATCAGGCGTGCCGCCTCGGCCCACGGCAGCGGTTGCAGCATCGTGGCGTCGACCACGCCATAGATGGTCGTGGTCGCCCCGACGCCTAACGCGATGGTGAGGATGGCCGCGGCAGCGGTGAGGGGCGATCGCCGCAGCGATCGCAGGGCAACGGACAGGGGGGAGGACATGGGCCGTGAGGGCGGCAGGGTGGTCGCACCGGCGACGAGGCGTCGTGGCTATTCGCGGCGCAGGGCAATGGCAGGGTCGACCCGCGCGGCGCGCCGCGCGGGGATGGCGCTGGCGAGCAGCGCGACGAGCGACAGGAAGAGCGGGATCCCCAGCATGGTGAGCGGGTCGGTGGCGCTCACGCCGTACAACACCCCGCGCAACAGCTGGGCGAGCCCCAGCGCAGCGGGGATGCCGAGCCCGAGTCCAACGACCAGGAGCCGGACGGCGCCGCCCAGCACCAGGCGCGTGACGTCGCGCGCCGTCGCCCCCAGCGCCATGCGGATCCCCAGCTCACTCGTGCGCTGCGCCACCAGGTACGACATCACTCCGTACAGCCCGATCATCGCCAGCAGCAACGCGATCGCGGCAAACAGGGCGAACATGGTGCCGTAGACGCGCGGCTGGAACATGCGATCCTTGACCACCGCCTCCATCGACGCCACCTGCGCCAGCGGGAGGTCGGGATCGAGCGTGCGCACCGCGGCGCGCACCGCCGGGATCAACGCGGCCGGGTCTCCGTTCACGTGCACGGCATACCAGCGCGTGCCGCCGGCGCCGGCGGGCATCGGGACGACGGCCTGGGGCTGCGTGATCTCCGCCACGTCGCGCATGATGACGTGCGGGATCACCCCGACCACCGTCGCCAGCGGGCTCCGCTCGGTCCCCAGGCGCACGCGCTTGCCCACGGCGCGCTCCCCCGGCCACTCGCGCGCCGCGAGCACCGAGTCGACGATGACGACCGGTGCCGCAGTCGGCAGCGCGTCGTTGGGCTCGAAGCCGCGCCCGTCGAGCAGCGGGATCTGCATCGCCGGCAGGAAGCCGGGGTCGGCCGCGGTGTACCAGGCGTACGGTCCCGACGATTGCGGATACGTCTTGCCCTCGGGGAAATACACGTCGGTCCGGCAGCACGAGGCGACCGGAAGCTGGGTGGTCATCCCGACACGCCGCACGCCGGGAATCGCCGTGAGGCGCTCGGCCAGGCGCTGCGTGAAGGCGGCACGCGCCGTGTCACTGCCGTAGCGGTCGCCCGCCAGCGCCAGTTCGAAGCCGAGCACGTCACGCGTGCCGTAGCCCAGCGGCGCGTCTTGCGTGGCCAGGAAGCTCCGCACCATGAGGCCGGCCCCGACGAGCAGCACCATCGACATCGCAAGCTCGGTGACCACCAGCGCATGCCGCGTGCGTCCGGTCGCGGTGCCGGCGCTCGCTCCGCGCGTCCCCCCGTCCTTCAGCGTCTCCGTGAGCGACGGTCGCGACAGCTGCAACGCCGGCACGGCGCCGAACACGAGGCCGGTCACCAGCGTCGTGCCGATCGTGATCAGGACGATCGTCCGGTCGACGTCGAACGTCATCCAGTAGGGCACCGTCGTCGGGATCATGCGCGTCATGAACAGCTCGATCGTCCACGTCCCGAGCAGGAGTCCCAGCGTGCCGCCGGCCACCGCGAGCAGGAAGCTCTCCGTCAGGAACTGCCGCACGATGCGAAGCCGCGAGGCCCCCATCGCCAGCCGCACGGCCACCTCGCGCTGCCGCGCCGAGCCACGCGCCAGCAGCAGGTTGGCCACGTTGGCGCAGGCGATCAGCAACACGAAGCCCACGGCGCCCAGCATCGTGAGGAAGACCGGACGGACCTCGCGTGCGATGAGGTCGTTCATGGGAACGACCCACGCCGACTGGCTGCGGTTGGTGTCGCCATGCCGCTGCTCCAGTCCGCGCATGAAGGTCGACAGGCGCGCGTCGGCCTGTTCCACGCTCACACCGGGGGCGAGCCGCGCCGACACCTGGTAGAAGCGCCAGTCCCGGTGCGCGCGCGCCTCTCCAGGATGCAGCGGGAGCCAGAGGTCCTCGCGCTCGGGAATGCGCATCCCGCGCGCCATGACCCCGATGACCTCGTACGGTGCACCATCAATGGGGATCGTGCGGCCGATGATGTCGGGGGCGCGACCGAACTTGCGCTCCCACACGCCATACCCGATCACCGCCACGCGCGCATCGCCATCCTCGTCGGGACGGAAGAAGCGGCCGAGCGCCGGGCGCACGCCGAGCAGCGGAAACAGGGACGGCGAGACGCGCGCCCCCCGCAGTCGCTCGGGCTCCGCACCGCCGCCGACATTGAAGCTGCGCGTGGTATGCACGGCCACGCTGGCAAAGACGTCGCGCAGCTCCGTGCTCGCGTCCACGTAGTCGGGAAATGACCACGACCCGTAGGTCCCCCGCTGCTCCGTCGTCACGTAGCCACTCAACTGCATCACCCGCTCCGACTCGTGGTAGGGGAGCGGCCGCAGCAGGATCGCGTTGATCGGCGACCAGACGAAGACGTTGGCGCCGATGCCTAACGCGATGCAGGCGATGGCGATGGCGCTGAATCCCGGCGACTTGGCCAGGGCGCGCAGCGCGAACGCAACATCCTGTCGGAGCGTATCCATGGCAGTTAGGGCCGTCGGGGGCAGTCGGGGAAACTTGGGGAACGACGGGTCGCGATCAGGCGCGGATCGATGCCACCCGGCCGCTGCGACCGGTCAGCGCGCCGGCAGGGACGCCAGGGGAAGCGCCGCCAGGAGCGTGGCCACGAGGGCGACGAGGCTCAGCATGCCTAACGCCAGGATGAGCACGACCGCCCCGCGCGCACTCGGCACGCGCGGCGCGTGCCCCGGGGCCCCCGACTCGGGGGCCACCAGCGCCAGGTGGCGCGTCGCCGGCGGCGTGCGTCCCGCCGCGCGCGCGACGCGGGCCGATGGGCTCATGTGGGGGAGCCCGCCATCTCGTCGACCACCCGCCCGTCGAAGATGTGGATCGAACGGTCGGCATGGCGCGCGTAGCGCGGATCGTGCGTCACCATGCAGATCGTCGCCCCGCCGCGATGCAGCTCGCGCAGCAGCTCCATCACCGCCTCGCCGTTCGTCGAGTCGAGGTTCCCCGTCGGCTCGTCGGCCAGCAGGATCGCCGGGTCGCCGGCCACCGCGCGCGCCACGGCCACGCGCTGCTGCTGACCGCCGGAGAGCTGCGACGGATAGTGCTTCACGCGGTGCGACATCCCCACGCGCTCCAGCGCGTCGTGCACGCGCTTCTTGCGCTCGGCCGCCCCCATCCCGCGATACGTCAGCGGGAGTTCGACGTTCTCGTAGACCGTGAGGTCGCCGATGAGGTTGAACGCCTGGAAGATGAAGCCGATCTGCCGGTTGCGAATGCGCGCCCGGTCGGCCGCCGAGAGGTTCGAGACGTCCTCGTTGCTGAGGATGTACGTGCCGCCCGTGGGCGTGTCGAGCAGCCCCAGGATCGACAGCAGCGTCGTCTTGCCGCACCCCGAGGGGCCGTTGATCGCCACGTACTCGCCCGGGCGGATGTCGAGGTGGATGTCGGCCAGGGCATGCGTCTCCACCTCGTCGGTGTAGAAGATCTTCTGGATCCCCGTCATGCGAATGAGGGGCTCCGCCGCCGGCAGGTCGTTAGGCATGGTCATCGCTCGATTCTCACCCGGTTGACGTTGTCGAAGCGCGACATGTCGGAGATGATGACGCTGTCGCGGGTCTGGAGGCCCTGCAGGACCTCGATCGTGCTCACCGACGCGCGCCCCAGCTTCACGCTGATCCGCGTCGCACTCTTGCCGTCGGGCTCGATCCGGAACAGCCCGATCGCCTGTTCCGGCTGCCCGTATGCCGGGCGCCCTACGTACAGCACGCTGTCCAGCCGTTCCAACTCGATGATGCCGTCGACCGAGAGATCGGCGCGCGCCCCCTTGGGGAGCTCCCCCTCGAGCGCGACCTCCACCGTCACCGTCCCGTTGGTCGAGATCGGATCGACGCGCATCACCTTGCCGTTGATGACCCCGTTGCGCGTGTCGACCGTCGTCTTTTGCCCCAGCACGACGTCCTTGGCCTGCGTCTCGGGAACGCGCAGCACCGCCTTGAGCCGACCGGGCTGCGCCACCGTTGCCAGCGTCTGCCCCGGCACCACCCACTGCCCCAGCTCCAGCGGCAACGTCTGCAGCTCGCCATCGAGTCCGGACGCCACGCGCATCGAGGCGACCCGCTCCTGTTGGAAGCGAGCGACCGCGCGCATCTGCTCGAGGTTGGCCCTCGCCTTGGACAGCTGCTCCGACATCGCCGAGGTCATGATGTCGAGGCGCTGAATCTCCAGCTCCAGGCGCGTCTCCAACTCCTTGCTCACGTCCTTGGCCCGGTCCACCTCGTTCTTCGACGACAGCCCCTTGGCATCGAGCCCCTCGGTCACCGACGCGTCACGCATCGCGTTGGCGCGCAGCGTCCGGATCTGCGCCACCTGCGACGCCTGGTTGAGGCGGTTGGTCTCCAGCGTCGTGCGCAACGTGACGAGGTCCTGCTCGGCCTGCGTGAGCTGGCGCTGCGCTTCGAGCGCCTGGAGCTGCACTTCCGGGTTGGAGAGCTCGAGGAGGATCGTCGCGGCCGTCACGCGCGACCCCGGGCGCAGCGGGCGCGCTTCCACGCGCCCCGCCGTCACCGCCGCCACGTAGCGGATGTTCTCGGGGACGAGCGTTCCCGGTGCCCGCACCTGGCGGATCATCGTTCCGCGCTGCACCGAATCGACCCACAGTTCGCTGCGCGACACGCCGGGGGGGCGTGCCTCGAGGTTGCTCAGCGCGATCGTCGTCGCCACCACGGCCACCACGCCGCCAGCGATGAGCACGTTGCGCTTGGTCTTCTTGGGAGGTTCTCGCTTGATGTCCACGAAAGCTCGATCGTCGGGGTGTTCGGCGGATTGGACAGCCGCGATGCGATGCGGCGTTTCACTCGAATCCTAGGGAAGACCCGTGCCGTCTGGTCGACTTCTCCAAGTCGTTGCACAGGAAGGCGTTAGGCGCTGCACCGAGCGCTCGGTCCCCGCCGCGGTTGTGCGATCGTGGGACGCGGTGTCCGAAAACGAACAGGGCGGCGGTCGGAACGCCGCGCGTGGAACGAGTACCGCGGAGATCGCGCCCGGCAACAAAAAAGCGGCCGATCGGGCCGCTGACGACGTGCTGGTGAACGATGACTCCCGGGACTTCTGCGCTACTGCGATTCGCCCGCGCTGTCGGCCAGTGTGATGAGGCGCCGCGCGCTCTGCCACTTGCGAAGGAGTGACGGCCCCAGCGAGGCCAGCGAGGTCTCGATGACCTGGCGCTTGGAGGTGCTGGCGTGAATGACCTTGCCGTCGCCCGCGTAGATCCCGATGTGCGTGATCCGGCGCGAGGTACCGAAGGTGAGCAGGTCTCCCGGACGCAGCTGTGAGGTATCTCGCGCAACCTCACGCCCGAACTTGGACTGCTCGTGTGCCGTGCGGGGGAGCGAGAAGCTCAGCGCCCCCATGACGTAGCGAATCAGCCCGCTGCAGTCGAAGGCCTTACCCGGGGTCTCGGCCCCCAGCCGATACCGCGCCCCGATCTGCGAGCGGGCGATCGTGAGCACCGAGTCACGCAGGAGCGACTGGTCGAACGTCGTCGCCGCCGTGAGGACCGGCGTGCGGGCGAACGCGCTCGGCGCCGAGGTGCGCGCGGTGAGCGAATCCCGCAGGCGCTGCGCCGACTCGCTGAAGGCCGCAAACGGCTTCTTTCGCGTCCGTCGTCCCCGCTGCGCCGACGCCTCGTGCGAGAGCACGAGTGAGAGCGTAAGCGTGAGGGCGATCAGGCGAAGGAAGCGATGCATGCGGCGGCGCGGGTTCCTCTGAGTGAATTCCGGATGAGGCGGAAGCGGAAACTACCCCTGTGTCCCGCGAGCGTAAGAGGACCCAAGTCACACCACCCCTCGTCGCGCTGGCCTTGTGGTCAGCGCGCGTGCGTCAGGGGCGTACTTCGTCTTCCCCGCGGTAGATGCACCCCGAGGTACAGGTCTCCCGGACCTGAATTTCGGCCAAGCCGGGCAATGTCGGGACAAGCGCACGCCAGATCCACCGGGCGAGCACCTCGCTGGTCGGATTCTCCAGCCCCGGGACGTCGTTGAGATAGCGATGATCGAGCCGGTCGTGGATAGGGGAGAACGCTTGCTTGATGTCGGCGAAGTCCATGACCCACCCCGACTCGTCTCCGATGGCCCCCTCGACCGTCACGCGCACGAGGAACGAATGCCCGTGCAGCCGAGCGCACTTGTGCCCCGGCGGGACGTTGGGAAGCCGGTGCGCGGACTCGAAGCTGAATTCCTTGAAGACCAGCATCTTGGGAAGACGGGAAGACGGGAAGACGGGAAGACGGGAAGACGTGCGGGCGGGGAGCTCGACGTCGGATCGGGCTGACGATTCAGCCGGCGCACGCCCTGGTGGAAACCACGCACTACACCAAAACCCACACCAAACACCGCACCAAACACCACACCGGACACCACATCAGACGTCCGAGAAACCCAGCGCGTCTCGCTACCGCAGGCCCAGGGACTTGTGCGTTTGCATGCTCAGGTGCCACTGCGGGTGCGCGAGGCAGTAGGCGATCGCCGCGGCGGTGTTCTCCTGCACGGCGGGGCCGTCCATCGGTTGCAGCGAGAAGTGGCGGAAGGGGTAGTGGATGAACCGATCGGGCGGGGCATCCGGCTGCGGGTAGACGAGCTTGAGCTCGTTCCCTGCCGCCAGGAGCAACGGCGTTTCGCCCTTGGGGCTGACGCAGATCCAGTCGACCCCCGGCGGCGCGGGCTGTGTGCCGTTCGTCTCCACGCCCACCTCGAAGCCGGCGCCGTGAAAGGCGCGCACCGCCGCCTCGTCCAGCTGCAACAACGGCTCGCCGCCCGTGCACACCACGTACGGGCGCCCGCCACTCCCCGCCGGCCAGTGGCGGCGCACTGCCTCGGCCAGCGCGGCCGCCGTCGCGAACTTGCCGCCGTCCGGGCCCACTCCCACGAAGTCGGTGTCGCAGAAGCGGCAGGCCGCCGTCGCACGGTCCTCCTCGCGCCCGGTCCACAGGTTGCAGCCGGCGAACCGGCAGAAGACGGCCGGTCGCCCGGCGTGCACCCCCTCGCCCTGCAGGGTGTAGAAGATCTCCTTGACGGTGTACATGAGCGCTCAGGACGGGATGCGGGAGAGCGCGGACGGGTCGTCCGGCGGCGATGTTTCCGCGCGACCATCGGCGTAGCGGGTGGGGTCGGGGATCCCCGCTTCGGCAAAGCCCTTCATCCGCAGCTGGCAGGCGTCGCAATGGGCGCAGGCGGCGCCGTCGGGCGAGGGATCGTAGCAGCTGGTCGTGAGCGCATAGTCCACGCCTAACGACTTTCCCAGCTCGATGATCTGCCGCTTCGTGAGGTCGATCAGCGGCGTGCGGATCGTGACCGGGCGCGTCCCCTCCACGCCGGCGCGCGTTGCCAGGTTGGCCATGCGCTCGTACGCCGCGATGTACGCCGGGCGACAGTCGGGATAGCCGCTGTAGTCCAGTGCGTTCACCCCGATGAAGATCTCCCCGGCCTCCAGCACCTCGGCCCACGCCAGCGCAAACGAGAGGAAGATCGTGTTGCGCGCCGGGACATAGGTGATGGGGATGTCGGCGCCCCCGTCGTCGAGCGGACGATCCTTCGGGACCGCCACGTTGGACGTCAGCGCCGAGCCGCCGAACATGCGCAGGTCGATCTCGGCGATCACGTGCTCGGCCACGCCGTACTGCTGCGCCACGCGCTGCGCCGCGGCGATCTCCGCGCCGTGCCGCTGCCCGTAGCGGAACGAGAGCGCATGCACGGCGTACCCCTCGCGTTGCGCCAGGGCGAGCAGGGTGGTGGAGTCGAGGCCGCCACTCAACAGGAGGACGGCGCGAGGCGAGGATTGGCTAGGCACGTGATGACGGCGGTGTTAATCTCTCGAAGCTAGAAGCCATCTCACGAATAGTCGACGGCGCGTGATCGGCGCAGGACCTCGACGCGCCGACGACCGTTCCTGCGATCCCCGCCATCGCTCGTCCCCTCCGTCTCCACGCCGCGAGAGCCTGATCGTGTACCGACCCCGCCGCCACACCTCGCTCGCCCTCGCCGCCCTCTCGCTCCTCGCCGCGGTCGTCGGGACCGGCTGCGCCAAGCCAGCGGTCGCTCCCCCCGCCGCCCCCGTCGTCGCCCCCCCCGCTGCCCCCGATGGGCGTACCGTGCTCAAGGCGATGAACGATCGCTACATCGGCAAGTGGTACATGACGCTCACGTACAAGCAGAACGTCAGCATCATCGGCCAGAACGGGCGTGAGACGCGGCAGGTGTGGAACCAGTACGTCACCCTGCCGGGTCGGCAGCGCATCGACTACGTCCCGCTCACCTCCAAAAGCGGCGTGCTGTACGCCGACGGCCGGCTCTACTCGTTCACCAACGGCAAGCCGGCCAATACGCAGCCCGGGTGGCATCCGCTCCTCGTCCTCACCGGCGATGCCTACACGCAGATGGTCGACACGACGGCGATGCAGCTCGACTCGTTGGGCTTCGACCTCTCCATCGCCCGCAAGGATCGATGGGACGGGCGCGAGATGTGGGTCGTCGGCGCCGCGGCGGGCGACAGCACCCGTTCGCAGTTCTGGGTCGATACCGATTCGCTCCTCGTGCGCCGCATCCTCGTGCGCGAGACGCGCGCCGGACGCACCACCGTCAACGAGACTCGCTACCTCAACTTCAAGGCCGTCGCCGGCTACCCGGTGGCCCACAGCATGCGCGCCTATCGCGACGGCCGCCTCTACTTCCGCGGTGAATCGAGCAACGTTCGGGAAGGCGAGCGGCTCCCGGTGGAGCTCTTCGAACCCCAGAGCTGGGCCACCTCACAGCTCAAGCGTTAGGCAGTCGCCCCACGCGACGGCGGGGCGCACTCGCCCCGCGCACTCGCCCCGCCCGTTCGACTAGGCCGCGCCTGCGTGCGCGGCGTCTGGCTGGGCTGCGTCTACCTACGCCGCGTCGGCGCGCAGCGCGCCCACCAGCTCGCGCAGCTGCATGCTTCCCTGCAAGAGCTGCGTCGAGGCGGAACTCATCTGCTCGCACGCCGCGCTCTGCTCCTGCGTCGAGGCACTCACCTGCTGCGCGGCGGCCGCATACCCCTCGGCGGTGCGGGCCACCGACTGCACGCTGCGCGCGGCCGAGGCCACGATGTGCGCGTTGCGCTCCGCCTTCTCGGCGGCGCCGCCCGCCGCGGTGCGCGTGCGTCCGGCCGCGTCGGTGATGCTGTCCAGCGCGGCGTCGACATTGCGCGACACCCCCTCGATCTCCTCCACCTGCGACACGCCGGCCTCCATGGCGCGCGTCGTCGAGCCAACGCGCGCGGTGACCACGCGCGTGAGGCGCACCACGTCGTCGGCCGCCACCTGCGCCTGCTCGGCCAGCTTGCGCACCTCGTCGGCTACGACCCCGAAGCCGCGCCCCGCCTCGCCGGCGCGCGCCGCCTCGATGGCCGCGTTCAGCGCCAGCAGGTCGGTCTGTTCGGCGATGCGTCCCACCGAGGCGACCAGCTTGTTGATGTCCTCCGCCGTCGCGTTGAGCGCATCCACTTCCGACGCCGCCTCGCGCACCGTCTCGCGCACCGTCGTCAGGATCCCTAACGAGCGGGCGAGCTCGAGCCGCTTGGCGCGCGCGGTCTCCTCGATCGCGGCGGCCAGTGCCGTCAGTTCCTCGGCGCTGAGCACGACGTCGTCGGCGTTGGTGCGAATGGCACGCAACGCATCATCGATGGCGCGCAGTTGCCGCACCTGGCTCTCGGCGCCAGTCGAGATCTCGGTCATCGACGACGCCATCTGGTTGGACGACGCCGAAATCTGCTCCGAAACGTTGGCCAGGTCGCGCGCCGAGTGGGCGACGTCGTTGGCCGTGTTCGTCGTGACGGAGACCACGCGCGACAGTGAGGCCGACGTCGAGTTCATCGCGTCCGCGAGCTCGCGGAACTCGCCCGGAAGGTCGCCATCCACGCGATTGGCAAAGTCCCCCGCGCTCAGCGCCCGCGCCTGCTGCGCGAGCTGCCGAAGCGGACGCGCGATCCAGGTGACCGTGCTGAACACCACGAGGAGCCCCAGCAGCACCGCCACGCCCATGATCAGCAAGACCCACGTCCCTCGTTGCTGCGCATCGCGACGCAGCTTGAGCGACGCCGCATCGACGCCGCGTGCCTTGAGCGTGGCCAGCTGTCGCACGTCCGCGAGCAGCGGATCGACGCCGGCACGCGCCGCATTCCCCTCGGCGAACGCCGCGTCGCGGCGCCCAAGATCGGCCAGTCGATGGGCGCGGGCATAGCGCACCTCGATGTCGGACAGCCGCGCATCGATCGACGCCACGAGCGACATCTCGCGCGCTCCCTGTCCATGCAACAGGTTCATGGCGCGCTGCGCAGCGTGCGATTCGCGGGAGAGGCGCAGGAAGTCACCGCGAGCCAGGGTGTCGCGCGTCTCGAGGTAGCGCTGCGCGGCCGCCAGCTCCTGCGTCACCGCCCCCGACAGTCGCGACGACAGCTGCGCGTCCTGCTGCACCGTCTCCAGCGTCTCGCCGATCACGTCGGACATGCGCATGATGGCGGCGCGCCCGGCGAGGCCGGCGGCGCAGAACAGCGCGACGAGCAGCGAGAAGCTCACCAGCAGTCGCTGGCGAATGCTCTGGAAGCGCACCACGCGATCGATCATGCGCCGCTCCCTCCGTCGATGACGAGCGTGCCCCTGCGCACACGCGTCATCACGTAACCCTTGCCGACCACATCGCCGGTGGGGAGGAACGAGATCGGCCCGGTGACGCCGGGGAAGGCCGTCTCACGCGTCCGCGA
>ERZ795061.351-NODE-351-length-47918-cov-7.392077_pt1 | contig 47918 bp, 40 predicted proteins | sample MGYA00375145_ERZ795061 | MGnify/ENA primary metagenome ERZ795061 (study PRJEB30190, sample SAMN05720144) | anaerobic digester metagenome | isolation source: active sludge of municipal wastewater-treating anaerobic digesters | place: USA | collected 2014-12-22 ... | reverse complement strand
TCTTCCGCTGGCTCGATCGCAAGAAGTACAAGGTGCACGTCCGCGTGTTCCTGAGCCGGTACCGGGGCTACCTGACGTGCCCCGACTGCGGTGGCACGCGCCTGCGGCCGGAGGCGCGCGACGTGCGGGTGGGCGGCCGGACGATCGACGAGGTGTGCCGGCTGACCGTCAAGGACGCGCGGCGCTTCTTCGCGGGCCTGGCGCTCGGCGAGAAGGACGCGGCGGTGGCGGAGAAGCTGCTGGGCGAGATCCGCCGGCGGCTTGAGTTCCTGAGCGACGTGGGCCTGGACTACCTGACGCTCGACCGCCTGTCCTCGACGCTGTCGGGCGGCGAGTCGCAGCGGATTAGCCTCGCCTCGGCCCTCGGCTCGGCGCTGGTCGGAACGCTTTACGTCCTCGACGAGCCGTCGATCGGCCTCCACCCGCGCGACAACGGCCGCCTGATCGACATCCTGCACGAGCTGCGCGACCAGGGGAACACGGTGCTCGTCGTCGAGCACGACGCCGACATGATCCGCGTGGCCGATCACATCGTCGACCTCGGGCTCGGGGCGGGCGAGCAGGGCGGGCGGGTCATCTACAGCGGAGGCCTCGAGGGGCTCCTGGGCGAGCCGCGGTCTCTCACGGCCAGGTACCTGCGCGGCGAACTGTCGATCGCGGTGCCCGCGGCGAGGTTTCACGGCTCGGGCCAGCGCCTCCGGGTGCTGGGCGCCGCCGAGCACAACCTGCGCGGCATCGACGTGGACATCCCGCTGAACACGCTCACGGTCGTCACCGGCGTGAGCGGTTCGGGCAAGTCGACGCTCGTGCACGGCATCCTCTACCCGGGGATCAAGCGCCTGAAGGGCGGCGCCGAGCGGCGTGTCGGGGCGCACCGCCGCATCGAGGGCGCCGAATACGTGACCGACGCGATCCTGGTCGATCAGTCGCCCATCGGGCGGTCGCCGCGCTCGAACCCGGTGACGTACCTGAAGGCGTTCGACCCCATCCGCGAGCTGTTCGCGGCCACGAAGGACGCCCGCGCCGCCGGGCTGACGGCCAGTCACTTCTCCTTCAACGTTCCCGGCGGCCGGTGCGAGGCCTGCGAAGGGGAGGGCCAGGTGCGGGTGGAGATGCAGTTCCTCGCCGACGTCTTCGTGCCCTGCGACGTCTGCGAGGGGAGGCGGTTCAAGCCGCGCGTCCTCGAGGTGGCGCTGCGGGGGAAGACCATCCACCAGGTGCTCGAGATGACCGTCCGGGAGGCGCTGGGGTTCTTCAGCGGCTCGCCGAAGGTGCTGCGGCGCCTGCACGTGCTCGACGAGATCGGCCTGGGGTACCTGCGGCTGGGCCAGCCGGCGACGACGCTGTCGGGCGGCGAGGCGCAGCGGATCAAGATCGCGGCCCACCTGGCCGCCTCCGGCGGCGAGCGCCTGCTCTACATTCTCGACGAGCCGACAACCGGGTTACACTTCGACGATATCGCCAGGCTGCTCGCCGCCTTCCGCCGGCTGCAGCAGGCGGGGCACTCGCTGCTCGTCATCGAGCACAACCTGGACGTGATCAAGACCGCGGACTACGTGATCGACCTCGGCCCCGAGGGCGGAGACGGCGGCGGGCGGGTCGTGGCCGTCGGCACGCCGGAGGAAGTCGCTTCGGTGCCCGCTTCGCACACCGGGCGTTTCCTGCGGGCGGTGCTGACGGCGAACCGCCGCGCCGAGGAACTGGGAGCACTGGCATGAGCGAGCGGGTTCTCGCCGGAATCGTCGCCGGCCTCCTTCTGTGGCTGCCGGCGGGCGCCGCGGCCGCTGCCGCGCCGCCGCAAGGCCGGCAGGTCGCCTTCGAGCAGGTCGTCGAGTCGCTCAAGAGTCCCGACGCGAAGGCGCGGCTGGGCGCAATCCAGTTGCTGCGCGAAGCGGGGTACCTCGAGGCGGCGCCCGCGATCGCGCCGCTCCTGGCGGACCCCGACGACCGGGTGCGCGCCGCCGCCATCGAGGGGCTCGTGTCCATGTACCTGGTGGACGAGCGGCACACGCGCGAGTTCGGGCGCGGCCTCATCCGCGAGAAGGGCGCCACCCTGCCGCTTTACGCCTTCGTCCAGCGCGAAGGGGTCACCATCCCCAACCTCGCCCCGCCGGAAGTCATCCGGGGCCTCATCGGCGCGGCGGCCTCGCCCAACCTCCGCATTCGCTTCGATGCTGCGTACGCGCTGGCCGTGCTCGGGCGGCCTCTCGTCAGGCAGGGCCAGTTTCCCGACGGACGGGCCGCGGTCAACGCCCTGATGGCCATCCTGCGCGAGCCCGACCCCCTGATGCGCCTGGCCGCCACGCACGCGCTCGGGCGCCTGATGGGCGCCGCCCGCCAGAGCCCCGGCGCCAGCCCCGAGTTGACGGCTCAGCGCACCGAGGTGGGCGACCAGATCGTGGTCGGCATGAACGACCCGGACGAGGACGTGCGCCTGGCGTCGATGGGCGCGCTGGGCGAGATGCGGTACGAGCGAGGGGTGCAGTCGCTCACCGACCTGTACAACTATTACAAGAAAGGCGTCGAGGGGATGACGGCTCTCGACGCGCTGGCCAAGATCGCGCATCCGGGCAGCCTGCCCGTGTTCCTGGCCCAGCTCGGGCACCGGGAGGCGCATATCCGCCGGCTCGCCATCGAGGGCATCGGCCGGACGGGCGACGAGGCCGCGATGAGGGAGATGGAGTCGCGGACGGGGCGGGACCAGTCGCCGTACGTGACGTACGCGCGGGCGTTCGCCCGCGCCCTGAACCGGGACTACAGCCAGTTGCCCAAGCTCGTCGAGGGGTTCAAGTACTCGCTGCTCGAGTCGGACACGTTCGACTACCTCGTCGAACTCGGGCCGCCGGCGGCCGCGGAGCTGGCCGCGCTGGCGGCAAACAAGGACCAGAAGGTGCGCGCGGGCATCGCGGAGGTGCTCGGCATCACCGGGTCGCAGGCGTCGCTCGAGACGCTCGCGGCACTGGCGGCGGATCGCGCCGACCTGGTGGCGGCGGCCGCCGAGCGATCGCAGAAGCGGCTGGTGCCCCGGGACAGGGCGGCGCCGCGGGCGCGATGAGCGGGAGGCGGCCCGGCGGCCCGCGCCCGCTGCCGCGGACGTTCTACGAGCGCCCCACGCTCGAGGTGGCCCGCGACCTGCTGGGCAAGGTGCTCGTGCGCCGGGACGCCGAGGGGCTGGCGTCGGGCCTGATCGTCGAAACGGAAGCGTACATCGGCGAGTCGGACCCCGCCTGCCACGCCGCGTCCGGCCCCACGCCGCGCAACCAGCCGCTCTACGGCGCGCCTGGCCGCGCCTACGTCTATTTCACCTACGGCATGCACTACCTGGTGAACGCCGTGACCGAGCGGCGCGGCTTCCCGGCCGCCGTGCTCATCCGGGCCCTCGAGCCGATCGAGGGCGTAGACCTGATGCGCCGCCGCCGCGTCGGCCGCGGGCCCGGCGGGGCGCGGCGCCGGGGCAGTGCCCGCGCACTGCCGGCCCATCACCTGTGCCGCGGCCCCGGCAACCTCGCCAGGGCCCTCGGGATCACCCTCGCCGAGAACCGCGCGGATCTCACGAAGCGGGCGGGTCGAAACGGGGCGGGGCTCTGGATCGAGGATCGCGGCGTGCCGGTGGACGACGTCGTGTGGACGCCGCGCATCGGCATCCGCTCGGGGACGGATCTCGCGTGGCGGTGCGTCGCGGCCGGGAGCCCCGCGGCGTCTACCTTCTCGCCGTCGTCCGCTGCCGCATCGCGCCGACCTGGGCCTTGAGCTCGATCATGCGGCCGTCGCGGTAGGCGCCCACGGTCACGCTGCTGCCGATGGGGGAGTCGGCAATCAGCCTCAGCAGCTGGCCGCTGTCTTCGACGCTCTTCCGGTTGAAGGACACGATCACGTCGCCGGGGCGGATGCCGGCGTCGTAGGCCGCCGAGTCGCGCGCCATGCGCTCGACAAGCACACCCTTGGCCGCCGGGAGGCCCAGTTGCTGCGCGAGCGACTCGTTCATCTCGCGCACCTGGAGGTATCCGAGCGAGCCGCGCCGCACCTCGCCGTACCTGATGAGATCGGTCATCACCCGCCGCGCGAGGTTGCTCGGCACGGCGAACCCCACGCCCTGGTAGCCGCCGCTCTGGCTGTAGATGGCCGTATTGATGCCGACGAGCTCGCCGCGCGCGTTGATCAGGGCGCCTCCCGAGTTCCCCGGGTTGATGGCGGCGTCCGTCTGGATGAAGTCCTCGTAGGCCGCCACGCCGACGTTGGCCCGCCCGACGGCGGACACGATGCCGAGGGTGACGGTCTGATTGAGCTGGAACGGGTTGCCGATGGCGAGGACCCACTCGGCCACTTTGAGCCTGGACGAATCGCCCCACGGGATGGTCGGCAGCCCCGTTGCGCGGACCTTCAGCAGCGCGATGTCGGTGTAGGGATCCGTGCCGACCAGGTCGGCGCGCAGTTCGCGCTTGTCCGCGAGCGCCACCGTGATCTCCGCGGTGTCGCTGCCGACGACGTGGTTGTTGGTGAGGATGTAGCCGTCGCTCGACACGACCACGCCCGACCCGAGGCTGGCCTCGCGCCGGTCGCGCCCGCCGAACAGGTCCATGTCGTCGCCGAAGAAGTAGCGGAAGAACGGATCGTTGGCGAACGGCGAGTTCGACGAGCGGACCACCTGCGCCGAGGAGATGTTCGTCACCGCGCCGACGGCGCGGTCGGCGACGGCCGTGAAGTCGGGCAGGCCGGCAGCGGCGCGGGCGCCGGCGCCGGCCGGGGCGGCGGCCTGATCGCCGCCGCCGGGTTGCGCGGCCGCCGCGACCTCGCCCGCCGGCGCGCGGTGCAGCCGGCCGGTCATGACCAGGCCTGCGAAGAAGCCCATGAGGATGGCGACGACGGCGAAGGCGAGGCGCTTCATGTCAGTCCACCTGGATGCGGCGCGAGGCCGGGGCCGCCTTCGGGACCACGATCGTCAGCACGCCGTCGCGGAACTCGGCCGCGATGGCGTCGGCATCGACGGGCTGCGGCAGCGGGAACGAGCGGGAAAACGGACCGTGGCCGCGCTCGACGCGGTGGAACTGGGCGCCCTCCTCCCGCGCGACCGGCCGGTCGCCGCGGACGGTGAGCGTGTCGTGCTGCAACTCGATCTTGATCTGGTCCCGCACCAGGCCGGGCAGCTCGATGCTGAGCACGAAGCGGTCGCCCGTCTCGTAGAGATCCACGGCCGGCGTCCAGCCGGGAGCGTCCTCGGAACCGAGCCGGTTCATCCGCTCGTGGAGGGCCAGGAGATCGTGCAGGGGATCCCAGCGGGAAAACGCCACGACTCGCATCGTAACATGTTTGGACCTGCCTGGGTCATGTGCTACGATTCTAAGGGTTTACAGCCGCCGAGCGGCCTCGGAAGCCCGCACCGGCCCCCTGGCGGGGCGACCATAGGACAGTCCATGAGTTCGGTTCAAGCCACGCGCCTGCGAAAGGGCAACCTGATCGTGCTCGACGGCGAGCTCTACCGCATTCTCGACCGCCAGCACGTGACACCCGGCAACCTGCGCGGGTTCGTCCGGGTGAAGCTTCGCAACCTGCGGAACGGGACGCTGCAGGAGCAGCGGCTGCGATCCGAAGACGTCATCGAGCGTGCCAGCCTCGACGAAGTCGAGATGCAGTACCTGTACAGCGATTCGTCGGGCCACCACTTCATGGACACGCGGACGTACGAGCAGATCAGCCTGGCCGACGAGGTGCTGGGCGAGATGGCGGGCTTCCTGGTGGCCGAGTCGGTGATCAAGGTGGAGTTCTTCGGGGCCGACCCGGTGGGCATCGAGCTGCCGCAGACGGTGGACCTGGCGGTCATCGAGACGGCGCCTGCGATCAAGGGGGCCACGGCGAGCGCGCAGCTCAAGCCGGCGACACTCGAGACCGGGCTCGTGGTGCAGGTGCCGCCGTTCATCACCGTCGGCGACCGGGTGCGTGTCAACACGGAATCGGGGGAGTACCAGTCGCGAGCGTAAGGGGGCCGCCTCCGCCGGATTCCCCGCCCGCCGGCCGCGGCGGGCGAGCGGGGCTCGAGGACGGGGGCCTGCCGCTCGGGAGTGGCTGATGGAGGCCGGGATCGCAGCCTCGGCGTATTGACATGGACATCGAGCGGACGCGGCACGCCGGGTGGATCGAGGTCGTGTGCGGCAGCATGTTCAGCGGCAAGAGCGAGGAGCTGATCCGCCGCCTCCGCCGGGCCCAGATCGCGCGCCAGAAGGTGCAGATCTTCAAACCCCAGTTCGACACGCGCTTCGCCGACGACGAGATCGTGTCGCACAGCGAAATGCGCATCCCCTCGCAGACCGTCGCCTCCTCGGCGGAGCTGCTCCAGGCCGTCGACGAGGGCACCGAGGTCGTGGGGATCGACGAAGGGCAGTTCTTCGACGCCGATCTGCCGGCCGTCTGCAACGCGCTGGCCGACCGGGGCAAGCGCGTCATCGTGGCCGGCCTCGATCAGGACTACCTCGGGAAGCCGTTCGAGCCGATGCCGCAGCTCCTGGCGGTCGCGGAGTACATCACCAAGACGCTGGCCATCTGCATGGTGTGCGGCAATCCGGCCAATCACACGCAGCGCCTCGTCGCGAGCAGCGACCGGCTCCTCCTCGGGGCGCAAGGCACGTACGAGGCCCGGTGCCGCCGCTGCTTCGATCCGACCCTGTCGTCGGGCGCCGAGCCCTCGTCGTAGGCCCCCGCAGGAGGTGGCGTGCGGGACCCGTTCGGCACCCTGCTCATCCTCTTCGGCATCGGCTTCCTCGGCGCGAACCTGGCGCTCCTGTACGAGGGCGCGCAGGACTGGCGCCGGCGGCGGCAGGCGGTGCTCGTCTGGCGCATGGCGCCTCCGCGCCTGGCGTTCGTCCCGGTCCTCATCGCCGTCGGCCTGGCCGCGGTCATCGTCTACAAGCTGGTGGCCCTGCAGTGGCCGGTCTGGCGCCTCTTCGGCGAGGCGATGATGCTGACCTACTACGGCTACCTCTACCCGCTGTCGCAGCGGGTGAAGCGCGGCTTCTACGAGGAGGGCGTGCGCCTGGACCGGGGGTTCCTGCGGTGGAAGGACATCAACGGCCTGACCTGGCGGCCGGGGCCTCCGCTCGCGCTCCTCGTGGCGCGCGGCCGCCGGCAGTGGGCGGGCGTGCTGACGGTGCCGCCCGAGCAGTTCGGGGCGACCCGGCGCCTGCTGCGGGACCGCATCGCCGCGCGCGAGATCCGCTTCTCGCACCCGCCGCTCGACCTGGGCGGGCACGACGAGAGGGAGGACGTTTAGGAATCCGGAATCCGGAATTCAGAATCCCGGATGAAGGGGCGTCAGCGAACGAGCCACTGGAGAGGGCTAGCGCCGAACTGGGCCGTCGGGTCGTGCAGCCAACCCGGCGGCGTCAGCAGCACGAAGCCGAGCGTCACGATCACCATCACGTCGTACTGCCACGTGCCGCGCTCGTAGGTCCAGAAGAGGCCGCGCCACAGGACGAGCGCCGGCAGCGTGATGGCGCGCGTGACGATGCCGGGCTGGGTGGCGGGGATGGGCGGGGGCGCCGTGCCGGCCCGCACGGCGGCGAGGCTGCGGCCGGCCTTCAGTTCGCGCCACGTCATGTACATCCGGTCGAGCACCGTCACGATGGACAGCACCAGAATCACCCAGAGGACCGCCGCCATGCGGTTGGTGAACGCCCCGATCATGAACAGGACGATCCGCTCGGGCCGCTCCATGAAGCCGACCTTGCACGTCTCGATCAGCGACTCGGCCCGGGCCCTGGTGTAGCTGGTCATCACCGAGAACATCATGGCCAGCGAGGTGACGAGGACGTAGTCCCGATGGCCCGTCCCGAGGTTGTTGTAGAGCGAGATCAAGCCGATGAAGAGCGTGATGTCCGAGAACCGGTCCATCACCGAGTCGAAGAAGGCGCCGAACGCCGTGACGACGCCGCCCTCGCGGGCGACCTTGCCGTCGATGTAGTCGAAGATGTTCGCGACCGCCATCCAGGCGCCGGCGGTCACGAACCGGCCGAAGGCCAGGTACCACGCGGCGACGACGTTGAGGACGAGCCCGCAGAAGGTGAGGACGTCCGGGGAAACGCGCAGGCGGATGCAGACGCGGATGATCCCGCGCAGGGGCACGTTGAAGATCGATCCGACGGCGCGGGTGAAGGTCATCTCCTCGGGGCGTCCGTATAATCGTCGGAGCGCCAGCTCCGCCGGGGACAGGTGATTCTAGTCCATGCCGATCCACGACCTCAAGCGCCAGATCGCCCACGCGCCCGAGCAGCCCGGCGTGTACCTGTTCCTCGGGCGGGGCGGCGAGACGCTGTACGTCGGCAAGGCGGCGGTGCTCCGGAACCGCCTCCGCAGCTACCTCGGCGCCTGGGGGGCGTCCCCTCGGATCGACGCGCTGCTCACGGAGGCCGACCGGCTCGAGGTCGTGGTCGCCAACTCGGCAGTTGACGCCCTGATCCTCGAGAGCAGCCTGATCAAGCAGCGCCAGCCGCGCTACAACATCCGGCTCCGCGACGACAAGAGCTACCCGTACCTGAAGCTGACCGTCCCGGAGACCTTTCCGCGCGTGCTGGTGGCGCGCCGCGTCGAGCCGGACGGCAGCCTCTACGCCGGGCCGTACCTGCCGGCGAGCCTGGCCCGGCGGGCGATCGGGCTGACGCACCGGCTGTTCGGCCTGCGGTCCTGCAACGAGGAGATCACGGGCCGGCGCGATCGGCCGTGCCTCGAGTACGACATCGGCCGCTGCCTGGCGCCGTGCGTGGCGTCGGTCTGTTCGGCCGATGCCTACGCCGCCGCGGTCAGGCGGACGCGCCTGTTCCTCGAGGGCCGGAACGACGAGCTCGTGGCGCAGCTCGAGGCGGAGATGAGGGAGGCCGCCGAGGCCGAGCGCTACGAGCACGCCGCCTTCCTGCGCGACGCGATCCGGACCGTCGGCCAGCTGGCCGAGCGGCGGCAGCGCCTCTCGGCGGCCCGGCGCGGCGACCGCGACGCCATCGGCGTCAAGACCGGGCCGACGGGCAGCGTGCTCCAGATCTTCCAGATGCGCGGCGGCCGCGTCATCGAGCGCGTCGAGCTGGTGGCCGAGTCGGACGGCGGGCAGACGGAGTCGGAGCGCGACGTGCTCGAGGCGGCGATCCCGCAGTTCTACGGCGACCGGGACGTCCCGCCCGAGGTGCACGTGCCGGCGGACATCGGCGACCTCGGCCTGCTGGAGTCGTGGCTGTCGGCGCGCGCGGGGCGGCGCGTGTCGGTGCTCGTGCCGCGCACGGCCGGGCGCCGGGCCCTGCTCGACCTGGCGATGCGCAACGCCGCCGTCGCGTACCAGGCGCGGTTCGGGGGCGGTGAGATCGCCAACTACGAGGCCCTCGATCGGCTTCGGGAGGTCCTCGCGCTGCCCGCGCTCCCGCGGCGCATCGAGTGCTTCGACGTGTCGACGCTCCAGGGCACCGACACGGTGGCGTCGCTCGTGGTCTGCGAGGACGGCCGGATGCGGAAGGGGGAATACCGCACGTTCCGCGTGCGCGGCGCCGGCCTGGACGACGTCGCCTCGATGCGGGAGGTGGTGCGGCGGCGCTACGCCCGGCTGCTGGAGACGGGGGCGCCGCACCCGGACCTGGTCCTCGTCGACGGGGGCGCGGGGCAGGTGGGGGCGGCCGACGACGCCTTCAGGGCCCTCGGCCTGTCGAACCTGCCCACGGTCGGGCTCGCCAAGCGCGAGGAGCGGCTGGTCACGCGCGGCCGCGCGGAGCCCATCGCCCTCGACGCGCAGCACCCGTCGCTGCTGCTGCTCCAGCGGATCCGGGACGAAGCGCACCGCGTCGCCGTCACGTTCCAGCGGCGCAGGCGGCGCCAGCGGCACCTGCGGTCCGAGATCGACGACGTCGCCGGCATCGGCCCGGCGCGGCGCCGCGCGCTGCTCGAGGCCTTCGGAAGCGCCGCCGGCCTGCGGCGGGCCGGCCGGGACGCCATCGCGGCCGTCGTGGGGCCGAAAGCCGCCGACGCCGTTCTTGCGCACTTCGCCCGGGAATGCTAGCCTGACCGAATTGCCCAGGACGGAACCGTGACCCCAGTCAAACCGCGCGTCGTTTCGGGAATGCGGCCCACCGGGCCGCTCCACCTCGGCCACCTCGTGGGCGCCCTGCGCAACTGGATCCCGATGCAGGACCAGTACGACTGCTTCTACTTCGTGGCCGACTGGCACGCCCTGACCAGCGAGTACGGCGCCACCGACGACATCGCCGGGCACACCTATGCGAACGTCGCCGACTGGATCGCCGCGGGCCTCGACCCGGAGCAGTGCACGATTTTCGTCCAGTCCCTCGTTCCCGAGCACGCCGAGCTGCATCTGCTCCTGTCGATGATCGTCCCCGTGCCCTGGCTCGAGCGCGTGCCGACCTACAAGGAGCAGCGCGAGCAGATCACCGAGCGCGACCTGTCCACCTACGGGTTCCTCGGCTACCCGCTGCTCCAGACGGCGGACATCGTCATGTACGACGCCCAGTTCGTCCCGGTGGGCGAAGACCAGGTGCCGCACCTGGAGCTGTCGAGGGAAGTCGTCCGCCGCTTTCACGCGCTCTACGGCGAGGTGTTCGTCGAGCCCCAGCCCCTGCTGACGCGGTTTCCGCGCCTGCCCGGCCTCGACAACCGCAAGATGAGCAAGAGCTACGGCAACGCCATCGACCTCGCCGACGACGTCGCCACGGTGCGCGCGAAGGTGAGGTCGATGTACACCGACCCCGCGCGGATCCGCGCCGACATCCCGGGCAACGTCGAGGGCAACCCGGTCTTCACCTACCACGACGCCTTCAATCCGGACGCCGCCGAGGTGAACGATCTCAAGACGCGCTACCGCGAGGGCAGGGTCGGCGACGTCGAGGTCAAGCAGAGGCTCATCGCCGCCCTGGAACTGACGCTCGAGCCGATGCGCCAGCGCCGCGCCGCCCTGCTGGCCAGGCCCGAGCGCCTGCGCGACATCATCCACGACGGCTCGCAGAAGGCGCGCGGCGTGGCCCGGGAGACGATGGCCCGGGTGCGCGAGGCGATGAAGATCGCGTACCGCTGATGCGCCCGCAGCCCCAGGTCCCCGAGCCCGGATTCGAATCGTCGCCCGACGCCTACACGGTCGCCCTCGACGCGTTCAGCGGCCCGCTCGACCTCCTGATTCACCTCATCAAGCGCAACGAGGTGAACATCTACGACATCCCGATCGCGCTCATCACCGCCCAGTACCTCGAGTACCTGGAGATCATCGAGGAGCTGAACCTCGATGTCGCCGGCGACTTCATCGTCATGGCGGCGACGCTGATCCACATCAAGTCGCGCCTGCTGCTGCCGCGGCCGGATCCCTCGCAGGAGGACGCCGACGACGATCCGCGCGACGCCCTGGTCAACCGGCTGATCGAGTACCAGAAGTTCAAGGCCGCCGCCGGGCTCCTGCACGAGCGGGAGGAATGGCGCAGCGCCCAGTGGCAGCGCCCGGACGAGCGCGTGGCCGGCATCGCGGGCGACGACGGCGAGCCGGAGGTCGAGGCCGATCTCTTCAGCCTCATGGCCGCCTTCAAGGCGGTCCTCGACCGCGCCCGGCAGCGGCCGAAGGTCGCCATCCCGGGCGCCCAGGTGTCCATCGAGGCGCGCATCGCGCAGCTCCTCGCGCGGCTGTCGCAGAGCGAGGCGTGCGGCTTCGAAGAGCTGTTCGAGGACGCCGACTGCCGCCAGGATCTCATCGTGACGTTTCTCGCCCTCCTCGAGATGATCCGCACGAGAATGGTGAGGGTGTTCCAGGCGGGCATGTTCGGGACGATTCGGGTGTACAGGCGGTAGGGAGAGAATTCGGAATTCGGAATCCAGAAGACCGACGACCGAAAACCGAGGCAGCGGGGCAGGGGAGCGGGCGAGCAGCGCATGGAGACGTGGGAATCGCGCGAGAAGGCGGCGGACGATACCGTGAGCGAACCTCACGAGGACCCGGACAAGGCTGATCGGATCGCCGGCGCGACGAGCGACGCGAGCGTCGCCATCGACGAGATCCCGGGGCTCGCGCACCCGCCTGCCACCGGCGGTCCGGCCGGGCCGCCGGTGTCGGAAGGGCTCAAGGCGATTGTGGAGGCGCTGGTGTTCGCCTCGCCGGAGCCGCTCACGCCGAAGGCCCTCTTCAAGCTGCTCGACGGCGAGCCCCGCGAGGAGGTCGAGCGGGCGCTCGACGCGCTCAAGGCGGACTACGCGGCGGCGCGCGGGCTCCAGATCGTCGAAATCGCCGGCGGCCTCCAGATCGTCACCCGGACCGACCTGCACGAGTGGGTGCGGCGCCTCTTCCGCGAGCGCAGGACGACGAAGCTGTCGCTCCCGGCCCTCGAGACGCTGGCGGTGGTCGCCTACCGGCAGCCGGTGACGGCCGCGGAGATCGCCGAGATCCGGGGCGTGAACACTGCCGGCGTGCTCGGCACGCTGATGGAGCGCAAGCTCGTCAAGATCGCGGGGCGCAAGCCGGTCGTCGGGCGGCCGTTCCTGTACGCCACGACCCGCGAGTTCCTCATCCGCTTCGGCCTCAACGACCTCGCCGACCTCCCGAAGGTCGAGGAGATGGCCGACGCCCTCGGCTTCGATCTCCCGGGGATGGCAGAGGCCGGTCCGACCGACCAGTACTTGCCGCTCGATCTGCCTGGCGGGGACCTGGAGGCGGGCCCTCCGGCGGAGGGGGCGTCCGGTGGCGCCGCCGGGGCGGCTCCAGGCCCGGCGGACCCGACAGGCGATCCGCCGGCCCGTTGATCCGGGCGCCGGCCGCCCGCTTCAACGCCGCCACCTCGCCACGGGTGAGATCGCGGTGCTCGCCGACCTTCAGCGCCTTGTCCGCGATCGGCCCGAACCGCACGCGCCGCAGGCGAACGACCGGATGCCCCACGGCGTCGCACATGTCCCGCGCCTGGCGTGTGCGCCCCTCGTGCAGGGTGATCGAGACCAGCGACTGATCCCCGCGCGCCCCGAGGCCCGTGGCAAGAAGCCGGGCCGCGGCGGGCGCAGTGCGCCGCCCGTTGATGACGAGGCCGCGCCGGAGCCGATCGAGGTCGTCCTCGTCGGGCACGCCGCGCACGCGCGCGTGGTACTCGCGCTCGACCTCGTGCTTCGGGTGGAGCAGCCGCACGGCGAGTTCGCCGTCGTTGGTGAGCAGCAGGAGGCCTTCCGAGTCGTAGTCGAGGCGGCCGACGGGGTAGATGTAGTCGCGGACCTCCGGCAGCAGATCGAGGACGGTGGGCCGGTGCTCGGGGTCCTGGCGGGTGGTCAGGTAGCCGCGCGGCTTGTTCAGCAGGATGTACCGGCGGCGCGGCGCCGCGCGGACCCGCCGGCCGTCCACGCGGATGTCGTCCCGCCCGGCGTCGGCCTTCGCGCCCGGCGTGGCGACGATGGCGCCGTTGACCGACACGCGGCCCTCGGCAATGAGCGCTTCGGCGGCGCGGCGCGATGCGACGCCGGCAGCCGACAGGATCTTCTGCAGGCGTTCCACGGTCACTCCCTGAGCAGCGCCGCGAAGAAGTCCACCAGATCCCGGATCTCCCGCCAGTCCCTGCGCGTGTTGAGTTCGGCGTGCGTGATGACCCGGCTCAGAAGCGTGCGGACCTTCGTGCGCCCCTGGAGATAGCGGGCCAGCCACAGCGACTCGACTGCCGGCGTCACGTTGTCGTCGGTGCCGTGCAGGATGTAGACGGGGCACGACGGCGGCGGCGACTCGTCCGGCGAGAGCGCCGCGCTTCTCGGGGCCTGGTCGAGCAGCGGGAGGAGCGTCCGGCCGAGTCCCTCGACGTCGCGCGCGTTGACCTGCCGCATGAACGTCCTCGCGGGCTCCGGCAGGGCCTCCGCCAGGCGCCTCGCCTCGGCGAAGGTCTCGGCGGCCCGGCGCAGGTCGATGAGCTCGTAGTGCGACGCGCGCAGGAACGTCAGGATCGCGGCGCGGAGCGGCTCCACCTGGTCGGCTGGCACCACGCGGTCGGCGCCGCCGAGCAGCACGATCACGACGCCGTAGTCGTGCGGCCGGCGGTGGCGCCACCCGACCGGCGCGGCCGGCCCGCCCGGGGCCGGCGGCTCGGGCTCCTGGCCGGAGCACAGGAAGCGCAGGACGCGCGGGAAGCTGCTGTGGCCGCCGAACGAGAAGACGAACGCCGCGCGGTCGCGCAGCGCCGGCCGGCCGGCGGCGACCACCGACAGCCCGCCGGCGAAGCTGATCCCGACGAGGCCGACGGTGCCGCCGCGCGCGAGGCGCGGCTGTGCGGCCAGCCACAGGGCCGTGTCCTCGATGATGTCGGTCGTGCGCGGCGTCACCTCGTAGTGCTGGAGGTCCGGCAGCTCGGGCGTGAGCACGGCGACTCCGACGCCGGCCAGCTCGTTCGCCAGGCTGTAGAGACGGGGCTCGTCGATGCCGAGGGCGTTCACGCCGGCGACGAGCACGACGGCGCGCCGGATGCGGCCGGGCACCCACAGCCGCGCGCGCACCTCCCCGTGGCGGGTCGGCACCCGGGTGTCGTCTGCCGTGATCGGCTCGCGCTCCCAGGCCAGCGCGCCACCGGCCGCCGCCTCCAACCCGGCCATGCGCACGATGAGCGCCGCGGCCCGGGTGTACGAGCGGACGAACGGCGCGCTCAGGGCGAGCGCCGTGACGGCGACAATCGCCGCCGCCGCGAAGGTCCGGGCCCGCATGGAGTGACATGTTACACTCACCGGGACTCGGGACTCGGGGCAGAGAGCAGGGACCAGGCGCTGGGGAGCCAGGGGCTCGTCAGCGTGAGTGTCTCGCTGTCATCTTGCCACGCGCTGTTCGAGGGCTAGCGAGGACGAGGGGGTCGGACCAGCGCTTGGCGCCTCGTCCCTGGCCCCTGGCCCCCTACCCCCAGTCCCCGGTGAATGATGCACGCGGTGATTGCCATTGACGGCCCGTCGGGGGCGGGAAAGGGCACGGTCGCGCGGGCCGTGGCCGCGGCGCTGGGTTACCGCCACGTGGACACGGGGGCCATGTACCGCGCGGTGGCCTGGCGTGCGCTCCAGCTCGGCCTCGATCTCGACGATGAAGAAGCCGTGCTGCGCGTGTCCCGGGAAGCGGCCTTCGAGCTGGACGGCAGCCGCGTGTCCATCGACGGGGCCGACGTGTCCGCCGCGATCCGCACGGCTGAGATCGACAGGGCCGTGACCCCCGTGGCGCGCCAGGCCCGGGTCCGCGCCGAGCTGGTGGCCCGGCAGCGCGCGATGGCGGACGACGGTCCGGTCGTGATGGAGGGGCGCGATATCGGCACGGTCGTGTTTCCCGACGCGCCGGTGAAGATCTACCTGGACGCGCTGCCCGAGGAGCGCGCGAGGCGGCGGGCGAACGACCCGGCGCATTCCGCCTCGGCGACCCAGGCCCTCGAGGAGATCGCGCAGGCGATGGCGCGTCGTGACGACCACGACCGGACGCGCCAGGCGTCGCCGCTCAGCGTGGCGCCGGACGCGCTGGTGATTGACACGACGCGCCTGTCGGTTGCCGAGGTAGTCGAGCGGGTGATGGCCGCCGTCGGCGCGCGGGGCCTCGTTGCCGCTCCCCTGGCGGTTCACGAGCGGCGTCGGCCTTGACCTGCACGGCGTAAGTGACGTACACTCAACCGCTTGTGGCCATCCTGGATGGCCGCGCCAGTCTCAGCCCGCCGGCGCTGATCCCAAGACCGGCAGATCTCGAAGTGCAGGAGGACGCGCAACGCATGGCGAACGAAGAGCACGGCAACACCCCGGACCCGGCGACACAGGCGGGACGCCCCACCGCCCAGGCTCACGGGGCTGGGCCGGTGCGCACGATCAAACCCAGAGCAGGCTACGCCGAGGACATGGATCCGACGGACTTCGCCGCGCTGCTGGATCTTTACGACAGCAGCTTCCGCAACATCTCGGAAGGTGAGGTCGTCAAGGGCACCGTGCTCAAGGTGACCGAGTCGGAAGTGGTCGTCGACGTGGGGTACAAGTCGGAGGGAATCATCCCGGTCGGGGAGTTTCTCGACGAGAACGGCCACGTGGTGGTCCAGCCGGGCGACACCGTGGACGTCCTGCTGGAGCGGACGGAGGATCGCGACGGCTACGTCGTCTTGTCCCGCGAAAAAGCGGAGAAGATGAAGATCTGGGACGAGATCGAGAAGGCCTACGCGGAGCGGAAGGTCGTCATCGGCCGGGTGATCGAGCGGATCAAGGGCGGGCTGGCGGTGGACATCGGCGTGCGGGCGTTCCTGCCCGGCTCGCAGGTGGACGTGCGCCCGGTCCGCAACCTGGACGCGCTGAAGAACCAGGAACTGCGGATGCGCGTCATCAAGGTCAACAAGAAGCGCGGCAACATCGTGCTGTCGCGCAAGGTCCTCCTCGAGGAGGAGAACGCCGAGAAGAAGAAGTACACGCTGGCGACGCTGGCCGAGGGCAAGGTGCTGCGCGGCGTGGTGAAGAACATCACCGACTACGGCGCCTTCATCGATCTCGGCGGGATCGACGGCCTGCTGCACATCACCGACATGTCGTGGGGCCGCGTCGGCCATCCGTCGGAGATCTTCAAGGTCAACGACGAGATCGACGTCGTCGTGCTCAAGTACGACCCGGCGACCGAGCGCGTCTCGCTCGGGCACAAACAGCTGGTGGCCGACCCCTGGAGCAACGTCTCGGAGCGGTATCCGATCGGCAGCCGCGTGTCGGGCAAGGTGGTGAGCCTTACGGACTACGGCGCCTTCGTCGAGCTGGAGGCCGGCGTCGAAGGCCTCATCCACGTGTCCGAGATGACGTGGAGCAAGCGGGTCAAGCACCCGTCGAAGATCCTCAACCAGGGCGACGCAGTCGAGGCGATGGTGCTCGGCGTCGATCCGGCGGCGCGGCGCATCTCGCTCGGCCTGAAGCAAATCGAGACCAATCCCTGGTACGACCTGGCGTCGAAGTACCCCATCGGCGCGCGCATCGTCGGCAAGGTGCGCAACCTGACCGAGTTCGGCGCCTTCGTCGAGGTGGAGGAGGACATCGACGGCCTCATCCACATCTCCGACATGTCGTGGAGCAAGCGGATCAAGCACCCGTCCGAGGTGCTGAAGAAGGGCGACAAGGTCGAGGCGGTCGTGCTGAACATCGACGCCGAGAACCAGCGCCTCTCCCTCGGGCTGAAGCAGCTCGCGACGGACATCTGGGACGAGTTCTTCTCGCAGCGCCAGGTGGGCGACGTCATCGAGGGCAAGGTCGTCCGGCTGACGAACTTCGGCGCCTTCGTCGAGCTCGCCGAGGGCATCGAGGGCCTGATCCACGTCTCCGAGTTCGACGACTCCCAGGAGGAGAAGATCGAGCTCGAGGTGGAGAAGGTCTACCCGATGAAGATCATCAAGCTCAGCCCGTCCGAGCGGAAGATCGGGCTGAGCATTCGCGCGATGCGGGTGGACCAGGAGCGCGCCGACTGGCAGGCCTACACCGAGGGATCGGGCCGGCCGCAGGCGACCCTGGCCGACCACTTCCGGCAGCAGCAGCGCGACGAGCACTAGCGGCGACCGGCCCGGGGTCCCGGACGCCCGGGCCGTCGCCTTCTCCACGGCGGGGCCACCATGACCAAGGCTGAACTCGTCGAAGAAGTCTCCCGCGTCTCCGACCTCACGAAGAAGCACTCCGAGGTCATCGTCGACACGGTCTTCCGCAGCATCATCCTCGCCCTGCAGCGCGGCGAGAAGATCGAACTGCGGGGGTTCGGCAGCTTCCGCCTGCGCAAGCGGGAGCCGCGCAAGGGCCGCAACCCGAAGACCGGGGAGCGCGTGGACGTGCCGTCGAAGCTGGTGCCCTACTTCAAGCCGGGCAAGGAGCTGAAGGATCTCATCAACGCGACCGAGCCGGCGGAGCTGCCGGCGGCGGATCCCCGGCCGGCCGAGGACACGCCTCCCCAGGCCTAGCGGCGATGGAGCGGCTCTTCTCACCCTGGCGCATGGCGTACATCACCGGCACCGACCAGCCCCAGGCGTGCGTGTTCTGCGCCGCCCTCTCCGCGAAAGACAAGGAGTCGCTCGTCCTCCACAAGGGCCGGGACTGTTTCGTCGTCCTGAACCTCTATCCCTACAACAACGGCCATCTGATGGTCGTGCCCAACCGGCACATCGCTGCGCTCTCCGACGCGACGCCGCAGGAGCGCTGCGAGCTGATGGACCTGGCGCGGATTGCCGAGCTGGCGCTGACGGAGATCTACAGGCCCCAGGGATTGAACGTCGGCATGAACCTCGGCCGGGCCGCCGGCGCCGGCGTCGTCGATCACATGCACATCCACGTGGTGCCGCGCTGGCTCGGCGACGCCAACTTCATGTCCGTAGTCGGCGAGACCCGCGTGCTGCCCGAGGACATCGCGACAACAGCCGGACGGCTCAGGCCCGTGTTTCAGCGCCTCGCCGGGGAGGCGTAGGGAGCGAGTCCGGCGCTCCGCGCCCTCCGCTTCCAGCGCTCGCCGCCGAGCCCCCGGCCCCGCGCTTCCTCGCGCCTGCGCTCAGCCGAGGACGGTGTAGCCGAGCGCCGAGATCTTCGCTCGGATCGCATCCGGCGACACGGCCTGCGCCTCGAACGTGACCGTCACGCGCTGCTCGGCGTGCGACGCGTCCACTGCACCCACGCCGGGGAGCCTCGCGAGGGCGCGCTTCACGGCGCTCTCGCATCCCCCGCACGTCATCCCCTTCACCTGCAGAGTGATAGTGGTCATGGCATTCAGAAGGAGTCAGAAGTCAGCATTCAGAAGTCAGCATACCTCTCAGCACGCGAACCGAGCCAGCGAACCCCGACCGGCCAGCCCTGAGCCCCGAATCCCGAGCCCCGAGCCCCGAGTCCCTACCGTCTTTCCCCGAGCAACTGCTTCGCAATCGTCAGCAGCTGGATATTCGTCGTGCCCTCGTAGATCTGGCCGATCTTGGCGTCCCGCCAGTACTTCTCGACGGGGAAGTCCCGCACGAAGCCGCAGCCGCCGTAGACGTTGATGGCCGCCGAGGTGACCCGCTCGGCCGCCTCGGCGGCGAAGAGCTTCGAGATGGCCGACTCGGTCACGAAGGACCTGCCTGCCTCGCACAACCGCGCGGCGTTGTACACGAGCAGGCGGGCTGCCTCGATGTCGGCCGCCATCCGCGCAAGCTGCGCCCGCACGAGCTGGAACTCCGCGATCGGCCTGCCGAACTGCCTGCGCTCCCGCGCGTACTGGATCGCGTGGCGGTAGGCGCCCCTCGCGAGGCCCGTCATCTGGGCCCCGATGCCGATCCGGCCCTCGTTCAGCAGCTCGATCGCGATCGTGTAGCCCTGGCCTGGCCGCCCCAGCACCTGGCTGGCGGGCAGGCGGCAGTCCTCCAGCAGCAGTTCGCACGTGCTGCTCGCGCGGACGCCGACCTTGTCCTCCTTCCGGCCCACCGTGAATCCCGGCGTGCCGCGATCGACGAGGAACGCGGTGATTCCCCGATGGCCGGCCTGGGGATCGGCGTTGGCGAACACGATGAACAGCCCGGCTTCGCCCGCGTTGGAGATCCATAGCTTCCGGCCGTTCAGCACGTACCCCTCGCCGTCGGCGACGGCCCGGGCCGCGAGCGAGAACGCGTCGCTGCCGGCCCCGGCCTCGGACAGCGCGTACGCTCCGACGGTGTGCGTCGCCAGGGCGGGGAGATAGCGCTCGCGCTGCGCGGCCGATCCCCACCGCAGGAGCGCCTTGACGACGAGCGTGTTGTGGATGTCCACCAGCACCGCAACCGCCGGGTCCACCGCGGAGATCTCCTCGACGGCCAGGATGGCGTGGAAGAACCTCGCGCCGGCGCCGCCGAGAGCCTCGGGAACCTCGATGCCCATCACGCCCAGATCGAACAGCCCCTCGACGAGGTCCTGCGGAATCGCCGCGCGCTCGTCCATCTCCCGGACCAGGGGTCGGATCCGCGCGTCGGCGAAGCGGGCCACGCTGTCGCGGAACAGGCGCTCGTCCTCGGACAGCACGGTCAAGGCCGAGGGCGCGTCGTTGGGCTCCACGTCGGGCTCCTGATCAGAGCAGGCCTGCGGTTCGATCGCGGGATCGAGCCCGATGTTATCATCGAACCATGGAGGGCGCGCGCGTGCGGGAGCGGCGGGCGCGGGCCGCGGCGGCCATCGCCGCCGTGGCGGCGAGCGCGGCCCTGGCCGTGTCGGCGGGGGCCCAGGGGGCCAGGCAGGCGCCGGCGGGCCAGCAGCCCGCGGCGCCCACGGCGCAAGGCGGGTCGCAGGGCCAGCTAGGGGACCAGGCCCAGAAGCCGCCCGTCTTCCGGGCCGGCGTCAACGTCGTGCGCGTGGACGTCATCGTGTCCGGGAAGGACGGCGAGCCGGTCAAGGACCTGACGGCCGCAGACTTCGAGATCTCGGAGGACGGCAAGCCGCAGGCGATCGACCTCTTCAAGCTCGTCAACTCGGACGGGAACGTGGCGCCCGGCGGCGCGCCGGCGCGCCCGATCCGGTCGCTCGCCGACCAGGAAGGCGAGGCCGCCCGGGACGACGTGCGGCTGTTCGTGATCTTCCTCGACGACTACCACGTCCGCAAAGGCGCCGCGATGCGCGTGCGCGAGACGCTGGCGGAGTTCGTGCGGACGCAGCTCGGGCCGCTGGACATGGTCGCGGTCATGTACCCGCTGATGTCGGTGTCCGAGCTGGCCTTTACGCGGGATCCCGGCGCGCTGGCCGCGTCGATGCTGGCGTTTGAAGGCCGCAAGTTCGACTACCGGCCCCGCAACGCGATCGAGGAGCGCTACGCCCACTACCCGGCGCAGGCGGTCGAAACCATCAGGAACGACGTCGTCATGACGGCGCTGCGCGGCCTTGCCGTCAAGCTCGGAACGCTGCGCGAGGGCCGCAAGGCCGTGATCTTCGTCAGCGAGGGCTTCACGGCGCTCCTGCCGCCGCAGATGCGGGACATGAACGCCCAGCTGCCCGGGCTGGGCAACCCCAATGCCAGGAACCCCTTCGCGGGCGGAAGCGCGGCGGAGGAGCGCGCGCGTTCCAGCGCGGACGTGCAGCTGCTGGCGGATCTGCGGCAGGTGTTCGACGCCGCGAACCGGAACAACACGGCAATCTACACGCTCGACCCGCGGGGGCTCGCGGTCAGCGAGTTCGACATCAACGAGAGCGTGGGGCTGCAGACAGACGCCGAGTACTTGCGGAAGTCACAGGACACGCTCAGGATTCTGGCGTCCAACACCGACGGTCGCGCGATCGTCAACCGCAACGACCTCGAGGGCGGGCTCCGGCAGGTCGTCCGCGACAGCAGTGCGTACTACCTGATCGGCTATACCTCGCCGCTGGCGGCGCCCGATGGGAAGTTCCACGAGATCAAGGTCCGGCTCCGGCGGCCCGGCCTCCAGGTGCGGGCGCGGAAGGGCTACTGGGCCCCTACTGAAGCGGAAGCCGAGAACGCCTCGGCGCCGCCGAAGCCGCCGGCGGCTCCCGGCGTGGCGAAGGCCCTGAGCGCGGTCGAGAACCGTCAGCGGGACGCCTACGTCAGCACCTGGGTGGGCACGTCCCGCGACGCCGACGGCGGCACGCGCGTCACCGTGGTGTGGGAACCCGTCCCGCCGGTTCCCGGCGAGAAGCGCGAGGAGGCGGCCACGGTGGCGCTGCTCGCGTCCAGCCGCGGCGGAGACGAGTACTACCGCGGCCCGGTGCCCGCGGAGACGGGCGCCGATGCGGCCGCTGCTGCGCCGCCGCCGGCCGCCGCGCCGGCGCGTCGCGCCGCGTCGAAGGTCAGCTTCGTGGCCCCGCCGGGTCGGATCCAGCTGAGGCTCACCGTGCAGAACGGCAGGGGACAGGTCCTGGACACGCTCGTGCAGGACCAAGCCGTTCCGGATTACGCGGGCACGGACGTCCGGCTCACGACACCCGTCGTATTGTGCGCGCGCACCGCCCGCGAGTTCCAGGCGATCTCGCGCGACGCCGATCCGGTGCCGACCGCGCTGCGCGAGTTCCGGCGGACGGACCGGCTCCTGGTGCGCTTCTTCGCGCACTCGGCAACCGCCGGGCCGCCCGACGTCGGCGCGCGGCTGCTCAACCGCGGCGGCCAGAAGATGCTGGACCTCCCGCTGGCCGCGTCGCCCGACCCGGCGCAACCCCACCAGGTGGACCTGCCGCTGGCGAGCTTCTCACCGGGCGAGTACGTCATCGAGATCCGGGCCAGGGACGTGTCGGGCGAGGCCACTGAGTTCGTGGGGTTCAGGCTGATCGGCTGAAGAGGCCGGCCGTCCTCCGCTCTCGCCGCGTCGAGGCGCTCACGCACCGCCGGTTCGAACGTCAGCTTCGCCTGGGACGCGGAGCGCTTCCAGCCCGCCGGCCTGGCCTCGCGCGCGTGTCCCGGCGCGCTTCATTCGCGGGCCGCCCGGAATGCGCAGCGAGATCCTGCGCCAGGCAGAAGCAGCTCAGCGCCGACGCCCGGGTGCGCGGGCGATGGCGGCGATGGCGGGCGGTCAGGCAGGAGGATGCGGAGGCGCGGGACAAGGGCTGGCGGCTCCTACACCCACCCCCTCAGCCTGCAGGCGTTCGCCACGCGGTTGATCGCGATGACGTACGCGGCGTCGCGGGTGTAGAGCTGTTTCGTCTTCGCCAGGTCGGCCACGGCGTGGAACGCCCGCGTCATGACGGCGTCCAGCCGCTCGAGCACTTCGTGCTTCGGCCAGAAGAAATTCATGTTCCCCTGCACCTGCTCGAAGTAGCTGCAGGTCACGCCGCCGGCGTTGCACAGGAAGTCGGGGATCACGTAGATCCCGCGCTCCTGCAGGATCGCGTCCGCCTCCGGGGTCGTCGGCCCGTTTGCGCCCTCGGCGACGAGCTTCACCTTCTGGTGGATCCGCCGCGCGGTGTCGGCGGTCACCTGGTTCTCGATGGCCGCGGGGATGAGCACGTCGACCGCCTGCTCGATCCACGCGTCGCCGGGCAGGATCTCGTAGCCGAGGGTCTTCGCCTTGAGCTTGTCCACCGTGCCGAATCTGTCGGTGATGCCGATGAGCTCCTCGTACGTGATGCCGGACGGCCGGCGGAACGAGTACGACGTCCGATCCGCGTGGTCCCAGCACGACACGCAGACGACCCTGCCGCCGTACTGCGTGAACAGCTGCACCGCGAACTGGGCCACGTTCCCGAAGCCCTGGACCGACGCGGTCATCGACGCCGGATCGAGCCCGAGCAGGCGCAGCGCCTCGCGGACGGTGTAGATCACGCCGTAGCCCGTCGCCTCGGTGCGGCCGAGAGAGCCGCCGCTGCCGACCGGCTTCCCGGTGATGAAGCCCGGTTCCTTCTGGCCGTGGAGGACCTCGATCTCGTCCATCATCCAGAGCATGTGCTGCGGGTTCGTCATCACGTCGGGCGCAGGCACGTCCTGGAGGTAGCCGACGTTCTTCGACAGCTGCCGGACCCAGCCGCGGCAGATGGCTTCCTGCTCGCGCAGGCTCAGCTGGTGCGGATCGCAGACGACGCCGCCCTTGCCGCCGCCGAGGGGGATGTCCACCACGGCGCACTTCCAGGTCATCCAGGTCGCGAGGGCGCGGACGGTGTCGAGCGTCTCGTTCGGGTGGAAGCGGATGCCGCCCTTGTTGGGGCCGCGCGCGTCGTTGTGCTGGACGCGGAACCCCCGGAACACCCTCACCGTCCCGTCGTCCATGCGCACGGGAATGGCGAACTGGTACTCGCGGAGCGGCCAGCGCAGCAGCTCGCGAGTGGCCTGGTCCAGGCCGAGGAGATCGGCCACCCTGTCGAACTGGGCCTGGGCCATCTCGAAGGGGTTGAACGGCTTGGTCACGACGGTCACTCCTTCGGCGCCGGCGGCGCCGAGCTGAAGAGGCGTGCCACCCGGCCTGCGCGCCGTCAGGCGTACATCCCGCGAACCCTCGTCGCGGCCGCCACGCGGGCGATGGCTACCACAGTGGCCGCCGTCCGCAGATCGGTCTGGTACTTCCGCGCCGCGCCGAGCACGGCCTCGAACGCGGCGCCCATCCGCGCGTCGAGCCGCTGGTGCACGTCGGCTTCGCTCCAACTGTCGCCCCGGCGGTTCTGCTCCCACTCGAGGTGCGCCGCCGTGGCGCGCCCCGCGCCGGACAGGATTTCCGGCACCACGAGCAGACCGCGTTCCTGCAGCACGCGGCACGCCTCTGCCGTCGTCGCGCCGACCGACGCCTCGACGACGAGCGGGGCGCGCACGGAGCCGGCCGCCGCCTCCGTCACCGGGCTCGCGGCGGTGCCGGCAAGGAGAATGTCGGCCTCGAGGCCGAGTACGTCGCCGATCCCCAGCGGGCCTCCTCCAGCAAAGCCGTCCACGGTCCGGCTCTGCCGCCGGTGTTCGAGCAGGGCGCCAACATCCAGGCCCCGCGGCTCGTACACGCCGCCGCGAGCGTCAGCGGCCGCGATCACGCGGGCCCCCATGCGCTCGAGGACCACGGCGGCCTCCTCGCAGACGCCGTCGAATCCCAGGACGGCGACCCGGGCACCCGGGAGCGCGAAGCCGACCGACCGCGCGGCCTGCCTGGCAGCGATCGCGACGCCGCGGCCCGCCGCGCCGGGGCGGCCGGCAAGCCCGCCAATCTCCAGCGGCTTGCCGACGGCGACGGCCGTGGCCATCGTGGCCATGCGCATGCTGTAGGTGTCCATCACCCAGGCCATCACCTGGCCGTCGGCGTTCAGACCCGGCGCAGCGATGTCCCTGTCGGGGCCGATCGCATCCGCAATCTCCGCCACGTAGCGCCTGGTCAAGCGCTCGATCTCCCGGCGCGACATCCGGGACGGATCGCAGACCAGGCCGCCCTGGCTCCCGCCGAAGGGCACCTGCGCGACGGCGCACCTCCATGTCATCCGGGCCGCCCGCGCGGTCATGTCGTCCAGCGTCACGCCCGGGTGGAGCCGGATGCCTCCGAGGGCGGGGCCGAGGGCGATGTTGTACTGGACCCGGTACCCCGAGAACACCTCGACGTCGCCGTTGTCCATCTCGACCGGACACGACACGACGATCTGGCGCTTGGGCCGCGCTAGGATCTGGCGGAGGCCGGGGTCGAGGTCGAGGAGGCGGGCGGCGCGGTCGAAGTCCTCCAGCAGGGAACCGAAGGCGCTGCCACGCACGGAAGGAGCCGAGCCGCGAGGAACGCTGGAAGCGTTGTCGTTCAAGGGAGCCACCATCCAGCCAGGTTCACACGCGGGGAACGGAAGGCGCGTGTCGAGGCCCCGGGCGGGCAGGCGTCAGCGTACCTACACGGCGGCGGACAAGTCAAGGCGGGCAGCCGGCCGGCCGACGGCGGGCCGGTTGACTTCGCGGGGAGCGGCCGCTACGCTTCTTCGGTTGGCAGCCGGTCATCCCATCGGCGACTCACCAGGTAGTTGTGGCCATGCCGCACAAGCTCTTGCTCGCTGACGACAGCGTCACGATCCAGCGCGTCATCGAACTGACGTTCGCCGACGAAGACGTCCAGGTTATCGCGGTCGGCGACGGGAAGCAGGCGATCGAGCGCATCGAGGCCGAGCGTCCGGACATCGTCCTGGCCGACGTCGGAATGCCGGAACGAGACGGGTACGACGTCGCGGAGTTCGTGAAGACGAGCCCCCACCTGGCGCACATTCCCGTGCTGCTCCTGACGGGCGCGTTCGAGCCGGTGGACGAAGGACGGGCGAGCGCGGTCGGATGCGACGGCGTGCTGGCCAAGCCGTTCGAGCCGCAGATGGTGATCACGCGCGTGAAGGAGCTGCTGGCAGGCGTGCCGCCTTCGGTGGCGGGCGGGCCGGTCGGGCCGCGTGAGGCGGGCGGGACCTCCGGCGCGGAGGATCGGGGCGCCGCCCCGGCTGCTCCGGCGGACGCGGGAGACACCATCCAGGCAGAGGCTCCGCTGGCGCCTCCACCCGGCCTGCCGCCCGAAGGGCCGGCCCGGACCGACGATCCGCTGGCCGCGGCGAAGCTCCGCCTCAGCCGGCGGACGCCGATCGCGGTGCCGGGGTTCGGCGCGCCGGTGTCGCCGGCGGCGTCGACGACGGATCTCGACGAGTATTTCGACCAGTTGGACGCGGCCTTCACCAGCCTGCAGGCACCGGGGCAGACGGCGGCGGCCGACGTGCCACCGGCTCCGGTGCGGGAGCACGCCGCCGCGGATTCCGCGGCCGCGGCCGGCCCCGAGCCCGAACGAGCCGCGCCACCAGGGGCCGCCGCGCCGGCCCCGGTCGCGGAGACACCCGCGGAGACACCCGCGGCGGCCGCCTCCGGCGCGCCATCCGCCGCGGCGCCCGTTGCCGCGCCGCCGCCGGCGCCCGGCATCTCCCAGGCGTTCTCGGCGCTGTTTGCCGCCGAACGCGGTGAGACGCCCGAGGCGGCGCCGCTCTTCATCGGTCCCGGCACGCTGCCGCCCGCCGTCATGGAGGATCTGGCCGATCGCGTCACGCGCCAGGTACTCGAGCGGATGAGCGATCGGCTCGTTCGCGAAACCGTGCAGGACGCGGTGTCGCGGGTAGCGGAACGCCTCGTCCGCGACGAGATCGAACGCGTCAAGGCCACGCTCAAGTAGGCGTCTCGCGGCCGCCGGCTCCGGCTGGCGCGCGCCGGCCCGCACCCCGTCCGCCCGGCGGCCGGCGAGGCTGAAGCCGGCCCGGCCGAACGTTGTACAATCGAGGTTTTGAAGGACCGCATGCCTGACCTGCCGAAAGTCTTCGACCACAAGGACGTCGACGCGCGCTGGGACGCGTTCTGGGAATCCATCGGCGCCTTCACAGCCAGGCCCGACCCGGCCAAGCCGGTGTTCAGCATGGTGCTGCCGCCGCCGAACGTCACGGGTTCGCTGCACATGGGCCATGCGCTCAACCACACGCTGCCCGACATCCTCGCGCGGTGGAAGCGCATGCTGGGCCACGACGTGCTCTGGCTCCCCGGCACGGACCATGCCGGGATCGCCACGCAGAACGTCGTCGAGAAGCAGCTCGCACTCGAGGGGAAGACCCGGCACGACCTTGGCCGGGAGGCGTTCGAGGCCCGCGTGTGGGAGTGGGTGAAGCGCTCCCACGCGACGATCACCGGCCAGATGCGGAAACTCGGCGAGTCGGTGGACTGGTCGCGGGAGCGCTTCACGCTGGACCCGGGCCTGAGCCGGGCCGTCCGCCGCGAGTTCGTGTCGCTCTATCGCGAGGGGCTGATCTACCGCGACGCCTACATCGTCAACTGGTGCCCCAGGTGCCGCACGGCGCTCTCGGACCTGGAAGTGCAGCACAAGGAGGCCGACGGGAAGCTCTACTACGTGCGGTACCCGGGGACGGCGGGCGGGCCCGGCGTGACGGTGGCCACGACGAGACCGGAAACCATGCTGGGCGACACCGCGGTGGCCGTGAACCCCGGCGACGATCGCTACCGCGGCATCGTGGGCACGCACGTCACGCTGCCGATCATCGGCCGCGACCTGCCGATCATCGCCGACGAGTTCGTCGACCCGGCCTTCGGCACCGGCGCCGTGAAGGTGACGCCCGGGCACGATCCCAACGACTTCGCGATGGGGAAGCGACACGCGCTGCCGACCGTTGCCGTCATCGACGAGGACGGGCGCATGACGCAGGAGGCCGGGCCGTACGCCGGCGAGGACCGGTTCACGGCGCGCCGCGCGGTGGTCGAGCAGCTCGAGCGCGAGGGGCGGCTCGAGCGGGTCACGGCGCATCGGCATGCCGTCGGACACTGCGATCGGTGCGGAACCGTGGTGGAGCCGCTGGTATCCACGCAGTGGTTCGTGAAAATCGCGCCGCTGGCGGCCGAGGCCATCCGGGCCGTCGAGGACGGCCGCGTGGTCTTCCTGCCCGAGAACTGGGCCAGGACCTACTTCGAGTGGATGCGCAACATCCATGATTGGTGCATCTCGCGCCAGCTGTGGTGGGGCCACCGGATTCCCGCGTGGTACTGCCGCGCCTGCGGCCGGACGGTGGTGTCCGAGGAGGACCCGGCGGCGTGCGAGTGCGGCGGGGCGCTCGTCCAGGACACCGACGTCCTCGACACGTGGTTCTCCTCCGGGCTGTGGCCGTTCAGCACGATGGGCTGGCCCGACCGGACCCCGGACCTGGCGCGGTACTATCCGACCACGCTGCTCCTCACGGCATTCGACATCATCTTCTTCTGGGTTGCGCGCATGATCATGCTCGGCCTGAAGTTCGCCGGCGATGTGCCGTTCCACACCGTCTACATCACCGGCCTGGTGCGCGACGAGCGCGGCCAGAAGATGAGCAAGTCGAAGGGCAACGTCGTGGATCCGCTCGCGGTCATGGACGACATCGGGGCCGACGCGCTGCGGTTCACGCTGGCCTCCATGGCGTCGCCGGGCATGGACATCCCGCTTTCCGAGGGGAGGATGGCGGGCTACCGCCAGTTCATCAACAAGATCTGGAACGCGTCGCGCTTCCTGCTCATGAACCTGGGCGACCTGCCAGAACGCCCCGAGCTCCCGCCCGCCGCGGCGCGCCACGTGATCCACCGCTGGGTCCTCAGCGGCCTGAGCCGTCTCGCCGCCGACGTGAACGCGTCGCTGGCGGCGTACCGCTTCGACCACGCGGCGGACCGCCTCTACCACTTCTTCTGGCACGAGTTCGCGGACTGGTACATCGAGTTCATGAAGGTGGATCTGCAGCAGGCCGGCCCGGGACGGGACGCCGCCGTGGCGGTGCTCGTCGAAGTTCACGATCAGCTGATGCGCCTGCTGCACCCGTTCGTGCCCTTCGTCACCGAGGAGATCTGGCAGAAGCTGCCCAAGCGGCAGGGCGAGGCCGCCGCCGTGGCCCTCGCGGCCTTTCCGCCGGGCGTGCCCGGCTGGGTGGACGAGGCCGCCGAGCGCGACGTGCAGTACGTGCAGCAGATCGTGTCGGCCATCCGGACCGTCCGCTCCGAGCGCGCCGTGCCGCCCTCGCGGAAGATCAGGGCCGTTGTCGACGAGGCCGACCCGGCGTCGGCGGCCGTGCTGCGGGACTGCGCCGCCTACATCCGGCAGCTCGCGGGGCTCGAGGCCCTGGAGTTCCGCGCCGAAGAGGCCGCCGGGCCCGACACGGTGAAGCGCGTGCTCGAGCATGCCCACGTGTACGTCCTGCTGGCCGGCGTCGTGGATCGGGCCGGCGAGATCGAGAAGGTGCGGAAGGAGCTCGCGGGCGTGGACCGCGAAGCCGCATCGCTGGTGCAGAAGCTCGCCAACGAGAAGTTCGTGGCCCACGCGCCGGCGGCCGTCGTGGCGGAAGCCCGCGCGAGGGCCGCGCAGCTGGCCGAGCGGCGGCAGAAGCTGCAGGCGGCGCTCGGGGAGATGGCATCGTGACGGAGCCGCCCCTGGATCCCGGGCTGTACCGGGAGACCGTCCGGCGCGCGCTCGCCGAAGACCTCGGCTGGGGCGACGCCACCACGCTGGCCGTCGTGCCGGCGGACGCGCGGGCGACGGGCGTCTTCATCGCGCGCGCCGACATGATCCTCGCCGGCCTGGAGGTCGCCCTGGAGGCGTTCCGGCAGCTGGATCCCGCCGTCGCGGTCGAGGCGTGGCGGAGCGATGGCGACCGGTGCCGAGCCGCCGACTCCATCGCGGCCGTCACCGGCCTCGCGGCGCCGATGCTGACCGCGGAGCGGACGGCGCTGAACTTCCTCCGCCATCTGTCGGGCGTCGCGTCCGCCACCCGGAGGCTCGCGGACGCGGCTGGCGGGGCTGTCCGCATCGCCGGCACCCGCAGCACCCTTCCGCTGCTCCGCGTGCTGCAGCAGTACGCCGTGCGCGTGGGCGGCGGCCTCGGCGGCCGGGCGTCGCTCGACGAGGCGATGGTGGTTACGGCGAATCACGCGCGGGCGGCCGGGGGCGTCGGCATGGCCGTGGCGCGCGCGCGGAGCGCGGCCGGCGGCCGGCCCATCCAGGCCGCCGTCACGACGGCCGCAGCGGCCGAGGAGGCCGTCAGCGCCGGCGCGGACGTGCTCGTGTACGTCGGCACGCTAGAGGACGAACTCGATCGCCTCGTCTCTCTCTGCGCCGGGCGCGTGCGCTTGACGGCGACGGGCCGGCTGCCGGCCGAGCGCGCGGCGACGGCCGCGGGGGCGCAGGCGGCGGTCAGCGCAGTCCTGGTGGAATCCATCACCGATTCGGCCCCGGCGGCGGACATCTCCTTTGAGCTCAGAACCTCCTGATCTGTCGCTCCGCATCGATCCGCCGGCCGACATCGCCGCGGCGTTCGAAGCCTCCCGCGCCGCGCGCGGCCCGTTCGGCGCGCCGCTGTTCTACTTCCGCTCGATTGGCTCGACGAACGACCTCGCCGGCCGGCTTGCCGACGGCGGCGCCGGCGAGGGCACCACGGTGGCAGCCGAGACGCAGACCTCCGGTCGCGGACGCCTCGGGCGCGCGTGGTACTCGCCCGAGGGCGCCGGCCTGTACGTGTCCGTCGTGATCCGGCCCGACCGCGAGACCGCGGGGCCGGATGCGCCGCCGCCGGGCGTGCCGCCGCACGGAGTGCCGTCGGCGCTGACGCTGGCGGCGGGCGTGGCGCTGGCCGAGGCCGTGCGCGAGGCAACAGGGCTCGCGGCGGAGCTGAAGTGGCCGAACGATCTCGTGGTCCGCCGGCGGAAGCTCGCGGGCATCCTCGCCGAGGCCTCGTCGCGCGGCGGCGCCGTCGAGCACGTCATCCTCGGGTTCGGCGTGAACGTGAAGCCGGCCGCGTATCCCCCGGATCTCGCCGAGAGGGCCACCTCCCTCGAGGCGGAACTCGGCCGTCCGGTCGACCGCGGGGCCCTCCTGGCACTGGCGCTGGCGAAGATCGCCGAGGGGCGCGAGACGCTGCGTTCCGGCGGACTGTCCCGCATCCTCGCCCGCTGGCGGGAGCTGGCGCCCTCGTCAGTCGGGGCCCGCGTCGAGTGGCGGCGCGCGGACGGACCGGTGGAGGGCCGCACCGCGGGGCTGGACGACGACGGCGCGCTGCTCGTGGAAGCGCGCGGCCGCGTGGAGCGCGTGGTCGCAGGCGAGGTCATCTGGCGGTAGGACGCGAACATGCTGCTGGCCATCGACGTCGGAAACACCAACATCGTGATTGGCGTGTTCGAGGGCGAGGCGCTCGGCCGAAGCTGGCGCCTGGCGACCGCCTGCGAACGGACGGGGGACGAACTCGGCCTGATGTTCGTCGACCTGCTGGAGCGCGCGGGCGTCAGGATCCCCGCCATCGACGGCGTGGTGATGGCCTCAGTCGTTCCGCAACTCACGGGGCCGATGGCCGACATGGCGAACCGGTACCTGGGCCTCACGCCGCTCATTGTCGAGGCCGACACCGACATCGGGCTCGCGAACCTCTACGCGCACCCATCCGAAGTGGGCGCGGACCGGCTGGTCAACGCCGTGGCGGCCTGGGCCGCGTTCGGCCGCGAGCGGGGGCAGCCGCTCATCGTCGTGGACTTCGGCACGGCCACCACGTTCGACGCCATCTCCGCGCGGGGCGAATACCTGGGCGGCGTGATCTGCCCGGGCATCCAGATCTCGGCGGACGCCCTGTTCCAGCGCGCAGCGAAGCTGCCGCGTATCGACGTGCAGAAGCCCTCGACCGTCATCGGCCGGACGACGGTCGCCTCGATGCAGGCGGGCTTGTTCTTCGGGTACGTCGAGATGACCCAGGGGCTCGTGCGGCGCATCCGAGCGGAGCTTGGCGGCGCGGCCTTCTGCGTCGCAACGGGAGGTCTCGCTGAGGTGATCGCGCCGGAGACGGACGTCATCGACGCCGTGGACGGGGACCTGACGCTCAGGGGCCTGAAGATGGTCTGGGATCGGCGGACGAGATAGCGGGGGAGATGGACATCGACCAGTACTGCCGCGAAATCGAGGCGTACCTGTGCAGGCGCAACCGGGGGCATCTCGTGCGGCTGGTCGGCCCGGCCTTCGACCTGGCGCGCGGCTGGGCGTCCGCCGGCATTCCGCTGAACGTCGTGTACCAGGGCATCGACCGCCGCCTCGAGCGCGCGTCCGCCAGGGGCAGCGCCAGGCGGCCGATGCGAATCGAGTTCTGCGAGGCCGATGTCCTGGACGCGTTCGATGCGTGGCGGCGCGCCGTCGGTGTCCACGGCGTGTCCGGGGCGGCAGAGGAGACGGCCGGAGAGGCCGGCGACGGCGGGCTGGGCGGCGGCGCAGCGGCCGCCTGGCGCGGCGGCAGGACCGAGCCGGGGCCGGCGCGGCGGAGCCGCGAATCCCTCTCGACGCACGTGGACCGCGTGATCGTTAGGCTGACGGCGCTCCGAACGGGAGGCGCGGCCGGCGAGTGGGACACCGTGCTCGACGGGCTCGTGCGGCGGCTCGACGCCCTGCACCCGGCAGCTCGGCGCGCCCGCGGCGAGGCGCGCGAGCGGATCCTGGCCGACCTGGCGGCCCTCGACGCCGAGATGCTCGAACGCGCGCGCGCATGCGCCCCGCCCGGCGTCGTGGCCGACGTCGAGCGCGAGGCCGAGGCCGACCTGGAGCCGTTCGCAGCGAGGCTGGCGCCGGCCGCGCTGGCCGCGGCCCGCCGCCGCGTGGCGGACCGCGCCTTGCGGGAGCGCCTGCGGCTCCCGCTGCTGACGCTCGACTAGGCGTTCGCCGTGATCCGCCCCGGAGATCTCCTGACGCTGGTCCCCGAGAAAGCGGCCGCCGGCGGTCGCATGCTCGCACGCCACGACGGGATGGTGATCCTCGTGGCGGGGGCCATCCCGGGCGAGCGCGTCACGGCGCGCGCCGACCGGGTCGAGAAGTCCCTCGCCTTCGCGACGGTCGTGGAGGTCCTGGAGCCGCATCCGGAGCGGCGGGCGGTTCCCTTCGATCCTCGGTGCGGAGGCGCCGCGCTCGCGCACATCAGCCCGGCCTGGCAGCGCCGGCTCAAGGCGGACGCCATCGCTGACGCCCTCGAACGGATCGGCCGGATTCGGCTCGACGGTCCGATCCACGTGGCGCCGTCGCCCGAAGCCGGTTACCGGATGCGGGCGAGGCTTCGGCTCGCTGCCGGCCGCCTCGGCTTTCTGCTCGAAGGCACGCACGAAGTGTGCGACGCCGCGCCCACGATGCAGTTGCTGCCCGCCACCGGCGCGGCGCTCGCGGGCCTGGCCGAACGCCTCGCCGCCGGCGGCCTGCGCAGTGGGGCGGACGTCGTGGTCTCGGAGAACCGGCCCGCCGACGAGCGTGCGTGCCACGTCGAGCTGACGGGGCCCGCGGGGCGTGGCGCGATGCGCGCCGTGACGCCCGTCAGCGGCGTGTCGGGTCTCACGTGGGCGGTCGCGGGCTCGGCCGGCGGACGAACCGCCTACGGAAGCCCGTGTGTCGAGGACGTCGTCTGCGGCGCCAGGCTCAGACGCCACGTGTGCGCGTTCTTCCAGGGGAACCGCTTCCTGCTCGACGAGCTGGCGGGCGCCGTGGTGTCGGCGTGCCCGGCGGGGGACGTCGTCGATCTGTACGCCGGCGTGGGGCTCTTCGGGGCGGCGTTGGCGGCCACCGGGATGCACCGCGTCGTGGCCGTCGAGGGGCATCCGGCTTCGGCCAGGGACTTGCGCGCCAACGCCCGGCCGTTCGGCGAGGCGATGCGCGTTGAGGAGACGCGCGTCGAGCGTTTCATCCGCCGGCGGCCGGCGGCCGGGGCGTTCACCCTCGTGCTGGACCCGCCCCGGAGCGGGATGTCACCCGCGGCCGCCGCGGGCGCGGCCGCCCTGGGCGCCTCGCGCGCGGTGTTCGTGTCGTGCGACGTGGCGACGTTCGCGCGGGACGTGCGGCGGTTCGTGGACGCCGGGTACCGGATCGAGTCGATCCGCGCGTTCGATCTCTTCCCTAACACGCCCCACGTCGAATCGCTCGCCGTCCTGGCTCGCTGACTCGCCTCGGCCCGGGCACCTCACGCGGTGAAGGGCGGCAGCCTCCGCCCCGCGCAGGTCAGCGCGCCGCGTCCACGAACCCGGCGAACAACGGGAGGAAGGCGCCGCTCTCGAGGAAGTTCTCAGGGTGCCACTGGACGGCCACGCAGAACTTCGTGTCCGGCAGCTCGATCGCCTCCACCACGCCATCCGGCGCCACGGCGGTGATGTCGAACCCCTGCGCGAGGTCGAGCACGCACTGGTGATGGCGGCTGTTCACCGGCAGGTCGTAGCCGCCCGTGAGCGCGCCGCGCATGAGGTCGCCGACCTGGCTGCCCGGCGTGACGCGGACGGTGTGGGCGATGGCATCCTGCGGATCGCGCACCCGGTGCTCCAGGGCGCCAGGCATCTGCGTCGGGATGTCCTGCACGAGCGTGCCGCCGGCCGCCACGTTCAGCACCTGCAGCCCCCGGCAGATCGCCAGCATGGGGAGGCCGGCGGCCAGGGCCGCTCGCACGAGTGCCACCTCGTATTCGTCGCGCGCGTCGTCCACGTCCGTGACGGCGGGGTGGCGCAGCTGGCCGAACCGCTCGGGGGCGACGTCCGCGCCGCCGGCCAGGAGCAGCCCTCCGCAGGAGGCGACGACGTCGGCGGCGGAGTCCGCCTTGGGGTCCAGTACCCAGACGCTGCCGCCGGCCCGGCGGACGGACTCCTCGTAGTCCGACATGGCGCGGCAGGGGGCGATGGCGATTCGGGGCCTCGGCTTCGAGAGCGGCATGCACGGTCCTCCAGCAACAGCCTACATCCTCGCCGGCACTTCGATGCCCATCAGATCGAGGGCGCGGGTCATCTGCATGCGGAAGTACGCCACGCCTGCGGCGCGCCACAACTTCGCATCCCGCCGCTCCTCGTTGAGCACCGGGTACCGGTGGTAGAACGCGTTGAACAGCTGCGCGAGCGCGAACGCCCACTTGGCGAGCCCGGAGAACTCGAGCGAGCGCACGGCCTGCTGGGCGATCTCGTCGAGCCGCGCGGCCTCGAGGACGAGCGCCCAGACGCCGCTGGCGTCGTCATTGCCGGCCAGCTCTTCGATTGCCAGCCCGTCCAGCCCGCCGAGCACGGCGGCTTCGTCCAGGCCGTCGCGCTCCCGGAGCTTCTGGAAGATGTTCGCGGCGCGGACGACTGAATACTGCAGGTACGGCCCGCTCTCGCCCTCGAAGCTGAGCGCCTCGTCGATGTCGAACGCGATGACCTTGCCCCGCGAGAAGCGCACCATGAAGTACCGGACCGCGGCCACGGCGATCGTCTCGGCAGTGCGGCGCCGCTCCGGCTCCGGCAGTTCGGGATGGCGCGCCGTCACTTCCGCCAGCGCCTTCTCGATCAGCGTGTCGACCAGATCGTCGGCCTTGACGCCGAGCCCTTTCCGGCCCGACACCTCGACGAAGGGCCGGCCCGCCTCCTCGGCTTCCGGCGCGTAGCCGAGGTGCCGCGCAGTCTGGTGCGAGAGCGCCACCATCTCGTACGCGAAGTGATGCGAGCGCTCGGCCTCGTCAGGGTGTCCGGCCGCGGCCAGCGCCTGCGACAGGAGCCGCTGCAGGTAGGACTGGCGGACGTCGATGACGTTGTAGACGGCGCGGGCCCGCCCGAAGCTCGGGCGCAGCGCGGCTTCCTCGGGCGTCGCCACCGACGAGGTGGCCCAGAGAGGCCCGTCGTGGCCGGTCTCGCCGAAGAGCCGGTAGTGGAAGTCCTCGCCGAGGAGGCCGAACTTCCAGAACTGGTACGCGATGTCCTTGCCGACGTAGGTCACCGTGCCGTTCGAGCGGACGATCACCTTCTCCGCCTGTTCGGCGTCCTCGCCGGCGTCCTCGCGCGTCAGTGCCCCCTCGGCGGCCTCCGCCCCGCGCGGCGCGTGGGCGATGCCGTCCTCGATCCGCATGACCCAGCATCCCGCCAGCCGGCCGCTGCCCTGGAAGTACACGGCGCCGTCGGCCTTGAGACGCTCGAAGGCCTTGCTCCAGAACTGGAGGCGCAGGATGTCGCCCTCCCACGTCAGCAGATCGTAGCGCACGTTCAGCCGCGCCATCGTTTTCAGGTGGCACCGGACGATACGATCCGCGACGAGGCGGCCGATCGCGGCCGATTCGCCCTCGCCTCGTTCGATCTCGTGCAGCGCCTCGGCCCGCACGGCCAGGCGCGCCTTGTCGGCTTCGTACCAGCCGGTCACGCGCGCGTAGAGGTCCCAGCAGTAGTGGTCGAACCGGGTGTCCCTCGCGATCGCCTCGACATCGGCCGCGCTCCGGCCCTCGAGATGCCGGAACCCGACGACCACGTCGGCCACTTGAACGCCGGTGTCGTCGATGTAGTTCTGGATCTCCACCGCGTGTCCGAGGAACCGCAGCGATCGCACCAGCGTGTCGCCAAGGGCGCAGTTGCGCAGGTGGCCGATGTGGGCGGCCTTGTTCGGGTTGATGGCGGTGTGCTCGACGATGACCTTGTCGCGGGCCGCGCCGCCGCCGCCGTCCACGCGGTTCGAGAGGCGATCGCGCAGGAAGGCCGGGCGGTCCAGGAACACGTTGAGGTAGCCGTTCGCCGCGCACTCGACGCGGGCCACGCCCGGCACCACGCCGAGCCGCGCCGCCAGCTCCTGGCCGACGGCGCGCGGCGGCTTCCTCAAGCGGCGCGCGAGATCGAAGGCGACGGTCACGGCCAGGTCGCCGAGGCCGCGGTTCGGGGGCATCGCGATTGGCACCTGCGGCAGGTCGGCCGGCGCGAGGCCGTACAAGCCCGTGACGGCGGCTGTCACGCGGCGGCGGAGGTCTTCGTGGACGGCAAGGATCATGGTGTGCTCTTCCGGCGGCCGTTGACTCGGCTTCGGCCAGCCATCTACGATGGGCCGCGGCGCGCCGCGCGCGCGAGGCGGCGGGCCGCGGCCCGGGCCGCCGCCAGGTCCGCGGGCGTGTTGACGTTGAACAGGAGCAGGCCGTCCGGATCGAACGGCGCGATCTCGCCCGGCCCCACCTCGCGCACGCGGACGTCCTGGAGAAACCCGGTCGCCTTGAGCGCGCCCGCCTCGATTCTGGAGCGGATGGCCGGAGCGCACGACGGGGCGTAGCTCGCGCACAACGGGTGATACCCGGCTGGCGTCTTCGGGATGGCGACGTCGGCCTCCCGCCCGGCCTCCTGGAGCCGGGCGAGGAACGCCGTCGTCAGAAACGGCATATCGCAGGCCAGGACGAGGACAGGCCCGTCCCCGAGCGTCACGGCGGTGTAGATGCCGCCGAGGCTGCCGCAGCCGGGCAGCGCGTCGGCGATCACGGCCAGACCGGTGTCCGCATAGCGATCCGGCTCCGGCGTGATGATGACGACCGGACAGCCGAGGCCGGCGAGCGCGTCGAGTTCGCGCTCGAGGATGGTGCGGGCTCCCACGAGGAGGCGGCCTTTGTCCTGCCCGCCCATGCGGCTGGCCCGGCCGCCGGCGAGGATCGCTGCGCTCTCCATGAATCGATGCGCGGCTCCACGCGGAAATACAGTAAGTTAGCAGAAAAATGGGTACGGCGGTAATCGCTCCATTCCTCGCGACGAGCCTCTACCAGGCGATCTCGGAAGCGCTCCCGGTGCGGGTCTGGTTCTACGAGTCATGGCTGACCCCGAGGGGGTTTCGGGCCAAGCACGTCTACGTCTCCGGCGTCCAGGCGATCTTCAGCTTCCTGAGGCACGAACACGAGCAGTACGACGCGGTCATGCGCCGCGCCGGATCGCTTTCGGCGCGCTGGGTGCATGACGGGCTGACGCCGTTCGTGCGCTGGCCGCTCCACGCGCTGCCGCGCGCGCTCAGGGCGCGCGCAGCGCTTCGCCTCGCCAGGCACGTCGTGCGGCGCACGTGGAGCGAAAGCCGGGTGCGGATCCGCTGGCGCGGCAGGGTGGGCACGTTCGCCATCTCGCGGTCGCTCTTCTGCGCCGTCCGGGAGGCGGCGCCGCAGCCGCTATGCGGCTTCTATGCGGCCGTCGTCGAGACCTGCCTGGAGATCGCGGGCGTCGCGGCCGAGGTGGGCATCGTCGGCTGCCTGGCGAGCGGAAACGGGGAGTGCGTGGTGAGGGTCACCCGCACGGCCGCGCGCAGGCCGGGCGCCGATGCCGGACGGGCCGCAGCCGCGCTCGTCGCGATGGCGGGGGCGCTGGCGCAGACGACCGTTGCGGCGCAGGCGCCGGCGGCGTCCGGGGCGGCCGAGCGAGCCGTGGCGGCGCAGGACGTCCCGGCGCCCGCGCCTCGGCCGCTCGGCGGCGGAGGCGTGCTCGTGATGCCGTTCGAGAACGCCTCCAGGCAGCCCGGCCTCGCGTGGCTGTCGGAAGGATCGGCTCTCGTCCTGGCCGACGAGTTCCGCCGAGCCGGACTCGAGGTCATGGCGCGCGAGGAAAGGCGGTGCGCGTTCGACCGCCTCCAGGTGCCGCCGCGCGCCGCCCTCAGCCGGGCGACCGTCGTGCGGATCGGCGACCTGATTGGCGCCGACGAGGTCGTGACGGGCGCGCTGATGGTCGAAGCCGGGGACCTCGTGCTGCGCGCGCGGCGGATCCACCTCGAGTCGGGGCGGATGGACGCGGAACAGGACGTGCGCGGCCCACTGGCGGAACTGCCCGGGCTCTACCGGGAATTGGCCGCGCGCTTGCTCGGGGCGGGGCCGGCGGCGCAGCCCGGCCAGGCGGAGCCGGCGGGGCTCGTCCTCGGCGTGCCGCCTGCGGCGTTCGAGCAGTACGTGAAGGGCCTGATCGCCGAGTCGCCGGCCGCCCAGACGACGTTCTTGTCCAAGGCGCTCGACTTGCACCCCGAGTTCCCGGAAGCCCGCCTCGCGCTCGCCCAGTCGCGGCTGGCCGCCGGCGACTACCGGCTCGCGCTCGACGCGCTGGGGCCGATCATGGACTCCGCCTCGCACGGCGCCGAGGCGGGCCTGGTCGCGGCCCTGGCGCACATCGCCCTCGGCAGCTTCACGCCCGCCTATCAGGTGCTGGCCGCGCTCCAGGCGCGCGCGCCGTCCGCGCCGGTGCTGAACAACCTCGGCGTGGTGCGCCTGCGCGCCGGATCGCTGCCGCCCGGCGCGGGGAGCGCCGTGTGGTACTTCGACCAGGCGCGCAGGCTGGAACCTCTCGAACCGGACTATCTCTTCAACCTGGGATACGCTCACTGGCTGGACGGGAGCCCGCAGGGGGCCGGATACTGGCTGCGGGAAGCCGTGCGGCTCGCGCCGACCGACAGCGCCGCGCACGCGCTGCTGGCGCGGGCGCTGGCGGGGACAGGGCAGCCGGCCGAGGCCGCCAGGGAACTCGCGCTGGCCGGGCGCCTGTCGTCGGCGTTCGAAGGGATCGACCTCCAGGGCGGGTGGCCCCCCCGGCCCCCGGGCGGGCTCGAACGGCTCAAGGACTCGATGGCGCCGCGGCGGGCGCGCCGCATCGACGCGGCGATCGAATCCGCTGCCAGCCGGGACCAGCGCGACCTGGCGGCGTTCTACCTCGAGCGGGGGCGGCGCGCGTTCGAGCGCGAGAGCGATCGGGACGCCGAGTCCGACCTGCGACGCGCGCTCTACCTGTCGCCGTACGAAGCGGAGGCGCACCTCCTGCTCGGGCGCTCGTACTTGCGGACGGGCCGGCTGCAGGAGGCCATCGACGCGTTCAAGGTGTCGATCTGGAGCCGGGACACGGCGGCCGCGAGGCTCGCCCTCGCCGAGGCCTACCTCGAAGCGCGCGACCCCGCCGCATGCCGGGCGGAAGCCGAGCGCGCGCTGGCCCTCGACCCGGGTTCGGTCCACGCCAGACAGCTCCTGGACCAGGTCCGTCCCCCATCAGCCCCTCCGGTATAATCGTGCTGCGCCCGCCGGGGCGGGCGCGGAGGGCCGCGCGATGGCTAGCTGTTCCGACGCTCGGGTGCGGCGCCGCCGATGCGCCCGCGCCCGCCGCGCGATCGTGCTCGCGATGGCCTTGGGCGCGGCGGCGCTGACGGCACCGGCCCGCGCCGATGAGGCCGCGCCCCTCGTCTTCGTCGCCGGCGTCGACGCCCTCATCCATCCCGTGTCGGCCGAGTTCATGGTTGGCGCCATGGAGCGCGCCGACGCGGAAGAGGCGGCGCTCCTGGTCTTCGTGCTCGAGACGCCCGGCGGCCTGGTGGATTCCACGCGGACCATCGTGACGCGGATGCTCTCGTCGAAGACCCCCATCGCCGTCTTCGTGGCGCCGTCGGGCGCGCGGGCGGCCTCGGCGGGGTTCCTCATCATCATCGCCGCGGACGTGGCGGCGATGGCCCCCGGCACCCACATCGGGGCCGCCCACCCGGTGTCGGGGCAGGGCGAGAAAATGGACGAAACGACGTCCAAGAAAGCCGCTTCCGACGTGGCCGCGTACGCCCGCACGCTCGCGGCCGGCCGGAACCGCAACGTCGACTGGGCGGAACAGGCGGTCCGCGAGAGCCGCGCCTTCACCGAGACCGAGGCGCTCAAGGCCTCGCCGCCCCTCATCGACCTGGTTGCCTCCGACGTGAACGACCTGCTGGCCCAGATCGACGGGCGCGAGATCCGCCGGTTCGACGGGCGGACGCAGACGCTGCGGACCTCCGGCGCGCGCATCGAGGCGATCGCGATGCCGCTCCGCCAGCGCGTCCTGAGCGCGCTGGCCCACCCGAACATCGCCTACATCCTGCTCAGCCTGGGCGTCCTCGGGCTCACGGTCGAGCTCTGGTCGCCGGGCGCGGTCCTGCCCGGGGTCGTCGGGGGAATCTGCCTGCTGCTGGCGTTCTTCACCTTCCAGGTGCTGCCCGTGAACTACGCCGGCGTGCTCCTCATCCTCTTCGGCCTCGCGCTGCTCGTCCTCGAGGTCAAGGTCGCCAGCTTCGGCCTGCTCGGCGTCGGGGGCATCGTCAGCCTGCTGCTGGGCTCGATGATTCTCATCGACGCGCCCACGCCGGAGCTGCGGGTGAGCCTCGGCCTCATCCTGCCGATTGTCGCCGCGCTCGCGGCGATCGTCCTGTTCCTGGTGCGCCTCGCCGTGATCTCGCAGCGCCGGCCCTCGGTGACGGGCGCGGCGGGCATGCTGGGCGCGACGGGGAAGGCGCTGACCCCTATTCCCGCCGGCGGGGAAGGCCGGGTGTCCGTGCACGGGGAGATCTGGGCCGCGCGCTCCGCCGAGGCCGTCGGCGCGGGAGACACGGTCGTCATCGGCGGCATCGACGGGCTCGTCCTGTCCGTCGCGCGCCGCCCTTCTCAGGGGGGTCCGTCATCATGACGCCCAATCCGCTCATGCTCGTCGCCTTCATCATCGCGGTGTACCTGGTCGGGTCGATCAAGATCCTCGCGGAGTACGAGCGCGGCGTGATCTTCAGGCTGGGCAAGCTGCTGCCCCAGCCGAAGGGCCCGGGCGTGATCCTCGTGTTCGCGCCCATCGACCGCATGGTCCGGGTCGGCCTGCGCACGGTCGTGCTGGACGTGCCGCCGCAGGACATCATCACGCGGGACAACGTCTCGGTGAAGGTCAACGCGGTCGTGTACTTCCGCGTCGTCCATCCGCAGAACGCCATCGTCCAGGTGGAGAACTATCACTACGCCACGTCGCAGCTGGCCCAGACGACGCTGCGGAGCGTGCTCGGACAGGTGGAACTCGACGACCTCCTCTCCGCGCGGGAGCGGCTGAACGCGCAGCTCCAGCAGATCCTGGACCAGCACACGGACGTGTGGGGCATCAAGGTGTCGGCGGTCGAGGTCAAGCACGTCGATCTGCCGGAGAACATGCAGCGCGCCATGGCGCGCCAGGCGGAAGCCGAGCGCGAGAAGCGCGCGAAGATCATCCACGCCGAGGGCGAGCTCGCCGCCGCCGAGGAGCTCGCGCAGGCGGCGCGGATCATCGGCACGCAGGCGGAGACGATGACGCTGCGGTACCTCCAGACGCTGACCGAGATCGCGGCGGAGAAGAACTCGACGATCGTGTTCCCGCTGCCCGTCGACCTGCTGCGCGGGCTGTTCACCCGCCAGTCGTAGCGGGCCGCCGAGGCGCGGGCGCTCATGTCCGACGAACGGTTCCGCGGCGTGCAGCTGAACGACAAGCAGCTCGTGTTCGCGTTCATGGCGGCCACCGTCGTGCTGGTGGCCGTCTTCCTGTGCGGGGTGCTCGTCGGCCGGGGCGTGCGGACCGCGCGGAGCCCGGCCCAGGATGACGGAACGATCGCGTCGTCGCAGGTCGTGGCCGATGCCGGCGCCGCCGAGGCGCCGCTGGCGGACGGCGCCGACACGCCCGTCCGCGAATCCGGCGCGGACGCAGGCGCCACCGGCTTCACCTACCCGGCGCGGCTGGGATCGCATCCGCCAGTGGAGCGTTTGGAGGAGGTGCCGGCCCCGGACCTGCCGCGGGCGAGGCCGGAGCCGCCTCCCGACGTGCCGGCCGAACCCGTCGCGGAGCCGAGCCCATCCGCCGCCGACGCGCCCGGGCCGACGCGGCCGCCGGGGGCGGCTGGGGCGGGCGCGCCGAACGCGGCCGCGCCCGACGCCGGGGCCCCAGGCGCGTACACCGTGCAGGTGGCCGCCGTGCGGAACCGCGCCGAGGCAGACGCGATCGTCCGGCAGCTGAAGGCCAAGGGGTTCGATGCGAGGGTCCTCGCTCCGGGCGCCAGGGACAACCCCGCCGTGTTCCGCGTGCGGATTGGCTCGTTCAAGGACAAGCGCGCCGCCGACGCTCTCGCCGAGCGCCTGAAGCGCGAAGAGAAGCGGTACCAGCCCTGGGTCACGCGTTAGCGCTCCTCTCCGGCGTCCTGCTGGCCCTCAGCTTCCCGCGGTACGGGCATCCCGCCCTGGCGTGGGCCGCCTTGGCGCCGCTCCTGGTGGCCCTCGCCGGACACGGCGGGCGGCCGCCTCGCCGCCCGTTCCTGCTCGGCCTCCTTTCCGGTACCGTCTACTTCGCGGGCACGCTGTACTGGACGCCGGACGTGCTGCGGACCTTCGGGGGCGTCAGCGCGCCCCTGGCGGTGTTCGCCGGCGCGCTGCTCGTGGCCTACCTGGCGCTCTTCCCGGCCGGGTTCGCCGCCGTGACCGCGCGCGTCGCCGCGCGCAACGGCCCGCCGGGGCTGATGATCGCGCCCGCCGCGTGGGTGGCGACCGAGTGGCTGCGCCGCTGGATCCTCGGGGGGTTCCCGTGGGTGCAGCTTGGGTCGAGCCAGGCCGGCGTCATCCCGGTCGTGCAGGCCGCAAGCCTGGCCGGCGTCTACGGGCTGTCGGCGCTCCTGGCGGCAACCTCGGCCTCCGTCGCCGTGGGCATCGTCGGGCGCGGGCGGGTCCGCTGGGCGGCCCCGGCAGGGATGGCATTGCTCGTCGGCGCGCTCGTCGCCTGGGGTGCGTGGCGCGTGCGGGAGGGAAGCCTGAGCGCGGGCGGCCCGACCATCCGCGTGGCGCTCGCGCAGGGCAACATCCTTCAGCACCAGAAGTGGGACGCGCGGAAGGCCGAGCGCATCCTCGGCACCTATCTCGACCAGACCCGCGATGCGGCCGCCCGCGGAGCGTCGCTCGTCGTGTGGCCCGAGTCCTCGACCCCGTTCATGTTCGAGCACGATCGGGCGGGGCAGGACGCCATCCGCCGGACGGTGCGCGAGGCGGGCGTGTCGCTCTTGTTCGGGAGCGACCAGTTCGAGGCGGGGAAGCCGCCGCGCTTCTACAACGCCGCGTTCCTCCTCGCGCCCGACGGCAGCACCGCCGGCGTGTACCGCAAGATGCACCTCGTGCCCTTCGGCGAGTTCGTGCCGCTGAAGCGCCTGCTCTTCTTCGTGGCGCCGCTTGTCGAGTCGGTGTCCGACTTCTCGCCCGGCCGCCAGGCCGTCGTGATGCCGATTGGCGCGAACAGGCTCTCGACGGCGATCTGCTACGAGGTGGTGTATCCGGACCTCATCGCGGCGTTCACCGCGCGCGGGAGCCAGCTGCTGACGACGATCACGAACGACGCCTGGTACGGGCGGTCGTCGGCGCCGTACCAGCACTTCTGGATGGCCACGCTCCGGGCCGTCGAGCAGGGCCGCTACCTGCTGCGGGCCGCCAACACGGGCATCAGCGGCATCGTCGATCCGTACGGGAGGGTCACGGCGATGACGCCCCTCTTCGAACCGGCGGTCGTGACCGGCGAGGTGCGGTTCCTCGACAACCGCACGGTGTACGCCCGCACCGGCGACGCCTTCGCCTGGGCGTGCGCCGTCGGCGCGCTGGCGGCGTGGTTCGTCGCGCGCCCGCACAAGACGCGCAGCCGCCATCGGCGCTAGAATCGAGCTGAGACGGCATCGACGCCGTCCAGGAGACCGCGCAGTGGCATTCGAGGCGGACGATCTGATCCGGCGGCACGACGACCTCACCGAGCGATCGGCGGAACTGCGGAGGTACCTTTGAGGCCGGGAAGCCGCGCGACGAGGCCTCGCGCCTCGAAGCCCTCATCGCCCAGCCGGACTTCTGGAAGGATCAGGCCGAGGCCCGGCGCATCCTGCAGCGCCGGCGCCGCCTCCAGGATGACATCGACCTGACCGAGTCCCTGCGGACACAGGAGGCCGACCTAGCGGTCCTCGCCGAGTGGGCGGCGTCGGGTGAGGACGTCCTGTCCGATCTGGCCTCGGGCCTCGACCGCCTCGAAGAGCAGGTCGAGGTCGCGGAGACCAAGCGCATCCTGGGAGGCGAGCACGATCGGGCCAGTGCCGTGATGACGATCCATCCCGGGGCTGGCGGGACCGAATCGCAGGATTGGGCCGACATGCTGCTGCGCATGTACCTCAAGTGGGCGGAGCGGCGAGGCTTCAAGCGCGAGATCCTGGACTACCAGCCGGGCGACGAGGCCGGGCTCAAGAGCGCGACGGTCACCGTGACGGGGGAGTACGCCTACGGCCTGCTGCTCGCAGAAGCCGGCGTGCACCGCCTCGTCCGCATCTCGCCCTTCGACCAGGACGCCCGGCGGCACACGTCCTTCGCCTCGGTCTACGTCTGGCCCGAGATCGAGGACGACACGGAGATCGAGGTCGACGAGAAGGACATCCGGGTGGACACCTTCTGCTCGAGCGGCCCGGGCGGGCAGGGCGTGAACACGACGTACTCGGCCGTCCGCATCACCCACCTGCCGACGAGCATCGTCGTGTCGTGCCAGAACGAGCGGTCGCAGATCCGCAACCGCGAGGCGGCGATGAAGGTGCTGAAGTCGCGCCTCTACGACATCAAGATCCGGGAGCAGCAGGCGGAGATCGAGAGGCTCGGCGGCGAGAAGAAGGACATCGCCTTCGGTAGCCAGATCCGCAGCTACGTGCTGCAGCCATACCAGATGGTCAAGGACCACCGCACCAAGGTGCAGATGGGCGACGTCGAACGGGTGCTCGGCGGCGACATCGACGTCTTCATCAAGTCCTACCTGAGAGCGAAGGCCAACGGCACGCTGGGCCAGGCAACGGGGGCCGACGACTAGGACGCCCGGGCCCCCTTACCGCGGGAACCCAATTCCCGGCTGCGTGCCGGAGATGTAGGCCTCGGTAATGGCCGACGGATCCGCCGGGTCCGCCATCGCGCCGGTGGCGCGATCCACCGCCACGAACACGATGTTGTCGGGCGGCTGGAAGGCCGGCGGGCCGGCCCGGTCCTGGCGCCGATCGATGTACTCGCGCATGAACGCGATCCAGACGGGCAGGGCCGCCACGGCCCCGGTTTCGTTCCGGCCGAGGGACTTCTTCAAGTCGAAGCCTATCCAGACGCCGACCGTGATGTCCGGGTCGAATCCCACGAACCAGGCATCCGTGTAATCGTCCACCGTCCCGGTCTTGCCGGCCAGCGGCCAGTTCAGCTCGGCGGCCTTCGCCGCGGTGCCGCGCTGCACCACGCCGCGGAGCATGTTGGCCACGACGAAGGCGGTGTCCGCCCGGATGCCTTCCCTGGCGACAGGGTGCTGCTCTTCGAGCACCGTCCCGTCCCGCTCCGACACCTGCACGATGCTGTACGGCACCATGCGGACGCCTTGGTTCGCGAACGCGGAGTAAGCGCTGGTGACCTCGAGCAGCGTCGCTTCCGACGCGCCGAGGGCGGTGGACAGGTAGGGCTGCAGCGGCGACTCAAAGCCCAGCCGGCGCGCGTAGCCGATGACCTGCTGCGGCGTAAGCTGATCCATCAGCTTCACCGTCGGCACGTTCCGCGACTGCTCGAGGACGCGCCGCAGCGTGATCGCCCCCTCGTACTTGCGGTCGTAATTCTGCGGCTGGTAGAGCGGCTGCCCGGGCCCGGCGAAGTACGACACCGGCTCGTCCACGATGATCGAGGACGGCGTGTAGCCTCGATCGATGGCCGCGGTGAAGACGATCGGCTTGAACGCGGATCCAATCTGCCTCGGCGCCTGGACCGCGCGGTTGAACTTGCTCCGGCCGAAGTCGAAGCCGCCCACCATGGCCCGGATCTGGCCGGTTCGGTTCTCGATGGCCAGCAGGGCCCCCTCGACGATGGGCGTTTGCTCGAGCGACAGCCTGGCGGTGCCGGCGGCCTCGTCGAGCGACGTGATGCCGACTTCGATGAGATCGCCTGGCTTCACGAGGTCAGCGGCCGACTGCCGGCCCGTCCACTGGACGCTCTGCCGGTCGAGAATGCCGACATACTTGCCGACGCGAACGCGGGCCGCCCCGGGCGGCAGCGCCTGCTTCGCCGGATCCTCCGCGGATCCTCTCGCCGCGGGCCGCGGCGCGGCCCTGGCTGCGCCCGCCGCCACCTCGGTCACGACCGCCGGCACGATGTCGCCGGGCGAGAGCGCCCGGTCCCACCGCCGCTCCCGGTGCGTCGACGCGTCGTGTCCTTCCGCGATCACGTTCCGGACCGGCTTCCGGAATCCCTGCCGCTTGTCCAGGTCCCGCAGGCCCCGGTCGAGCGCGCGCGTCGCCGCGTCCTGCAGGTCGGCATCGAGGGTCGTCTGAACGGTCAGGCCGGCTTCGTACAGCTCGCGTGCGCCGTACCGGCGCTCGAGGTGCTGGCGCACCTCCTCCACGAAGTACGGGGCCTTTGAGTTCGCCGGGAGCGGCAGGCCGGCCAGCACGATCGGCCGCTTCTTCGCCGCCTCCGCCTGGGCCTCGGTGATGAACCCTTCCGCAGCCATGCGGCCGAGGGTGTAGTTGCGGCGCTGCGTCGCCCACCTCTGGTTGATGTAAGGGCTCTGGCGCTCGGGCAGCTGCAGGATGCCCGCGATCATCGCGGCCTCCTCCAGCCTGAGGTCCTTGACCGGCTTCCCGAAGTACACGCGCGCGGCCGCCTCGACCCCGTAGGCGCCGTGGCCCAGGTTCATCTGGTTGCAGTAGAGGGTGAAGATCTCGCGCTTCGTGTAGCGCTTCTCGATCTGCAGCGCGAGCACCCACTCCTTCACCTTGCGCTCGAGCGTCTTGTCCGGCTTCAGAAAGAGCTTGCGGGCCAGCTGCTGCGTGAGCGTGCTCGCTCCGCCCCCCATCAGCCGGTGCTGGACGAGCAGGTTCTTGAGAACGGCGACGAGCAGGCGCACCGGTCGGATGCCGATGTGGCGCTCGAACTCGGCGTCCTCAGCCGCCAGGATCGCCTGGCGCATCACCGCGGGGATCTCCTCGTACTTCAGGATCACGCGGCGCTGCGTCGCGTACTCGCCGATCACGCGGCCGTCCTTCGCGAGGACGCGGGTGATCGTGCTGGGCGTGTACTCGTCGAGGGCCGAGACGAGCGGCAGGTCGCCCGTATAGGCGAGCAGAACGCCCGTCAGGATCCCCAGGAACGCCGCGAGGACGAAGAGGGCGACGACCGTGGCCTGACGGGCCAGCGACGAGCGGGAGGAACGCGGTTTCGCCATCGATCAGGGTGCCGGCGTGCGGCCGCCGCGCGGCCGGGCCGATGCGGCCCCTCCGCCTGGCTGGCGCGCTCCACCAGACCCCGGATTGTAGCGCGAAGCCGGTGCGCGAGACGACGAGCTGCCGCTCCCCATGCTGCCGCCGCGGGGCACGGCCGCGCGCGGCGCGCTGCCGAACGCGCTGCCGAGGCTGCGGGAGGACGACAGCGGACTGCTGCTGCCCGCGCCCGCCGAGGGGGCACGCTGGTATGCCGGGCGCGGCGCAGTGCCGAACGCGCTGCCAAGGCCGCGGGAGGACGGCAGCGGACTGCTGCTGCCCACGCCCGCC